>Ga0209976_10000079_pt1 | contig 66542 bp, 57 predicted proteins | sample SumtaG_FD_182806 | JGI IMG/M metagenome (GOLD analysis project Ga0209976, IMG submission 182806) | Deep subsurface microbial communities from Indian Ocean to uncover new lineages of life (NeLLi) - Sumatra_00157 metaG (SPAdes) (version 2) | ecosystem: Environmental > Aquatic > Marine > Oceanic >... | reverse complement strand
CAATTTTCTAAAATCAATTTTTTCCAAATCCATTGCTTTTGAACCAGCAATAAATGAATACTCACCACAATGATAAGAAGGCATAGTAAATCTATAAATTGAAGTAAAAGGAAAAACTTTTTTCAATTTTCTAAAATCAGTTTTAATAAAGCTTTTGAAATCTAGAAAAGATGCTCCCAGTGTCATTATCATCCCATCTTTTTTCAAAGCTCTAAAAACCTGATTATAAAATTCTGTTGAGTAAAGAAGAGAAGAAATATTTTCTAGCGCAGGATTAGTGCAATCAACAATAACCAAGTCATAATGATCAATATAATCCCTTATAAATTTCTCTCCTCTTGTATGATGAATTTTCACTCTTTTATCAGAAAAAGAATTTTTACAGATAAATTTAAGGTGTTTTTTTGAAATCTCAATAATGCTCTTATCTATTTCAACCAAATCCACTTTCTTAACGCTGTGCTTCAAAACCTCTCTTAAAGCGCCGCCGTCGCCTCCTCCAATAATTAAAATGTTTTCAGGTTTTGGATGAGAAAACATTGCTGGATGAACAATCATTTCATGGTAAATAAACTCATCGCTTTTAGAGAACTGAATTATTTCATCAAGGCATAAAATTCTTCCATAAACAGAATTGTCAAAAATCAAAGCTTCCTGAAAGCTGGTCTTTCCTTTAAACACAAGCCTATCTATCAAGAAACAGTGCTTGATTTTTCCTGCTCTTTTCCCAAGTGCTACTTTTTCACAAAACCATTTTTTACTAGAGGTAGACATAGAGTGGTTTTTTAAACTTTACTCTTTTAGGCCTAGATGGAAGATAATTGAAAATATATAATGAAGCGCCTAATTTAGGAGATTTCTCAATAACCTTTCTATCAACTAAAGTTAAAAGTCTTTTAAAAATCTCTTTATCTTCCTTATAAAGCATAATATGAGGATAATAAATTTTATTCAAAATAAGTTCAGTTAAAATCAAATTGCTTTTAGCGAAAAACTCCTGCAAGAATAAAAATCTATTTCCAATAGCCTCGTCTCCTACTTCTAAAAATACCATCCCCCCATCTTTACCAAGCTGGTTTATCCCAAACTTTACAAATTCTTTTATACCTTGCTCTGTGTAAACAGGATTAGTCAAAAACCCAACAAATTTTTCTCCCAAGGTTTTTTGTTTGCTTAAATCAATTTTTTTAGTTTGAATTTTTAAATTAAATTCAGAAGCTAAAATATCAATGCATTTTAAAAGCTCTTCATCAGCATCAATAACCAAACACTCCATAGTTGGTTCAACTAAAGTTAAAATTACTGAAATGAAATCATCATCTCCAACAAGTAAAAATTTTTTATTAAGAGGAAGTTTGGCCAGTATTTTTTCAGCAACAAAAAAAGCAGACTCAACTGATATCGGCATTTGATCCCACTTTGTTTTAACCTTAAAACCGTCAAACTTTTTAAACAGATCAATAACCGGCTTTTTGTTTTGGACTTTAACTTTTAACTTTTGGGCAATCTTTTCTTTTATTTGCTCGCTGGTCTGGGGTTGAGGAATGATTTTCTGAATTTCTTTTTTCAAAAGAAAAACCTCACCATTTCTTGAAACCTTGATGATTTTTTCATCAGTTAAGAGTTTTAAATAGCGATATAAATCCCAATCCTCTGAGGGCTCTTTTACAATAAAATCAAATGCATTTTTTGAATAAATAATTTGCTTTACATTTTTTAAAAAACTCAAAAACGGAATCTTGTAATAATTCTTATAAAAATCATTGAGAACCTTATCTGACAACTTTAAATCTTTTAAGCTAGTGGAATGTTTTCTCGTATCAGTAAAAAAATATTCCTTCTCAGCTTTTAAGAATTTCTCGTATAAGTTTTTTAAATATTTTTCCATGGACGCTAAGCTGCTCCCCTTTCAACCTCCTGAAGATCAACTTTCTTAGGAGCAAGCTCTTTTTTAAGATAGTCCAGAGCTTTATAGGGAGTAGATTTATCACCACAAGTAAAAATATCAATTGCTAGATATTTGTATTCAGGCCAGGAATGAAGTGCAATATGGCTTTCAGCTAATAAAACAACCCCAGTTATTCCCTGCGGTTCAAACTTATGAACAACGGTTTTAAGTGCATTAGCGTTGGCTGACTTCACTGCTTTAGCCAGAATCTCTTTTAATTCTTTTTCAGTTTCAATAATTCTTCCATCCCAAAACTCGGCAATTAAATGAATGCCTGCGTGCTTTAACTTGTTTGGTTTGTCTGTGACCCATTGTATGGATCTCTTTGTTTTTGTGTTCATGCTCGTACCAATCGCTTTATCTTACAACATTAGTTTTAAGTAATGCTGAAAAACTGTCTCAACAAGTTCTTTTGTTGAGAAAAACAAAGAGTTAAAAAAAGCGATTGAGGTTATCCTTATTCCCCCTCCTCTCTTGTCCTAGTTTTCTTATAAAACCTGGCAGAAGGAGAGATTTTAAGTTCTTTTTTTGATACTCGACTTTTTCTTTTAATTTTCGCAATAGACCTTCTTTTAAGTTTCTTCAATTTTCTCTGAAGCTCATCTTTCACTTGATCAATAGCTGTTCTTAAATTGGTTGAATGAGCTTCTGATCTTATAATCTTTCTGGGAAGCTTCAATTGACATTCAGCTCTGAAAAAAGGACCTTTTTTATGATGAGTGCCTTTTTCGATCTCAACAAAAGCTTCTAAGACTGATTTTACTTTTCCAGAAGGACTGCGATAATCCTCATTATGAATAATCCTACCAAATTTTTCAAGAGGGGTTATTTTCTTCTCAATAAACTCACGAAGAGCTTGATTGAGTGTAATATTGGTAGCTTTGATATTTATATTCATATCATAAAAAGGAAAACCCCCACGCTTTTGGTATACCATTTTTCAAAACTTTTGCAAGTTTTTAAATGAAGGTGGGGGAAAGGCTTTATCTTCTTTTTCTTCTTTTTGTTGTCTTTCTTTTTTTGGTAGTCTTTCTCTTGGTTGTCTTTCTTTTTTTGGTAGTTTTTCTTTTAGTAGTTTTTCTCTTTTTAGTGGTCTTCCTTTTTGTTGTCTTTCTTTTTTTCGTAGTCTTTCTCTTTTTCGTAGTCTTTCTTTTTGTTGTTTTCCTTTTTTTAGTTGTCTTTCTTTTTTTTCTTGCCATGTTGTAATTTTTTTTATTTTTCCAGGCAGATAGTCGACCACCTATTGCCTTTTTAGAAACTAATTTTTAAAATTCACTAAAATCTTTTAAGAATCAAAAATAAATCTGGAAACTTTTTTATTTTTTAATTTATTACTTTATTTTTTCATTTCAAACAATAATGTCAAGTGTGCAAAACTTATTTTTTAATTTTTTTTAAAAAAATTATCTTTTAAAAATAAAAAAAACAAAGACTTTCTTTGTTTTTAAATATTTTTATTGATATTTTAAATTTTAAAAATTAAAATATTGAATCTCTTCTTCTAAAATAATTTGAAATTTATTTTTAACTTTATTTTTTATCAGATCAATTAATTTTTTAACATCTTCTGCTCTGGCATTATTAAAATTCACAATAAAATTTGCATGTTTTTCTGAAACCTTAGCGCCTCCGACTTGTTTTCCCTTCAACCCTACTTTTTCAATTAAGAATCCTGCTGGAATAATTTTTGTTTTTTTAAATTCAGGAAATTTTTCCAATAATTTATTTTTAGTTTTATTAAAATCAAAATTCTTAAAAACACTTCCTGCAGAAGGAAAACTTAAAGGTTGGATTTTTTTACGGTGATTTAGATATTCTTTCATTTTATTTTCAATCTGCACCTTATTCCCTTTTTTTAATTTAATTTCACAGGACAAAATAATCAAATCCAAGTTTGTTTTAAAAATACTTGCCCTATAAGCGAAGCCACAGTTTTTGTTTTTAAAAACTTTTAATTTTTTAGATGTCTTGTCAAAAACTTCAACAAAACTTATAACATTTTCCATTGAACTATTAAAAGCTCCTGCATTACCCCTTATTGCTCCGCCCACTGTTCCTGGAATTCCTTTTAACCATTCCAAGCCAGTTAAACTATTCTCCAAAGCAATATCTGTTAACTTGATTGTTGAAAGCCCTGACTCTGCAAAAATTTTAAAATCCTGAACTTTAAATCCTAAGTTCTCAGCTTTAATCACTAATCCCTTAAAGATTTTATCTGATACTAATAGTTTTGTTCCCCCTCCTAAAATAAAAAACGGCAAGTTATATTTGCTTGCTAGTTTAATTGCATCAATTAATTGCTCATTTGTTCTAGCAACAAAGAAATATTTTGCTTTTCCGCCGATTTTAAAGCTGGTGTGGTTTTTAAGCGAAACATTAAATTGCATGCCAGGCAAAACCTGTTTTAAGCCCTGGTCCATAGGAATATGAAAATCTTATTCTCACATTCCTATGAGCCAGGAGAGTTACTCCTATTCTAAGTCTTTAGTGAGTGCTATCCTCCTGACTCATTTATATTCTAAGGTATTATTTTAAAAAAGGAAAGGAGCTATTTTACCTATAAGCAGAGGTTCTTAATGACCTATGGTTGATTCTTTTTATTCATGTATTTATTTATTAACCATGAGCTTGATTGAACCTTTCCTCCCCCTACCCCAAGAACCATTTTAATACCTAATCTTTCACAAACTTCTTTTTCAGTATCAGGAATATTATCTAAAGTACTATCCCCGCCCTTAGCAAAAATATCTGGTTTTATAAATTCTAAAGTTTTACAAATTGTTTTATCTTTATCAATAGATATAACAACATCATCCACAAACCTTAATGAAGATACGATTTCGGCTCTTTCTTCTGTCTTCATAAAACGGAAGCCTCCTTTTAATCTAACTTGTTCGTCTGTATTGATTATTACTACTAATTTGGTTCCCAGTTTTTTTGCTTCTTTAAAATACCTTACATGTCCAATGTGTAAGGGATTAAAATAACCAGAAGCTACAACTACAACTTCTTTGCTATTTTTTGATTTCTTATTGTTTGGATTCATAAAATTAGCAAACATTATACTCTTAATCTAATTTAATTATAAAGAATTAGAAGAAAAAGACAAAAAGCAAAAGACCCTGCAAGCAGGGCCTTTTGCCGACTGGGAATGGAGTTCTGAAAACAGAACCGCACTCACTGATTACAATCATAGCAGAATTAAATTGTCTTGTCAACCCTCTGTATAAATTTTATTGTTCTAAACTCTTTAAAAAATCTTCAAGTTCTGGAGCTAAACTAGGATCAAGCTCAATCACCTTCTGAGTAGTTTCTCTTGCCTTGTCAAATTGACCCAGATTAGCATAAACAACAGCTAAATCCATTAAAATCGTAGTATTGCCAGGATTAAGTTCTATTGCTTCTTGATATATAGAAATTAAATCTGATTCAAGCCCTAAAGCTATGTAAATTTCAGCTACATCTCTCAAGTCATTTATATTATTTTTCCAATTATAACCAAGTGCTTCTGCGTCTTTGATTTTTTCAAAAGCTTGTTCATACTGACCTGTTATTCTGTAAACCGTGGCTAAATACCAATGAGATGTGCCAAACCTTGGCTCTAATTCAATTGCCTTTTCAAACAAATCAAAAGCTGCTTGTTTTTCGCCCTTTGCCAATTTCACTTCAGCCATATACCAATAACCTTGCTGATTAGTAGGGCTTAATTCTATTGATTTCTCTAAAATCTGTTCTGCTAAGTATAATTTTTCAGTGTTATTGCTAAAACGATAATCAGCAAAATAAAGCTTGCCTAAAAAGAGATGGTGGCGAAAATCTAAAGAATTTTTCCTGATACTCTCTTCCATTTGTTCTTCAGCTATATTAAAAGCTGAATTCACAGTCGCTCTATTGTTATCGGGATTAAAAGCAGATTGGCCAAGCTTCTGACTAAATTGTTCTCTGACTTCATATTTTTCCATGAAACCATTCAGCGCTTTCTCATAAAAACCTAATGACTGGTTTAAATTATCATCAGGAGAAATGACCATTTGAACAGTATTCATTGCGCTTGAGAACGGCTGGATATTGCCAAAGTAAATAAAAGAAGCGCTTAATAAAACAATGACAGCAAGAATAATGTTTTGAACAGGCTTTTTTGATAAAACAAAGCTGGTTGGTGTCTCAAGTGTATCTAAATCTAACTCTTTTTCATCATCAATCAAAAAACTTGCAAATCCAAGGCTTAAGAAAAACACCATATAACTGGAAATCATGTCAAATACAAGCAGGTTTTGGAAAAAATAAACAACAAATAAAATTGCTATTATCAAAGGAGCAGAAATATTTTCTTTTTTCTTATGACAAATCTTTAATAATCCAAAAATTGAAACTGCAAACATTAGCAAATAACTTAAAAGCCCGACTGCTCCAGTGGTCACTAGTGTATCTAAAACAACATTATGAACTCTATCAAACCAAATCTCTCCTCCGCATTCTGACAGAAAAACACAGGGATTAAAGAATTTAGCGAATAATACATTGAAGTTCTCTGGACCCCAGCCAAACACAGGTCTTTCTAAAAATCCTTTCCAGCCCTTTTCCCATACAACGAACCTTGACTTCATTTCTTTTAGGGTGTGTTTGATTATATCCTTAAGAAAAGAGGGCTGATAAACTGCCAAAATTAAAGATGAAAGTATTAAAAATATTATTATTAATACTCCTGTTTTTCTTAGGTTTTTCTTTCCTGAAAATATTAAATAGCCTATTAACAATAAAGCTAAACCTCCCCAAAAAGATACAATAGCTCCCCGGCCAGTGGACATTAATAAAGTAGGGATTGAAAAAAGTAAGCTCACGCCAGCAAAAGTCTTTAAAAAAGAGTCTCTTTTTGTAAAAAACAAAGCCAAGGCAAAGGATATATTAAAAAGCAGATAAGTTGCCATAAAAGAGGTGTTTCCAATTGTTCCTCCTCCCCTAGTAGATATTTGATCTTGAGTTAAGACATAGATGCAAAGGAAAAGACCGGCTAATATTGAAACAGAAAGGATCTTCTCCCAATCCTCTCTTTGTTTGAACGCGCTTGTTAAAATAATAAAAAAAGCTAAAAGATGCAGAAGAGTAAAAATCCCTGTCATTCTTTCATAAGTGCTCCAAAAGCTTCTTTCAAAATTAATGCCTAAAAAAGACGTAAGGATTAATACAAAAAGAAAAATTAAAATAGAAATTCCAACAATATTAAGTTTTGGTCGGTAGCGAGGAAAATATATTGCTAAAACCAAGTAAGCAGCTAACATGATTTCAATCAATATCCTGAAATAAATGGTCTTTGGAGTAACAAAAGGGAAAAAAGACCCCTTCATAACAATAAGAGGGGCAAATAAAGCCAAATAAGTACCTATTTTGATTATGGAAAGACAGGTTTTTTCTAAACGTCTATTTTTTGATTGTTTATTCTTATACATTCAATTATTTTAACTAATATGAATGATATTGCAAATTTTGACTCATTTGATTAAAATATATCTATGTTAAACCTACGAAAGATTCTTCTTTTTTTAGGAGATATTTTCTTAATTTATCTCTCACTTTTCCTAACCTTATTACTGGGGTTTTTTGGTGAATTCAGCTTTGAAATATTTTCTTTGCACCTTTTGCCTTTTTCTATAATTTATTTTTTCTGGTTAGTTATCTTTTATATTTTTGGTCTTTATGACCTTCATTTAATTAAGACTAAAACCTCTTTTTATGGCAGCACTCTTGGAGCCCTTAGCGTAAGTTTAGTGCTGGGAATGCTTTTCTTTTATACAACTCCTTTTTTTGAAATCACTCCAAAAACTAATCTTGTAATAAATATTTTAATTTTTGGAATCTTGTTTTTAGGCTGGCGCAAATCATTTTATTCTTTGTTTTCAGTCCATTTTTTAAACAGAACTGCAATAATAGGAAAAGGCTCTGAGGTTGAAATATTAAAAAAAGAAATTAATGAAAAACCCTATCTTGGTTATAAGATAGTTTCAACAGACTTGAACAAAGACCTTTTCTCCCAGATTCAAAGCAAAAACATTGATACAGTGATTTTCACAGAAGAATTTGAGTCAAATCCTAAAATACTTAAAGCCCTTTATTTTTGTTTGCCAGCCAGAGTGAATTTTTTAGAATTTACCAAGGCCTATGAATTGATTTATGAAAAAATTCCAGTTTCAACAGTTTCCCAATCCTGGTTTTTAGAGAATCTAAAAGAAAGAGAAAAAAGCTTTTATGATGAAACGAAAAGGCTTTTTGATATAATTTTAGCCAGCTTTTTATTAATTCCAACTTTCCCCCTTTGGCCATTTATTGCTCTAGCTATTAAATTAGAAGATAAAGGTCCTGTATTTTATTCCCAGGAAAGAATTGGAAAAGACAGAAAATCTTTTATTTTATATAAATTCAGGTCAATGAAAGTGGGAGCAGAAAAAGAAAAAGCTGTTTGGGCAGAAAAAAAAGACAAAAGAATAACTAAAGTTGGGAAGTTTTTAAGGCAAAGCCATTTAGATGAAATCCCTCAAATGATGAACGTAATAAAAGGAGATATTTCTTTGGTTGGACCAAGACCAGAAAGACCGGAATTTGTTGGACAACTAGAAAAAGAAATTCCCCATTATCATTTAAGACATTTAGTGAAACCTGGTTTTACTGGTTGGGCACAGATAAAATTCAGATATGGAAGATCTCTTATGGACAGCCATAAAAAATTTCAGTATGATTTATATTACTTAAAAAATCGAAACTTTTTACTCGATATAGGAATCTTCTTAAGAACTTTTCAATTATTTTTTAAACATGAATAATGTGAAAAACATAAAATTAGCAGTAGTTGGTCTTGGCTATGTTGGATTGCCCTTGGCAGTGGCTTTTGGCAAAACAAAAATAGCCCCTGTTACAGGATTTGATATTTCAAAAATAAGAATTAAAGAACTTAAACAGAATTTTGACAGAATTCAAGAAGTAGAAAAAAAAGATTTAATAAAATCTAAAGTAAGATATACCTATAAGCCAAAAGATTTGAAACAAGCAGATTTCATCGTAGTTGCCATACCAACTCCGATTAATAAATCTAAAAAACCAAACCTAGCTTACATTAAATCTGCTTCAAAGATTATTGGTCAAAACTTAAAAAAAGGAGCTGTCATTGTTTTTGAATCTACTGTCTACCCAGGATTAACTGAAGAAATTTGCGGACCAATAGTTGAAAAATATTCTGGTTTAAAGGTTAAAAAAGATTTTAAATTGGGTTATTCTCCAGAAAGAATAAATCCAGGGGATAAAAAACATACAGTAGAAACAATAGTAAAAATTATTTCTGCTCAAGATAAAAAAACATTAAATACTATAGAAAAAATTTATGGCTTGATTTGCAAGGCTGGTCTTTACAAAGCCCCAAACATTAAAACAGCTGAAGCAGCTAAGGTGATAGAAAACGTCCAAAGAGATTTAAACATTGCTTTGGTTAATGAGCTTTCGTTAATCTTTAGTAAAATGGATCTAGACATTAAAGAAGTTATGAAGGCTGCTGCCACTAAATGGAATATTCAATACTTTGAACCTGGGCTTGTAGGAGGTAATTGTATCCCAAAAGATCCTCATTATTTAACTTACAAAGCTCAACAACTCGGCTATTATCCTAAAATCATTCTGGCTGGAAGAAAAATAAATGAATATATGCCTTATCATGTGGCAAATTTAACATTAGAATCTCTTAAAAGGGCTGATAAAAAAATAAGGGGTTCAAAAGTTTTAGTAATGGGTTTGACTTTCAAAGAAAATTGTAAAGATTATAGAAACTCAAGAATTGAAAACACTATTAAAAAATTAAAGAATAAGGGCTGCCAGATTTTTGGTTATGACCCTTTTCTTTCAAAAGAGGAAATAAATACTTTTGGCGTGAAACCTGTTTTAAATCTATCTAAAAATCCAAAAAAGTTTGACGCTATAATTTTATCTGTAATTCATAATCAGTTTAAAAAGCTGTCTTTAAATGATTTGAAAAAAATTAATTCTTCTCCTCTAATCCTTATAGATATAAAGGGTCATTTCAGAAAACAAAAAAAAGATAATCTTATTTATAAAACCCTTTAATGCAAAAAAAAATAAAATCTTGGGTTTATCAATTCTTAAGAAAAACCCAAAGGTATACCGAAACTGATATGATATATTTGGCTGAAGGTGGTTTTTGGTTAACATTAGGGCAGATAATTTCAACGGCTGCCTCTTTTTTATTAGCAATAGCTTTTGCTAATTTATTAGATCCTGTAATTTATGGAAATTATAAATATATTCTTTCTCTGACAGGATTTTTCGCTATTTTTACTCTTCACGGGATGAGAACAGCTATTATTCAAGCAGTAGCCAAAAATTTAGAAGGTTCTTTTTATGAGGGATTTAAAGCAAAATTAAAATTTGGAATATCAGGAAGTATAGTAGTCATAGGATTAGCCAGTTATTATCTTTTCCAAGGAAATTATACCTTGCCTATTCCCCTGTTTATTTTAGCTATCTTCTTACCTTTAATGTATGCTTCCCAAGTTTATGGAAGCTTTTTAACTGGAAGAAAATTATTTAATGTTGGTACAAAATACAATATTGTCAGACAAATTATATTTGTCGGGGCAATGATAACTACCCTTTTTCTGACCAAAAACCTTGTTTGGTTAATTACCATCTATTTTGTTTCCAATACTTTTTTAAATTATTTCTTTTATTTATTCACAAAAAAGAAGTTCCAACCAAATAAAAAAGAGGATCCTCAAACCCTTTCTTATGGGAAACATCTAACTCTAATTGGGATTATTGCTGCCGCTGCGAATTATTTAGACAAAATACTGGTTTTTACTGTTCTAGGATCAGCTCAGTTAGCTATTTACTCTTTTGCTATTGTTATTCCAGTCCAAATCAAGAGTATCTTAAAAAACATTAATGTGCTTGCCTTTCCAAAGCTAGCAGCAAAGCCTCGAAAAGAAATTAAGACAAGCTTGATAAAAAAAACTTTGAAATTATTTTTTTTAGTGGGAATAATAATTGCAGTTTATATTGTGGTTGCTCCTTATATTTATAAAATATTCTTTCCCCAATACTTAGATTCTATTCCCTATTCTCAATTATTAATATTTTCACTTATCAGTTTCCCTACATCCTTACTGATTACTTCTTTCCAGGCCAAAATGATGAAAAGAGAGCTTTACTTACTCCAGACTATCTCTGCTCTGCGAATAATCCTTTTAATAACTTTAACCCACTTTTACGGAATATGGGGAGTAGGGGGAGCAATAGTAGGGTCTGAAATTTTTAGCTTAGCTCTAGTTTTATTCTTATTCAGAAAGTTTTAATTTGATTTCAGAGCGGTGATTTATTACATGTAAGTTTATAGAGAGGTCTTCCATCTTCCGCTTCGCCAATCAGTTCAGCTTTGTTTAAACAAGAGTTATTAATTATAAACTGTACAAATTGATCTGGGGTATAATTGCGATAAAATCTTTTAGTTTTAGCCCTATTTGGTTTTGGGGGTTCAAAAAATAATTCCTTAACTCTAAGCCTTTTCAAAAACTTAATTAATTTCAAATATGTGTCTTTTCTCCCCAAGAAATGATGAAATATATTTAAAGCTAATATTACATCAAACCTTAATTCTTGATTTTTGTTGTATTCAAATATAGAACCAGAAATTACTTTAAATTCTCTATTTTCTGCTTTTTTTAATTTTTTTGAAAAATAAACGCACATGCGATCTGACTCTACTGCATAACAATCAAAACCCTCTTCTTCAAACTTATGACAAAAATAACCTAAGTTTGCGCCAATATCCAAAAGTGTTCCTTGTGTAAAAGAAAGATGTTCTTTGATTATATTAAAACGAAGTTCTCCATGATGACGGGGAATGTCTTGTAGGTCGGAATGAGTAAGGGGTTGATAAAGCTTTCCCTCTTCATCATCCAAGGCAAAACAAATTAATTCTTTTCTAAAATCCATCCACTTTTTATGTCTTACTATAATTCTAATTGGAATTTTGGGGAGATTCAGTAATTGAGCTATCGCAAGCCTGTGTCTCCCCTCAATAAATAAAAGCTCTCCCTCTCTTCCAATAGCAGTAGAGATATCATCTAAGGTTATTGAGGGTCCTTCCAATTTTTCAAGCCATCCTTTTGGAGAAAAAAGTTCTTTTCTTGACTTATAACCATCTCTTTTTATTTGGTAATATAATGACTCTATATTTCTAAGTCTTTTATCCCATTCTTCTTTATTTCTACAACCCCATTTTCTTATTCCCTTAGTTATTTGATTTAAAACACGATGATAAAAATCAGTTTCCTCCCATTTCTTACCTTCTTTAAATCTTTGTATAAAAGCTCGAAAAACATCTAAATCTTCAAATCTTGTTTTGGATTGATCCCAGTCTCCTTCCAATATTCTGGAGTAATTACGCCATATATTAAATTTACCCCCTAAACAATATTCTATCTTTTGGGGATTTACCCAACAAACCTTATCAAGGTCTAATGTTTCATAATTGTATTTTAATCGTGTTTTTAATTTTAAAATTTTTTTCTGCACTATAAATTTCAAACCACAAAAAGCACGCCACCCAACCACTAGAGGACGTCCTACAAGAGGAAATTTATCATTCAAATCAAAAATAAACTCTTTTGTATTAATAATAAGTTTATTTCGAATTTCTTTATAAGACAGAGCTTTCATAAATTTAAGAAATGAATTTTAGAATTTTTTCTACTCTTTTTTCCCACGTATAATTCTGAACATCTTGAAAAGCTTGATTGGAGATTTTATCAGATAAATTTGAATTCTGCAAAACTTTTTTTATTCCTCAAATGCGGGATTATACTCTTAAATAGGTTAATCTCTTTTTCTTGATAATTCTCTTGCTCCATTCTTCCTTCCTGCCATCTATTAAAATCTTTTCGCCATTTAAAAAAATCTGTCCATCTCTTAATTAATTCCCTCAACTTTTATTCATTTTTATTTTTTACATTTAAGTTCATTTTATTCATTGTCTGGATCAATGTTAAATTTTTGCTTTATTGATTTTCGCAAATGATCTGGAATGATTTTAATAATCTTCCTGAACAATCTGTCATTTACTATCTTTCTAAATACGTTAATTTTTACTTCATTCAAAAGCTCTCTTTCAATCTTAAGCTCATTATAAGAGATGAATTTTTTCAGATCCTTTTTCCTTTTAAGTAAAGGGGGATAATTTTTAGGATAGCCTAAGGTAAAAAGAGCTATTACATCAAAATACCAAGGCACATTGAGCATTTTTTTTAATTGCTTATTACTGGGAAGGTGGCATACCCAACAACTTCCTAGCTCAAGTTCGCTAGTCATAAGATGCATATTTTGAATGGCTGCAGCAGCACTTTGAAAATGGTCTTTATATTCTCTATTTATCAAACGCTTATCGTATAAAATAAAAATTCCCGCTGGAACATTTCTTAAGTGAATTACACCTTTCTCAGCTAATTCTCGAATTCTCTCTTTATTATTAATTACTAAGAAATGCCAACCTTGAACATTACATGCGCTTGGTGCCCAAATACCTGCCTCTATTATTTTTTCGATTAACTCTTCTGACACTTCCTTGTCAAAATATTCTCTAACACTTCTTCTTTTTTTTATAATCTCTAAAATGTTCATAATTTTACCTGTCTCTTAAAAGTTCAAATAATTTTTTATCTTGATATATCTTATTTCCCTCTAAGAATAAAATGATACTCTTTAAAAATAATATAATGAATTTGATTTTATAAAGATCATTTGTTGTTTTACCGTCTTCAATATTAACTTCAAGAACATAACCTTTCTTTTTTCTGTGATATCTAATAATTCCTTCAAAAGCTTCTTCAGCAGCTGTTTTATAACTCAAGTCATTGGTTAATTCAAAAACTTTCATTAATGCAATAATCATATCTGTTTCAGCATCTAAATTGCTGTTTGTTTTTCCTTCTTCTATTGGAAAAAGTTTCGTTTCGTTAGATTGTTTTTTTAACCAGAAATCCGCAATTTCTTTAGCTTTTTTTATATATATATTATCTCCTAGAAAATAATATAAGTCACAAAATAAATCCAGAGTAGCAAAACTGGCTTCTAATCTAATTTTCCCTTGCTGATTGTTTAAAAAATCATAACTATCAAACACTCCTCCTGAAGGACTTATGAGATATTTACAAAAAGAGTTAAACCATTTTTCTATCAAGTGCTTTACTTGATTGTTTTTTGTCACTTTGTAATATTCCAAAAATCCATAAAGAGTGTTTGTATTATTTTTTATGACTTTTATTTTTTTAATTTTTGATTTAAATAAAGGATTAAATAGCCATGTATAATTATTTATTATTCTTTCAGGTATTAAATAATGTTTTTGGAAAAAAACATTTTTCTCGAAACCATCAATTAATTCTTTAGATTTATTTAAATAATAATCATCCTTAATCAACTCATAAAAATTAACGAAAAGTTCGATAAAACTACCATCGACTGTATCGAAAATTGGAAGTGAAAATTTGGAAACTGGAGAATAAAAAGAATTTATTGTTTTTCCGATATTAAATTTTTCAATACATTTTTCTATTATTTCCTGTGTTAAAGACAATACTTCTTCTTCCCCTGTTGATTGGTAGTAGTCAATAAGTCCCAAAAGCAAATCGGTATGAGAAAAAGCAGTGATGAAAGACATGTTCCCTTTTCTCAAAAAACTCTGTAACAAACCGTCTCTTAAATTTCTTTTCAATTCTTTTATTTGTTTTTTACAAAAATCAATTTCACCAAAGTAAAGAAAAAAGGGTAAATAATCTCCTAAGTCTTTCAGAATGTTTGTATTATTTAATATTCTTCCTTGAGAATCAAAAGGCTGAATTAAAAGACCATCTTTGTTGCAATAAAGATTTTTACTATTATCGATAATTTCTTTTGCGAAAATCTTAAGAGTTTCTTTTTGAAATATTTTTTTTCCCATTAATTCAAACATCTAAATAATTGAAGAATGACTAAAATGATTTTTTTCATTTTTTAATCTTCTTTATTATTGCACTTATTTATCAACCATGAATTTAATTGAACTTTTTCTCCTCCCACTCCTAAAAACTCAATTCCCTCTCGATTTAAACAATATTCTGCTAAATGAAAACCTATAAATCCTGTTATTCCTATAATTAATACTTTCATGTGTTTATATCTATTATTTAATGAATTCTAAAATCTTTCCTGCTCTTTTCTGCCAAGTATAATTTTGGACATCTTGAAAAGCTTGATTTGAGATTTTAGCAGAAAAATTAGAGTTTCCCAAGACATTTTTAATTCCTTCGGCTAATCTCTTTGGATTATCTGGTTCAACTAAAAGAGAGTTATTTTCATTGAGTATTTCTCTAATTGAAGGCAAATCAGAAGCCACGATTGGTCTCTTTGATGCCATGTATTCAAAAAGTTTCAATGGAGACATATAAAAAGCGTAATGTTCTGTCCATGGATAAGGCATTGTTAAGAAATCAAAACTTTTTAAATATTTTGGTATTAATTTTTGTCTTATCTGACCTGTAAAAATAATCTCTTTTTCTTTTAATCCTATTTTCTTTGCCAAATCCTGATATCCTTTTATTCTTTCTATAGGACCTCCAACAATACAAAGTAAAATATCCTCATTTTCTTCTTTTAAAATTTTAAAAGCTTTAATTAAAATATCTATCCCTTTTTCTTTTGCCATTGTTTCTAATCTTCCAACATACCCAATTATAATTTTATTTTCTGGCAAATTTAATTCTCTTCGATATTTTTCTTTATCATCCTCAATATCAAAATCTCTTAACTCTACCCCACTTGGAGCTACTAAAATTTTATTCTCCGGTATCCCCTGCTCTATAAAAAGATCTCTAAGCTTTTGGGTAATAACTACTATCCTTTTTAATCTCTTAAAAAATAAGTGAGAGAGAAAATATTTTTTGGGAAAACCATGAGCTTCATAGATTAAATTTTTAAAAAAAAGAGCATAAAAAAGGAAGAGTTTATCTCGGGTGTAAATAATGTCTACTTTTTTAAAAAAAAGATGAAAAAATGTAAAAAAATAAAAAGTAGCACTTTCAATCCAAAAACCTAAATGACCAATATATTTATCTAACGGAATTAAATCCAAACAAAACAATTTTTTAATTTTAAAATTTCTCTTAATTCCATAATAATCAAAAGGATCTTCTTTTATGCGATTGAATCTTCTCGGTATTATTAATTCAACTTGTGCTTTTAAATCAGCAAAAGCTTCGCACATTTTTACAATCTGAATCCCATGGGCTTTTTCTGTTGGAATCCTAATGTTGGCAATATATATAATTTTCATTTTTCAGCCACAATACACAAATGACTGCCTAACCACTTAAAAGGAGAGGCATTTGGTAGAATAATGTTTTTGGATTTGATATTAATCTTCTTATCTGTAGTTATCTCTATAATTCTAAAGTTGCATTCCTTTAAAAGGTTTTCAAGAACTACCGGAGTAAAGAATATCTTATGATCAGGGTCTCTTAGAAAATCTTTGCCTGTTATAAAAAATCTTATTATGCGTTTCAGTGCATAAACATGAGGAGTATCAATAATTACTCTTCCTTCTTTTTTTAAAACTCGATAAACTTCTTCTAAAAGTTTTTTAGGTTCCCAAATATGCTCGATTAATTCTCCTAGATAGATTGTATCAAAATGATTACTTTCAAAAGGTAAAGATTTAGTTATCTCTTCAATTACCTGATTAGGAAACTTTAATTCTTTTGCTTTCTGCTCGTTATTATCCAAACCAATTATATGGCTATTAGGAAAAGCAGCTATAATATTTTTATGCATTTGTCCATCAGCTCCAAGATTTCCAATATCTAAAATACAACCCTTCTTAATATGTTTTTTTACAAAATTAAATCGAGACATCTTAATAAAAATATTTTAGCTTAAAATATGGAACAAACTTGACAAAGAGAATGTTTCCTATTTTCAGCTGATTTCCTTACACTCTTAGTTTTTGAACTAAACCAAATATCTTTTGCTTTTTTGTTCAAAACGCTACCATAAATATATTTACCATTCAGGTCATAACAACACATCGAAATCCTGCCATCAACTAAAACAACGAATTGAGAGCTAACTAGGGAACATCTTGGGAGAGATTTCTTTGATTTTAATAAACCATCTTGTTTTCGGGAATATCTTACTTTTTGCCGATACTCTTTAGTGTCTGGATAGAATTTCTCAGACAATCTCTTAATTTCTTCTTTGGAATAGGCATATTCTCCTAAAGCAAAAGATTTTATATGTAGACGATTTACCTTTAACTCCTTTGCTAATTTCTTTACATCCTTAACTTCGTTTTGATTAAGCTTGTTTAAGATAAATTGCAATTCAATAAATGGTTTTTTTAATCCTAGGCTCTGTTTTTGCTGACAAAAGTGCTTAATATTTTTCATCACTGTTTCAAAGTTGGCTCCTAACCTGAAAGGTTCATAAGATTCTTTAGTAATACCATCCAAGCACAAAAGAATTTCATCTAATCCAGAAGCAAATAAGCCTTTTGCCATCTTTTCGTCAAGCAGAGTTGTATTAGTACTTATCAATGTATACAAATTATTTTTATGAGCATAATTTATCATCCGACAAATATCTGGATGCAATAAAGGCTCACCGCTATTATATAAGAATACAACATGCACCGAATCCTTTATATTATCAACGACTTTCTTAAAATTATCAAAACTCATTAATTCTTTCTTTCTATGAATCTTATTATGAGGAGTTGGACAAGTAGGGCATCGTATATTGCAATAGTTTCCTGTCTCAATAACAGTCATATAGGGATAATTAAAAAATTTGTGCTTTAGGCCAGCAATGAAAAAATGCCAAGGTTTAGAAAAATTCCCTTCTAAAATATGGATTAGAATGTGTCGTCTAAAGACTAAATAGAAACGTTTTAAACGATAAGAAATTTTTGCCATATTGTAATTATTGAAATTTTAGTTGCCTAATTTTTAAACAAAACATTTAACAATCTTCTCTATTAAATTATCTAAATTATGATGTTTTATTACTATTTTTCTCAACTTATCAGTCTTTTCAATCTCTTTCAACGCAATAATTTTTTCAGCTAATTCTTGAAAATCCTTTTTCTTAAATAGATATTTATTATCCAAAATATTCGCAAAAGCCATATTGCATGTCAAGATTAAACAATTAGAAGCCATAGCTTCTAGTAATACTTTATCAAAACTTCCGGTGGTAGTAAGATTTATAACTAAACCAGAATCTTGATAATGCTTTGGCATTTTATTATGAGAAACGCCTCCTAAAAAGCTAACGTAGCTTTCAAGTTTTTTTCCTTGAATTAAGTTTTTTAATTCCTCAAGATATTGCTTTTCGTGACTTTTCAAAGAAGTGCCAACAATCTTAATCTCAATGTCTTTAATATTTTTTTGATTTACTAAAATATCAATTGTTCTGATTAATGTTTCTTGGTCTTTAACTGGAGCAATTCTCCCTACTGATAAAATCTTAAGTTTTTTATTGCTATCAATTATCGTATCGTTTGTATTGTAACTAGGTTTAAAAAGTTCGGTATTTACTCCGTGTCCGACAATTTCAATCTTCTTTCGATTCTTTAAACGACAGCTTTGTTCAGTAGCAGTTAAAATTTTATATACACATTTTTCAGCTAATTTTAATTTCCAATTTATCGATCTATGAACGTGCCACAAAATCATCTTTTTGTTAAAAATTCTTACTAAAGGAAAAGATGCTATGGCATATATTGAGCACATATGAATGAAAATACCGTCAATTTTAGGAAGAATTTGAATTAAATTTTTCTGAAGACGAATCCATTGACTGATCTTTGAAGCTCCTTCTTCTTTACCTAACGAATAAACGCTGACATTTGAAGGAAGATTATATTCTCCTTGAGTAGGGCAAATTACGTAAAGTTTGTCTAATTTTTCTGAAAATTTTTCAAGCCAACCATGGAAAAAACCAAGATTGTCATCATTTATATCTACTTTCTGAGTGATTATTAATAATTTCAGTTTCTTCATTTATGCATTCATTTCTTAATTTCCACTATTAGTTGAATACCAAAAAAAGGAATAAGTTTTTCAAGTCTATTATCAATTTTCTCAATTAATTTCACCATCGATAAAGAAGCTCTAGCCCAAGGAAAAAATACAGTCATCGGAGAAAGACCATAAATACTAACTGACTGAACATCCATTCTTTTAGTTAATTTCTTTATCTTTTTAACGCTATAAAAGTTAAGTGGCATTTTCCGTCTTAAAAATGATACAGCACAATCAATAAGATTTGGAACTGAATACCATGTTTCAACAGTAAAAATTATTTGACCTTTCTTTTTCGCTACTCGACACATTTCATTAAGAACTTTTTTAGGATTATCTTTTGGTTGATTTAAGTTTTCTAAAAGATACGAACAAGTAACCACATCAAAGGTATTATCCTTAAAAGGTAGATTTTCCGCATCAGCCTGTATTAATGTTGCATGACCATTGGTGTTTTTTTTAGCTTGCTCTAACATTGGCTTACTTATATCAACTCCCACTGTTTTCCCCAAAGACAAGAAGTGAATAAGATAACGCCCTGTACCACAACCTACGTCAAGAAAGGTAAAATCTTGATTGTTCTGTTGATTTCTCTTTATTAACTCTAAGAGCTTTTTTGTCTGCCTCTCCATTCTATATCGGACAAGTGGACGGTATCCTACAAAAAAATCCCACTTAGCAGGCGAAGTTTCTTTTCCATATCTTTTAAGTAATCTTTTTAATCTTGGATTTGTGTAATTGGCAATCATTATAATTTGAACAATTAATCAATTTTTTTAAATAAAGTGTATTTAAAATATTTGCGGCAAAAAAGAAAATATTTAGAAAGCCAAAAGTAGCGTCTAGGAGAAAATAATGAGAAATTCTGGCCGAATAAATCAGGCATGGATAAAAAATAAGGGGTAAATTTTCCCTGCTCCCACCTTTCTCCTAAAGTTTTTATATTCATGAACTCTATATTGCTAAATTGTTTAAGAAATTCAAAATATTCTTTAAGGCGTTGAATTATATCTTTTCTAAAATTATTTGTCACTGGATCTATACACTTCCAAGAATGAGTACTAAAAAATATAATGATTGGCTGCTTAATCTTTTTTGATTCAGAAATTAATGCCTTTGTTCCTTTTTTCATTAATTCTAACGGAATAGAACTATCAAGAATAATACCCAGCCGTTTATTAGTAATAGGAATCATTAAAATTTTCGCATTACCAATTTTTGTTATATCTTTATAGCTTGGACGATAAGGAGAATCAGGTATATCATACCATCTCATATTACCAATTGAAGTATTCTTATAAGGAGAAACATCATACTTAATGCCATATTTTTCTAAAATTTTAATAGTATCTTTATTGGTAAAATATTTCCCTGCTCTAAAGGATACAATTTTACCATACCTCTCTTCTAAGCGTTTAATGCCCGAACTTATTTCTATTTCACGAGATTCTAAATCATAACCTTTTTCAAAATGTACATGAAGCCCAATTTCATGATTACCTTCTTGAATAGCTTCTAAGATATGAGGATATCTTAGAGAGATGCTGTCATGAACATCTGCTTGTTCTTGGATATGAAATGTGGCTGGAATTTGGAATTCTTTAAAAAAATTCAAAAACAAGGGAATTCCTTTTTCAATTCCAGGATTTTTAGAACCATATGGCTTGCCGAATCTTTCATTATCAAATTCCACGTCTAAATCTATTGTGAACCAAATAGGCATATTTTATATCTGTTTTTTAGTAAATTAAAAAATTTGGTTATTCTCTCCAAACAACCATGAAAAAATCCAAGATTATCGTCATTGATATCTATCTTTTGACTTATAATAAGAAGCTTCATGTTTTTTAAATTCTAGGAAATAATAAAAATATGCCAAAAATGATTAGAAAGATTCCTAAAATTTGCCACTGAGAAATTTGCTCTTGAAAGAAAATCCAAGAGCCAATAGCGACTAATACAATTCCAGCACTAACCATCACCGGATAAGCTAAATTTAACTGAAGCTTAGAAAGAACAAAAAGATAAAAAATAAAGCTAAAAATAAATAATAAAGATCCTAAAAAAAGCCATTTATTCTGAAAAATAGAAACAAAGAGTTTGAAAAGACCAGAAAAAGACAGGTCTAAGTCAGTAAAATTCAAAACTCCTTTTTTTAAAAAAATCTGAGCTGTACTAGCAGTTATCACAGATACCAGAAGAGCTAAAATAGTTGGAAAAGACATAGTTTTATGAGTTTATACAAGTTTACTTTACTTATTTTTTCTCTTTAAATCAAGCTTGATTTTTAAAAAATCCTCAATCTTTTGAAGCATTTATCATTGAAATATAGCTCTTAATATACTTTTCATTTGAAAATTTGTTTTCAACAAATTCTCTTCCCTTTTTTCCCATTTCTTTTGCCAAATTTTTATCTTCCAATAGAATTTTCAATTTTCGGGCAAGTTCTTTTGAATGACCTTTTTCAAACAAAAAACCATTTTCATTCTCTTTTATTAATTCTGGAATCCCACCGACATTACTAGCTATAACTGGTTTTTCCAAAGCCATAGCTTCTATTAAAACTCTTGGCAAACCTTCAGATAGAGAAGGTAAAACTAAACAATAACATTTTTTCATAATATCTTTTGTTTGTTCAAGAGACAGTTTTCCCTTAAGTTTTATCTTGTTTTTTAATCCTAAATCCTTAATTTTAAATTCTAAATTCTTTCTCTCAGAACCCTCACCAATAATTATAAGCTTAAAGTCAAGAAAACCTCTTTCAATACTAGCAAAAGCATCAATCAGAATATTTATCCCCTTAACCTCTTCCAGCTGGCCCGCAAATACAATGAAAGCATCAAGTCTTGTATGTTGCTCTTTTAAAAATAAATCCAAATCAGTAAAAGTTGGAAATAAAAAATATTGTTTATCAGGAACAATCTTTTTTACTTTTTCAATTAAATAGTCAGCTACTCCTCTGATTTTATCAGCTTGCTTAAAACTTACTTTGGCCAACATGGGAACAAATTTTCTTTCTAAAAATTCAAATCTTCTTTTCTTGGAAAGAAAAGGTCCCTCAATCCAATCACCATGAATTTCCACAATTAATTCTTTTTTTAAAAAAATTTTTAAGATTGAGCCAATAAATCCCTCCATCAAAGGAGATTGAACTATAATGGTATCAATTTTTTTGGTAAGACATAAATGGAAAGCAGTAAAAAAGGCTAATGGCCAGAAAAAAATCCCTGGTTTTAAAAGATAAAAATCAGTATTCCAAATATTTGTATGAAAAGGAGTGCCTTTAGTTAAAATATAAATCTTTACTTTTTTACTCAACCCTTTAAATTTTTTCTTTAAATGAAAAACAGTTTGTTTTTCTTTTAAATCTAAATTTGTGACAGAAATAAATAAGACCTTTTTCATAAAATAGTTTATTTGAATTTAATTTTTTCTACATAAGGCCTATTGGCCATATTGCAATTTTTACAAATACTTAAATTTTGTCTAATAATTCTCTTTTTAATTTCTCTATATTTTTTACTCTTCCAGATTTTATTGAAGCTCTTCTCTCTAAAAACATTGCCAATTATTATCTTGCCCTCCAAATCCGTACAACATACTCCAACATCCCCATTCCATAAAATAACTGTCTTCCAAAACCAATTACATAATTTGGGTTTATCAATATTAATTAATCTATTTTCTTTTATAATATAACGGGAATATTTTTTATTTTCGGGTAAATACTTCTTAGCTGTTTCCAACACCTTTTTTTCCATTTCTCCATCAGCGGCAATATTAAAGGAAGTAGTTTTTAACCATAATTCATCAACACCTAAATTTTTACAAAAATCTTTCATTTGAGGAATATATTCTTCACTATAACGCATCACCAAATACTGAATAACGATTTTGGTTTTTCTTTTAGGAAGAGAAGATATTTTTTTGATCATCTCTATGGTTTGGTCAAAATTACTCCCAACTCGATATTTCTCATGCATTTCTTTGTTAGGACCATCAAGGGTAACCAACATTAAATTTAAACCAGCATCAATTGCTTTTTTATAAGCTTCAAACGGTAAAGTCCCATTGGTGCTTAGGCTTACTGTAATTCCTCTTCTTTTTAAAACTTGAATCATTTCTGGTAAATTCGGATTAAGGAAGGGTTCACCAGCAAAATGTAAAGTAACTTTTTTAATTGTCTTTGGCAAAAGAACTATTAAGTGCTTAAACTCTTTAAGTTCCATCACTCCTTTTTCTCGCTTGGAATAAGGATTAGTACAAAAAAGGCATCTTAAATTACAAAGATTTGTGGGCTCAATAATAACTTCTTTCAGTTTACGCAACCCAATTATTTCATCTGGCAAGAAGAGAAATATTGACTTTATTAAATTTGATTTACTTAATTTATCTTTTAACCAATAGAACATAAATTTTAAAAAATGGATAAATGTTCCTCAATAATATTTTGCCAATTCCAGGAAATATCTATTGTCTCTATTATCTTAATATAATTTCGGTAATTTTCCTCATTTAAAAGATACAATATCTTTTGCTCAATATCTTCTGGGCGTTGAGGATCAATAAAAATTAGATGATTTTTAAATCTGTTGTAGATTCCAGTTTCTTTGGTTAATAAAAGGGGTTTTCTTAATTTTATACATTCTAAGGCAAAATTTGGCGAAATTTCAGTCAAAGAAGGTAAAATGCAAAAATAACTTTTTTGAATCTCTTTTAATAATTCTGAGTAAGGCAGAGAGTCTTTAATAATAATTTTTTCTTCCAATCCCAAATTTTTAATTTTAATCCCTAAATTATCTCTTTCCGGGCCTTCTCCTATAATTTTTAACACCAAAGACATGTTAGTCTTTTTAGATATTTTTGCGAAAACTTTAATCAAAACATCTAAATTCTTGAGTTTTATTAAACGACCCGCATATAGAAATTCATATTTTAGAGCTGATAGCTGAGAATTGATAGGTTTTACTTCTGGGAATGGATTAGAAATAATTACGGTTCTTTTTTCTATAATATCAAAATATTTTTTGTAAAGTTTTTTCTGAAAATTAGTTGTAAAGACAATTTTATCTGCACCGTTTAAAATTTTTTTAAAAAGGAAAAAGAAAAATTTTTCTTTTAAGCTTTTTCGCTCCTCATAATACTCTCTCAATCCCTTTTTAGTCCTTCCTTCTTCGATAGCTCTTTCCCATAAAAAATCACCTCCTAATCTAATTATGAATTTTTTTCTTAAAATTCTGCTAATTAAATAAGTCGGCAAACCACAACTAATTAAATTGAAAGTATAAATTATATCAATGTTTTGTGCCCTTTTAAAAAGATTTAAAGAATAAAGGAAAAATCTTAGAGGTTGGGGATATTTTTTAAGATTATTATAAGAAATAACTTCTGTTTCTATTCCCCTTTCCTTAAGCCCTTTCTCTAAATTCTTCACATACTGAGAAGGTCCTCCTATTTCTGGTGGATAGATTGGTGTTGCTAATATTATCTTCATAAGATTATTTTATAAATTTCACAAACCTCCAATTACAGAATAATAATCTAGGACTGACATTAAAACTTTCATAATTTCTTTAATGTTTTTTCTACAGCTTTAATTATTTTTTTGATATCTTTTTCTGCGTAATGATTCTGAAGCGGAAAATTAATGATTCTTTTTGCAGCCTCAATAGCATTGGGAAAACTATTCAAATTAATGGCGTATTCTTTTTGAATTTCTTTATTTAAAATTATTGGCGTATGCCAGATTCTAGTGCAAAAAACTTTTTCTTTTCTTAATCCCTGAACAAAACTATCTCTTTTATCTTTTAATTGTTTGGGTATCAAGCCTGAAATATAACAGAAAACATTTCCATCTGAATTTTGAACTTCAAATCCAAGACTTTTTAATTCTTGCTGAAAAAATAAAGCTCTTTTTTTTCTATCTTTCAATGAATTTTCAAAGCTTTTCAGATGCTGGGAAAATAAATTCAATGACACCTGGTTAATTCCAGCTGCTTCCAAATTTTTTTCCTTTCTTACAATTTTAGGAGCAATTCCACTGCCAAACGATTTAAACAAAAAAGCAAAAAAAGGAAATGAATTTAAAAAAGAAAGAAAATCTCTAAAACTAAACTTGGTTGCAGGAATATCAATATTCCAACTCTTAGGACAAACTAACATCCCTCCTCTTAGTGCTGGAAATTGCTTGTAAAGACTAAAGAAGCTAACATCTCCAAAGTTGCCAGCAAATTTATTGTTATTTTTTAACCCAAACCCATGAGCGCAATCTTCAATTATGATTAATCCCCTGTTTTTAAATTTCTCAATTTCGGAAAATAATCCATAAACATGAGGAATTAATATTGCTTTAGTTTTTGGACTAATCAGCCTTAAAGCTTGTTCAGTATTAATATTAAAAGTATCAAGATCAATATCAACAAAAACTGGTTTAATGTTGTATTGCTTTAAAATTGGATAAAAAACATCACAAATATATGCAGGTATAATAATTTCAGAGTTTTGTAGTTTTGATTTTTCAACAATCAATTTAAAAGCTGTTCTTCCCATGTCAGTAAAAATAAATTGTTTATTGGGAAAATAAAAAGAAAGGCTTTCTTTTAAAGAAGATAAATCAATCGATTTGAAAAAGGCTGAAAAAATTCTCTTATTCAATTTTATTTGAGGATGAACAAAAAATGTCATAATTTATATTTTAAAACTTTTTGAATTTTGTTCTGTAAAAAATCTGAATATAATTTCTTGGCACGAATTGTTAAACAAATAAATTTTTCCATTTTTCAAAATTGCTTTACGAAAATAATAACTCTTGATAAATTCTATTAATTTTTTGAGTGATATTTTGCCAGTCATATTTCTTCAAGCCGTTTTCTGTATTCTGAATTAATTTTTTGGCAAATTCTGGTTGAGAAAAAATTTCAATGATCGCCTGGGCAATTTGCTCAGAATTCTTTGATTCTATTAAAATACCAGTTTTTCTATCTTCAATAATATCCAAAATTCCTCCAACCTTACTAGCAATTACTGGCACCCCACAGGCCTGGGCTTCTAATATTGCAATGCCCAAACCTTCGGAAAGCGAAGGCAAAACAAAAACCTCAGCTTTTTGCAATTCTTCCGGAATTGCCCGATTGGTTAATTTTCCTTTTAACTCTACCCTATTCTGAAGTCCAAGTTTTGCTATTTGAGATTCAAGATTTTTTCTTTCTGGTCCCTCACCAATAAGTATTAATTTAGCTTGAGGAAATTTTGACAAAACTGCAGGTAAAGCTTCGATTAAATATCTCAATCCTTTTACTTCTTTCAAATAACTAACGCAAACAATTCTAAATTTCTCTTTTTTAATCTTTAAATCTTGGGAAAATAAACCTAGATCTATACCATTAGGCACCACTTCTACGTTTTTTGCCCCAAACCTTTGAGCTCTTTTAGCTAAAGCATTAGAAATTGCCTGAATCTTATTTGGAACTTGATGAATTTTTTTAAATAAAAATTTCGGCATCTTTACCAGTCCGCTTTGTAAGGTTAAAAGAGTAGGCGTTTTTTTATTTAAAACTTGATGAAAAAAAAGAGATAGGCCAGCATAACTCTCTAAAACAGCATGAATTAAATCTTTTTTAATGAAAAAAGACCTAAAAAGCGCTAAAACAGGGTAAAGATATTTATCCTGTTTTGTTCCAATTCCCAAACGATAAATCTTAACTCCATTTTTTTCTTCATATTTTGGCAACTTAAAAGAAAGCTGAGAAGTTAAAATAATAAAATCATATTTTTCCTTTAATCTCTTTGTAATTTCCTTCACGTATCTCTCTGCCCCTCCTTCAAAAGGTTCATAAAAAGCAGAAAATATTAAAATTGTTTTTTTATGTTTTTTGTTCATCCTCAAATAAAATTGAATATGGAAAATTTAAAAAACACATTTCTTTCTTTCAAAGCTATTGAGCTTTCTGCTGATATTTTATTATTTTATTAATAGTTTCTTCTAAGCTAAATTTTGGCTCATAGCCAATCATAGTTTTAATCTTTGAAATATCTGGCACTCTTCGCGCAAGATCTTCAAATCCTTCAAGATAAGCTTGGTTATATGGAATATGAACTATTTCTGAAGAGCTGTTGGTGAGTTCTTTAATTTTTTCAGCTAAATTGTTTATGCTAATTTCTCTGTCTGCTCCTAGATTAAGAACTTGACCTTCTGCTTGTTTTACTGTCATTAACTTAATCAAAGCATTAATAATATCTTCAATATCAGCAAAGCTTCTGGTTTGTTCGCCATCCCCATAAACAGTAATTGGCTCATTTTTAAGAGCTTGTTTTACAAAAGTAGGAACTACCATGCCATATCTTCCTATTTGTCTTGGTCCAATAACATTAAAAAATCTAACAACAATCACAGATAAGTTCTTTTCTTTCCAATATGCTAATCCTAAAAACTCATCTATCCCTTTTGAAAAAGCATAAATCCAGCGATTGTTGTAAACAGAACCATAGATTCTATCATCTTCTTCTTTAAAAGGAACTTTATCACCTTTGCCATAAACCTCAGAAGAAGAAGCAAGTAAAACCTTTGTATTTCTTTTTGCTGCTTCTTTTAAGATTATTTCTGTGCCATTAACATTAGTTAAAAGACAATCTAAAGGTTCTTTGAGTATTTTTTTTACTCCAACTGCTGCAGCTAAATGATAAACTTGATCTACTTTTTCTATTAATTCTTTCATTAAATCTTCATCGAGCACTGAACCTTCAATGAAATGGAAATTCTTATTGTTTTTTAAGTGCTCTATATTCTCCAATCTTCCAGTTGAAAGATTATCAACAACAAAAACTTCTTTATTGTCTTTAAGAAGTTTTTCAGCTAAATGAGAGCCAATAAATCCAGCTCCTCCGCTAATTAAGATTTTTTTGTTTGTATCCTCCATTTTTTATTCATTCTTTTTCATCATTTCCTGAAGACCACTTTCTAAATCATACTCAGGCTCCCAATCTAAGAGTTTTTTTGCTTTGGAAATATCGCCTAAGCTTTCTTTGATTTCTCCTGGCCGGGGAGAAACATTGATTGTTTGTCCTCCTATTATTTCAGCTAATTGATTTATGCTGTAGCTATTACCAGATGCAATATTAATAGCTTCACCACCCTTTGTTTCTTTTTCAGCAGCTAACATCGTAGCTCTTATCACGTCTTTAATATAGGTAAAATCTCGTTTTTGTTCTCCATCCCCTATAATTGTTAAACTTTTTCCTTCTGATTTTTGACGCAAGAATATACCTATTGCTGAAGCGTAATCTCCTTCAAAGCTCTGTCTTGGACCAAAAACATTGAAATAGCGAAGGCAAACAGTAGGTAAATTGTAAATTTCAGAAAACACCTTACAATAAAGCTCTCCTGTATATTTCTGAACACCATAAGGATTTAGGGGGTTGGGTCTCATGTTTTCTTTCAAGGGAAGTTGTGGCTGATCGCCATAAATTGAAGTAGAACTGGCATAAATAAACTTTTTCACTCCTGCTTCTTTTGAGGCAATTAAAACATTTAAAGTATTGGTAAGATTGTTCTGATGAGCAGAAGCCGGGTTTTTAATTGAAACCATTATTCTGGGAACGGCTGCCATGTGAAAAACAAAATCTACTCCTTTAAAAAGAGGTTTTATTCTGTCTAAATCTTTTAAATCTGTTTGGTGAAACTCAACGCTGGGGTTCAGATTCTTTTTTTTTCCTGTAGAAAAATTATCAATAACAATAACTTTGTGCCCTTTCTCTATTAAGGCATCAGTTAAATGAGAACCAATAAATCCTGCTCCTCCTGCCACCAAAGAAGTTGTTTTATTCATAAGAATTGCCTATTTAAAATCTATGGCTTATTATATAGAAAACAGCTAAAAAATCAATGAAAAACAATGACTAACACAAGGACTAAAATCTTATTTATTGTTACCCAATCAGAATTGGGCGGAGCTCAAAGATATATTTTTGAGCTGGTTTCTTGTTTGAACAAAGAAAAATATGATATTTTAGTAGCTGCTGGTCAAGGAGATAAAGAGTTGTTTAAAAAAGTTCAAAACTTGCCTGTCAAAGTTTTTCAGCTAAAACACTTAAAACGAAATCCAAATCTCTTAGAAGCAATTTCCTCAATATCAGAAATGCTTGGTTTATTAAAGAAAGAAAGGCCTAATATCCTTTTCTTATGTTCAACCACAACAGGATTATTGGGTTCTATTTCATCTTGCTTGTATAAAATACTAAACACAAAATACAAAATACGCATAATCTATCGCATTGGCGGCTGGGCATTTAACGATCCAAGAAACTGGTTTTTGAACAAACTTATTCTATGGGCTGAGAAATTAACTGCCCCATTTAAAGATAAAATCATTATTAATTCTGAGTCTGACTACCAAGCTGCGATAAAATTCAAGGTTTGTTCTCCAAATAAAATCATAAAAATTCATAATGGAATTGATGTTAAAAAACTGAAGTTTTTGGCAAAACAAGAAGCAAAAGAATTTTTATCCAATAAAATTCCTCAACATGAAATACAAAATGCAAAATATATAATCGGAACTGTAGCCAACTTTTACAGAACAAAAGGCATAAATTACTTGATTCAGGCTATAGGCTTATTAGAAGCCAAGCATAAGCCTCTGGGTGTAAAATGTATAGTCATTGGAGACGGCAAACAAAGGCCTGAGCTGGAAAAACTCATTGAAAAACATGGGCTTAAAAACAAGGTTTTTCTTGTAGGCAGGACTCCTGATGCATATAGATATTTAAAAGCTTTTGATGTTTTTATTCTTCCTTCTTTAAAAGAAGGTTTTCCTTGGATAATTTTAGAAGCAATGGCAGCTGAAGTTCCTATTGTTGCCACAAAAGTAGGCGCATTGCCTGAAATTATTGAAAACAATAAGCATGGGATTTTAGTTGAACCAAAAAACAGCCAGATCTTGGCTGAAAAAATCCTTTGGCTTTTAAATCATGTACAAAAAGCCAAGAACATGAATTTCCAAGCTGGACAAAAAATAAAAAAAGAATTTTCTCTTAAAAAAATGGTGGCTGAAACTGAAAAAATCTTAACTAACCACTCAAAAGTTCATTAATCTTTGCTCTGGTTTTTATTCCTACAAAACCTGTTCCCTTTTCTAATTCCAAAGGAGTCAAAATTTCATCAGCATATTTTTCCTGAAAACGAATAACTGCAGCTTTGGTCAAAGAAAGAAAATTTCCAGTTACTAAACCTTCGGGATAAATTTCTGAACCCTGAGATTTTAAAAACTGCTGTAAACAGTAAGTTCTGTCATCATTCCTTAAACCATAAAAGAGATTCTCTTCAAGTCTTTGACAAGAAATAGAAATTGGTTCTGTATCTTCTGCTTCTTCAATTTTAGCAAACCGAGCTTTAAGTTGAACAAGCAACTTTTCGATTTCAGAGATTTTAGCTAAAAGCTCTTGTTTAGACATCTCTAAGATTGGTTTTTCTAAAAATTCAGAAATAGGATCTTCTTTCTCTTCAATCACTATAGTTGAAGCTTCCCAGAAAAACGGAAAAGCTGGTTCAGGAGTTAAAAATCCTGATATTTTACTTTGAATCGAAGGGATAATGGTTACTGAAATAATCTTTGTTCCAAATTCTGGAACTAAAATTTCTCCTCTCTGATATTCATCAAGCTGGAAAAAATCAAGAGAATATTGACCTAAAAAATCTTGAATAATGTAAGGGGCTTTAAATAGGTTTTCAGGATTACCAATAAACTCAATCTTTAAAGTTCCTGTGCCTCCAATAAATTTAAACCAATTGCCTGTCCAATTCTTAGTAGTTTGACTAACTCCTAAGGCACTGTCGCCTTTAAGGGGTAAAAAATTAATTAAAGGAGCAACTCTTAAATTTTTCAAGTTTTCATTTTTATAACAATACTTTTCTCCTAAAGAGCAGTCATTAGCTGAAACAGCAATAGTCCAATCTGTGAAAATTTGAGAAAAATCTTCTTCAAAACCATTTTTTTCTAAAGCTTCATTTAAGCTTTTGATGCCTACTGTTTTTGATTTTAAAGAATCAACTAAAATTTCTATTCCATAGTGTTCAACTAAATATTGAGTAAAAAGATTCAAGACTCCATAATCTGCGGATTTATTCTGCCATTCAGTCAAAGAATCAGAAGGATTGGAAATAAAAGACTGGACTCTTTGTTCAAGATTGCTTCCTTCATAGCTTGAATCATAACCAATTAAAGTTGGGGCATATTCAGCCCTAGCTTCATTCAACCAAACATCCTCTTCTACTCCATGAATTTTCTCTTTCTGGTTAAAGGTAATTAGGTGAATAAACTCATGAGCTAAGAAACTTTTAGCTAAAGGGCTGGTAATATAATCAGCGTTTAAATAAAACATTTCTCTTTCATTTGATTTTGGAGTTTGTGTTCTTGGATATTCATCCCCACTATTAAAATATCCGCGAGCTCCTTCTGTCATCGGATGAATTAAAATTGTGATGCGGCTTTCTTTATCAATTCCTGGTTTTTGTTCATATCCAAAATGAGAAGTTAAGGTTGGATAGATTTTATAATAAAATTCATAATCCAAACTTTGAAGAGCTTGGTGAACTTGCTGCTTTTCTTGCTGTTCCAAAGTTCCCCACCATTGCTCATCAATATAAAAATATGTTCTTTGGCCTACTTTCTGTAAAATAGCTGAGATTTTTCCCCTTCCAGAGAAATCGTAAGCAGAGTCAACGAAAAAATTGGTTGTTTCTCCCAAAGAGGCAGCTGAAACAAAAACAGGCACAACAAGAAAAATCGCTCCAACAAAAATTAATTTAAAATTCTTTGTCATCAAAAGTATTTTATCAGATTTTTTTTCAAAATAAAAGACCTCTAAGGAATAATTAAGAACCGAAAGCCACCCCAAAGGGCGGCTTTTCGGTTCTCCTATTTCTCCTACAAGGATAGAGAAATAATCGAATGAATTCAGTCAGGAATTCGGCATCAGAAGTTGAACTTCCGAAACTTACTATAGCTTGCTTAGAGTGTATGTCAGACCGTCTCCTAATGTCTTGATAAGATAACCATTAGTCCAATCTAAACTGAGTAAACTATGAGCAGCGCCATAAGATCCATCACTCCAGATAAAGTTACCAAGGCCAGTAGAATAAGCTGCGCCTAGGACGATATCATCACTAGCAGTTTCAGCTATTATATAGGTCTGAATGCTATCACCACTAGCTGCTGTAGTAACTCTACCTCTAAGAGAATATATCTGGGAACTACCCTTGGATACAATCTCTTCGTCGGTAAAGAGCACATATGTAGTCGTAGCAGCGCCATCAGCAAGGTCAACACCAGCTGCTTCATAATCATTACCATCTGCATCAAGAATTGTCACCTTATCAGTCCAATCTTCATCCCCCTTATAGAATTTAAGGGTATCAAGATCAAGATCAGCAGTAGCAGCATCAATAGCAGTTATGCTGAAAGCAATCCTCTTTAGAGCAACATCTTCTTTAGTATCAGCAGCCACCTTAAAGCTGTAGAGAGTGTTGTTTCCAGTAATCAAGCTACCGCTACTAACTCCTTCTTGAGTTACAGTTGGTTTGGTCTTGTAGAGAACATAGTTAGTACCAAGTTCGCCCATATCATCTTCCACGGCATTAGTGTTGTAAGTAGTACCATCAACAATTATAACAAGGTTATCAACATCGTAAGTACCAATTGCGTTACTACCGGTCCATATTGAGAAACTGGCTCCTACAAGCTTAGCGTCGGCGTCATTGTAGTCGGATAATGCGTCACCAGAACTCAGAGCAGCTCCACAAGAACTACCCCACGACTCGTGTATCTTTGCAGTAGTAGAAGCAATTGTCATTAGGGTCCATGTGTTAGCAGCATTAGTACCAAGTGCAACTTGATAAATTATTTCTCCATCAAAAGTGCCATCAAGATCACAATCCACAAAAAGAGTAAACATTGGGACATTGTTAGCTATGGTTGAGCTAGCAGAAAAAGTAATCGTATCTATGTCCATTACATTCAAGTTTAGATCTCTGAGAGGAATGTCAAGTTCTGCTCCATCAGAACCACCACCCGCAACAGTAAATCTAAGAGCGTTAACGCCTGTGCCGTCTGCTTCTTCTTTAGTAGCATCAGTTGTAGCAACCCATGTCATCACGGTAGTACCACTAGTACCCGGACCGTAATGCAATAATCCTGTCTGTCTCTCGTATGAGGATGTGGAACCACTATTAGCTTTGTAGTAAGCAAGTGAAAGCTGAGGCCTGTCTCCGGTTCGAGCATAACCAGTAGCAGCTACAGCGTTTAGGTCAGCATAAACAGTAAGATCAGCTGTACCATTAGCTGGAACATACAGACTCAAACCAGTAAAGTGCATCATTCCATTGACAAAAGTAGCTCTCTTGGTAGTAGTTTGTGTGACGCTATCAATGTCTACATAGGAAAGCCAGACATTAAGGAAATCAGGAAGGTTTGATTTATCAGTACGAGGAGCTGTCCTGTCTATTACACTACTAGCATATACTTTCACTTCAGAAACATTAAATGCTTCATAAGTGGAAGAGAATTTATACTTTGTCATTACTGCGCCTTCGGTTAAACCAACAATTAATGCATCGTCAGGATTATCAGAAGCAATATCAACGCTTAACTTACTAGCGCTAATATAAATAATCTGAAGCGCAACAGCATCCCCAACGTTTGCAGCAGTTGAAGTATCTGCGGACGTACCAGTACCATCAACCGTTATACCAGTTGCATCAATGCTTATGGTAGCGGCAGACAAAATGTCAGCATAAATATCAACTACCTTTGATTCACTAGCAGCTAAAGAAACATTTACTGAGAAAAGGTTAGAATCACTCGGAGTTACTTTAAGGGAACCAATTTGGTCGGCTCCGATTTTTAACAACAAGCTTTCAATCTCATCCTCGCCGCTGTCACTAATGGCGACTGTAATGCTGTCAACGTTAACTCCTTCAGAAGAACCAGCTAGCATTGAGAAAGACCCAATCTTAAATCCAGTAGCAGGAGCCACTGTTGTCTGATCACCATAACCAGCTACCTTAGTAAAGGTTAAAGAACCAGCCTGAACAGTTAAAGCATTACCTGCTTTAGGAGAAGAAGGAATAGGCAGAACAGTTAAAGAACTCTTACCCTGAGCATTATCAACACCTGTGTCAATGTAAATAGTAATATCCTCACCAGCAGTTAAGCTATTAGCTGCTGTAGTTTTTATGTCAGCCTTGATTTCTACCACGCCGGTAGTGCCAGCTGTAACAACAAAGCTAGTACCAAAGGTAAAACTCGTAGCAGTGTTATACTCTGTCAAGTCTTTTGTACTGCCGACCTGAACACCATTTAAGTAAACCTTACCATTGTCCAAGCCAACACCAGTTGTAGTATCAGCAGTCACTGCTAAGGTGCTAACCTTAACGTCTTCACCAACTGCCTTAAAGTCGTATTTAGCCAAGGAAACATTAGTTGAATCCAGAGCAACGTTTCCAGATGGTGAGTCAATGGCTTTAGTTACAGACATTGAACCAGCAGCAATTTTATAATTACCCGCTGGCTGAATAACTGACCAAGTTCCACTAACGTAAGCTGGAACATAGACACCATAGTTAGCGTCTTTGGCAATGAAATCAGTTGGATACTGAAGGGTGAACTTAAAGGTTCTGGTAGAACCCTTAACAATGTCAGCATAAAGCTTCAAGATCCTGGAAGTTCCTTTGGTCATGCTAAATGGGGAAGCAGACAGGTCAAACACGACCTGATAATTACTATCCATTTCAGCTGTTCCTAATAAAGTCCCTCCATAATAAAGTTTGAAACTCTGCAAGTCATTACTAATAATGCTGCCAACTTCGGTAAAGACAAGTTTTTCAATCTCTATGTCCTGATTATTGGCAAGCACAGTTACCCTCCAAACTTCATAATCATCTTGCGGGTTCACTGTAACATCATCACTACCAGGTGTTGCACCAGCGGTTAGTCCTACATAACCAAAATCAGTTGCATTAGCAACACTCATTACTTTACCTGAAATTGGGAAAGTTCCATTAACAGCGGAAGCGTCAGAAGTGATGTCAGTAGCTGCAACTAAGTTAAATGACATAGTTTTACCAGCAGAAACATCATAATTCAAGTTAGCTTTCAATGTAATGGATTTGGTTTGGCCAGCAGGAACAGTAAATATTCCAGCAGCATCGTTGAAGGTTACATAAGTAGAAGAAATAGTACCTCCTTCTAGTAACTTAGCATCACCTTCGTAAAGATAGGTGTTGTCAAAGTTAGCATCAGCAGAAATACCAATTCTCTTAAACTTCAAAGTTGTAACTGTTACACTGCCTTCTGAACCAGCTGAGAAATTCACAGTGGTAAATGGCACTAAAGCCTGCCCTGTATAAGGACTGGCATCGCCACTTGTAATAATTACTCCAGTAGCTGGAGTAAGGGCAGATAAAGCTACGGTCAAACCAGCAGCAGTAGGAATTTGAACACAAGTTGCTGCTGTGCAGGTATAACCTGCTGGACAATCAGCATCAACAGTACATTCTGTTGGAACAACTACTACTAAAAGTGTATTCAGCTTAGCTCTGGTTGTTGTACCAACATAACCAGTTCCTAAAGTCAAGCCGTAGGAAGCCAAAATCTCACTAGTGTATTTTTCCTGGAATTTAATAACAGCAGCTTTAGTCAAAGAACCAAAATAGCTGGTTTCACTACCAGGAGAACCTACGCCAGTTGCAGTTAACTGAGTATCAGTAGCTGAGTTCAAGATAATCTGCAAACATTTTACATCATCACCTGTCATTGCTAGTTTAAGGGCTCTGTCAAAGCTGGTAATAGTACAACCTGTAATGGTTGTTCCAGTACCTTGCAGTGCAGACAAGTCGCTCTGTAAACTAACTATCAGAGCTAACAACTCAGCAATCTGAACTTGAAGCTCTTCAACTGTTGCACCTATAGCACCAGGAGCAGCAGCTGTAAACAGAAAAGTAGATATGGTAACAATCGATATAATCTTTTTTAATTTATTCATTTTTTTAATTTTTCGTTGTGTATTTAATTAATATTTTTTGAACCTTTTTATTTCTGTCGCGTCGACCATTTCCCTCAAAACATAATAATATGCATTGAGCGGGACTCGCGACCTTACGTATTAGCCACGAGCTCATAACAACACTCAAGCATTGCTTTTGTTTATTGGAAATGCGATTTTCAAATTGCTAATTAATAAAAGCACAAGAACTCTTTATAAACCCAAATGTGATGGTTTTAATACTAACACATTGTCAAAAAAGATTCTTGTGGAAAACTATCTCACTGTCTAATTATGACTTAAATTCAAGATGCCCATCAAAGCTTCAGAATACTCTCCATTTTTAAAATATTCTTTTATTTGCTTTAAAACCTCTTTCTCTTCTTCAGTTAAAGTGTTTTCTTCCAAAGCCAGAATTTCTCGTTCAATTATTGGAGCTAAAGCATTATCAATTTCTTCTGTATCAAACTTAGTTGCTAAAACCTGCTCTATCTTCTCTAAATTCTCTTCAAATTGCTTTACTTGAACAATAATCTCTTCATTAACCTCTGTTATAGTTGCCAAGTTCTTTGCAGCTTCAACAGTTGCAAGCTTAAACTCATTCACAGCAGGAGCCAGCTTTTGAGCCTGATTTTCTTCAGCAATAGTTGCCAAATCCATTAATCTTTCATTAGCTAAAAACAGGCTTAATGTTGGTCTTTCTTCTTCAGAAGCAAACATTGTCTGGGCTTTCTCAGTAATCTTCTTTAATTGAAACATTAATTCGCCAGGCAGGGCATTCTGGGAAAATTGAAACAATCCAAGCACCATAAATAAGCAAAACAAACCAGCATAAACTGGTTTCAAGACTGAAAATAAACCAAACCCTGGACTTTCTCCTAAAATTTCCTTTTTAGCTGATACGATGAATTCTTTTCTGGGTTGAATTTGATTTAATTTCTTTAGGTTCTGGATAAGTTGATTTTTGTTCATAAAATAAGAGTAAAAAGATAACAAGCCTATTAAATATATGACGATTTATAATACAAAAGTATTACACCTCCTCTATTTTCTGTTTTAAAGCCTTTAAGGCCCTGTGGAGCAAAACCCTGGTTGCTTGCTCTGATCTGTTTAAAAGTTCCGACACTTCAGATATGGGTAAATCATCTAAATAGTGCCAAAGAATAACATTCTGATAGTCCTCTTTTAAGTGAACTAATGCTTGTTTGACATTATTCATATCTGAGCTCAATAGGACATGCTTTTCTAAATCCTGTTTAGGATCAATAACAGAAGGATTATTCACCGATACTACATTGGTTCTACCTTTTTGCCGATAGTGGTCAATAACTAGATTATTCGCAGTTTTATATAAAAATGCTCGGACATTCTTAATTTCATCCTGGTTTTCCTTAAAAACCACCCAGGTTTTAGAAAAAGCTTCAGAAGTTAAATCTTCAGCTATTTCCTGAGAACTTACCTTTAAAAATACAAATCTATATATTTTGCTTATATATCTATTGTATATTTGACTAAATGTTTTCCGAGCATCTGACATGTAATTTGAACTTAAACATAGGACAAATGTCCTATTATTATCTTAATAAAGATATGTCCTAATCTGTCCTACCTCCTTTAAGCTGATAAAAAGTAGTATTCTTGTCCCCCTTTCTTTCCACCAATCCATCTTTTAATAATTGCCTGAAATCACGCCTCAAGGTCCTTTTGCTAATGTCTGGAAAAACGTCTTTGACTTCCCAAACCTGAACACCCTCTTTTTGCTTCAGAATTTCTAATATTATCTTTTGACGCCCAGTTACCTCTGCCTTGCTTTCTTCTATTTCTTCTAAATCAGAAAGATCAGGCAAAGAAGGAATTTTGGGCAAAGAAGGACTGCTAATTCCCTCAGTAAGCTGAATAATAGATGGCTCTGTCTCTGTGATTTCTTTTTTCTTTTGTTTCTGTTTGGTTGGTTGTTTTGACTTTTCCATCTCTTGCCTGATGTTTTTATACTCTTCTTGAAGCTTTAAAATATCAGTTGGTTTAATCCAATTTTGCGCTTTAGCAACTTCAAAAAAACTATCTAAAACTTCGAATAGATTGTAAGAACTTTCAACCAGTCCTGGACTTATTAAAGGATTAGAAACAGGGTTAAAGTAAGTAATAAAATTAGCTAAAATCTCATCAGCCAATTCCCTCATTTTAAATCTTAAAGGCTCTTTTTTAGGAAAAAGAAGTGTCAGCCTATATAGTTCATTGGTTATTTCAAGTACACGATTTTTGTCCATATTATTTGTATTAACAACTATAACAAAAACAAAACCCTAGGTCAAAACATTTGGAATGCTGTTAAAAATCTCCGAATTATTACTCTGGTTTTGAATTATAAAATAAAAGAAAGGCGAGCATCAAGATTGGTATGCTCGCCGAAAAAATAGTTTCCCTCTGGACCATCTATATCTATCGGATTCTTTATACAATCATAAAGATTGTAGAAAAAAGCGAAGATAAATCCAATAAAAAGGTTGCCTTCTAGAAGCCAGAGTAGTCCTTTTTTGAGATAATTCATTGTTAAATACCTAATTTGAAAATAATATGTTTATCTGATTTTGTCAATAATTCCAATATTTTTATTGTTTAAAAAAAAGAAGGGGAAGGTCATTGACCGCCCCTTACAATATAATGATTGGCTCTTTCCTCTTTCTGTAGAGAGGGTATGTAGCACTGGGTGTGGTACATTGGCTGAAGACATGTCTTCAAAAACCTTTACCCTACTACAACGCTTGCACAAGACCTCTAGACTACAAGAGAAAAAAGCAAAAATGAACTAGGTGGGACACAGGGACGGGCAAAAAAATAGATTACAAGACAAGAGTGTTTTTCCGGGAGGAGGGACAACTGCAAGTCAATAGACTACTATTTTACCTATCCTTGTTCCCAGTCCTGATTCTAATGATTTTTAAAAATTTGTCAAATACTTATGTATTATAAAATACACGTTCAACACAATAAGGCTTTCTGAAAACTAATAACAAAAGAAAGGCAAGTATGAAAATGGAAAGGGGGAGATCATTTTGACCTGCCCCTTATTGACTCTTTCCTCGTTGTGTAGAGAAGAAACAACACCACCACCAGATTATGTGGTCCTTGGCGCCTAAGCAGAAGGTAATACCTTTCTGAAGTCTCTTCTTTTCTACAAGAGAAAAAGCCCTATGAGGAACATGGATAGGCAAAAAAGAATTGCGGGGAGGTGCAAGAAGTTAGTCACCTATCCCTATTCCCGTAATCTTGATTCTAATGATTTTTAAAAATTTGTCAAATACTTATATTATAAAATAAACACTCAACATAATAAGATTTTTTGAAAATTAATAAAAAACAGCTCATTTCTAGCTATTTTTATTTCAAAAACTCTGATAATCTGTGGAAAAAGTTCTGGAAAACTCAATAATAACTTGTTCAAAACCCTGTGAAGCTTTTGTGTATTAATCATGGATTCATGGTGTATGAATATGTGCACAGAATAATCCCATAGTTCTTTGTTAAAAACTCTTATAGATCACTGCATTTAGTAGAAGAAATCAAGTAGCACTCAGGAGAAGCTAAGTAACGATAATAATTATCGCAAAAAATAACATCATTTTCTGTTTTCAATTCATCAATCTTTTGCTCTGTTGTAGTACAATTTGCATCTTTATAAGTAATAGCAAGTCTGTTTTTCTCAAAAATTGAATTCTTGATTGTAATATCAATTTAAATTTATTCATCATAAAAAACTCCTCCCCAGTTCAAAGCTTATTATAATTCTAGAGAACGCTAATTATATAGTCATGCTGAAAGAAAAACTGGTAGAAATTAAGCAATTTTACGGGAACTTGAAATTAGCTCCCAAGATAGGATGATTTTGAGATTATATAGATTTTTACAAATTATGAACCCGTGATCATTCTTATGTCCTTTTTGGTAACCCCATATAAACAATAAACTATTTTATCAAGCTTTTTGTCAAGTTTTTTAATTTTGTTATTTATCTCTCTATAGTCTTCCTTATATAAATCAGGATCTGTTTTTTTTAGTTTTCTTGTGTGAGCACTAATTTTTCGGACCAAGCCTATTATTTCCTTTTCTTTTTTCTTGTCTTCTGCTTCTACAATGGGAATCTCTAATAAGGGTTCTTTGTCAATCTGTAGCATATCTCCTTGTAGCTTGCCCCTATTCTTTAACCAGAAATAGATCAATGTTGAATTTAATAATCCGGTTAAATATTCTAAGTTAATCCTTTTGGTTTTTATGATGAAAAAGGTCTGTGATACATAACAAGAAAAGCTATTATAGGAAAAACGAGGTATATCAGTTTTTCGGACGGACAGTATCTTTTCCCCCTCAAAGAATTTTTGATCCCTTGATCTATGTAATCCATATGGAGCAAAGTCAGACGTTATTATCTTCTTAAAATTGTCTAAGTGTTTCTTAATATTCGGATATAATTTTATGTTATTTCTAACGTCTTTATCTGCATAAATAATCCAATGCTTATTTTTTGAGTTACTGAAAAACCTATCTATATTTTTTGGAGTGTAGTATGGTTTAATTTTTTCTTTCTCCTTTTTATTAAAATTGTGCCTTTTCATCTCATAATCTTTTAAAACAAAAATTCCATCCCCTTTTCTCATTTGAGAATTATTCAAGGCTTTTAAGTGTTTCTTGATAACATATCCTTGAGGGCAAACAATGCCCTGCCCAACCTCTTTATTGGTTAGTTTGAAATTACTACTCATTTCTATCCTTTTTAATAGTTCTTTTTGTTCTGATCTTATAAAGTTAATTTCTTTTCCATACAGGTTCTGGGGCTTAATAATAGCTTTGAAAGTGTTTGTTTGAGGTAATTTCAATTTACAATTTGATTTTAAAAACCTAACTAAATCATCCTTTTTAATAGCCTTATCTATAATTTTGGAATAATTGACACCATAAGATTCCCTTGGCTTACACTTCTTAAAGATAAAGATCATTGTTTGTATTCCAGCTTCCTTAAACACTTTATAATCTCCAAAGTCAACCAAACTTATGATTTCTCCCTCTTTTAATATTTTGTCTCGGAAGATGCTTGCACCCTTGTTTGTAATCCAATTACTTGGAGCGATGAAGCTAAAAGATCCTCCCTCTTTCAGCAGGTCAATTGCCACACAGGCAAACATAGTCCAAATATCCATTTTGCCTTGATAATAAAGACTCTTCCTTAAACCATCAAAAGCAGCTTTATTCACGTATTCTTTTATATAAGGAGGATTTCCCACAATTATGTCAAAACCTCCTTGCTTAAATACTTTCGAAAATCTTTCTTTCCAATTAAAAGATTTTTTCTTTTTCCAATCCTTGCCGAATCGTTCCTTAAGACTTTTTTCGGTTCCTGAAAGTAATGAATTTCCGCATCTAATATTATAAAGGCTCGGTAAAAGCTCACGCTTTTTCAAAGCCCTTAGAAGTAAATTGAGCTGAGCAATTTTAATAGCTTTTTCATCTAAATCAACACCATAAATATTTGAAGTTAATATGTTTATCCGATGTTTATTTGTAAGCCAATTTTTTCTCTTAAGGTAACGGTTTAATGTTTCAAAAGCCTTGATTAAAAAAGACCCCGAACCACACGCCGGGTCAAGTATCCTAACTCTCGGAGCTTTATTATCTGTCCTTCCCTTTAGAAACGAATTTAAGGTATTTCTAACGATATAATCAACAATGTAGGGAGGAGTATAGTAGATTCCTTGCGACCTCCTCTTAGTTTCTCTTTTACCTTGATCCTCTTGCTGAATTCGTCCTAGGTATTGCTCGTAAATGCTCCCCAAAACGTCAGCATTGATGTGTGCAAAGTTATAGCGGATCCCCCTCTTATTCTTATATAATTCGGTAATCACTTTAGCCAAAAAACTGTCTTCTTTATACTCTAACGCGTCACAAAGATGTCTTTCAAATAGCTTGCTATCGTAGTTTTTCCAATAATATCTAAAAGTTTTCTGCAATTCGTTGGTCAAAAGACCACTTTTGTATTCTTTCTCTTCCCAGCTCCTGATTATATCCCGCAATTTTTCACCCTCTATCTTCCTATCCTCTGTGGTTCTTATAAAAATTAAGCGATTAAGAAGTTTCTGAACTACTTCGGCCAACTGTTTATCACCAATTTTCTTTTTATAGTTCCAAGCTCTTATATTATTAAATAAAATGTCTCTCCACGACATTAAATCATTTGCTAGCTGTTTATCAACGGGTTCTCTTTTTGGTTTTTTGAAATTCTTTTCTGCATATTCATCTAGCTCACCCACCAGCATTGACTCTCTTGATATAAGCCACAACCTCTCATCTGTTAGATAGTCTTTGTATGGAATTTCAAAAACTAGACTCTGCTCGGAATTAGGCTCATCCCATTCTGCATTAAACACTCTTAATGATTCAAAGTCAGTTAGGAGCGCCCAGGGAACACTTTTGTGCCAAGCATACATTATAGCTTGCTTACTCCACCTTTCTTCTCTTAAATCAACATCAAATTTTTTAGCTTCAAGATAAAATTTAGTGACCCCATCAACATTAAAGGCATAATCTACTCTTTTGCCGGACAATTGCTTTTCGGATAAAACCTCATCTGAAGATTTATTATTATACACATCCCACCCTAAAGCCTGGAAAAATGGCAAAATAAAATCTTTACAAGTCATAGACTCGTTATGTTTTTTCCGCTTGGCTGGATCTAATTTTTCGTATTTCTCTATCAGTTTTTTTATTTGTTTTTTAGCAATCTTGCTGTCCATAATCATTAACTGTTTTCTAATTTTAAAATAACCCCATTTTAACAAAAATTCAAGAGGACGATTTTTCAGACGATATTAGAACTTAATTTTGAAGAAGTTTATTCAAAAATCCTATATTGCTCCCCAGTTCAAAGCTTATTATAATTTTAGAGAACAGGGATTATATGACAATGATGAAAAAAAAACTATCAGAGATTAAGGGGTTTTATAGAAGTTTGGAGTTAGCTCCGAGGATGGCACAATATTAGAACTTGGTTTTGGGAAAATTTATCAGCAATAGAGCCAATTCGTCTATTTTAAGAAATTTTTAGCAAACTGGTTATTTCTTTTTTCATTCTTTCATATTTCTCTCGTAAACGATCAAGTTGTTTCGTCAGAACAGTAATATTCATAGCAGACTTTTATTTTTTCTTTTTATGAAACTCACCATGACAAGTAATATGGACCATTCTTCCATGTTTTATTTTTGTAGGCCCACCTTTTGCATGCTCATCTTTATGGTGACACTGAGCTCTAGAAAAATCCAAAGGTTTTTTACAAAAATAACATAGACACTTTTGTCTAAAATAAATTCTTATTTTTTGCTCTTCGTTAAAGAGTCTTATCTTATCCTTATACCTAATTTTTGGGAAAATTCTCTTATACTCAGAGAGAATAATATTAAATCTTTTCTCAATAGAATCTGACTGGTTTGCTTTCCTTCCAAATTCCTTGTAGCTCATGTACTTTCTGAACAATTTCTGACTCATTCCTTTTGGAGGTAATGTGTCGTAAATACTAAAACTAGTAAGATTCTCCATGAACTTCAGAGTAAACTCTCTAAAGTAAACACCTACCCCACTTTTTTTTGCTTGTTTTTTATTTAAATAAGATGCAAGCAGATATAGAGCGATCCAGTCTCTATACGATATGGCTCGTATCTCATCTTGTAAAAAGGTTCCCAAAAAGTTTATATAATTATTGTATCTTGTAATTTTCCCAACAGGTATCTCTTTTTTGCTTTTGTATTTTTCGCTTATCTTTTTAAAATCTATATATCGCATGTTGGGAAAAACCTTCTTTTCGAAATCAGCCGTTAGTTCCAAAATCAAAAACTGAGCAGCCAAAAATCTCGCCCTAAACCTATAGTTTTTCAATTTTTCAAAAAATATTTTATTCTTTAAAAAAGCTTTAATAAAACTTTCCTTGAATTCTCCCCTAAAGGCATTAACCTTTTCTGCAATATTTAATGGCGTTCCTTCTTGTAATCTTATAAAAACGTCTGAAACTTCTTCCTCTTTTAGATAAGATTTTAGCTCTAAGCAATAAATGCGATAAGCTTCTATTTCCGATCGTTCAGTTATGGTAAGTTCACTAAATTCTTTATTTTCATTATTTTTAAACTCATCGTTAAGGAATCTAATTATCGTCTTAATTCTTTGCTGGCCATCCAAAAGCTCAAGCTTATTCTCTCTATTCTTCCACATTACTAAAACACCCATTGAGAATCCTTTCATAATCGAATCAATTAATTCTTTTTTTTGATAAGATTTCCAAATTTCACTCCTCTGATATTCTTTATTAATCAAAATTTTTTCCTCATCCCATAAGTTTTTTATTTTTTTAATTGAAAAAAATTTAAACTCTATTTGTGGAACTCCCGCCATGATTATTAAATAAAAATTAATTATTAATCCTCCTTTAAATGCTTTTAAAATGATTATTTGAATTATTCTATTGATTCTTTCGATAATGACATAATTATTGCTTTTTATATCTTCAGATTACTGCTTTTTTACTTAAAAAACAAGCTAATTTTACAAAAAAAATCCGAACAAAATCTCGGACTTTTACAATTACATCCAATTATATGCAATTTTATACAATTAGCTCCCCCTACAGAACGCGTTCAGAATCATTGATTGGAAAGAAATAAAGGAAAGGTTGACAAGCTTAGAGCCCATTATGAGGGCTTATTCAACTCCCCTGTTTCAGCATTGATTTTTTACCTAACATTACCTAACATAAGCATAATGCAGAAGAAAATTATCTGCAAATGAGTATGAATAGGAAAAATGAAAAACGAAAAATTAAAAAAGATCAGCTTCTATCGGAAAAAGTATTTATTAATTATTGTAATTATGACGAAGCCAACGTTCACGGCGGAAGGATGAACAGATTAGATATTGACCAAAGATTTATTAGAGCTACTGAAAAAGACTGCTTTATAAAGCCTTTATTGAAATTAAAGGAATTAGTTAAACAGAAAGATGGAAATGAAAAGTTAGAAACAGTCAACTATTACAGCCCTTTTCAAATTTTTATAGTTGCCGAATTAGCTAAAAATTCTGTATTGGATGACGGTCTCTTGTGGGGAGAACACGCTCAAGAAAATCTGGATTATTATAAAAAACATAATTTTAGAGCGGTTTCTTGGGGACAGGGGTTAGGATTCAATGTTGAACATCACAAGAAAAAAAGAAAATCTAATAAAGATTTTAATCCATTTGTTATTTGCGATTATTTCAATTATTTTTTGAAATTATTACATACTTTAGAGCTTAAACAACCAAGTTATTTTAGGGAAAAACGAAGAGTTTTTGGTAACTTACCGACATTAGATTACAGTCTTGAAACCCTAAAAAAAGAAGGGGTGAAACTACTAAAAAGTCATAAATTGAACATAAAAAAACTCAATCTGCTCCGAAAACACATTGGAAATTTTGCAGTATCAATTGACCCATTAGAGCATTGGTATTATTACATTAAACGACATCCTCAGTTTAGGAAAGACCTCCTAAAGAGTAAGGCGGCGTTGGCTCAAGAAATTTATAATATCTACGATTTAATAACAAAAATTGTAAGAATAATTACTGGCGAAAAATCTGAACCGCTATTTGAATTCTTATACAAAGACTTTCCAGGTCATCCATTTTTAATACCAAAAGTAGATTATCTGCACGGAGAGGATGTAAAAGCCCTACAATTTGCTATTCAGCAATTCAAAGAATGGGAAAAGAAAAAAGAAAATAAGCTTTTTGTCACCAAAGAAATAATGGAAAAATTGAATGCAGTTGAGAAAAAAATAAAAGATTACGAAAAACGATATAACGATAGAAGTTATGCTGGCAGTATAAGGATGATAGAAGCTGAAAAAAAGATAAAGCTCGAAGATTTAGATGAGGAAACTAAAAAATACGTTAAAGATACGCTCAGGCAAAGGAAAGAAGTGAAATTTAAACTTGAGTTAGAGCAAGAAATTGCTGGAGCTATAGAACACAGGCTTTCTGAATTAAGGCGTGAACTACAAAGTATCTTCTATGATATTGGTGGAAAACTTCGGGACAGAAAAAATGAGTGGTGGCAAAAAGAACGAAACTTCCACAATGTATTTTGGATGGCTAATCGGGAGAAGCTTGTAAAACTTCCAAGAGAAGAACAATTAAAATTATCCAGAAAAGGATCTAATAAGATTGTTAAGAAAGCGAAGGAATGGGGTCGGCGAGGAGAAGAGTTTGCTAATTCCGTCTCAAGATATACTGACCTTGTTTTTTGTAAGGTTTGTAGAAAAAATTCAATCCAGCTACATATTGAAAATAATAATTTGAATATGTGGGAAGTTTCCCGAACGAAAATTTGTGATGAATGTATGCGGACTGAAAAACTTGAAAAAATAGAATCTGGAAAATGGAAATGTTCGTGTGGTAAAATCTTATACAAGTTTGTGCACAATAATACTATCGCTCTTCAAACACGAAATGAGGTTGATATTAGACTTGAACTCAAATACGGAAAAAATGAATTAAAAGCAACTTGCCCTGAATGTGGTAGAAAAAATCAACGAATAATAGATTGGGGATGGATGCCATAAGAGCATTTGTCGTCTATTGTTATAGAGGGGGGCTGACCGAACTAATCTACTCTTGACTGGTCGGTTCAGTCTGTCATAATAAAATTAGAATAAGAAACCAGTCAGCTAAGGGCTGACCCAAGTAGCGATAAAAAGGGCTACTAATGAATATCCGGTAACCATTACTGGGTGTCTGTTAGTGGCCTTTTTTGTTACTAACCGCTCGTGTGGTTGCTGGAACAAGTAATCATATGAGTATGCGTTTATTTAACACTAAATACCAAGATGATATTCTTGGCAAAGCTAAAACATACAAAATTCCAGGTATGGAATGGCAAGATGTTGCCCAAGAGCTTGACATAGCTCTCTGGTTGAACTTAGACAAATTTCAGGGTCGTAATAATGCAAGCGAAAGGACTTTCGCTATAAAGGTAATGCAAAATAAAATCCTTGATTTAGCAAAATATGCAAACAGAAAGAAAAGGTGGATTAATTCTCATCACTTGTCACTGGACGAACTAATAGAACAAGGGTTTGAGATATGTGACTAAAGTGTTGACCAACCCTTGAGTCTCTACTCTTAATTCTTAGTCGTAGAAATCGTCGGGGTAGATTGTATAAATGACTTCACCATCCAAGATTAACTCCTCTAATTCCCAATTTTCTATTAAGCTCCATCTGTTCTCGCGCCATGGAGCTTAGCCTCCCATTCAACTATTGTTCTCACATAACCAATAAGTTTTGAAGCTGTACCGGGAGGGAGTTTTGTTGGAGGCCCCATAACTTCTAGAATCTCAGGAATGAGAATTCCAAGAATATCAAGAGAAACTTTATTTAAGTTATTAGCAATTTTTATAATAAAATCTTCAAACTCTTCTGGAGGAAGCTTTTCTAATCTTGGAATCTTATCCAAATCTTCTATTGTTTCGGGAAGTGGAGTATTTTTTATGCGTTTTCCCTTAAGGAAATTTTTAAAATTATCTCTACAAGTCAATTCTTCCTGAATCGTTGGAATCATGAGTCTTTTTAAATCTTCCATATCTAAAATATCTTTTTGGTTAAGCTTGTTCCCTAATTTGAAAATGTCATAAGCACTAAGTCTAATTTTGTGTAAAACAGGTAGCAAGAGATCAAGCTCTCTCCCCTTTGGCGGTACTCTCCCCTTCACTATCAGAAAACCTTGCAAAGCTCTTGTTGTTTTTTGTTGATCCACTTTGTTTTTTTCGCTGACTTCTCTAATTGCTACAGCAATCCTTTTTGTTGCTATTTCATTTAAATCTCTATTTTTGTCTTTCATAGGTTTTTCACTTTCAGATTAGTCTCATTTCTCGTAAATTTCAAGTAAATTAAAACCCGATTGCCTCGGGTTAATAATGCGGCTCGGTCGCTCGAAAGATCTCACTAGCCTGCTCCGGGGGCTGGACGACGTTAGAACCTGTTTGATAGGGATTTGAATGAAAAATCTAGATAAATCTAGCAGTAGCATCACCATATAATCCCCGCCCATAGACCTGAACATTTAGTTTATAATTAAAAGGTTTACTTGAAGAAGATTTAATTAACTTAACAATGTCTTGTGCTTGTTTAGGGTCGCTAGGATTATCAAAAGTAAATATCCAAACAATTCCATAAAATCCCTCTTTCCCCGCCGAACATTCTATTTGTTCAAGAGCTTTCTTCGTATAAACCTCTATTTTTCCTTTTGAAAACTTACTAATCGCCTTTACTTCGACAAAATGAGGAGTAGCATCATAGACTTTAAAATCGCAAATAGATTCATTACTCTGTTTTAATAACTTTTCTATTTGTATATTTGAAGGAAATTCCCTCACCAAATGCACAGCACAATCTATTTCTGCAAAATGTTGCCCAATTTTGTTCATCAATTCGGAAAAAGATAATTTAAGACTTAACTCTTTTTTAAACCCAAGAATGCTACGGAAATTTTTAACACGATGGAAGTTTTGCAACCATTTTATATCTTTTATCTTTGACTCCCAAGCATTAATAACTAATGTAGCAAAACTTTTTTCATCCTCACTTAATTTAAGATTCTTCAAACAATCCTTAAACCCTTTCAGGGTGTTATTAAAAGTGTCTTGATTCTGCTTTATTATTTTTTCTTCTTTCATATCTTTATCCTACCAAAAAACCGCCTCAAAGGCGATTTTTCTTCTATACAATTACATCCAATTATGTGTAAATTTATCCAATTTGGCTCCGGCGGCAGAACTCGAACTATTGGGGAAAAAACAACTTGTCTGTGGAAAACCTTATCTCTTGATTTGAAATAAGAGAAGCGGATGGGGATAGGATTAGCCCATCTAAACCCTCAAAAAATGATTTATTCCTGATTTAGCACCTGCAAGACAATATTCAAATCTATTCGAATATAACTTTACTTCACCACCAACTGCAGTTTACATTTCCATTTTACAATACAGCATATTGACAACAATCTATAGTCCGCTATATTTAAATTGTCTATTGGTTTTTTCATAGAACTAATAGGGTATTACATCCAAGAGCCACCTTCCTTGCGGAGGGTGGTTTTCATTTATTTTTAATTCAAACCCTAAACAATATAATGTTGGAGGGCATAGAGAATCATCCATCCAATAACAAATAAGCAAAGTATAAGGTCAAAAAAAAGAAACATGAAACCTCTCTGATTGTTAATTTTCATAGATTTTTAAAAACCAGCAAAAGTCCTGATTATTGAAACAGGAATAGCGCTTACCACTCCCAAATAATCAATAGTTGTTAACCCTAAAAGTTCACCTTTAATATTAAACAAAGGACTGCCAGCCATAATGGATTTTTCAAGAATGTTTGTTGAAATTAAATCATCATTAAAATAAGAAACAATTCCTTCGTTAGCGCCTTTTGCAAGCTCTTTGGCGCCATAAACCGTGCCAACCAGAAAAACCCTTTCCCCTGTTTTTAACTTATTCAAATCAGCAAAACCAACTGTTGATAAATTGTCTTGCCCCAGTTTTATAAGGGCTAAGTTCTGACTTAAATCTCTTTTAAGAATTTGATAAGCTGCTGGTTTTCCCTCAACAAAGAATAAAAAACTAGAACCCTGAGGAACCAGTTCAGCTAAAGTGACCACCAAACCGTCTGAAGTCAAAATTAGACCTGAGCCATAAAGAGTTTTTTCTTGAGTAATTGTTTTTACTCCAATCACTGTTTTCTCAACTTTCTCAACAGCATTTTCTAAAGCAGTGTTTTCCTGAATAATAATTTCTTTTTTCTCAGTTACATAAACAGGCCTTTCAATGAAGTAAGGCCAAATAAACTGATTGGCAAAAAGTCCTCCTAAAATTCCAATAATAAAAATCCCTAAAACCTGTAATACTTTTCTTCTCATATTTACACAGAAACTTTTTGTCTCTTTTTTTGTTTAGCTTTAATTAAATCTTTTACGCTTAGAAATGTCATTTTTTCATCCTGAAAATCAATAACTATCCTTTCGTTTTTCTCAAACTCACCAGAAATAATTTTTGAAGACAAGGGATCTAATATTTTCTTTTGAATCACTCTTTTTAACGGCCTTGCGCCTAAATTAGTATCAAAACCTTTTTCAGCAATAAAATCTTTGACAGACTCTTCTATCCGAATGTCCATATCTTTCTTTTTTAATCTTTTAGCAACTTTTTCAAGCTCTAAATTAACTATCTTCTTAATCTCTGGCCTTGTAAGATAATTGAAAATGATAATTTCGTCAATCCTGTTTAAAAATTCTGGCCTGAAACTGTCTTTTAAAGCTGACAATACTTTTTCTCTTAAAGACTCTTTTTGCTTTTTTTTCTCATCTCCACCAATAAAACCCAAAGAAGCTCCTTTGGCAATAATATCTGAACCAACATTTGAGGTCATAATTAGGATTGAGTTTTTAAAAGAAGCTAGTCTTCCTTTAGCATCAGTAAGCCTTCCATCTTCTAGTATCTGAAGCAGAATATTAAACACTTCGGGATGAGCTTTTTCAATTTCATCAAGTAAAATCACGCTGTAAGGCCTTCTTCTTATCTTTTCAGTTAACTGCCCGCCTTCGTCATGGCCAACATAACCAGGAGGAGAGCCAATCATTCTGGAAACAGTATGCTTTTCCATATATTCTGACATATCAAGACGAACAAGCGCATTTTCATCATTAAATAAAAAGCTGGCCAAAGCTTTAGCGGTTTCTGTTTTTCCAACTCCTGTAGGCCCTAAAAACATAAATGAACCTAAAGGCCTGTTTTCCTCAGAAATCCCGGCTCTTGCTCTTCTAATAGCATTGGAAATCGCAACAATAGCCTGATTCTGACCAATCACTCGCTTGCTAATAATGTTTTCCATTTTCCCCAGCTTCCTAGCCTCTGCTTCAAGCAAATTTGTTAAAGGAATGCCAGTCCACCTTGAAACTATTTTTGCAATATCTTCTTCAACTGCCTCGCCCTTTAAAAGAGGATTTTTCTTCTGAATTCTAACTAATTTCTTTTCAGCAGCTTTAAGTTCTTTTAAAAACTCAGGAATTTTCCCGTATTTTAATTCAGCTACCTTTTGTAAGTCAGCTTCAGAAATTGATTTTTCAGCTTGAAAACGGGCATTTTCAATCTCTACTTTAAGGTTTTTGATTTTTGAAATTAAATCTTTTTCTGTTTTCCATTTAACTTGGATTGCTTTTTCTTTCTCTCTTAAATCAGAAAGTTGTCTGGCAATTGCTTTTAACCTAACTTGAACTCCTTTTTCTTTTTTAATTGCCTCTTTTTCAATCCCCAACTTATTTATTTCTTTTGTTAAATTCTCAAGCTCCATGGGCTGCGATTCAATTTCCAATCTTAAGGCGCTCATTGCTTCATCCATCAAATCCACTGCTTTGTCTGGCAAAAACCTGTCAGTAATATAACGGGCAGCTAATTGAGCACAAGTAATCAAAGCAGAATCTTTTATCTTTACTCCATGATGAAGTTCATATTTTTCCTTAATTCCTCTTAAAATCAGAATAGTATCTTCAACTGAAGGTTCTGCAACATAAATGGGCTGAAACCTTCTTTCAAGCGCCTGGTCTTTTTCAATGTATTTTTGATATTCTCTTAAAGTTGTGGCTCCAATCGCTTTTAACTCTCCACGCGCTAAAGCTGGTTTTAACAAATTGGAAGCATCAATTGCCCCTTCAGCAGCTCCAGCTCCAACTAATGTATGCAATTCATCAATTAATAATAAATACCTTCCTTCTGCTCTGTTAACTTCTTTTAAAAATGCTTTAATCCTGTCTTCAAACTCACCGCGATACCTTGTTCCAGCAATCAAAGCGCCCAAATCCAGAGCTATTACTTCTTTGCCTTTTAAACTTTCAGGAACCTGGCCAGAAACAATCCTTTGAGCCAAACCTTCAACAATAGCTGTTTTTCCAACACCTGCCTCACCAATTAAAACAGGATTGTTCTTTGTTCTTCTTGATAAAATCTGCATTAATCTCCTTATCTCATTCTCTCTCCCAATCACTGGGTCAAGCTTGCCTTTTCTTGCCAGAGAAGTAAGGTTTCTGGCATATTTTTCAATTACCTGATACTTAGTTTCAGGCTTTGGATCAGTAATCCTGTGACCTCCCCTGACCTTAGCTAATTCAGTTGAAAATCTCTGATAATCTAATTTACCGAACTCCAAAGAACCGCTTTCTGTTTTAGGTCTTAAGAAAGTGGCTTTTTCTAAAAGCTCTTTTGCTTTTGTATCAGCATCCAAAAGAGCTAAAAATAAATGTTCAATAGAAATAAATTCATCCCCCATTCTGTTAGCCTCTTTTTTAGCTTTATCTAAAATCTTTGCCATATCCTGGGTAAGATAAAGCTGGCCCAAAGTTTGTGGGGTAAGAATTGTAGGAATCTTGCTTAAGCTCAGTTCTGTTTTTTTCTTCAAGCTATCCATATCAACTCCGAGCTTTTCAAGAATATTTACCACAATGCTTTCTTTTTGACCAAGCAGAATATAAAGCAAGTGCAAAGCATCAATCTGCTGCTGTTCTTTCTTTTTAGCTAACTCCTGAGCATGCATTATTGCTTCCTGGCTTTTGTGAGTAAACTGACCTCCGTTCATATGAATTGATTATAAAATAAAATGATAAAAAATCAAGCTAAAAAAGAGCAAGCTTTTATGAATACTAGCTAGTTTTTTCGCCCAAAACCAAGATAATAAGCTTTTCTTCTTCTCCGCTCAAAATCTTTAAATTCACCTCGTCTCCAGGAGTAAATTTCATAATGATTTTTGCCAATGTATTTTGAATAGTTATTTTCTCACCATTAAATTCTAAAATAATATCTCCTTCTTTTAAACCAGCTTCCTCTGCAGCTGAACCAGGAAATAGGGCTGGCTCTCCCTGAGGACCTCTAATAACCCAAGCTCCATAATCAACTGGTAAATCATTTTCTTGCTGAACCTCTTTAGTCAATAAAGCATACCTCACACCCAAAAAAGGATAAACAATCTTTCCTGTGTTTTTAACCTGCTCAATATCTCTTTTAGCTTTATTGATGGGAATAGCAAAACCAACACTCTGGCCTTCAAGATCAATTGCAGTATTAATTCCTATTACCTGGCCTCTTGAATTTAAAAGCGGACCTCCAGAATTCCCTTTGTTAATAGCTGTATCAGTTTGAATTATGTCTTCTAAAATCTCAACAAAACTCCCGCTTGAAGCCTCAATGGTTCTGCCTAAACCTGAAATAATACCCACTGAAACTGTGTTCTGGTATCTGCCTAAAACATAACCAATAGCAATTGCAGTCTGGCCAATCTGGATTTTATCAGAATCACCAAGCTCTACTTTAGGAAAAAACTCAAAAACTACCTCCCCATTGTCTGTTATTGTTTTTATCTGATCAATCTTAAGAATTGCTAAATCCTGCAAAGGATCTTTGGCCAAAACTTCTGCTGGAAACTGCCTGCCATCTGAAATAACAACTGTATAATCTGCCTCATCATCCAAAACAACGTGCTTATTGGTTAAGACCATTCCATCTTCAGAAACAATAAATCCTGTTCCCCCGCCTATTTCTTTTTTCTCAGTTCCGCTTTGTCTGTATTGAGGAGTTTGAAAATCAAAAAATGGTTCAAAGAAAAATTCTTCAAAGGGGGAAATATAGTATTGCTCTAAAACTGGCAGGTCTTTTGTAATAATAATACTGACCACTGCTGGTGAAACTTTTTTCACCACACCAACAATCGCCTGTTCTTGAAAGGTATAAAGAGGCTGTTCTTCTTGATCGTCTTTGAACGGAGTAGTAATTTCTATGTCTAATCTGCTGAAAAAATCCTTTATCTCCCAGTAAAAATAACTTCCAGAAATTGCTCCTGCTAAAAACCCAAAAACAGATGATGTAAAAATCACCAAGACTAAAAATCCAAAAGCCTGTTTTTTAGAAGATGAAGTAATTTTTGATTTTGCCGGCTGCAACAATCTCAGTTGCGGTGGTTTGAGTTTCGGTAATTTTATGGTTGGTAATTTTATTTTCGGCAATTTATACATAGCAATCATATTATACCCTGTTTTATTTTTACCTTTCAATGGATAATCAAATCTGTATTTAAAGATATCTGACTTGATTGAACCAAAAAATAACATCCAAAGCCCTGCTAAAACATATTTTAAATAAGTCATAAATCTTCCGTCTTTTTCAAATCTTCGGGCAGAAACCAAAACAGGCTTAATATTTATAAACCCGAACTTGCCGTATTTCCCAGCCCTTCTTACGTAATCATGGTCTTCAGCAAACTTCACTCTTTCGTTAAAACCATTAATTGCCTGATGAATTTCTTTTTTCACCAGAATAACATTGGTGGCATGAGATAAAAATTTCTGGCTCAATCTAGCCCACAAATTATATAGTCCGTAAAAAATCTTATCAATTATGTTTCCTTTGGGATAAATTGGAAAAGAGGCTATGCCTAACTTCTTATTCTCAAATTTCTGAACAAGTTCATTCAAAAAACCTTCAGGCAGAAAAAGAGCATCAGCATCAATAAACAAAAACAAATCTCCAAAGGCAATTCTAGCTCCCTGGTTTCTTCCTTTAGATGGCAGACCACCCTCTACGACCTTGCAGCCAAAACTTTTGGCTATTTTGACTGTATCATCTGAAGAATTGGCATCAGCAACAATGATTTCATAATCTTCAAAATCCTGCTTTTTAATTTCTGCAAGCAGCAAAGGAAGATATTCTTGTTCATTTAAAGTTGGAATAATAATGCTTAACATATTTAAAATAATTTTCTGGCTTGCTCCCAAATTTCAACATCTTGATGTTTTTCTTTTAGCCAAAACCACCATTCACTCCCCCATAAATAAAATTTATTGAACCCGGTATTTTTGGCAAACTCAATGTTTTGATTAAACTTTTCAAGATTCATTGTTTTATTTTGTTCTTCAAGTGAACAATTATAAAGCAGATTAGGGCACCAGGGTTCTGCCTGAACTTCAACAGAAATTACATCTTTGTTAAAAAGTTTTTTAATAATCTGTGATTTTCTCCAATAAAAAACTGGTGGAAAAGGATAATCTATATATGCATTCAATTCCTTAAACCAGGCTTTTTGATACATAGTTGTCCCAACAATATCTCCTAATTGAGCAGCTTGTATCCAAAAAGACCATTCTCCGCTGTCTGAAATTAGAATTGGCCTAACAGGATCAAGTGATTTCACAAACTCAATCTCTTGTTTCAAGAAATCTTTATCAATCCAAGGACATTCACCAAAAGGAAAAAGAGGCTCATTCTCTACCATCCAAGTAGTAATAACATTTCTCTCCTTGTATCTTAAAATAATTTGTTCAAGCAAATTTAAAATCCTTTTTTGTTGGTCTTCTTTTTCCAATCCCTCTGCCCAGCGAGGAATATGGCATTCTGGCCAAAAACCAGTTTTCATGCCAATAACTAAAATAATTCTTGCGTTTTTAATTTCTGCCTGTTCAATTTGCCAGTCTAAATCATCAAAACTAAACTCATCTTGCTCTTTTTCAATCAAATCCCAAAAAGTAATAAGTTTTATATCTTTTACTTCTAAATCATAAAGTAATCCTGTATAAGCTTCTTTCCAGCTTAAGCCAAAATTCTGGACATGTTTTTGGGAGAAATTAACTCCAAAATCAACTTCTTCTGCCCTTGGTGGAGTGCCAATGAAAAAATAGCTTGTTAAAATTAAAACAATAATCAATAAAAAAATTATGGTCTTTTTATATTTCATTTTATTAACGAAAGTCAGGAGGTCTGGAAACTATTTTAGCAATATTAAAAACTCCTCTTTTTTCAGCCTCAATAAACCCCTGCATTGCTGCTTCAGCAAACCATCCGCTTTCAAGTAAATCAAAAAGCCATTCGTCAGTATGGTCAGGATCTTGCTGAACAATACCAGAACCAAGCTTTAAAAGCCATTCACGATTATAATGTTCCTGCGAACCAATCGAAGGAGCAAGAATGATTGGCAAACCTAATCCAGTATAGAATGAGAGCTCGCTCGGTTTTGTCCATAAAATATCTGTTTTTCTTAAAGCCAGGTTAAAATCTTTAAAATAACCATTAATTTGATTATTGAAGATTATTTCCACGCCCTTTTTTAAATCTAATTTCTCAATACAATTCAAAAAGTAATCTTTAACGTGTTCTCTTGTTCCAGCAACCAGAATAAGCTTGATTTTTCCGTCCTGGATTTTGTCTTTTAAGCTTTTTAGAATCCCATAACCAATTTCTTTCTGAGCTCCTGCACCTCCAACAGCAAACATAATCGTAAAAATATGGTCTGATTTTTCAGGTAAATTAACTAAATATCTGTCAATCAAAGCTTGGTATTGGCGAAAATACCTTTTTTTAGGGTCAAGATTTAAAAGCCTGTGCGCTAAATCATGTTTCAAAAGCTCCAAATCCTCACTGCCAATATTTTCCAAAGGCAAAGGATAGCCAGTTAAGAAAATATTTCGGGGTTTTACTCCATAGAGCTTTAATCTTTCAACAACTCTTTCGGTAGGAGCAAAATATTTAATTCTGCTTGATTGAGGATTTAAAACAGCCCACGGCCTTGCAATATCAGCATCACAAACAACGCAATATATGTCGCTTGGATAATTAAAAACCTCTGCCATAAAAGCAGGTATAAAAAATGTTGAAATAATTGGACGGGGTTTTTTCTTTAATTTTTGAATTAAATCTTTTCCCCAGCCATTTTTAAATAAAGCGTAGGTTCTTTTTAAGGAAAAATTAGGACTTGATAAATCTCTTTTAGGATAAAAAGCAAGAATTCTTTGAAACCTGTCAAAAACAGAAAAGAAAAATTCTCCAACTAAAGGAACTCTTTTAAATCTTGAGATTGATTCATAAAACTTCTTGGTTGTTTTCCAGACTTTTTTATCTTTCCTTGGAATCCCCTTATAGCTATTAGCATTAATAATTCCACCATCAAAAGCCAAGTACTTTAAAGGATAAGCAGTTCTTTGGTGGCCATAACCCATGCTAACGCTCACCACCCAAATTTTTTGTTTATCAGAATAGTCCATTGAATCATCTTATCAAAAATTTGGTCATTCGATAAGATTTTTATTTCTAACCTAAAAATTTCAATCTTTGTTTTTCCTGCAATCGCCAAAGACCAACACCCAAAGCCAGATAAAAAACAAAAACCCAAATCCAAGAAACATTTTTAATCATCAAGCTGGTGTAAGGCATCTTAAAAGCAACGTCAACTATTTTTAGAATATAAGTCAACATCAACCAAACAGGAAAAGAAATAATTAAAGCTAAAGATGAAGAAAAAATTGCCAAAAATGAAATTACAAATCCTAAAATAGTAATTACTGGGAGCAAGGGAACAATTAAAACATTGGCAAAGGGGCCTGTTAGCGGAATTTGACCAAAATTATATATTAAAATAGGAAGAGTAAAAAATTGAGCGCTCAGTGTAGCTGCCAAACTATATCTTAACTCAAAATTGTTGGGAACTTTTTTTAATAAATTCAAAAAAATTGGCTGTAGATATATTAAACCCATTACTGCTAAAAACGATAATTGAAAGCCAATATCTGTTAAAAGCAAGGGGTTAAAAAATAACATAAGAGCTGCTGAAAAAATTATTACTCCAGAAGCATTTGAAACTCTTCCTAAGTATTGGGCTATTAAAAATATGATGCCCATTATTCCAGCTCTGATAGCTGAAGCCGGAGCACCAATCATCAGAACAAAGAAAATAATAAAAATAACTGATAAATAAAATGCCTGATGCCGCCAGAATCCAAGAACCAAAAGAAAGTTTAAAATCAAGGCAGAAATAATTGTAATATTCATTCCAGAAACTGCTGTAATATGGCGGGTGCCAGTTAAATTAAACTTTTCTAGCCACTCTTTCGAAGTATCGTCTTCATCTCCAAACATTAATCCTGCTAAAAGTCCTGACTGAGGCAAGGACATTATTTCGTCCACGCCCTGTTTTAACTTTTTTTTAAAATAAAAAAGGCTTTTTACTGCAGAATTTCCAGGCCCTCTTTCTAATAATTCTATATTAGGAAAAAACATTAAAGCATAAATTCCATTTCTTGCTAAATAATTTTTGTAATCAAAATCTTTAAAAATCGGAGGTTCTTCTAATTTTCCAGTAATTTTTAATTTATCTCCATACTCATATTCCGGGTATTTAGAAGAGGTTATTAAAATTTTTCCTTGAATCTCTGGAAGTTCAATTTCAATTTTACTGATTTTTTCTTTTTGAACGGGCTGATTACTAATAATGGAAATAAAAACAACTTCTTGATTAATATAATTTTTAAGTCTGTTATTTTCAATTCTCGAGCAAAATAATTGATGACGCCAAACCCCCAAGCAAAGGAATAATAAACAAAAGCTAAATATCGCTATTCTTTTGTATTTCCAAAAAACTGAAATTAAAATCAATGCAAAAATTAAAAATCCCAACATTATTAATTGGGAAATTTGAAAAATTAAACTAAGAGAAATGCCTATAATAAAAGATAAACAAAAATACAAAAAGATATTAGAATGCGTCATATCTTTTTTATCTCACCTGACAAGTATCAAAAAAAGGAGAAACTGCCTGTTGAATCTCTAAAAGATATTCCTCAGAGTATGGCCTTAAATTTTCAAATCCTAAATCAATTGTTTTTTCTCCTTTAAAATTTTGCAAATAATATTTTTTAGCAGGTTTTATCCAATGGGCAATTTTTAAAATATCTTTTTTCCCAAGCAATCCCGGAACTACTGTGGTGCGAAATTCATATTCAATGCCAGATTCTTTTAAGATATTAATGCTTTTTTCAACTTTTTTTAAAACATTAGCTTTCCGAGCTCCTGATGTTCCAATAACTTGTGTGTATTTTTCTTTTGGAGCCTTAATATCCATGGCCACATAATCTATTAACTTTCTACCAATCAAATGTTTTAATATTTTAGGGTTTGAACCATTGGTATCAAGTTTTATTAAATAGCCTAATTTTTTAATTTTTTTAACAAAAACAGGTAAATTCTTGTTAATGGTTGGCTCTCCTCCGCATATAACAACACCCTCTAATAATCCCTTTCTTTGTTTTAAAAAAGAAAAAAACTCTTTTTGAGAGATAGTGGGCTGATTTTTTATTCTTTCTGGCAATACAAGTTCTGATGAATAACAAAATGGACAGCGAAAATTACACCCCATAAGAAAAACAGTGGCTGCTAAATGCCCGGGGAAATCAATAAGAGTAAGTTTTTGAAGACCGCCGATCTTCATTATATATTTCAAACATCAGTTAATAATTTCTTTTTTACTTTAAATGTCTTTCTATCTTTCCACTCAACTTTTTTACCATCATTCCACTGCGAGACAGGTCTAATGTATCCCACTATCCTGGAATAAACTTCACAAGGCTGTTTAATAATACATTTAGGACATTCAAAATGCTCTCCTGACAAATAACCATGGGCAGGGCAAATTGAAAAAGTAGGAGTTAAAGTAATATATGGAAGATGGAATTTTTCAAATGTTTTTTTAACCAACGCTTTCACAGTGGAAACATCAGCAATATTCTCACCCAAAAACAAGTGCAAAACAGTGCCACCAGTATATTTGCACTGAATTTTATCTTGAAGTTTTAAAGCTTCAAAAGCATCGGTGGTATAATTTACTGGCAACTGACTTGAATTAGTATAGTAAGGCGTTTTTTTAGTTCCAGCAGCAATAATATCAGGATATTGGTTCTTATCTTTGAGCGCTAAACGAAAAGAAGTGCTTTCAGCTGGGGTGGCCTCTAAATTATATATGTTTTCAGTCTTGTTTTGATATTTCATTAATTTGCCCCTCATAAAGTCCATGATTTCTAAGGCAAATTTTCGTCCTTTTAATGAGGCAATATCTGCTCCAATAAAATTCAACAAAGATTCATTCATTCCAATTAAACCTATGGTTGAAAAATGGTTAGCATAATAAGCGCCCCTCATCTTTTTAATACCTTCCAAATAATATTTTGAATAAGGATAAAGGCCTTTTTCAATGTAATTTTCCAAAATCTTTCTTTTAATCTCTAAACTTTCTTGCGCTAAATCCATCACATGCCCTAGTCTTTTAAAGAAATCTTTTTTAGTTTTGGATAAATAGCCGATTCTAGGAAGATTAATTGTTACCACGCCCAAGCTGCCTGTGAGCGCCCCTGCGCCAAATAAACCGCCTCCACCGCGATTATGAAGCTCTTTTAAATCCAGCCGAAGCCTGCAGCACATACTCCTAACATCCTCTGGATTCATTTCAGAGTTAATATAATTAGCAAAATAATTAGTCCCGTATTTTCCTGAGGCTTGAAAAACCAAATCAAAGGCAGGATCTTCCCAGGGAAAATCTTTAGTAATATTTATGGTTGGAATAGGAAAATGAAACGGCTTGCCAGTTTTATCTCCTTCAATCATTACTTCATAAAACGCCTTATTCAAAGTTTTCATTTCTTCTTCAAACTCAGAATAAGTTTCTTTTTGGGGTTTGCCGCCAATAATAACAGGCTGTTTGGCAAAAGACACTGAAGGTTTTAAATCTAAAGTAATATTGCTGAAAGGACATTGAAAACCTACCCTTGTCGGAACAGCCATATTATAAAGAAATTCCTGCAAAGACTGCTTAACCTGCTTATAATTTAAATTGTCGTAGCGGATAAACGGAGCAAGTAATGTGTCAAAATTAGAAAGAGCTACAGCTCCTGCCACTTCTCCCTGAAGAGTATATAAAAAGTTTACTATTTGACCCAAAGCAACCCTAAAATGTTTTGCTGGTTTTGATTCCACCTTGCCTGTCACTCCTCCAAAACCCTTTACTAAAAGATCATATAAATCCCAGCCCGCACAGTAAGTGCCAAGTGTATCTAAATTGTGCATGTGAAAATCTCCAGACTGATGGGCATTTCTGATTTCTTTTGGATAAACCTTATTCAACCAATATCTTTTAATGATATAGGAAACACCATAACGATTCAGTCCCTGTAAAGAAAAAGCCATGTTGGCATTTTCCTGAACCTCCCAGTCAAGCTTTCCCAAATAATTATCAATTCTATCTACTGCCTCTTCGCTGACTTTTACTGCTTCTCTGATTCTTCTTCTTTGTTCTCTGTAAAGAATGTAGGCTTTGGCAGTTTCTACTAATCCTTCTAAAATTAAAATTTCTTCAACAATATCCTGAATTTGTTCAACATGAACAATCTCATCTTTTTTAAATCTCCTGTTTAAGATTTTAACTACTTCTTTGGCAAGTTTCTTTGATTCTACACCATCACGTTGTCCAGTAGCAGTGATAGCTTTAAAAATTACATTAGAAATTTTTTGTTCATCAAAATCAACCATTGCGCCATCTCTTTTTTGAACTTTGGCGATTTTATTTTGAGTTGTTTTCAGGGTCATAGTAATTACATTTTACTTCAACCAAAAAAACCGGTCAAATTCCGGTCAAGCTTGATGAAAATCTTGATTTATCCACAGCTTTGAAAACCCTAAAATCCCGTCACAATCACTGTTACTTTGATCTCTCCTTTTTTTAATTGCTCGTCATGAACAGCTCCAAAAATTACTTTTGCTTTTGGATTAATTTCTTTTGTAATGATTTTTCCAATTTCTTCAATTTCAAATAAAGAAATATCTTCTCCGCCAGAAACATTAAATAAAACACCCTTTGCTCCTGTTGGCTTAATACCTAAAAGAGGGGAATTTAATGCAAGAGCAGTTGCTTCCAGCGCTCTTTTTTCTCCCTGAGCCCTTCCCACGCCAAAAAGAACGCTGCCAGAGTTTTTAAGAATTGATTTAACATCCGCAAAATCAATATTTACTATTCCTGGAAGCATGATTAAGTCAGAAATCCCTTTCACTGCTTCTCTTAAAACATCATCGCAAAGCCAGAAAGCATTTAACAATGAGGTTGTGGGGTCTAAATAATGAAACAGCTTATCGTTCTTAATCACTAACAAAGCATCAACTTTTTGTTGTAATAATTTTCTACTGACCTCTGCAATTTTCCTTCTGTAAATTCCTTCAAAGAAAAAAGGTAAGGTAACAACAGCCACTACCAAAGCGCCTGTGTTTTTAGCTATTTGAGCAACAATAGGACTAGCACCACTGCCTGTTCCTCCTCCCAAACCGCCAGCAATAAAAATCATGTCAGCTCCCTTTAATGATTCGGAAATCCTGTTTCTGTTTTCTCTGGCTGCTAATTCGCCAATTTGAGGTTTCATTCCTGTTCCCAATCCTTGAGTTATTTTTTCTCCAATCCTTATCTTCACATCTGCCTGAGTTTTTTTTAAATCCTGATAATCAGTATTTATGGCAATTAATTCAACCCCTTTAAGTCTTGCTTTTTTCATTCTTGATATGGCATTGCCGCCTGAACCACCCACTCCAACTACCTTAATGTTTATTCTTAATTTTTTCATGGAATAAAGATTCTAAATATTTTCCTCATTTTAGAAAAAAACTTTTTTGCCAATCCCAAACGTTTCTCGTCTTCTTCCAAATCAGCACCCAATAAAACCAAACCGCAAGCAGTTGCCCAGCTAAAATCCCTTTCAAGGCCTATAACTCCTTTTGGTCTGCCCAAAGAACAAGGAAGAGAAAATTTCTTTTTTGCCAGTTCAACAATTTTCGATAACTTTGCCCCACCGCCAATCAAAACAATGCCCCCAGGAAGTAATTTTTCTCTTGAAATCTTTTTGAGCTCTTCATTAAGCTGTTCAAAAATTTCTGAAACCCTGTCTGTAATAATTTTTGTTAAAAATCTTTGAGAAAAAACCAAAGCTTCTTCTCCCTCTACATTAATCTTTCCCTTGGTGTCTCTTCCCTTGAAAACACAAGAGCCGTGCTTGATCTTAATGTTTTCAGCAGTATCAATAGCAGTTTTCAAGCCAATAGCAATGTCTGCGGTGATATTTCCCGAACCCATAGGGAGCACTGCTAAATGTGTCAAGTTTCCCTCTTCAAAAACAATTAAATTTGTAACACCAGCTCCAATATCAATCAAAGCAACTCCAAGCTCCTTTTGTTTTTCGCTTAAAATTGCTCTTGCTGCTGCTATTGGAGAAAGCACTAAATCCAGTATTTCCAAGTCAGAATTTAAAATTGCCTGTCTTGTATTTTTAAGATACGGAGAAAAGCCACCCAAAGCCAAAACTTCTGCTTCCAGCCTCACTCCCTCAAGTCCAAACGGCTCTTTTATTCCACCAACGCCATCAACAATAAATTCTTTTGGCACAACATCAAAAATCTCTTGATTTGAAGGAAGATTGATTGTTTTAGCTGCTAAAAGGACTCTTTGAATGTCCTCTTGAGATATCTTCCTATCAGCCCTGGAAACAGAAACCAATCCTTTGGAATAAATAGAAAAGATATGACTGCCCCCCAAATTAACATAAGCTGAATTAATCTGTTTATTTAAATCCTGACAAACTTTTGAAAAAAGATTTTTCAAAACTACAGAGATTTTCTCCTTATTAACCACTGTTCCTCTTCTTATGCCGTCAGATTTTTCCTCAGCTTTTAAAACAACCTCTATAGTATTTTTTTTGGAGTTTCTTTTTACCACTAAAGCTCTTACGCTTGAGGATCCTATATCTAAGCTGGTTATAATTTTTTCTCTTGCCATTTTAATTATTTAAAAATTAAAGACAGATAATAATTTTCCTTTTTTTCCATCTCCCTGGCTCTTTTCTCTCCCTTTTCATGTTCATATCCCAAAAGATGTAAAATTCCATGAATCAACGTCTTAGATAATTCTCTTTTTACTGAAACACTGAATTGTTTGGCATTTTTCTCTACTACAGAAGGACAAATTACAATCTCGCCTAAACCATCTTTAAAGTTTTTTGTTTCTTTTAAAAAATCAATGTTGTGCGAAAACGATAGAACATCAGTTGATTTATTCTTTTTTAAATACTTATTGTTTAGCTTTTTAATCTCTTCTGCTTTTACAAAAGCTACTGATAATGAACTATTTTCTTTGCTTTCATTTTTTAAAATTTCCTGGGCAACTTTTTTTAAAAATCTTTTATCTATGGGAAAATCTGTCAGATTGTTAATCTCAACCATATTCAGGAAAGCAGGTCTTTAATAATTTTTGAAACCAAAGCCCCGTCTGCTCTTCCTTTTAATTTCGGCATAAGCTGGGACAACACCTTTCCCATATCTTTAATTTCTTTGGCATCTGTTTCTTGAATAGCCTTTTCACCCATTTTTTTAATTTCCTGCTCTGAAAGCTGTTCTGGCATATACTTTTTTAAAACCTGGAGTTCTTGTTCTTCTTTTTTCACCAAATCTTCTCTTTTGCCTTGTTGAAAACCAGCAATAGATTCTTTTGTTCTTTTAACTTTTGACAAAATAATACCCATAAGTTCCTCGTCAGTTAAGGAGCTTTTTTCTTCCAACTCCTTGTCGCTTAAACCTGAATCTCCTTTGCTTAAGCTGTATCTTTTCTCTTTTTCTTTATTGAAAATCTCTGCCTTGATTAATCTTAAAACTGAAAGATCAATTTCTTTTTTTTCCTTCAAAGCTTTTTTAAATTCTGCCTCAATTTTATCTTTCAGCATATCAATTTAAAAAACAATAATTTATTGATTATCTGATCAATCCTAGTTTTTTCTTTTTCTGATATTCTTTTTTCTTTTCTTCTCTTCTTAAAGCAGCTCTATTTTTAAGCTGACGGGATTTTTTCCTTTGCTTATACTTTCTCTTTCTTGCTCTGCGCAAAATCCCGCTTTGCTTCACTCTTTTGCTAAAGCGCCTTACCAGATTTTGGGATGACTCTCTTTCTTTTTTTATTATTTCTAAAGCCATAATTTAACAGCCAGTAATTAGTGATTAATTTAAATCAAGGAGTTTTCTAGACACCCATCTCCTGTTTAATTTTCCATCCGCCTAAAACATGAAGATGAAGATGGTCTACTATTTGTCCTCCGTCTTTCCCAACATTAAATGCCAATTTATAACCTTTGTCCCTGATTCCTAATTGTTCTACTACTTTTTGTGCGACCAAAAACATGCTCCCAATTAATTCTTTATGTTCTTCTTTTAAATGATTTACTGAAACAATGTGTTTTTTAGGAACAATTAAAACATGAATTGGAGCTCTGGGACTTATATCTTTAAATGCAATAAAATTATCATCTTCATAAACTATCTCTGAATCCATTTCTTTCTTTGCAATTTTACAAAATATACAATCCATTTACTTTTTTATTCTTTTTTTAATTTCTCCCACTATTTTATTCAACTTCACTTCTTTTTGTTTTCCTGTTTTCATTTCCCTGATAATGATTGAACTTGCTAAAGCTTCCCGCTGGCCTAAGATTAAACTGTATTTAACCCCAACCTTATCCGCAATCTTAAGTTGTGCTCCTAAAGAATCACGACCCAAAGAAGCATAAAACGGAATCTTTGCTTTTCTGAATTCTTCTGTTAATTTTAAGATTTTTCTTTTTGCTAAACTGCCGAGCTGAGCTAAAAATACCTTTGGAACAGGTTTTTTAGGAATTCTTATTCTCTGCTCTTTCATTAAAAGCATTATCCTCTCAACCCCTCCTGCCACACCCACAGCTGGCGTTGGTTTGCCACCCAAGATCTTTACTAAACCATCATACCTTCCTCCAGCAGCCAAGGCAATAGCAGTTAATTCTGATGCATCCTGCTTCTTTTTATGAGTAAAGAATTCAAAAACTGTACGAGTATAATAATCTAAACCTCTAACCAAATGAGGGTTTAAGGTATAGGGCAATTCAAGTTCATCTAAAAATTCAAGAAATTCTTTAAAATGACGACGGCAATCCTGGCAAAGATGGTCAATTGTCTGCGGTGCTCCTGAAACTGTTTTTATGCATTTTTCCTGCTTACAATCTAAAACCCTTAAAGGATTTGCCTTAATTCTCTTTTGGCAATTAACGCATAAACTACCAGTTCTTGATTTAAGATAACTTACCAAAAGCTTTTTATAATAAGGCCTGCAACAGCTAGCACCAATGCTGTTTACTTCAATGGTTACATTTTTAATTTTAAGGTCTTTGAAAAAACTATATATTATCTGCACAATCTCAGCATCACTAGCAGGACTTTCTTCTCCTAAAATCTCTAAACCAAACTGCCAAAACTGACGATATCTTCCAGCCTGGGGTCTTTCGTGGCGGAAAAAGGGTCCAAAATACCAAAGCTTAACTGGCTTAGGAAGATTCCTCATTCCATTCTCTATGTAAGCTCTGACAACTGGAGCAGTTCCTTCAGGCCTTAAAGATAAATAATCTCCACCCTTTGTCCTTAAAGTAAACATTTCCTTTTTAACAATGTCAGTAGAAAGCCCTATGCCTTTTGAAAAAAGAT
>Ga0209976_10000076_pt1 | contig 67274 bp, 117 predicted proteins | sample SumtaG_FD_182806 | JGI IMG/M metagenome (GOLD analysis project Ga0209976, IMG submission 182806) | Deep subsurface microbial communities from Indian Ocean to uncover new lineages of life (NeLLi) - Sumatra_00157 metaG (SPAdes) (version 2) | ecosystem: Environmental > Aquatic > Marine > Oceanic... | reverse complement strand
ACGACCAGCAAGCACGACCAGCAAGCACGACCAGCAAGCACGACCAGCAAGCACGACCAGCAAGCACACGACTTTAAACCAGTACGTGCGGTAGCCAATAAAAAAAGAAATGCGTGCGGGGAGTTGAGTAAGAAAGTTTTACCGCTTCAACTTGACCAAGTTGAAGGGGACTCAACCAAGTTGAATCTTATCACAAGTCAGGTGTAAAGTCCATTGCTTGAACCTCTCTCTCTTCTTTCCCTTCTAAGACTGTGGGATCAATTACGATAGAGTTCTTGTGAGTCTCTCCATGTATGGTGGCTTTCTTCTCAATGGCTTTGACTTCAGCTTCCTTCTGACCTTCCTTCTTGTACCATCGCTTTCTTTTATTTACCAGTGTATCATCGAGAACCTTCACGACATCATTCCAGTCTATGTCATTCTTCCTATCTAGGTCGGAGATAGTATGCCATAAACTTCTAACTCTTCGATCGATTGCATTCTCTTTCCCTTTCCTTGTTAATAAATAATACCTTAGAGTGCTACGCACTTGAGGCTTGTTGTAAGCTTGGACAAGTTGATCAACCATATCCCTTGCTGAGATTACTCTCTTAGTATCAAAGTCTTTATCACAAAATGCACATGAGTCTTTAACATATACAAAGAAGTGAAGTCGATTTAGTTCTGAAGCTAATCCTATTCTAAAAGGTTGATTCGTTTTGTATTTGTATGCGTCACCACTCCATGCGTCTATCTCTATTCTCCACCCACCATCTAACATCATGTCATGGAATAGATAACTAAAGTCTCTTAACTTCCATTTAGCTCCTGAGCCAAACACATCCTCATAAGAACCAAGTTCCTCGTTTGATATGCTAGTCAAGAAATAGAAGGGAATGTTTCTCCAATACTTTCCAATGGCTTTAGAGTAATGGATGTTAAGAATGCTTATGACATTGGCTTTGACATGGTGGCGAATCCTAGTTAGAACTTGAGCAAGTTTGTTCACTTCCTTTCTTGGCATATCATCCAGAGCAAATGAAGCGTCATCGAATACCATGATGTGAGGGACACCTTTAGTTAAGTTGTTAATGATATTGTCGATTGATTGCATATCATACTGTTCATACCAGTCTACTACTACTGCTGGCATTGCCAAGTGTAGTTGATGGACTAACCATTTTGTCCAAGTTGTTTTACCTGTACCTGATTGTCCTGCATTGATAATACCAGTGTAACCAGTGACAGAGTTATGCGTCATTATCCTTTGCACTATTGGAAAGGGTGTATGGGTTGTGAGAATAGGATAGTCTATTCCATTATGCCTAAAGGTTGTTGTTGGAATATCATGTGCTTGCTTTGGTTCTTTCTTCTCTTCTTTCTTTTCTTCTACTACTTGTTCAGGTGGTTGCATGTTGTTCAAGAGTTCTAATTGATCTTGTTCAAGTTGCTTATCTATTCTATCCATCTCTGCATTGAACTGTCCAGTGTTTAAGCTCGAAGACATCTTAGCTAAGACCTCAACCTAGTCATTTGATTGTAAATGAATTTACTTGCTGACTCTTCCGTATCGAATCCATACTTAGCTACGTAGTCCCAGTATTCATTTGCTTCTTTAAGATGATCAGGATCATTAAGGAATGTTCTATCAAAGTTAGGTGGATCTTCATGCTTGGCTCTTGCTTTCTCAGGTAAGATTGCATTCATAAATGATAAGACTCGAACCGCATGATATGGATCGTTCTTATTTACAATGCAAGAAAGGTATGCGTTCCTGAGCTGAGCCATCGCAGTTGCTATGACTGTAGCGTATGCTCCCATGACAAAATGAAAAGCGAATCAAATATAAAAATAGATCTAATAGCTATAGCTAAAATAGAATTCTATTAAAAATTATTTCGAAACCAAAAATATTTTTATAAATAAATAAAAAATAATTTTTTCAAAGCAAAATCTCAAATAATAAGTTACTAAATCACATTGTATATGCCTCATATATTATAATCTTCTCTTTGTTCTACCTATGGTTTTTAATATGGTGTTTGTTTCTCTGAGTATCTTATGTGATCTTCATTAGAATCAGTTCCCTCGCTCCCGTATAGCAGATCCAGAAAGCTAAAAGCTAGCTTTTCGAATAAAAGCTAAGTCCGTAATCTACGAACGGTACAAGAACAAGTATAGATCATTCCCCCCACCCAATTGAGTGACTTTGGTGTAAGACAGTGACATGTTGATTTTTTGAGTTACGCACGTTGGACAACAATACGGACGAAAAATGTTTTGGTGTACGCACGTACGGTCACGAAGGCATGACTTCTTAGTCAAGCTCAATTCAGAAATGTTGTTCTCAAAAAGTTGACAAAACTGTGGTCGCTTTTAGAGTCCTGACTTTTTTTTGTATTGTCGCTATAATGTAAGTCGTGTAAATTAATTTGTCTTTGATTGCTGTCACGAATAGAAATCACGAATGGTAATAAATAGCTGGCAAGCTTTTTAGCTAATGAGCTAAATGGAAAAAGATGTACGCACTACACTATACATTAGTGAAGAGTTATCCAAAAGATTTAGAGAGTCGTGTAACAAAAAGTTTGGTGACAAACAAGGAAAGATTAAACAAGGATATGTTTTAGCTATAACGAATTTCTGTGATCAAGTTGAACAAGATGGTAAATCTATCCCTGAACCCCCTAGCTTATCCACAGTGTTAGCTAAAGAGCTATCAGAACAAAAGCCAAAAGTTAAGGTTGATCGACATGGAACAATTAGTTTAACTGAACCAGTCGAACTTGACCAAGTTAGCTTTGGTGAAAAACTAGCACAAGCAGAGAGATTATCACCAATAGAGGTTGAAGCTAAAGCTAAAAAGCTAGCGGAACACAGAAAGAAAGTCTTATCTGATCACAAGATTTTATAATAAAATTAGTTACTGACAATAAGATTATTGGAGTGAAGGGGAGCAATCGAGAGTGGAAGTGTTGGGTTTGAAGCAACACTACTAAACAGGGTTGGTACTCAGTTTAGAATTACACTCGATTGTAATGTAATTACTGACTACTGATTAAAAAGCATGTTGCCTAATGTTATCCAAATCTACCTAAAATAAGGTGGGAAGTAAGTTGTTGTTTCCTATGTGATTGATAGATTGAAGCCTTCCCACCATACTTGTCTGTCATGAGAGAGGATGAATTCTTTCGTGACAAACAAGTTACGATGTTATTGTATATAATAATAAAGGTGAAGTGTGGTTACGATCTTCCCTTCACGCTCACACTTCCCCCAGCTAATCGTTTCGGGCTACTAACTGTAATTGGTAAAACTTTTTGAGTTATTTAAGATATTTGACTAACAAAGATTGGTTTGTGATGAACCATTAATGAAATTTCTAAACATCTCTGACACTTTTTAGGTGGATGTTTTTGAACAATTGTATTGAATAATGCAACATCTCTTCCACAAAGCGTTGAGTTACTTCTTACTACATGTGCCTTTCTACCAAAATTACAAACACGAACCCAAATCGTATCTGTCATATCATGGGCATTAGGAAGGGTTGGTCATAGATTAAAGATGAATACTCGTATGAATAAGCGACAAAAGAACAAACCACAACCAACCCTGAAGTCATTATAATCTAATTTGTTATGAACTATTTAAGAAATTCTAATCGATCTGATTAGTAAAAATGTTTTCTGAATCCACATGCAGGACAAATAAACAATCCATTTCCAGCAGGAAGTAGATCTGCTCCACATCTAGAACAATTAAATTTTCTTTTTTTTGCTCTGTCTCTAGTTGTCTGCACTAACGGTCTTTGTTTTCTAAATAAGGAAAATAGTCCTGTCATCTTCTAATTTGTGATTGAAAGGGTTTCATAAGCTTTTTTACATTTACCTAATCTTGGTTTAGATCGGATCTTATTGCCACAACATCTGCAATATCTTCCAGTTGTTTTCTTGTTAATTCCTTCAGGAGTGATATAGATCTCACAAACTTGACAACGTGCATTTCCATTCAAGTACCTTAATTGATTGCCACCACTTTTTGCTTTGTGATAAATACAGACACCTTTGCAACCCATACCTGCGTCTTTATAACTTATCTTTATAACATTAGAGATTTGATTATTTTGACCTTATTTTCCAATACTGGATTAGAAGTTTAACATACATTAGACCAAATACCCCAGCTAAAATGAGTAAGATGACTTGTCCCAGTACGATCACACTGTAATCATTGAGCGTAAAAGCTAAAACGAAGATGATCATAATAGCTGAAAACATCACTACACACATCCTCAAAGTCAGCCACATTACAGGGATCTGACGAAGTAGAACAAATCCATTAAGGAAGTTCCAAAAGTAATCTTGTGGAGTCATTTTGGTAGTCTTATCATAAGTTGATGGTGGATTTTAATGTGCTGAGAATGACATTTTTTGCAACCAGTCCACCTGCAAATGCAACAAACTTCTTCTTTATGCTGACAGTTCGATTGAATCATTCGGGTGAACGGTGTTCTTTTTCCAGCATTCGAAACATTGATCTTCCATATTTGTGATCCTATTTTCATTACAATCTGGACAGAACTTCATTAATTGTAAAAATTAGCCTAACTTATTTAAGATATTTCCCACGAAATTAATCCCTAACCAACTCATGATCCCTACAATAACAATTGTTGAAAAAGTTTCTATCAGGTAATTTTCTAGGAAGTTATCTATTTTATGCTGGAATTGGTATTTCTTTTCTTTTGGTTGACTCATGTGAATCATGGGAAGTTGGTTTTGACTTACTATCCTTCGAACTTTGTTTTGCGATAACTCGATTTGAAATGTCTCCACGATCTAATTTTCTACTAACATCGGCAATTACTCCCGAAGTAAATCTATCAAATTCTGGATCAGCCATTGAATTAATCACTTGGTCAACCGTTTTTAGCATGTCACTATCGCAGAGTTTCTTTGCTTCTTCGTCAGACTTTTTGCAATAATGCTCCATGTAGGTTTTTAGATAATCGTAATCTTTTCCTTCAAGTCCAAGATCTAATCTTCGTTGTGCCAGCCTTTCTCTCCAAGTAACACTCATGGAATTACTGAATCAGACCTACTAATAAAGATGTCATAGATAGTAGATGGTGGTCTGTTGTCAGGTATTTTAGGTACTGGTTGATTTTCAAGCTCTTGTTCTAGAGATATTTGGTTGGTTGGAGCAGGCTTTTCAACCTCTTCGCCAGTTAAAATTAACCAAAACAAGTCAGGCATTAGCATTGATGTTGTAACAAGAATCATGAAAGTAACGTAAGTGATACTAATTGAGTATCTGATCATAAGACGCTGGTATCTTGGAAGAGCTAAAAGCCATTTACCGATACGAGTTTCCTTCTTTGGCTTCTCAAGTCTTTCTCTAGTTCGTTGAGTTCTTGTTTTGAATTTTGGGAATTTTTTCTTTATTTTGAATTCAGTCCAATCCATAAATCCACGTTCTTTTGAGCTGTATGCTTTCCAAACCAGCATTGTTTTTTTTACAACATTAGGTGAAGTCCAGAAAAATACCAAGATCATTTGAAGAATTAAAGTCTCAAAGAAGAGTTCTTCTAACATTTCGAGATACCAAGCTTGCCCACTAGCATAATGATTTGCAAGAACAAACAGATCATTTACTGCTAAAATTACCAAAACGTAGAGAATATTTAGAAACATGAAGTAGTAAACAAATGAAATAAAGATACCAGTTCTTGAGAATGCTAGCCTTTCTCCAAAATCTTTTACATCCCAAATTTTGTAAGCTTGGTCTTTGAATGACTTTATTGGATCGTTAATCAAGCCCATGTAGTCTTTGGTATCTCTGGAATTAATAACAATTCTGTTGGTTTATTTTCTTCTTTTGCCTTGTTAAGTGTCCAACAACCAGCAGTTTTTTCATGATCTTGTAACGTTTCATGGTGATAACACTTCATGAAATGCACTGAAGTTGATATACAATATAGTTTCTTACAATCTTCAACAATTTCTAAATTTCTTTTTTTGAAAAACTCCCATCCTACTCCCATCGGCATAATTGGTTTGATTGCAAATCCACTAATTAATGCAACATCCAATGCAATTTTATCGACTCCTTCTGCTCCACCACTAATCACAGTTGTTTCAATAGGCTTGTATTTTTCTAGTATTTGTGAAACTAATTTCTTGACAGCTTCAACTTCCCTTTCATAAATTAAACTTGAACCAACAATTGCAATTCTCATTTTTTACATCTTTTTTAATCTCAACACCAAACACCTGTAAATAATCCAAAAAAGACACAACGAATTGAATCGAAAAATGCAAACATGTTTGTGAAACCTTGCTGGACTCCTTCTCCACCGAAACTCGAAACCTCTCTTTCAGGTCTTGTAATGTTTAATGCAAGAAAGATTTTATTCATTTCCAAACGATCTGTTCTTGTAAACGCATTGCAACAGGTGATTTGATGAATCTAATTCGTGACCACATTTATGACAATTTTTAATTCTCATTTTAGATTACCAGCAATATCTCTTTGTAAAAGAGTTATGGTTTGAAGGACTTTGTAACCACGATATGTTAGATAAGTTTCTGCATTATTTGTTGACATCCCAGTGTTATAAACATCATCAACAAGTAAAACTCTACCTTTCTTCTGACACCCTTCAATCCTTTTTGCCATTCCATGTTTGTTTCTAAACTTTCTTAAAATTGCAAATGGAATTTTCATTTTCAATGATAAGCCAACAGCAAGAGGGATTCCACCAAAATCTATTCCTATAATTAAGTCAGGCTTTACGACAATATCTTTCATTAAATTTGTAATCATTTGTTGTAAAAGTTTTGGTTCTCCCATCGCTTCTTTTAGATCATAGTAAACTTTTGATTGTAATCCTGAAGAAAGCTTGAAGTCACCGAACTTTTTAAACATCTTTAGATCTAATTTATTGTTCATCATTTCCTTCGATACCTTTCAATATTTCCTTTCCAATAACATTTTCCACACTTTTGAACTTTCCAACATTCCGATCTAGTGACACTTCTCACTGATACTCCACAATTAACACAAGTCATTATCAGTTATTTTTACATGACTACTTGCAATTAAGTTCTACTTGTGAAGTTACCAACCACTGTGAAAATTATAAAAAATAAAGAGATCGGTAATATTGCTAAAACTGTAAATCCAGTGCTTTTTGCGAACTGAATCCCTTCAGCTCTTTCAACATCTTGTTGAGTAAATGGTTGTTGGAAGCTAGCTTGAGATACGAATATTTCTGCGAAGACATGAGTGTTCGTTGAACCTGTTGCATTGTTGAATAATATGAGTGACGGACTAGCGAAATCGTTTGCGAGGTGTCTAACCATTGGAAAACCCACAGCTCCCGTTCCTGTTCTCCACCTTACTTGATTACCATTAGGTTCTCTATTGTGAACAATATACACAAATCCATCGTCAGGAACAGTTGGATTTACTGCAAAATTATAATCCTTCAAACCCGCAGGTGAAGCAGGAACAGTATTTGTAAATCCAATCAAGTCATTGGTAGAATTGTAAACTATTAATCTTGTTTGAGCTCCTGTTGTTGCTGTAACTTCTGCTCTTAGTCCTGTGATCTCTTCACCTACTGTCAAACCTAAAAATCCTCTTAAACCATAAATTCCCTCAGAGAGTCCAGTATCACTTCCAGTAGCCGAATTTCCAAACTGTGCGTCAGGTGGAATTGGTGTTGGACAACAACCTTGTGGAAAATCTTTTAGAACTGTAGCTTCAACTGTTTCAGAAATTTCTGAAAAGATTACAAAACCAAGAATGAATCCAATTGCAGCTCCAGCAAAAGCTAGGATTAAAGCTATATTCAGTACCAACAATTGAGCTGAATTATCGAGTTATTTTAGTCATTTTACGTACATTATTCCTTGAGAAAAAATGTATGCAATTACTAACAACGGAATTGCCACTGAAGCTCCAATCATAATTCCTTTACGTTTTCCATCCCTGTAACCGAATTTGTAACCAATGTCTAGATCTTGATCTTCGCTCATTATATCCTCTTTAAACAATCTTTGTGATAAATATTTCCAAATGTTCTACGTACCCAGTCTCCCAGTTTCAGTCTTTTCCCACAATGAATACAGTGAGTGTAACCTCGATGTTCTAATCTAGGCAATAATAATGCAGTAAGTTTGTATGGTGTTTTAAATCTGCTCGGCATTTTCCAACGTACTCCCTGACAAAGTTACTCCTTTGATTTTCATAATTTCTAATTCTTCAATTACTTTCTTTACTATAATTCTTTTTAGATTTGTGAAATCTTCATCTGAGATTGAATCCATATCAATCTCTTTTTCATCATCAAAAAATTTCAATTGCCAGTAGATCTTTATCATGATGTATATCCCGATAACATCATAATGCCTATAAGACTAGCGAATATCGTAAGTAAACCCATGATGATGTATTTGTTATTTTGTTTTGAAAGTCCGTTGTAAAGCACGATTCCACCTAGTAATCCAGCAAATAAAACAGTTGTACCAACAAAGACATTTTCATAATTTCTAGCGGTTATTAGTGGGGAGAATACTCCTGACAGCAATAAGAAGAAACACAAAAGATACACATATCGAAAAGTATTTAATAATTTTTTCTTTTGCACTCTCATCTTTATAAGATGAATTATTTAAGTTTCTCATGTTCCAAGTGTCTCACAATTCTGCAATATCCAACAAAGAAAGTTATTTAACATTTCAACTAAACCCATAAAACTTTCTGTTGGAAGAGGAGAACTTGCGTTTGCTCCCTGTCCCAAAGTCATTGGTTTGCCATGATTTAGGAATATTTTATCAATCATGATCGTGTTGGAGAATCACTATGGTCTAATCTGCATTCACAATAACCGTCTTTTGTTTGTTTAATACATCCAAATTCATAACACTCTTCTAGAAAACAATTACAACAATAGTTTGAAATTGTAGTTTTTTCACCAAGACTATCTATCGTTGTAAACTTTCTTGGATATAATTTGTCAGAATCTAATTCAATGTGCATGTGTTTTATCATACTCCTTCCCACCTGACCAAATTGCTATCGGTGTAAAAATTGCTGTAATTATTATTACTAAAAGAAAGTCAGAAATCATTTCTGAACTCCTTTTGCATAATATGGAATTAATGAAAATCCTAAACCTTTTCTAACTTCAGTGTTAGCAAGTAGTGATTTTAATGTTAATCTATTTTTTAATTTAATGTGTTTTGACACAAAAATCCATCTTCTTCCTGAATCTCCATAAATAAAAACAACATCTCTTTCTGCGTGATTACTTCGTAAAACAAGTTGAATATCTTTTGTAATTATAGTGTAATTGTTCTTCCAAGCTAATCTTTGAAACTTTTTGTCATCCACACCTACTGGTGGTAAACCGTTATTTTCATACAATTGTTTTGCGTTTATAGTATTTATTGGAAGGTGTCTAGCACTAATTTGACAGTTCTCATCAAGAACAAAATTCATTATTCCAACCCCTCGCAATCACAATAAGGAATTAAACACTGACCTTTATCATCAAATTCGTGTGAACTGTCTAGGTGATTACACTTTTTACATCTAAGTTCTGACATTAAAAGAACTCCTGTATTGGTATTTCTTTTCTACGAACAGGTACTAATGCTCCCGTCCTGATTCGCATTTTATCAAAACAACTTTTAGAGCAGAAGTAAAATTTGTATGAAATCTTTCCTAGATGTGAAATAACCATCATTGAGAACACTGGATTTAATGTAGAGATTGAAGTTCCACATATAACATTTGCACATTTAAAACCTAGTTGTTTTCTGATTTGTTCTTTGATGTCATCTATCTCAATTCTTCTAGTTGGTAATATTATTACATCGTTTCTTTTTGCAATTGCTTTTTCTCTCTTCTCTTTTGCGTACAGATTATCACGTTTGTAAAATAATCTTTTTAGTGGATTTATCAAAGATTCATCTATTGTTTCAACGAAATGTCTTGGACAAATTTCAATTTCTTTTGATTCTCTGGAACTTGGATCACGAAATAAAAGATATTTTAATTCGTATTTTGCGTCACATCTTTCATTATTATCTAAGAGAAATTTACAGCCCATATCATTTCCTAATAGAATGAGCCTTTACTGGTTTTGTGTCATCATATTGAATGTCATGATGTTGGTGTTTTTTACAAACTCTTAGTTTGCATAAAGGACATGTAAATTCTGCTGGTTCACGACACTCATTTGATCCGCAATCATATCTAATCATCTACTTTCCATTTTCCTTTTTAATTCTTCAAAAGTTGGTTGATGAGATGATTCGTTCTCAGGTGATTTCGATTTCTTCGAAAATCTTTTAGCATAACAGTCTCTACAAAGAATTCCTTCTTCATAAGTTTCTACTTCAACTTGCGATTGCAAGCAAGAATGACACAGACCTTTAGCCACTATAACCACTATGCCCACATATTTCACATAAAACTAGAGCCATTTGCCCGTCATGTTTTATTGTGTATTGCTCTTCTAACAAATTCAATTCCTTGTGACATTTGCTACATTTTTGATTTTTTGCTTGCCAAATATCAGAACATGTATCTGAACAAAAGTCACCTACAAGTTGAATTTCCTTATTACAGTTAAGACACAATTTCATGATTTATCAGTAACAACATAGCTATTCCTTAAAATCAATCTTTAGTTTTTTAAGTTTCCGTCTATTCCAAAATGTGTTAGCGATCTTAACTGTTCTTACTTCATTGACAACATCGATCTGAAATGATTCAAATCCTCTGTCGATCATCTGCCTAATTTGTTTCTCTGTAGCTTTGATCTCTATTTTTTTTTCACCGAAAGGATCAGATACAGAGAGCCAAAAAAACAATTAATCTACCTCGTCTGCTTCGTGCATGTGAAAGTCAATTAAAACTTTATGACAATAATCACAGGAAAAATCCATCCCATTACCCTTTGCCACTATCGGTACTTTCTCATGATTAATTGTACCACACCACATACATGCAACACGGAAAAACATGTGTTCATTTGGCAATTGGGATTTGTCTCCAATAGATTTTCTTCTTACGTTTTTGGTCTACAATAAATTCAGCCATGCTACAAAACAATGCAAATTTCTTGATCTCTTCATGAATTTTTTCGTCAGCAATTTCATTTACAATTACTGTTGAATCTTTTCCTTTGTTGTCAGTTACAGTTTTTCTGTATCTTTCTAACGGAAATACCCAATTCAACATTTGTGCGTTGATTATTTTAGCATACTCATCTCTTCTTTTTATTCCAAGTTCTGTTAGAACCGACACCGTTTTTTCTTTCTCTTTCTTTTTGAATTTACTAATTAATTTCGCTAGTGGTACAGGCAATTTCTTTTTTGGTGGTTTGTCTTGTGAAAAGATGTCTTTATCTTCGTCAATAAATTCTTCTATTTCTTCACTTGATTCTTGTTCAGTTGATTCTTCAATTATTTTTGTAACTGCTTCGTCTTCCGTAAGTTTTTCTTTTTCCATCAATTCATGAACTCTATCAACATCTTTTTCCAATTTGAGGTCAGGCACGATTTCTTCGCTGGTGGGAAACTCTTTTACTTCTTTTAGAAGTTTTTGCTCAGGTGGTACTATATTCGCCTCTTTGGTTTCCGTATGTACGGACTTAATGTTATCAGTTTGCGGATGGGTGGGATCAAGCGACTTTACCCACTGATTGAAAGCTTGTTGAGGATCAACAGTGGTTTTTTGTAATTTTTCTAGAGCTAAAAATGCTCTCTTTTCTTGCTTGTCTTTGTCAACTCTACTAGAAAAATCCAACATCTTTTTTGGTGATTCAACAATTTGTGACGCATTATCATCAATTGTGATTTGTTCTTTTGGTTTTCGTCTTACGATAAGATTTCTTATTTTGAATACAATTCCTGACGTAATTCCAATTCCAACTATAAAGAAAAATAGTGGTGAAAGGAAGAAATTAATCGTCTCATGTCTTTGGCTACCTTGCACGATACAATCGTCAGGACAGCCAAGCCACTGAGTATTAATGACTGGTTGAAATAAAATTTCCAAACCCCCAAGTTGTAGTAAAATTAATTCTAACATTTTTCAAGACACCTTACCAGTGATTCTTTGAGCCATTTCTGATACTTGTACCATGTAAAGTCCGAGATATTTATTGGTGTTTGCTCTACTGTAGTAGATTGAACTGACTTGTATTCAGAAAATTCACAATTATTTATTAGATAATTTAGCGTGTCAGTGATTAGATCCATGTCGTAACCAACTTGTGCGAATCGGCATTCTTCAATATATCTACCAACACCCATCGAACTTACACCGTCAATCATTAATCTTGATCCATGTTCTGTTGACAGTGTTCTTAGATCTACTCTTGTTGCATTAAGTTCTTTTACATATTTTGCAAACTTTATTTCTTCTGCCCTAAGATCAATCTCTAGATCAGCGAGTCTATCATTTGCAAACCTTAGTTGAAATTTCAGGTTTCTAGTTGATAGAGTTGACTTGGTTCTGTCTCTTTCATTTTCTTCAATGTCATCTTCCAACTGTGTTATTCTAAGTTCTTGACTATCGATCGAATCTTCTAACCTATCTATCGCCTTTTCTGCGTCATCTTTATTTTCAAAATCCTCATCTCTTTCTCTGTTAAGATCTCTCATTTGAGTTACCAAATCTCGATCAGCAGTAAGCTTGTATACGAAATCATTAGGATTAATTGACTGAATTGTTATTGTTTTGATCCCTCTTTCTTTGAACCAACAACCGTCAGGATCAACAACTATCAACAATATATAATTGGGTGTGTAGTAATTACAGTGTTTTTTGAAGTTTGGTTGTTCCCTATGCCAATACCCATCATGGTAAGTAATGTCACCACTGACATATCTTATGGTATTATCGAATTGCATTAAGTCCTGATATGTTGGACATTTGCTTGTAAGATTGTGCTTTTCCTGTTGCAAACAAGTTCTTGATAATTGAATCCCAATGATCTTTGTAACTTCTGAGCTTGCTTGTGGTTGTGGTGGTAGAACGAAATTCTTTACTTCTTCTATAACTTCTGCTATCACTTTAACTGGTTGTGCTTTGGCTTTTGCTTCTGAAACATATCCTTTGATTGGATTAATTGCGTCAGCTTCCTGACCGCCAAAAACTAGGAAAACAACAACAACCATTGTAAAAATTCCCCATAAAAGTAACAACCAGTTTGGGTTTATCATGATAATTATACTGTTGTTCAGTAATAAAAAAATATTATGAAGTAGGTATTTGTGAGAAAATATCTCCTACTTTTTTGATTTTACCATCCTTCATTAGTTCAGATAACCTACCTCTGATAGTGGCTCTTTCTGTATTATTTTTCTGATTCAGGTCATCAAATAATTGAGTTATGGTTTGTGGTTTTTCTAGTTTTTGCAGAACAACGTCTCTGAGTGACAAATTAAAATATTTTGTTTATTTTAGAATAAAAGTCTAGCGATCTAAATTTTTGTCATTCTTTGCAAGTCATCTAACTTTAAAGCTTTTCGGCATTTTGGATTTGATTGTGCAATTGCAAACGGATTTGCTCTTTTTGATTTTGGTCTAGACAGGTTAGATTTTTTTACGCCTTTGATTATTTTTTCACAAGTTGGTGGAAACTTTCCCAATTAAAATCCACTACTACTCAGTCTTGCTGACTTTATAGATTTCGTTGTCTTGAATTGTTTGATTGGTTTTAGTTTTCCAATTTTAAGATCACCTGTTGTTCTTCTTTTTCCCATTATGGTTTCCCTAGAGCTGTGTTATTTAAAACATTTACTAAAGCTTGCATATCAATATCTTGCCTTACTGCGTACTTTACAGGATCAAGTGTTGGAAAAAAAGATAGTGCTAAAATTACAAAAATCAGCACGAAAAGCATAGGAACGATTTCTAGAAAAGAAAGTGGGCTGATTGAGGACTTTCTAGCCTCAATCATAGGGACTCTCCCCGTTGACCTCGCCCACGAAATTTCTTAATTGTTGTTTGGCTATAAAGTTTCATACACATGATGTTATAAAGATGTTGATTAGTTTTGTAAAATTTGTTCTTGTAATCTGATTTTGATCGCTTCAATTTGTTTGTCATCAATTGCAGTTAAAATTGCAACAAGAGTTGAAATAATTACATCATTTTGATCGGAAATATGTTTAACATTCTGTTCTAATTTTTCTAATGCTTTCATAAATCAAAGACCTTTTCTGCCATATATTAAATCATTTGTGATCGATCATTTCGGTTGGCTTCTTCACAAAAAAGAAAAGAGAGCGTGCGTGATAGAATGTTATAGCTAATTTCTATAACAGAAATTGTAATTATTACAAGTTTTACACTTTCCATAAAATTTCTAGCCTCACTATAATTTAGAGTTCTTAAAGTGTATACACACAAAAAAAAAAGAGCGATGGTTGGCTTAAGCATTCGACTGTGCCTAGATGATTGTGTATTTTTGATCGCACAAAAAAGTCAAATATTTTGATCACACTAAAAAGTCAAATTATTTTTACCAGTGGTTGTAAGTAGATCTTTTTAATTTAATATTATCTTGAATAATTTTGACTTTGATCAACAGGTTGAAGATGTAGCCTACTTCAAAAATACTCAACGAATGTCACATCTAAATGGACGAGAAATTACAAAAGCAAAAGAGTGGCTATATAATGAATCTATGCGAAGATATGGAAAGTATTGTTGTTGGCATTGTTTTAAATCAAGAAAACAACTCGAAGATTTATGGATGGCAAAACGTACTTTGGAAGGAAAACCGACAAGAAGAGATAAGCCATATTTAATTATTCAAGAGGTCAATGGTAGAGGTTTACATACAGTAAATCCAAAAACACACGAAGTTAATTTGTATGGCAATGTTGGATTAACTTGTTTTTCTTGTAATGCAAAATTCTGTAAACACACAGGGGACATTAAAGCAAATGATAATCCAACATATCAGGCAAGAAAATCTCAAAATATAAGACCTAAATTCAAGAACTTTCTTCAAAATACTTTGGCTAAAGCTGAACATATTTGTTATAAAGCAATGATTAACAAATGGTCTAGTGATAGTTTTTTTCAATGTTCACAAGATCTCCTCGAAGCTGCATTCCAACAAGAGTATGATATTGTTTGGGAATTTTATGATTTAGATGAAGAATGTGGTTATGAGTTTTGTAATGGTAAACATGTAATTTTGAAGAACCAACGCCCGATTAAACCTAAATCTGACTATGAAGCTTTCTTAGATGAAAGAGATGACAGTAGGGAATCTTAGTAGAAATCAAGGTGTGTGAGTAATGAAATACAAAAGCGTACATGATGATGATGTTCTTGATGATGGTCATATAGCAATGATTAATGATCAATTCTTTGATGGTTATGCAAGTTTGTATGATCTATGGATAGCAAATCACACTCATAATCGTGATTGTCAACCAGCTTGTAATATTTGTGCAAAAAAATGGGAGTGTATTTTATACTACCTTGAAAACTCAAAACAGGTTGCTAATCATCTTAATCTTAGATATTATGGAATTCCACCGTATGATCTTCTTGGAAAATATCAGCTTACAAAATAGGCTAGCAGGTAATGAGCGACATTATAAATCCCACTAGCCAACCCATGCCCGATCAAAATAACAATAAATATGTTATAAAGATTTGTTAATAGTGGAAAAATTAACTATCCCAAAAGATAGTGCTTTAGAATCTATAATACGTACATGTGTCACTCAAGCAGAAAGAGATCAAGTTATCATTGCTTATGAGTTAGGAAGATCTGCAAAAACTAGAACTTTTGTTGGTGAATCTCAATAAATGGATTCTGAAGACTTTGGGAAAATAACTCACATCTTGATGAATAGTAATTTAGGAATGATTAAGATGTGTGAATTACTTTTCAAGATTGCGAAATTAAACACTGACACAGACTGGTATTCTGATGAGAGTCCGAAAATTGTTTTAACCCAAGAAGATACAACGGAAATTAATGCTGTGTCTCTTGAAAAACATGATGATGAAAGGTATTTTTAATAAAAAAAGAGGATTGAAAGTCAAAAACCTGAGCTGAAAATATCGTCTGCTCCTTTAGTTCGTTTGTCAATAGGTTTTACTGCTCTACCGACTCGACCTTTTTTTCCAGAGATACCTGTAATTGGGTTATCAATAGGTGAGACACCACCTCTTACAGTTGCTCGTCCGTTTCTATCTATTGGTTTAACAGCTCTGACACCTGCTCCTAAGCGTCTTCTACCGTTATTTTTTTTGCCACCAAAACCGAATCCCATTATGATCTCAACTCTAAACTAGGGTTATTTAAGATATTAATCATTATCCAAAGAAATTCAATACATCAAAGTCAGAACCGAATTTTGCGAATGGGAATGGTTTATCAACTGTGAATTTTGTTCCTCTTACTTTTTTTGTAACTGCTCCAATAGGCGTTGCTTCAAATATTTGACGAACTGTTGTATCTCCTAATCTTTGTCCAACCTGTTGTATTCCTGTACCTATTTGTCCGAGTTCATCAAACGTTAAAAATCCAGTAGCTTGACGAGCTATAGTTAATCCTTGTCTTGTAATTTTTCTGCCTGCGGGTGTTTGTCTAGATCTTTTCTGACCTCTTGTTGATCCATTGAATTTGGTTGCAGTAAACCCTGATGGTTGTGGTTCAGCTTGAAATGGAATAAAACTTGTGAATGTTGGTCTTACAGGTATTTTTCCTCGTTTTGGTCTTGGACTTTGACTTTCTGTGATTATTGTTTTGTCAACAGGGAAAAGTAATCTGCCAGTTCCACCTTCTCTTATGGGAACTCGTCCTCTTGCTTTTACGGGTTGATCTTGTAATCTTCTTGCTAAAATACTTCTTGATGAAACTGTAATTGTTCTTCCTTCTCTTCCTGATGGTGAAGCAACTGTAACTCTTGTTGGTCTAACTTTTACCAATCTTCCAGTCTTACCACCTACAGTTACTACTCTTTGAGGTTTACGTCCTCTTGCTCCTGTTTTTTTTCTAGTCTTTAGTAGAAATCTTCGTGGTCTTAATGGTTTTACTGGTGGTATTTTTCTTCGTGGTGGAGCTTGTATGATAGTAACTCTAGGAACTGAAGATCCTATTCTTTTAGCTCCAGTTTTAGCTCTAGATCTAGCTCTAGCTCTAGCTCTTGCTTTTGCTTGAGCTTTTACTAACCTACTAACCATATCAGAATCTCTCCAAATTCAATACGTCAAAATCAGAACCGTCTGCTGGTTCGATTAGTGTTTTGTTCTTACCGATTTTAGTTACCTTTGATGGATTATCTGCATTCATTGGTTTGCGTCTTCCCCTTGCCATAATGATCAGAATCTCTGTGTGAGGTTATTTAAGATATTAAAAGTTGAAAATATCAAAGTCAGATCCAGCTCGATTCTTTTCACTACCTATTCTTCCTAGTCTTCTTTGTTCTGCTTTTGTTAATCCTAGCTTGATTTTTCGCTTCTTTTTAGGTACTCCACCGAACTCTTCTGCTATTGCTCCAAGTAATAATAATTGGAATAAAACCATTAGAAACCGAAGTTTTCTTTACGGAATGGATCGTTTTTCTTTGATGATTTTATTTTGGTGATACCTTTTGAGTTGAAACCGATCCTTTGTCTCTTTGCAGAATTTGGAATATCTTTTACTCCGATTCCTGTATCTAGAAATTTTGCGTCTCGTTCACGTTCTTTAGGAGTTTTGCAAACATCGGGCATTATTTCTTCAGCCCTTTACTCCGAACAAACCCATTCTTTTTTTGCTGTTTCGCATTTTACTATAAATTTTATTGTTCTTGCCTAGATTAGTTCCCAACTTTTTTCACCTTTTTCACTACTTCTAGATTCTGTTCCTTGATATTTAACTCTAGATATTTCTGCCAATGATACTCAAAGTCATGTGGATCTTTGATTCCATTAACCATTTAGAATCCGCCAACTGTCCTCTTTCCAAAAGCTTTTTTAGGTCTTGATTTCTTTCTTGCCATTAAAAACCACCACCAAAACCTGAAGGATCTCTTGGTCTAACTGGTCTAAACGTGACTTTCTTTGATCTTTTTCTAAGTTTTCTTTTTAGTTTACGTAAATTTCTTCTTCTCTGTTGAACTTCGTTAGGTGTTACTTCACCAAAATCGTCACTGAAAAATGTAGAAAAATCTGTTGTGTCAAGTGCAGGATCAGGATTACCTTCTTGTAAGTTTTCTAAAGCATAACCATTGAAATTACCAATTAGATTATCAAAAATATCCATTCAAATCATCTAGCCATTGGATCAAACACTCTGTTTAAGTTTGAAGTGCCTTGTCTGATACTTCTCTGAGCTCGTTTTGTTTTTGGTCTGACTGTTTTTCTAAGTTGTTGAGTTCTTCTTAATCTTTCTAATCTTATTGCTTCACTTGATCTTATTGCTCTGCGTCTTACTGGTCTTAATGCTCTACCGTTTACCATTCTATCCACCACCATAAAGATTAAAAACTTCTGGACTTCCTATCTGAGTTCCAGTCCTTCGTCTAGTAGTAGACTTCTGTTTCTTAGACATTTTTTTACGAGCCAATTATAAACCGATTTGGTTAAAGGGATCGTCTTTTGATCTTTTGCTTCTTCTTGCTGAATCAATTCCAGAGAAATTAGCAAGTTGATCCCCAACCTCACCAACACTTTTCCCCCTAGATGTTCCTAGTGGTCTTGTGCTACGTAGTCGTTTTGTTACATTTTTGGTCGTCTTTCTAAGATTTCTTAAAGGTCTACCGTTCCTTCCTTTTGGAACATTTACTTTTGTTCCGAATCTATTTCCTACCATAAGCTACACCGCAAATATGTTAAAGTCCGAACCAACATCGCTTCGGAACTTTGTTTTCCTTGTACGTTTTGGTTGACGTTGTGTTAATCCTAAATCAAAAATATTGTTTGAATTACTTCTTCTGTTTGTTCTTCCACCAATCAAATCAGATGAACCGCCAAACAATCCATCATTTCTTCTACTTTTTTTTCTCCTTTGTCCGTCAGGAAAAGTTCGTTCTATTGCTTGGAATGCTAGTCCAGCAACACCAACTAAAACACCTAAACCAATTGCAGTACCAATTAATCCTGTTGCTCCACCTAGACTCATAATCCTAATCCATCCAATCTTTGTGTTCTTCTAGGTAATCCTTTTAATTTTGGAAATCTAAATTCTCTGCTACCGAATGTTTGTGGTTGAATTCCTGTTCTTTGTGCAAAGCGAGATCGTCTAACTGTTTGAGCTGCCAGTGATCTTTTTTGACGTAAGCCAGCTCGAATTACTTTTGCTCCTCTTGGTAAGTTTGTTGCACGACCTCTTGGTAAAACACTTCTTCCTTGTTGAGCTAGAGTAACTCCACCTCTTCTTGGAACGCCAATAACTCTTCTTGGAAGTCTTCGCTTCGGTGGTGTTCTTGCTTTTTGAGGTTCTCTTGCACTCATCTTAAAACCTTTCTTGGTGAAATATCTTTTTTCATAAAAGACGTAATTCCAGAATCAACCTTCATGGCTTTTGATTTTTTTCCCATTAAATTTCACCTAATCTTAGGTTATTTAAGATATTAGAATTCAAGTAATTTTCCCTTCTGAAGTGGATCAAAGACATTCATCTTAGTCTTTATTTTTCTTCTCACAATTGTTTTGCCAATGACTTGACCATCTCGAACAGTTAAAATTTGTTCTTTACCGTTACCTAGAATCTGTCTCATTTTTCTTGTTTTCTTTTTTCTAGCCATTATTATTCCTCTTTCTTTTTCCATTTCCATCAAGTCCATTCATGATTTCAAATGGATCGTCTACATCGGCTTTGAATTCAAATACCTTGAGGCTTCTTGAAAATTTTTTAACCAATCATAAACCCCTTCTTTTTTGCAACTGCTAGAGCTCGTTTTGGATTGAGATTTTTTGGTTTGCGTTTTACATTAGGAGTATCAACGCCTAGAAAATCAAATCTGTTTGGAGCAAATGACCATAATCCCACATTTTGTGTTATTCTTGCAGAAGTTCCTTCATCAACATCTCTAGCATGTTTGCCTCTTCTATTATGAATTGCAGTAACAATGTCAAGGTCTGTTACTCTATCTGAACTTCTTTTCTTCTTCACCATTAGAAACCACTACTCATCCCGACTCTTGTTGTCTTCTTTTTTACTAACTTAAACTTGGAAGGATCAAACCTTTTCATTTTAGCCATTATGTATCAATTCCTAATCTTCTGAAGTTAAAATCTCCTCTATTTTTAATTTCTAGGTTCTCTGCTTGTCTTCTATTTCTTGGGACTTTACCTTTGGACAATCTTCTGTTTTCTTTTAATAATTTTGATCTAGATTTTGAAAGTCTACTCTTTCTTTTACCGTTAGATTTTCTACTTGGATCAATTGATGGAGCAGCTAAAGGATTAGTTAAGAATGCGTCTTGTATGTTTCCTTCCGCTTTAACTCTTAGTGGTGTGGATTCAATTCTTCCTCGTTGTGCTAAAAGTAAGTTTCTTGCAGAACGTTGACCAAAAGCTTCTGAAGTTGGAAATGGCATTCCTCTAGCTAGTAAATTCAAATCTAAATCACCTGTAAAGGATGGTATCGCAGATCCTTTTCTACGTCTTTTTGTTTCTTCAATTCCAATGTCAATTTCAATACCTTCGAAACTCATTAGAAGAATGTCGCTCCTGACTGACCGCCTCTTGCTTGTTGTGCTGTTCTTTCTCTTTCAGCCTTGATTTGATCCCGTTTTATTTCACGCTCTTCTGCACGTTCTTCAGCTTGTCTTTGTTCTCTTGCTTCTTTTTCTTCACGGGCTTCTGCTTTTTTTGATTCTCTTTCTGCACTTGCTTCTGCTTGTTTCTTTTCTTTTCTTTTTGTTGCACTACGTTTTGCAACTCGTTCTTCTAAACCACCAAACGCTCTTGCAAGACCTGTAAATCCTGAAGTTTGAGTAGATGTTCTTCTAGCTCTTTTTGCTCTTCTAGCTCCTGAAGGAGTTGGTTCTCTACCAACAATTCTTGGTATTACTGCTTGTTGACTACCAATTGTACCGAGAAAACCACCTTCCTTTCCATTTGCTTGTCCTGCTCTTTTACCAATTACGTCTCCAAAATCTGCTCCAAGTCTAAGAACGTCTCTAGGATTTTCTTTAGTAGAAAATGTTTCTATACCTAAATCTAAATTTACACCACCAAAAATGTTTGCTCCATTCACACCATTCATTGACTTATCCATCATTTTTTGCATATCATCTTTCTTTCTATTACTTCCAATAGCACTTTGAAATGGTGATGACCTTGATTTCTTTCGTTTTCCATTTCCAAATCCCATACCACCAAATACTGTTTCAGGATCAAAACCGAAACTCAAACTTCCAAATCTCCTTCTTTTTTACGATCGTTATGCCATGTTTTGAAGAAAATAATACCCATTGCTCCAACAGCTAAAGATATTGAAAAAAGAAATGTAGAGATGAGTGCAGCTTCCTCTTGACACATACTAACCTGAAATTTTGGTTTAGGTTATTTAAGACATTATTCCGAATCTAGGTGGTATTTTTTAATTACTGAGTGAAATCCGATCAAAAACATTGCTAATATAAAACCTGAAACACCAACCTGAAGAGCTCTTAACAAGTCAGGATCAAATGTAGTTTCAATACCGAAAGCCATAATCCCTGCTTTTCCCATAGATAATTACGCAGTAACCGTTGATTGACGAAGTTATCTTTTTCTTTTTTCTTTTGATTGTTACTGATTTTTTGCCTTTGTAAAGAAAAACTCTTCTTCCGTCTATTGGTCTTACCATAATTTTTTCGCCTCTTTCTATTGCCTTCTGAACGATTTGAAATGCTTTTGATGACTGAACGTTTAGTGGTACGATTTGCATTGTTTTAATTCTCAAGTCTCTATACTGTTGATATGCTTTTACTATGAATTTTCCTTGTTCTTTTGCTGGTGGATTGTTCCAACATTTTCTGTTCTTTTTGCCTTTGATCCAATCTCGTTTTAGTGCATTATCTTTCTTTGTAAAGAAAAATCTACAAAGAGAATTACCCTCAGTTGCAGCTACATCAATCTCAGGATAGAAATTGTATTTGTCACATAATTCCCAAAACAGATTATGAGGAGTCCACCACTCGTCTGACTGGGAAGATTTTGACCTCTCGCTTTGATGTAGCATGCTTACTGGTTAGAGGCTTTTACGTTTGCTATATGTTCTTTTAGGGAAATATTTACAGTCCTTGAAAATGAAACTGAAGGTATTATTTCTTTTAATTCTTGATGTCTTGTCGTAAGATATTCTAAAATTTGATCGTCAAAGATAACACGTTTTCTGTTTTTCTGCAATAAAAATTAGATAATAGAATATGTTATAAAGATTCTTTATCGATCATGTCTTTAACTTTATCTGCGTCATCTTTACCAAAGATAGATCCAATATGTTTGATCGCTTCTTTGATGTCTCCTTTACCTAACATCTTCATTGCGTTTTTCATTACTGAATGTTGAATATTTTTTGCAAGTTCATCAATGTATTTTTCAATTGATTTAATTTCTGTGTCTGTTAAATGTGGAGCATACGATCGCCTTAGATTTATGAAGAGGTAATCACGATAGTTTTTTGGTAGTAATTTTACTCTTGCAGAAGTTTTCATTACTGATGTAATTACTAACCATGCTTCCCTTTCGTTATATTTTTCCATAATTTTAATTCATAATCTTTGGTATTTATTTACATCTTAATGATGATTCAGTCTTTGATTTGCAAACTTGAAATATTCTTTTACAATCTCAAATCCACAATATTTTCTATGTAATTTCTTTGCTACAAAAGCCACCTGACCTGAACCTAAGAATGGATCAAAGACTAGATCCTTTGGCTTTGAAGAATATTGTAGAATTTTTGTAATTAATTCAGAAGGTAATTTTGTTGGTGGTTTAATTTTTCCAGTCCAATATTCTCTCTTTATTTCCCAAACATCTTGCAAGTCTTGGTATCTTTCTCTTGAATTTTTGAATCTGCTGTTTGAATAAAACTTTCTTTTTGATTTGTCTTTACAGACATAAAGGATATGATAATGTGATGAAACAAATCTTTTGGTAGCATAGACACCAAATTGATACTTCCATATTGGATGTCCAATCACTTGTAACTCGACATTATCAATTGCAATTAAGATGTCTTTTAGATTATTCCAGCCTGAAAAAATATACATGCTTCCTGATTGTTTTAGAATTCTTTTTGCTTGTGTGATCCAATCCATTGAAAAATCTAAATAATTGTTTCTTGAAATTTCATTATATCCATCTAGCACTAGCTCAGGTCTTCTATTGTAGTTTGATTTCTTGCTGTTAAAGTTAATTGCAAATGGTGGATCTGTGACTATAAGATCAATCTTTTCGTCAGGGATTTTTCTCATGCCAAGAATACAATCTTGGTTATGAATTGTGTTAATTATTTTCAATTTAGAATAGGTGGTTCTTGTTGATTATAGAAAGCTATTGCATGTTGAAGAGAACAGAATACTTCATTATCTGGATCTTTGTTTGTAGTTGGTCTACAGAAATTACAATTTCCAATGCTTAATAGATCGTCTATTGATTGTTTTGAATAAATTTTAGTTAATGTTTCAGTGTCTTCCCAACCAAATTTTGCTACTACATTTGCATTATAACCACAACATCTCATCAACCAATGTGACCATGAATGTCTGATAAAATGAGCTGGATATTCTGTCAAGTAAAAGTCTTGAGTACCTTTCTTTAAGATCGGATCTTCAGATAACATTCCAATACTTCTATAGAATGATCTAAGGTTTTTGTTATAATCCCTTTTTGCTTTCCAGTCTGATTTTCCGTTGAAAATGTTTTCCCCGTTAACCATTCGTCTTACTAACTTTCTTGCTTCAGGTGTCATGATTATTTTTTCATAAACTTGGTTGGTTTTCAGTTCAATGAATTCACAAATATAGATTTCACATACAATGATTTGATTTGTGTTGGGATCTAATACTTCAATGATTTTCTTTTTGAATACTGGTTTTGCATTGAACAAAGTATCTGTTCTTATTCCAACTTCATTATGGAATGTGAATAAATCTCCTTGTTGTTTTGAAATATTGGTCATGAATTCAATTCCCTTTCTTCTATGATTATCAGTAATTTTCCACCTAGAATATTGCCCTGTAACTTCACTAACAGAAAGAATGCCACCTAGTCTCTTTGGAATGGGATGACCTAATTTTGCTCTGAAACTTCTTACTGCCTTAACAAAATGAGCAATTGAAACATCCTCTCCGCTTTTTAGTTTCTTTATGTTCTTTTCATCAATGTAAAATGCCTCTCCCTTCCTAAATTTATCATCAAACTCTTCCATTAAGGACTCAACTTGTTCCAGTGGAGCAAGAAAATGATCGGGAACTCTTTGTAATGTTTTACATATCTTGAATAAATCACGAACTTGGTAAGCCCAATTTTTTACATGGTCACGTTTCATTCTGTAAATCCATCTTTCAACTGATTTGTATTTGTGAAATTCATCTCTAATTACTTCATAACCTTCGATTTGTGATTCAGGTAATACTCGTTTGATATGTCCTGTCGGTAATTTTTCAAGTTTTCCTTCGTCAATTAATTCCTGTAATTTATGATAAATAAAGGAACGAGAACGATTGATCAAAAAAGCAATTTCTTTTATTTTTTTATTATGTGGTGGTAAATAAAGTTCTAAGATCCTAGCTTTAAGCTGAATGTCTGCTGGATCTTGTGATTCATCGGCTGACATTTTTAATCAAAGCTCTTCTTGTTGTTCAGGTTCAGGTTCAGCTTCAGGTTCATTTGCTGGTGGTTCGGGTGGTAGAACGTAAACCATTTCAAATTTTGATATTCCAATGTTATCTAACTTGTTAGCGATCAATTTAGCTTTATCGGTTGGTACTTCTAGTTCATCAATATCTTCATACAGAACACATTTGTAATAAATTCTCACATAATTTCACCCCCTACTAAGCAAACAGATTGTGGAAAAGTTTTATGACACTTCCTGCAATATTGTGGGTTTCCAATTGGTTTTTCCCATTTTTCATTATAGACGTATCTAAGTGAATATGTCAGGACTTTATCTTTAGGACAAAAATACTTTCCCATTGAAAATTATTAGTTTATAAGATATAATAAGACATTTACTTTCTTAGAATAGTTCCTTTAGCTTTTCCTAAATTAAATAATGTGCTTTTGAATTTGTTAGAAGAAGCTTTCAAGATCAATTCCTTCTGTAAAACCGTTTCCGTTTTTTCCGTTTTTTGCGTTTTTACCGTTTATGCCTAGCCTTTTTCTTGCCTGTCTTTCCTGTCTTGTTATTGGTTCAAACATAGCATTGTCATCAAGTCCTAATGATTCTGCAATTGTTTCTTCCCCTCTTTGTTCGATAAAGAACCCTAAACCGACTGTGACTTCACCAAATGGCTCATCTGCTATATCAAATAATCTTTTACCGACCTTAGATTTTTTCCCTATTCTTTCTGCTCGTCTTCTTTGACCATCTCCAAATAGTAATATTGGTGGAGTTATTCCTGTTCGAGTAGTTGTTGTTGGTGGTGGTTTTGTTGTTGTGGTGGTAGTTGTTGGGGTAGTTGGTACGAATCCAGTGTCTTGTTTTGTTACTGGTGGTTTTGTTATTGGTTTGAAAATTGTTGTAAAGTCGTCTTGAAATCTTTGTGTTGGACGAACTGGTTCAAAAATTTGTCTAGTTCTAGTAGGAACAACTGTCTTCAGACCTGCGACTTGTCTTTGAGTTGTTACTGGTCGTAGCGTCTGAAATGGTATTAATTGTAATCCTTGTCTTGTTGCAAATCGTGATGAAACCACAGGAGTTGTTCTTAATGCAGCTCTTGGTCTTAATTTTTGTGGAAATCTAAATACCTGTTCAAATGAAACATCTGCTGTTTGTCCTTTCTGTTTTCTTTTTTTGATTGTTTTTTGTGCTTGTTTTATTTTTGTTTTTTGTTTTGATAGTTGTTTTTGTTGCTTCAAAACTTGTGCTGTTTTTGGTTTTTTTGCCAATAGTTTTTCTTGTTTGATGATTTGGAATGAAACTTGTTTTAGTTTAGAGCTAGTAACTCTGCCATTCTTAACTTTTTGGACGGTTTTAGCAACTTGAATTGTAGCTTGTCCACCCCTACCTACAATTGGTCTTCCTTCTGTTGGTGGTTTTGGTTTTGCTGGAAAATCCCTTGCTGGTGGTTTTGATGGTGGTCTTTTTCCTTTTGTAAAACTTGAGAAACCTTTTCCGAAATCGTCAAACTGTCTACCAGCTCCTTTTCCCAAACCAAATATTGCTGAAGTAAATTCTTGTTCTTTTCGTCCAGCAAACAATCTTTTTGCGGGAGCTTTGGCAATTGATGACTCTCTTACTAAACCAACAAATTTGTTACCCTCTTTTCTTAAAACTGCTTCTTCTCTGTTTAATTTGAAACGTTCTTTTCTAACTTTGTTTACTCGGCTAGTTTTTTGTCCTTTAGATAGAAATTTTGATTTGTTAATTTTTAGTTCCCGTTGATCTAATTTTCCAAATTTCTGATCAATCTTGTTAACTCTCTTGTTAAATTTTGTTAAGTCTTTTTTCAACACAGACTGACTTTTAGTTTTTGTTGCTCCTTGAACTGCTTTGACGTTGAATTTTGGTAAACCAGTTTTACCTGCTCCTTTGAAGATTGATGTCACGGTTCTTATTCCAGTTGGAGCTGCTTTTACTCCAAGTTGAATTGCCTTACCAACTCCAAGTGTTGCTACTGTTAATGCAACTTCACCAAATAATTCACCAGTTGCTCTTTGAGGTGTTTTCCCTGCTTGTCTTTTAGAAAATGCTTCAAAACTTTCACTAGGAGCAGGAGCTTCTCCACCGAAGAAACCTCTAACCTGAGCTCCACCTACTGAAATTAAATCACTAAGAAATGTTGGTTGTTCTCTTGCTCTTCCTTCAAAATCTCCTCTTGAAATATCTACTGCTGTTTCACCAAGTTCAACAAATGGTGAAGCAAATCCAGCTCCAAATTCTTCTAATGCAAGTCCTCTAGCTTCAGGTCTTGTTAGTGCAATGTTTAATGGAAATGCTTGAAATGCTCCTACGTCTTTTGGAGCAGTTACAGTTCCTAATACCTTCCTTCTTCGTTCAATTTCTTTTTGTTCAGCAGTTTTCATTATTGCTTCTTGTTCTGCAAATGTGAATGTTGTAAACGGTAAAGTTGTTCTTGTGGTTGTTTTAACACCTTCAGGAGTGGTTTCTTTTGATACATCTTGTCTAAATGTTTCAGGAGTAAAAAGTGTCACTCCTGCTTCTCTTCGTGGTGGAGCTCCTATAAACTCTCTAGGTATTGGTGTTGGTGGAGCTAAAACATCTAACCTTTGACCTGATGGTTGTTGGACAATTCTTGAACCTGCTACAGTGATTCCAGCTCTTTTTGTGATAGGAGTTGTTCGAGATGGTCTAAATACTCTTGTTCCTCTTGCTCCAACTCTACTTGGAGCTGGAGCTGATACAATTGTTGGTCTAACAGTTGGTCTTGTTGTTGTCGGTCTAAATGTTGTAGCCTTTGAAACCCTTCTACTTCTAGGAGTGAATCTCCGTGTTGTTCTTGTTGGTGTTCCACCTGACAATATTTCTGCTTGTGTTATTGGGGTTCTTCTAGCAAAAGAAATACCTGCAACAGAAGGTCGTATTGTTGGAGCAGCTATTTGAGTTATGGCGGAAACTGAATCTGTTGGTCTTGCTCCAAATCTTGTAGTTCTAAGTCTGAATGACATTGCCTAAAAACCGCCAAGAGCTTGTGAAGATTCAAAGATAGATATTGATTCTTTCTTGCCTGTGAAGGGGTTTGTAAAAGTTGTAAGAGCTCCTGCTTCTGCTCCACTACCACCACCGCTAAATGGTGAACTTCTAAGGTTAACTCCACCGCCAAATAGAGCTTCGAATGGAGCTTCAACAATATCTAGAAGTATTCCGCCAGCGAGTCCAACAGCAGGATCATCAAATACTCCAGCTATTTTTTCTGCACTTCTTACAGGAGTAGAAATAAAGGTTAGTGCAGATTTTTGTGCTTGGCTAACGGCAGCTTGTTGTTTTTTGATAGCTACTTGTGCCTTTTCCTTTTGAGCTTTTGTTGTTGCAGCTTTTCCTCTAGCTTTTGCTGTCGAAAGTTTTTGTTGTGCTGTTCTAAGTTTTGAAGAGGATGTGTCTCTAATTCCTATTGTATCTGTTACATTTAATTGAAATTGTCTTCCTACAAATGGTTGTTGAGTTGTAGTTGGGAATCCTGTTGCTCTTACTGGTATTGGTTCACCAAATGATAATGATCTTAATAGATCAGTTTCTCTTTGTGTTGCTTGAGCAGCTTCCCGTCTTGCTATTGGATCAATTCCTGCACTTGTTACTCTTCTACCTTCTATAATTTGTGAACCTAACACAGTAATTCTTTCAATATCACTTTGTCTTGCAATGTCTCTTCTTGCTTTAGTTGCTTTAGCTAAGTCTTCTACTTTTCTTGCACGTACAGCAGCTTGTCTTCTAGATTTAGGTGGAGCGTCTTTTTCTGTAAATGGTATTGCTTCTGTTGTAAAGAATCCTTCACCTGCACGAATTCGCTGTGCGAATGTTGCGGGAGCAAGTGGTATTTGTGTTAAAGCTCCTCTTTCTGCTTTAAGTGGATCTGTTGAACGTCTTTGACTACCAACGATTGACAATAAATCCGCAGTTGATCTGCCACCAAATCCACCAAGTAATCCTTGTGCAAAGCCAATTCGTTCTCTACTTGCTCCAAGTCTTGAACTACGAACAAAATCTAATGTGTCAGTTAATGATTCGCCAGCAGCTCTTCGACCTGCTATCCCACCTCTTTTTATTACTTCTTCTCTTGATCTTCCACCAAACTCAAATGATGGATCAGCGAATGGCGATGAACCAAGTCCAAACGCTCTTTCTGCTTCGGATTTTTTTATTCTGCGTGTTTCTTCAAATGATCTAATTAAATCAGGTCTTACGCCTCTTTTTCCTTTTCTTCTTGCTCTTGCTCCAAATGTTTTTCTATCTTCCTCAGCAACCACTCTAGCTAACGCAGCTCTTTGAGCTGGTGTCTTACTTAGACCACGCTTTTTTCTAGCTGCAATCTGAGCTCTGACTTGTTTTCCTGTTAAGTTACCACTTCTAAGAGTTCTTTCATTTTTCAAAAACTTTTCAAGATCAGTTTCTTTTTGAGCCAGTTCACGTTGTCTTCGAATTTCATTTCGTAATCTTGTATCAGTTTCAATAGCTGTTCTTGATTTTGTTCTAGAAATAGCAGTAACCCGTTTTGTTCTTGGATCAATCGTAGCTACTCTTCCAGTTAAAACCCCGAATCTAGCTCTGCTAACATTTTTACCAGCAGCTAGTTTTTGGGCTATGACTCTTCTATTGAATTCCTGAGCAGCTAAAAGCCTAGCTTGATTAGTTAATGAAACCATCTTTTATCACCATAGGGCGTTGGTGAGAGAAGAAGAGCAAAGACCGTTTTAGATGAACTTCCGCAATGGCTATGGCTAAACAAAAGCTGACTCACCAACACGAATGATCTCAAGTTGTGAGTTATTTAAGATATTAATCATCGTCAGGAATCCAAGCACGCAATCCATATAACCGATAATTTTTTGCGATGACTCTAAGCTTGTCTTCCTTGTTTATTGGTTCGATCCAAAGTGCAACATATTTCAGATCAATGTGGTAGACTTGAGAGCCTAATCCTATTTCCAATGTCACTGGTTTTCTGCATGGAAAACTAGCATAATCGTCTGCAAGAAAACCATAATCCCTCAATGCCTTGTTGAGAACCTTTTCAAGTCTTGCATAATTGTTTTTAGCAACTTTGGGTACGTTATGAAAACAACACGTACATTTCATTTCAACGCTGACTGTCACATTTGCCTGACAAAAATTACAAAAATGAACTTCTAGGTTTGGATTGTGAATAGAAACATGACGGTTTCTGCATTCAATCTCAGTTATAATTTCCTGTTTTTCAGGTTTTTCAGGTTTTGTAACTTGTTTTTGAACCTTTCTCGGTTTTCTAGTCTCTTCAGTGACAGTTTGTAGAGTAGCCCGACTACTCTTTCTAGACACTATTCGTAGTCTCCGCCACCAAAGCCTTGTTGCTTAACTAAGTTTCCAAGAACGTTTTTTCTAGCTGCTGGATTTGTAACTTCAATTCTTGATTTGTGAGTTGTAAGAACATTCATCATTTGTCCTTTGATTGAAGTTGTGCTAGTTAGTGACTTCATAAAAATATCTTTCAATCCGTTAGAAACATTTTGTAACGGTTCGGGAAGTGTTGGTGTGATGAAAGAAAGATACTCTATATCAATAACTGACATTGGTAATTCCTTACTTCCAAATAAAGTGCGGTAAAATAATCGATCAGGTTTCTTTTCAGAAGCCTCACTTATCATCCCATAAAGGGTATGTAATTGTTCTCCACTCATGCTCCCACTAATCTTTGGCACAGTATGTATGGTATTTAAAAATATACAATGGACAAGGTTTTGACTAATTGGTTGGGAAATCCAATCTTTGTTTATAAAGTTGATAGATTACTATGCCGATTGCAGCTCCTAAAAGGACGATTCCGACCAAAATTGTCTTTTCGTTGAAGACAAATATTGAAGCAATGCCAAGTCCTACAACTCCTGTAATCATAGTGCTAGATGTTCTGAGCCAAATTATACCGATGATTAAACCCCAAACAATAACTAAGAAAAACTGACCTGATCCTGTTGAACATTCGCCTGTGACTGGATCAGGAGCTCCGAATGCACAAAAAAAAGGTTCTAGCATTACGTCCAGTGGTGAGGCGAATAAATCACAAGTTCCTAATTCAAAACATGATGGATTGGGTGGAGCGTCAACAGTTGTTGTAATATTCAAAACTGGAATTTGACCAAAAGCTTGTGGAAAAATTGCTGAGATCATGTTACTTTGATGTGGCATTGGTAACAACAACATTGCGATTGCCAAAATACCAAATAGTAAAATTGTTGATTTACTCATCATTTATCTTACGACAAGATTAGGGTTAATTAAGACATTATTAGATTTTTGATACCGAATAGGAAATTTCCAATATTTCCAAATGGATTCCTTTCAATAAAGTCAGCAAATGCGTCTAAAATAGTACCTACGTTCATTACTAAAATTGCAAATCCAATTACTACCCCAGCTATGATCACCATTGGTAGAGTGGCTTTAAGACTCGGTGAAAGTTGTTCGATTGCTTTTTTGGCTTGGTGAGCTTGTGTTAGTAATACTCTGATTGACGCTGGATCGTATGCACGATAACCCATCAACCATTTCTCTGTAGCAAGATCTATTGCTGTACCACCTTTTTCTTTAACGATATACTGCAAAATTTTCAAAGGATCTGTGAGGTTTGCTTCCTTGATTGCTTGATCAATCTTTTGCATTTCTTTAACCAAGTCTCCAATGTCATTTTTACGATACATTGTTTGGATTTTTGCAAGAGCTGGGATTGAAAGAGGCTTTGCATTTGTAGCATTGAAAATATAAACAGCCTGCTTACCAACTCTGTATTCATATCTTGAGTCTAATTCAAAAACTCCATAAGGAGTCATAAAAAACTTTCCAAGAATTTTTTTTATCTTTCTAATCTCTAGATCACGATCACCTGTTTTAATTATAGCAATAGGATTATTAGACCAAATAATTTCTAAAATTGGGAAGTTTTTGTGTAGTGCGAAGCCCATGTCTTTATAACTTCATTTTTGGATATAATAAGACATTTGTTTATTAGCTTACGCTAGAGGAATTTCTTGCCAGCCAATGCTCCAAGAATAACCAACACAACAATCACTCCCCACATTATAGGATCTAGTACGATTATTTCTAAGAACCACATTATACCGATTGCAACACCAATGATTATGATTCCTGTTGGAGCTGATCTACCAGTAAACAATGAAGCTAGAATAATTATAAACAAGAATGGTAATCCTGCTCCGAAAAAGTCTCCGTAATTGTCAGTGAATGCTAAGAAACTACTAATTCCTGTAGTGTCACCAAATGAGACGAAACTTAGTAATGCGTTAGAACCACCAAATGAAGGAGCTGATGGATCAAGAGGTGGTATGGATGGATCAACACATGCTACAACAACGTCAACTGTTCTTGGTACTGTAAATAATTCTTGAACGAAGAATACGTCATTGAATGTGAATGTAGTTCCATTTCCAAATAACTCTGATTTTATATTACATGAGAGTGAGAATGGAACACTTGAACTTGTGAAGTTGAAACTTAGTAAAGTAAAGTCAACATTTCTAGCCTGTTGGAAGAAAAAGTCACCAAGAAATGTAAAGACTGGTTGCTGTATATCGAAGTTACTAAGCAATGGGAATGTTTCAAAAACATTGGTTAAACTTGCTACTGCTGTATAGTTTGATTGTGAACCCATTATGTTAAAGAATTGTGGATCAAGTGTGAATTGTCCTGAAACTCCGTCAATAATTAGTGCTGGGGTAACTGAGTTAACAGTTGTTGTAGTAAAGTTTTGTAAGTTGATGGTATTTACTGTTGGAAGTGGGAATCCTGATGTCATAATAATTAGTGGATTTTCACCTGAGATGTTTGCGAAGGTTGTACCTGCTATCGTAATTGTGGCGTTGATTGGAGCTACAGTTTCAATTTCATCGTTTGCTACTTCAATTAGTTGACTAGATGTAACTGTACCACTTCCGAATATTCTTGTTTCGTCTAATGTTCCATTGACTAGAGTTGTCCCAGTTGAAGTTCCACCAATTGTTAATGCTTCATTGTTTAGTATTGATCCAGTTAAAGAGTCAACTAAAATTGTAGGTGTAAATGGTGTACCATCAACATTAAGTGATATTCCATTGGCTGATCCATTTCCATTATATCCAAATCCAATGAAGTGTAATGAATTATCAGTTACATCTGTTGAGGCTTGAACAGAGATTTCGTTAGAGTCTGCTGTATTTGTTAATCTAACTGAAGGCTTTCCAGTTTTATCAATGAAAAATTTGTAACCAATATCAGTTAATGTTTGTGATTTTGATACAATGATTTGATCTACACCAACTGTTGTTGACGCAGTAAAGTTAGCGTTTGAAAATCCTTTGTCATTTTGTGTTCCTGTAACTTCCATTGTACGACTTGAACTTGAATCCCATGTCCAAATATCATCTCCAATAATTTTAATTTCAGTGAGATCCATGAATTGAGTTAATGTGTTACTTGGATCTCGCAATGATACCGCAATAGTTACTTGTGGTAGCGTTGATCCTGCCATTGTCATTGTTACTGAATCGGTAACGCTACTAAATACAGAAGTTCTGTCTATTGCATGTAAAACACCACCGCCTTTAAGGACGGCAGTAAATCCATTTGTTCCTGTCGTTAATGGGAAATCACTTGGAGTATCTCTATCATAAGAGCCATCATATACTCTAGTTCTCATGTCAGCAGAAGTTCCGCTTCCTGCCCAAGTTACATTTAGGACTTTTCCTATAATGTCTGCCTTATCAAAGACTTTGAATACGTGACAGAAACCTACCCCTGTTGCTAGTGTCATGTCAATAGAAAATGGTGGCGTGATGTTAAAATTACAATTAACTGTAAAAACAACATTAATTTCTTGTTCTCTTATTTGCCATTCATCATCAAATGCAAAAGATTCTGTTGGATCTCCTTTGTAATATGATGATATGCCAAAGCTTGTTGAATTATCAAAATCATAATCAGATTCTTGTGTTGCGTCAACTTCAATTCTTGTGTTGTTAAAGGTTAGTCCTTGACCAATATGACCAGCTTGGCTGAAATCAACCATGCCACTTCCTAGTATTGTACCAGTATTCTTTTCTGCTCCTGTATCATCTATTGTGTTTTCATAATGCCAGTGTGATAATTGATTTGTGTCAAATGGTACTGCGATAGAAGGAACTGTTTCACCTTGAGAACCTACAGTAATTACTTGATAACGTTGGTCAACATCATTGTCTAATGCTATATCTGTAAATGCTATTGAACTTCCTGAGACACTTCCAATTTCGTCATAGCCTGTTCCGTCATCTCTCTCAATTCTAAATTCTGTAATTGGAATTCCAAATGTTTCTGGAATGTCCCATGTTAGAACAGTTTGATGTGGTACGACTTCATTGAAATTTCCTTGAACATCTTCAGGTGGGAAGTCGGGAGCTGAAAGAGTTCCACATGAAATTTCTTGGGTAAAGTCTGTATCTCCCTCTGTTGTATGACCAAGTACCTTGTAAACGAAAATAGAGTCAATTGGAAGTCCTGTATCTTGGAAGGTTGTTGCTGTTGTTCCAGTATCACCTTCAATTGTTGAGAAAGATCCACCTACTTCTTTCCTGTCAATTTGGTAGCCTGTTGGTGGTGAAAATGACAGTGGTGTTGTCCATGATAAGTTAATTGCTGTTGTTGAAGCTGGTGTGCATACAAAATTTTGTGGAGCTTGTGGAGTTGCGTCTGTAGTGTCGCTTGCTGTTGCTGGTTCACCCTCTCCAAATCCTGTGATTGCACTGACTCTATAAGTATAAAGTGTTCCAACTTCTAGAGCTGTATCATTAAGTATTCTATTTGATTCGGGTTGTCGTTCTTCAGCTAAAAGGAAAAATGCGTCTCCCGATTTCTGTCTTTCAATTTTATATCCAGAGATGGTTGAACCACCATTGTCTGCTGGTGTGTCCCACTGTACGTTTATTGATGAACCATCAATTGCTGTTGCTGTCATGTTTGCAGGTGGATCAGCTTGATCTTGAGTAGTTGCACAGTCTTCGTCTGAAAATGTTGCTGATAATCCAATGTTTGTGAATGTCTTTAATCTATAACAATATTCAGTTCCACTTGCTAATAATTGGTCATTGAAAGTTGTGTCTTGGCTGTTAGTGAAAGGTTCGATTGTAGAAAATATGCCACCAACTCCTACCTTTCTGTCAATTTGATAACCACTGATTGTTGTTCCCGTAACGTCTGGAGCTGTCCATGCTACTGTTATGGTTGATGTTCCAGTAGTTGTTGCAGAAACATTATCAGGTGGATCAGGTAGACCTACTGTTGTTATTACTGCTGTATTTGACACTGGACTGTTCCCAATTGCGTTAATTGCTAATACTCTATAACCATATTCAGTATTAACTACAACTGTGTTATCTATGAATTCAACTAAATTATCACCAGTATCAGCGTTAAGAATTTTAAATCCGTCAGTGTTTCCAGTAAATGTATTTGTTAGAGGAGTTGCAATTCCCCAATCATTTAATGTTCCACCTTGTTCAGTAGTTACAACCGTTCCAACAGGAAAAGCCCATGTATTATAACCAGTGATTGCTACAGTGTTAAGGATTAATTCACCTTGACAGCTACAATTTATTTTTCGAATTTCAATTGTGACTTCTCCAAGTGTAGAGCCTGAAGTGTCTAGCGTACAACCGTTAGCTTGTAAATTGAATCCTGCTGAGACAACTGTATCACATGTTTGTAATAGACCAGCTCCTTTCAGAACTTGGGGAGAACCATTAGGGAAATCTATAAAGCTTGTTCTGTCATAACTACCATCAAGAACTACAATTTCATAAGTAGCAGCTCCACCAACACTGGTACTACCAGCCCAAGTTACACTTATCGTAAGACCATCAAGAAAATCTGCTGGTAAGCCTGATTTGAAGATATGATGAGTTGAGCTTTCAGAAGTCGCTAGGGGTTGTGCAAGTCTTACTCCTGTGTTAGTTGGTGATTGATGACTAAACAAAACGTTAGCTCCTGAACCACTATCATGTTCTTTTAATTGCCAATCTGCGGTAGGAGCAACTATTGATCCTGCTGTTCTGTTAACTCCATAACCTGTAATTGGTGAATTCCCATCAAATATAGGAGTAAGCCAATCAAGTGCAACAACATTAAGAGCTGCGTTTTGAGCTGTTAATCCAAATGGAGCAGAAGGTAATTCAGGTACACCACAACTGTTTGAAACTGCGGAAGGAGTTCCAAGTCCTGAATCATTAATTGCTGTAATTCTATATGTGAATGAAACTCCTGATGGAACACCTACGTCAGTAAAACTTGTTGGTGTGCCTGATCCTGTATCTGCAACAATAATGGCGAAGTTTCCTTGTCCAGTTGAATCTCTTTCAACTTGATAACCTATTATTGGTGTACCACCATTATCGACAGGCGATTCCCAATCTATTGAATTGTTGCCACCGCCATGTGTGCATACAACTGTTAATGGAGCAGAAGCTATGCCGAAAATATGCCAAGTTACAACTAATTTTAATGTTGAAGCGTCACCTGTCCAAGTTCTTGTTTTTGAAACGCTTGTTGGTTCACCAAAATCACAACCAAGATCGGTAATAGATTCAAGTCCAGTTAATTCGTTACAACCACTCATAATATAGTAAGTTTTTCCAGCTTCTAACTTAGTTTCAAGATTGTCTGTTATTGCACTTGGATCAACTGCTGTATGTGTGAATGTTATAGGTGAGGCAAGTCCGCCAGCAGCTATTGTCCATGTGGCAGGAGTCATAGTGATCTGTCCCTCAGCATTTACAATATTTGTAACTCCACCTACAAAGTCTCTGTAAATTGTTCTTCCAGCGTCAGTTCCATCAAGAGGTCTAACATCTTCCGTTGCTCCAAACCGCCATTCGCTGTTTGCTGTTGGTGATCCACTATTGCTTGAAGTATCAGTAACATTGTATGAGAAATCAATTTGTTGAACGGAAGCTTCGACTGGAATTCCTGTAATATCAAATGTTACCATTGGAGCGGTACAAACACTAAATCTTCCACCAACCATTCCACCAATAGTTACATAAGCCCAAGCAAAATCAGTACCAAATCCAAGACTAGGTGTTGCGGTACATCGAGTTCCAGTACCAAAGAAAGTTCCACTACTGGTTGTTATCTTGTGAATATCATTAGCAAAAAGTGTGGACATGTCTGGATCAAGTGTTGTTTCTCCCCCAGTCGGTAGGGTTTGATTTGTATTCATGTAATCAATATAAAGATGATTTGAGAATGTTGAGGGGTTTCTAACTATTTTGACGTTCCATAATTTGTCCATTGAATCGTTTACAAATTCATAGACAAGTGGTACTAGCTTTTCTCTTTCTTCACTCCAATAATACATAGCAAAACCTGATGTGAAAGCAGTATTGTTATTGTGGAAAAATAGATCTCTAGGAATGTCTGTTTGGTTTGTAATTTGAATTGTTTCGCTTGCGTTAAAGAAGAATGGTGTTGTGTTAGGATTTGTAGTGTAACCAAAAAATTCTGCAAAGTCAACTGGATCTCCTTCAATTTCCTTTTCATCTTTTAGTAAGAATGAAAAATGATCAGGAACATCGTCCATAATGTTTGTGAATGCAAACTTGTGGGTGTCGTTCTTTCCTGCGTCATTGTTGATGTAACTTAGCGTTGCTTTCATATCTTTCAAAGGCTTTGGAATATCATAAATCTCTGTGAAATTTCCGTTAGAGTCACTTTTTACAGACGTTATCATTGTATGTTCATCATCATCAACAACAGTAACAACGCAGTTTTCAAAATTAACTGGAAGGTCAGACCAATTTTCTGTACCGTTTAGTGCCTCTTTGACAACCCAGCCATTATATTTTATAATTGGAATTTCAAATTGTATCATTCTTCCATGTTCATAGATAGTCATGCCACAACTGTTCTTATCATAATAGTAAGTGAATTTTCCAGATTCAAAAGAAGTTCCGTTACCATCACTGTTTACAATTCTCTCAACATAATCTCCCTCATTATCTAAAATGTATGGTGTTAAACCAATTGTTGTTCTGAAATCTCTTTCACCCACTTGAGTATTTTCATAATATTGTTGTCTTCCAATAGTTACATTTTCTATTGGATCGTGTGGTGTTATTCCATCTGTATGAATTGCAAACGCAGGTTGAAGTATTGTATTTGTGTTTGTTTGTGAACTTAAAACAAAGTCGGCAAGTGAAAATGGAGTAATTACTTGTTGTTCTTGAGTCCAGTAATCATCTATAAATTTCCAGCCAAAAATATTTGTTTTCTCATTTGCTAAACTTGGTACTGGAAAACTAAGAAGTGGGAAACCCCCACTCAGAAGTAAAATAATAAAGACACTGGCGTACAGTTTATTGTGGTTTTTTTTTGCCATGTCAAAACTCAGAAACATCCCTTCTAGTTACTGAGAGGTAAGCCCAAAGAATAATTGCTCCAATCATAAAAATTGGTAAAGCTAAAGCTGCATTGTAAATAGTGTTTCTAACAATTTTTGCGTCCTGCGGAGCGTCAAGCCAAATCTCTTGTTCAAATGCTAGATCGTGCATTACGGGCATGAAGACAATCATTGCGATCCCAACAGCAAAAATTGAAAGAGTTGCTAAAATGATAATTGCTACTGCCATGCTTTTTTCCACCTCATTCTTTGTTCAAATTTTTTATCTTTTGGTAAAGCTGAATTGATTATAATTAAAACTACCATACATTATTTCGGTGAATATGGGGTTAATTAAGACATTTGAAAAAAATAGGTAGAATTTCCACTTTTCAGTGGAAATATTCTATTGTTGTGATCCACCCAAGCTTCCGAAAATGGCGAAGAGTGCGAAGAATAAAGCAACTGGTAAGATACCAATTACTGTAAATGCTATGTTTTTAGCATTTTCACACTCAGCATTTCCTGATGAATTAACGGGTGGACAGGCGATAGCTTCTGAAACTTCACTGAAGATGAGTATACCGATAAGCAATGCTACCGCAGCTCCAATGAAACTCAAAATGAATCCTAGACTGAGTACCATTGATCGGTTTGAATCTGCTAGGTTATTTAAGATATTAATCGGTTGGTCTTGTTGTAAGATTTAAAAAAAATTGTAGTTTCTCACATTTCTGTGAGAAATTTTGTCTATCGAGCTCCGCCACCGAGACTTCCGAAAATTGCGAAGAGTGCGAAGAATAAAGCAACTGGTAAGATACCAATTACTGTAAATGCTATGTTTTTAGCATTTTCACACTCAGCATTTCCAGTTCCTACAGGACAGGCAATAGCTTCTGAAACTTCACTGAAGATGAGTATACCGATAAGCAATGCTACCGCAGCTCCAATGAAACTCAAAATGAATCCTAGACTGAGTACCATTGATCGCTTGAGATTAATGAGGTTATTTAAGATATTAATCGGTCTTGTGATAAGATTTTCTTTCAAAGTTAAATAAAAAAAGAGGGTTGTTGATAGAACTAATTTTTAGTTCTATCGAGCTCCGCCACCGAGACTTCCGAAAATTGCGAAGAGTGCGAAGAATAAAGCAACTGGTAAGATACCAATTACTGTAAATGCTATGTTTTTAGCATTTTCACACTCAGCATTTCCGTTGCCAGTAGGACAGGTGATTGCTTCTGAAACTTCACTGAAGATGAGAATGCCAATTAGTAAGGCTACCGCAGCTCCAATGAAACTCAAAATAAATCCTAGACTGAGTACCATTGATCGCTAAAAATGTGTCAGGTTATTTAAGATATTAATCGGTACAAGCACAAATCTGATTTAAATAACCTAACTTGCAGTTGAAAGGCTTCTTCCAAATAATAGCGAAACAATTAATCCAACATACATCAAACCAATAATTACCTTCCAACCGATGATAAATTCTTCAGGGATATTTGCAATATCTTCTACGAAAAGAGCTGAAATTGCTTTAAAGATAAAATCGCCTGATAAAACAGCGATTGCGTTATTGAGTGAGAAAACACTTGTTTGACTAAAATCTGTAACGTCTCCACCAACTTGATCTTGAATAGATGAAGTTTTTAATCCACCTGATTCAGCAATACCGCTAGACGTAACCGTACCGTTTTCTGTTGAAGTGGTTTCTAATGTTTGGACTGTTGGATTACAAAGTTTCCCAATCAAAGTTGTACCTTCTTCGAAACAATCTGTATCAGGAGCAAATGAAGGTTTTAGATCAGCAGGTATGGAACTATTAGAACCTAATTGAAGACTAAGTAAAGCTGATTTATCCAAATCAACAAAATCAGGCGAAGTTATAAAAGCTCCAACCAAAATGTTAATTCCCATCGTAAATCCAACCATCAAAACGAAGATAGAAAAATATGAAGTCATCTAACTCTTCCCCATTGCAATCATCTCTACAAAGAATAACGATCCATTGAAGAGTCCAAGTCCGACAAACAACCATCCAAGCCAGTTCCCCTGATCGTCTGCACTATTAACAATAAATCTAGTATCTGTAATCGTCCGACTTGGATTTGTTGTGGTGGTTTCCGTTGTAAATGCAACGTCATAACCTGCTAACAACACTACAGCTAATGCGAAAAATACTACTGCTGAAAATAATTTGAATAATGCTCCAAATTTAAAGCTGATCAACATGAAAATGAATGCCATACCCAACAGTATTGCGAAAAGTCCTGCTTCCATTATTGGCATGTTTTCACCTCACGCATGGGGTTAATTAAGACATTATTCAATTTGGACAGCTCCACTCTGATTCATGAACGAAGAAAAATACTTGGAAGATCTGTAACGCCCTTTGGTTTGGTGGATCATCTGGAACAAGACCGTTTAGAATTATCCTCACAAAAAGCTGTTCGTAGTCTTGGATTAAATTTGTTTCATCATTGTTTAAAATTAATGAAAAATTGTGTTCCCTATTTGCCATCTTTGCTGAAAAATCTTCCGTCCTGATTACTGTGTCAGTTGAATTGTCAAACAAAGATACTATTGATACGATGTTTTGCCCACCGCCTCTACTCTTTTTCCAATGAAGATCTACATGTTGAAAACAAGTTAGTTGATTGTCAAGAGGTTGTGGTACTGGTGAAAGTCTAAAGTCAAATATTTCATTATCTGGATTTCTACTGGACTCTACAAGACCTAAAACGAATGCTGAAGTTGGAGATTCTTCTGGATCTAAAGTTCTATTTTTGATCAAGTCACCTTTTGCAATGAATGTTACGCCTTCAATGTGTTTTACAAAAACTGAATTTGTTACCGTGTCTTCGGTATGTACGGAACAAATGGTTTGAGGTGTTATTCTGTAGTAATTTACTGCATTATCTAGAGGATTTTGATGAAGAAAATGGAATATTTCGATTGTTTTTCCCTTAGCGATACTAGCACTTTCAAAGTCTCTTGTTCTGTTTTCAAGCTGAACAAAGTTTATTCCATCTGTTGAATGTTCAATTATGAAGTTTCTAACATCTGCATTTCCTAATGAGAACACCATCGTCCATGAAACTATAACCGCTCTTGAAGAAAATGGATCAAGAAACGGTTCTTGTGGTTCGTCTTCGTCTGCAATTACTGGGTTTGGTGGTGGTGTGCATGGATCGTCAGGTGGTTGATGTTGTGGTACGTGTGGAGCTAAAACAGTCGCAGGTAAAAAAAGTAGTAAAAACAATATGGGAATTATGAAATATTTTATGTCCATTTCATTCTCAATCCTAGCATGTTTGCAACATCTTCCCAATCATCAATAACATCTAAAAGATCTCTTCTAACCTCAATTACCACATAATCTGTACCGTCTAATGTGAATTCTGAGGATGTCCATGCGAATGAATTTGTAACAAGTTCATCAACACTTGTGTTGTTTAGATCATTAAAACAGGATGTTTTGAAGTCTTGTGTTGTAAATGTTGGTAAAGCCTCTCCTAGTGTAAATCCTGATATTCCAACCTTCCAACAAACGCCATCACCAATTACAAGTGAGGGATCAACATCAACATACCAATACAATTCCATATCAACATCGCTACTTACAGAAAATTCGGGTGGTAAAGCTGAAGTCCAATGAGCTCTTTGAACTGAAAACTCATTATCAACTGCAATATTGTCAATCTCTTGGACGGTAAAACCAACTGGATTCATTCGAGAAAGAATGTATCTTACTGTATCAATCTCTACATTGTTTTCAAATGGTATGTTATTTGCGAAACTAGCTCCGCTTTGCACACCTACCCCTGCGACTTCAACGTTGTATTCATCTGAGTCTAGATCTGCTCTAATGAAGAATTCTGTAAAGCCATCAATAACTGCAAATTCTGTATCAGTACCATTGTTTCTTGTTGCAATGCAAGCGTCAGTTGAACAACCTGAACTTGTATCTCCATATTTCAGATTTACAGCCACACCTTGAGCCAGTTCTGTTGAGTTTGTCACAGGGAAAACCATAGAACTAGCCTCTCCCAACTGCATAAACATCTCATATTCGTCCTCTAGAATTTTTACATCTACATTATCAAATTCACAATTAGTGCTAGCACAAATTTGATCGTTCGTTACAAACCTAAACGTATCAATATCTACAATTTGTTCAAAGGCAATCCCAGTTACATTACCACCGCTTTCTAATCCTGCTCCTGTCACTAAAACATCGTAAGTATTTGCATTAAGATCTGCTGTAATCTTAAAATGAGTTATACCTGAGTCTGCATTGTTGATTATTCCAAATTCTGTGTCTACTAGATTATCTCTTGTTGCTATGCAAGCTTCGTTTGTGCAACCTGAATTGTTATCTCCCCACTTTAGATTTACTGCTACTCCATCATCAAGTTCTGAAGCCGAAGTTATAGCACTATCCAAAGTGAAAAATTGAGCTGATTCACCCAACTGCATGAAAACTTCATAGGTTGTGTCTGTTCCATTTACACTAACAGGTGATGTCGTAACTAGAACTGCTTCGCCAGTTGGAAATGCTTCTGCTGTTCTTTCACCTGTTCCATTAAAGATGAATGTCATTGCATTTCCAGAAACCCAACCACCTCTATCCAGTATTTCGTTTGCAATTGCAGAAATATCAGGAGTTCTTTGATCAGTCCCAGCAGCTCCTACCACTGTCCAAGCTGGAACTAAGAGCCAATCCGTACTATTTCCTGTCTTTATTCTGTTTGAAATATTACTGTTTGTGGAATTAAAAATTTCTGAGTTGTCAACATCATGACCAAAGACTGTTGCATTCATTACTCCTGAATCAGTTTCATCTACTGTAAATTGGATGTATGCGTCAGATAGATCTGTTCCTTGTGCGATTGAAACACCTGTAAATCTTACTCCTACAAATTGTGGAGTTCCACCATCGTCAACTATTTCCAAGTCGGTACTACCAAGACTCATACCACCTGTTGCAACCTCTTCTTCTGCGTCATCATCTATTTGAGTTACTGGAAATGATTGTATTGCACTTCCAGCTCCACCTCTTACAAAATCAAAATCAAACTCCCAAAGTATCTTACCGTCAGTTTGTTTTGTAAAGTTATGATGAATGTAGGACTCAAATGCTAGCTCGTCTGTTTCTGCACGTAGTTGATTATCTAGAATTCTAAATGCGTCATCACCTGAAGCAGTTGTTATTTTTAGAATTGGAGCGTCAGTTGGTGAAGCGTCAAATGATTCTGCGTCACGTTCTCCCGTTGCTGGTCTTTCAAAAATTATTACGATTGAATTTCCAGAAACCCAACCAACTCTTCCTATTATTTCATTTATGATTGAAGCTATGTTTGGTGTTTCTTGGTCTGTTGTCATATCTCCTGCTGTCCAATCAGCTACAACCCAAGAAGCTGAAGCAGTTGTCTGTGTTCTAGAGGTAATATCACCATCTGTTAATGTAAATGTTGGAGCATTGTCAATGTCTTCACCAACTATGTTTATTGTCAAAGCTCCTGAATCACTTGCTTGAGCTGTAAATTGTACCGTTGCTGTTGCTATTGTTGATCCTTGTGGTAGATTTACATTGTTAAATCGAAGTCCAACTGTCCAAAAAGTTGAATCCAAGTCCAAGTCACCGCTTGTTAGTTCCATAGTGTCTTGTTGTGGAACTGCACAAGAAACATCACAACCTTCCTCTGCGTCATCTGAACTTTGTGATATTTGGATCTGTTGTATGCTTGTTTTTTGTGAAAAGCTTGTGTAATTGAAGTTTGAATTTGCATTCTCATCAAAGTCGTTTACTCTATTATAATCATCGAAAAATATGGTTAAAAATTCTCTTACAAAGTCCCAATCAAACTCCCAAAAAACTGTACCGTTTGTTTGTAATGCAAAGTTATTGCTAATTGCGGGAGCAAAAGAAACCAAATTTTCTGTATCAAATTCTATTGTGTTATTGAAAATTCTAGCGTTTGTTAATGTTGGTTCATGTTCTACCCAAGTCCCACCAAGTTCTGCTAGACCGAGTGTTTGAGAGTCATTTCTTGTAAGTGAATCTTGGAAGACTGGTTCACCAAATTTGAACTGCATGAATTTTGTCTTGTAATCGTTGAAAACTTCAATGATTATTTTTGGACTAGCTGGATCAATTCCAAGAAATTGCCCAGCCCTTGCAAACTCAAAATTATCAAAACCACCACCTACACCGCCAGTTCCAGTTCCCCCACCTGTAGGTGAATCAAAAGTTAGTGGTAAAAATACTGCTAGCATTACAGCCACACCAATCAAACCAATGAAGATTTCTGTCTTAACCAACTCTACTCCCTGTCAAGAAGTGAGTTATTTAGGATATTATTAGATAGTGGCAAATCAATGAACCTACACAACGGAAAGGTTGTCAAGCTTTTGGTGTATATCTTGGCAGATCACCACCTTATCACTTGATCTAGCCACCATTAATCTTATCAAAAGACAATCAGATAACTCTATCTTTTTTGATTTCTTGATAAAGATCATCAACTAAGATTGTGCAAATTAGACATCCTACTCCTGCAAACGCCATTTGGTATATCTCAATAGAAGTTACAAAGGCATGAAAATTGACAGCGAAAGCAAGGAGTAGGATCGAGATGAAGAATTTAGCCTGTTTTTTCGTTTGGACTAATAACATGTTTTGGTCTAATGATCAGACTCTTATAAGATATTTCTCTTGATTTTCCTACTCTTTTCAAATAATCCTGATTTTTCTTTTAGATTAAATCTTAACTTTCTATTTGCTAACACACATTTTGAACAAATATTTTTTCGAGGTGGTGTTGGAGCTATGATCCATATTGATTCATAGTTAGTGGTGATTCTATATTTGTTGGGTACAATTGAAGGATTACAAAGTAAAACATTCTTCTTGTTTTTTCTTATGATAAGATGTAAAATTCCGTCATTTTTTGCAACATAGAGCTTTAATTTCATTTAATTTTTTTCAACCTTGCGTAAACAGCTTTGATGTAACTTTCTTGAGTTGACTCTGTAACTCCCCACTGGTTACAAACATGTCTTAACTGACTTTCAGATCTTCCTTTTTGAGCCAATTCAGTTAGCTTCATTATTCTTAATCCTCTTCTCTGTTCTGGACTCAATAGTTACCCATCCCTAATATTTCCTGTAAAATTTTAACCATGTGATAATTTAATGCGTTTCCATTTTCTTCTTTTTTTAATTCTTTTAATTTCTTTCTTGCACTTTTGCAACTAGAACAATCACATTTGTAATCGTAATCAATCATTTCTCTTTCACGTATTTTTTAACTGTAATATTTAGAATGTCTTTTGCGAGTTTCTTTGCTTTTTCCATTGCTGTATAGCCTTGTAATATGTATGATCCACTTTCAAACTCAATAAAAAATAATTTAATTACTTCTGCATTTTTGTAGCGTCCTTTATGATATTTGAATATGCCTTGATGATTGAAAAATAACTTTAGTGAAGGCACATGGATTTCATAGATTGAATGTTCGAATCCATGAATATGATCTAACACGCTATCGGTAATTGTAATTTTGTAAAGAAATGCTTTTACGGTTGTCATTTTTGCCCTTTCTTGAATTTATGTCGATGTTCCATTAGCTTTTCATATCGTCTTTTCACTCGTTTGTGATCGTCATTGAGTGATTCTAATTTCCATTCATCATGTTTGTTTCCGTACCTGTTGATTAAAAACCTGAATTTGTTTATCTCCTCTTCAATTTCTTTGATAACATTATGAAATCCAGTAAGTCCTTCGTCTGCTCTTTCAGCTTGCATTATTCTTTCCCAAGCCTCAAAAGCTAATTCCTTTACATATTTTCTTCTGTCTCTGAGATCTTGGACGTAACGTTTTGAAATTGATTTGCATGTTTTGAAGTCAGCGTCTAACCCGAAGAGAACAATGTTAACGTGGTAGCTCCGTGCAAACCTCTTGATTTCATCAATAGAATGGACTTTTTTCGGTAAAAGATAAACCGAGTCATTTTGATACATTGCTCCCATCTTACGTATTAAATCATCTCTGAAACGATCTCTTTGATCATTAAATTCTGTTGAAATATCGTAGGTTACAAGAAACCAATCTCTTTCAATTTTTTTAGTTTGAAGAACCAAGTGCAATTCTCCTTCCTAATTTTGTTAACCTTATTGGTTTTGATGGTAATCTATGAATTCTATAGATTTGTTTATGCTGTTCAATAATACCTTTTTTTATTAATCTTACAACAATTTTTGATAATGTTCCAGAAAGAATATTCAATTCTTTTGTAATTTGATATTGTGTAACCCAACTTTTTTTCGTAGAAAGATGATTTATTACATCATATCTTAATCCATATTGCCTAGATGATTTTCTGAATTCATCCCAATCATCGCCATAAGCTTTAATCACTCTCCAATGAATTTTAATTTTATCGACCTCTTTCAAACATTGAGAAATAAATATTGCAAGATCTGAGTCCATTTTACCACCTACAGAAAGTCTGTTTTCCTAGATTCAGAAATCTTGTTGTAAGATGAAATCTTTTTGGCTATTTCAACTGCTTCCTTTTGTGATTCCACAAGTAGCTCGTTGAATTCTTTGTTGGAAGAAAGGTGTCTCAATAGCAAATTTACTACGGAAGTTCCGTTACCTAGAGGTCTTCTTAGCTTATCATATCTGTGTTGTGCCTCTAATTCTTTGTATTGATCTAAAGGAATGTCTTCATTGTTGTTTTCTTTTCTAGCCTCTTCTAATTTGTGAAGGAATGTTTCAAACCCATTTGGCTTTTCAATATGGATTGTACCATCGGAATTTTCAATAGCCATTGCAATTTTTGAGAAATAACTAATCACATCAAAGACTTGTTTTTGTTTTAAGGTTAGTTGTTCACTTTGCAAAGTCCCTTCGATTTCTGGACTGTCTATTCTTGTTGGCATTCTACCTCTTTCTCCTGTTGTTCTTCTTCCTCTTGGTTTGCTTTTTCTTCGTCAGTCTTTTCAGTTTCTTTTTCTTTTTCTTTTTGTTTCTTTTTCTTTTTCTTTAACCTCTCAAGAACTACACGAATTACTTCCTCAGTCATTTGTAAGAATTGATATTCAGTCATTCCTGCTACTTCTTTATCTACGTCACAACGATCCCCATAGACTAAACGGACTTGTTCATCTGACTCTCTGCAAAATTCACCAATATTATTTTGAATAAAGTCCCAATCTTCTTGAGAAAGCTTCAATCGATCTCTAAGTTCTTTCTTTTTACGTTTTATCATCTCACGCCATGTTTGACTCATAGTGTTATAACGTACTACTGTCTTATAAAGATTACTTTTATTGCCTATGCCTAGTACGGAATCAAAACCTCAACTTGGGCAAGTTGGCTTTGTCGCCAGTACGTACGGGTTTCAAAGAAAAAGTGCGGAAAAAGGCGGTCTTATCATAAGATAATTGTTGATCGAGGAGAATTTCACTGAAAATTTTTCAGTGAATGTTTATTTATGAGCTATCTTTCCCGATTTTTGCTATCATCTCATTAGCAAACCAAACGTAGTAGGCTTGGCAGACTTTACAATTTTTGGAATGTTCTCTGTAGATTTTAGCTGCGATTTCACATGGTTCAGGTCTTTCATTCATTTCTTTTTCTTTCTATCCTCTAGTTTCTTCTGTTTTTTTTCCTTCTTTTCTTTCATGCTTGCAAATGCGTAGTAGAAAAATCCAATCATAAATGGAACTAAGAATGCAGGAATAACCCACCAAAAACCAGTGCTTTCTGTCAAGTATACAAATGCAAGTATTACACCTAAACCACAACAAACAGCTCCAATAATTCCAACCAAAGCTTGTGTTTTGTATCTCAAGATTTTTCTAACGCCTCTAACTTTACCTTTAGAATTATGTCAATCAGTTTTTTATGTTCTGGATGTTTTTGTAACATTAAACGGTGAGTATTTCTTATTGCTTCCTCTCGTAAACTCTTTGTATATAGTATGGTCATTTTAATTACCTGTGAGTTTTTTCCATACAAGTGAGGACTTTAAAGAATTACATCGTTTTTGATGATAGTTGATTTTCTTTTGGTAGGTCTTTTGTCTTGTCACAAGTGATTTTATCTTTCTATTGCATTTGTCTTGTAATTTTCTGTAGTGTTTTATTTTGTTTTCTGCTTTCTTAAATGCAATTTGTCGTGTAGTTAATTGTGGTTTCTTTGCTTCTTTTACTGATTTTTTCCTTTTTGTTTCTGTAATGGCTTTATTCTGTATTTCAATTGCTTTTCTACAATTAGTAAGACACCATCTCATTGCTGTTTTTTTCTTTCCAAAAATTCTAGTTCTCTTTTTCCCTGATCTTTTATTGCGAATGAAGGCATGATACTTTCCGTCATCTTGTTTTGAAGTGTACCAACAATAGATATTTTCGTATTTGTCTCGATAACCTTTGTGAGTTCCTATCATTTCAACTCTTTCCTACTTGAAGTAAGATGTTTGTTTGCTTGCAAAATTCCTGTAAAATGAAAAACCTTTCTTCGTTTGTTGCGTTTAATTTAAACTCGACTTTATACTTGTTATTGGAAGTTGTTAATTTTAATGTGTAAATTACTTTATCTTTGCTCATTTAATTCAAACCCTGTTTGTATTTTCTATCAAATTTTGTTAATGTATTGAAACTGTGATCGATTAGTTTTTGTAATGTTTCAGGACTTAGATACTTTCCAGTTTTATCTTTTTTAAGACTTAGCATTAATCCTGCATACCACTTGAAACAACGCTCCAAATTATGAATCCATTTTCTTTTTCTAATCACTGTCTCACCGAAAAATGTGTCTCTCATAACAACTAGAGGTTGAGGTATATTACAAGTAGGACATGTGTTTTTCTCTAGAAATTTTTGATAGGATAAGTGTATTAGATTTACCATTCTATCTAGTTTCTTTTCTTTTTCGTCAAATCTTTTCATTGTTCGAACTCATTGAAGATGTTGGTTGTGTCTTCCCTTCCCTTAACTAACTTAACTAAGCCTAAAACTTCCCAAGTTACAACTAAATTTAGAATTGAATGAAGTGTTGCTGATTTCCCAATAGGTCTAAAAGTTCCTATGAATTGATCGAACTCTTTTTCTTCTTTTGATCTAAATTCCCATGTTTTCATTGTTTTTTCCTCAATGCAAACCTGTAAAACATTAGTACGCCAAAGAACTCTAAAGTCTCAACGAATGCTACAGTGGCAAAGTGCATAAGGAAACCGTTAGTGTAATCGTTCTCGATAGCCCAAAGACCTGCAAAGTAACCAAACTTTGCAACCAAAAGATATGGTAAGATCAATATTGCTTGTAGGATTAATTCTAATGTTACTTTTTCATACATTGTTTCAATGTCACCCATCTGTTGTTCTAGTGCTTCTTGACCACCTGCTGATTCGATTAACTCTTCTTTGTCAGCTAGATAGGTTGTGTTTCCTGCGTCAATAGCATAAATTAATCCGCCAGTGACAATCAAAGCAAATATCATATTTCCGTAAACTAACTTACGTCTCAAACCTGCTTTGTGTAATTTCAGCATTTGTCGCTCGAACATTTCACCGAATCTACCAAGTTTTTGTTTCTTAACTAGGATAACCATTAGAATTGCGATAGCTGAGATAGCTCCAAAGCTTCCCCACCAATTGTCAGAAACATATTCTACTAGCAAAAATCTTACTGGTAACATCACTCCCATCATGACACCAAAGACTATGAAGAATTCTTTTCTGTCTTGAAATCTTCCTCGTTTTTTTTCAGTCATCATGTTGCTCTCACTCCTAATGGTTCATTCTTATCCACGTTTCTACTACCATCTCTTATGTTCATTAAAATTTCACAATCACAACCCTGACCATATTCTTCTGTAATTGTTTCTTCTAATTGTTCAAAATTTACTTTATTTTTCTTACAGAATTTCTTCGTTGCTCTAAAGTCTGTATAACATTTACCACCAAATGAGTCACCATCTAGATAATCAAATAATTGTTTCCAAGTCACTTTTGTCATTATTCTATCTTTTACTTTGACGAAACAGCTTTTCGAAGGTAAACAACCATTACATAACTCGTATACTATGTTTTCTTTTTGGTCTGTTACTACTGGTTTATCGCAACCACTACAATCGAATTTTTTCATCTTATTTCTTTCACCTTATCTGTTTCTGGATAAATTGCGTACTTTACTTTCTTTTTGTAAAATAATATCAATCCACACTTGGGACATATTTTCATGTGAGCTTTTTGCCAAGTACCTAATTCTTTATGAACTTGATATTTTCTTTCCAAATAATGTAAAGACTTCATATTTTCATCGTCTCTAGGACAATGTTCTTGCTTTAGCTGTGCTTGTTTAACCAACTTTCTTCAACCTACCGAATGTTTTCTCGAATGTTTTCCCGAATGTTTTCTCAAATATTTTCCCGAATGTTTTCTCGAATGCTTTCATTAGTCTCTCTCCTTTTCAAACATTTTTGAAGCTTCTTTTGAAGTTAACCATTGCTGTTTTCGTATGTCTTCCTTTCTGCCAAATATTACTAACATTACTACAAAGATTATGAAGCTCATGAATGACATTAACATTACTGCAATATCAGACATGTAGAACTCTGTTGCAAATGTTTCTAAGATCGCTACAATAAAGTGACCTACACCTAGAGATAATAATGGAATTACAGTCCATGATCTTTGAATTCTTTTAATCATTACTGGGATGATCGCACAAATTGTCGCTAAAAATCCACCTGCAAAAAGGAATACTAATGACTGACTTAGCAAAGAACAAGTCGCTTGACTTGCCATAAGACCTATTGAGAATGTACCTTGCCCACCGCTAACGATACATGGGATCAAGTGTCCTATTTCGTGGATCGCATTGAATGGAATTACCAATAGCATTAACATTAGTACCGAATACTTGAATGTCTTGTAATCTATCTTCATACTGTTATAACGTTAGTGTATCTTATAAAGATTGCTATTTGTTATAACGTTTATAGGCACGATTCTAGGTATGAACCGTAAATGTTCTCATATTTTCCCTTGCATTCTGAGTTTAGTAGATCTTTCATTGCCCTGTAACCCCTCTTATTTAGTGTGCCATCTTTTTTTAGATAGCCATCTTCCTTTGCCATGTCTTCACAACTAGGCACTTTTGTCACCTTCGTACTCTGTTATTCCATCATCAACAACCTGTGTGTCAAAGTAACTGTCGCAATCAGACCATTCTTCTGTCTTACCGTCAGACCATTCGAGTTGAATACTCCAACCAGTTACGGATTTCTTTTTCAATCCCACAACTCCTTTGCGATCTTTGGATGTAATACTGCCCAATGTTGTCTGTATTTTTCATCATCTCCTTCCCAATCATCACCTACTTCGTCATACCAATAGTTCTCAAGTCGTGGTCTTAGATGATATAATACGTAGTCATTCCATTTTGGATCGTTACCCCATTCTACCTCTGAAACATGGCATAGTTGATAACCGTCATAATTTAACGAGCCATCTTTGTTTAGATATTTTTTATGTATCTTTTCAAAAGACTTTATTGCTTCTACTATTTCTTTATCTATTTGGATTTGTTGTGTTTCTTTCATGCTGTTATAACGTTTGCACAGTAGATAAACTAAGCCATGATGACCAAGAATCCCAAGTAAACCAAGTATTATCTTACCGTTTTTTTCTACTTTTGTATGGATGACCGTGCTTTCTGAAATAATTATCCTTGAAACGTTGTACGTACCACCATCTAGGACGGTAAATTCTGAGGCAATACTTTTGAGTCTTCTTGTTCCATCGAAGTATTCTCTTGTTTTCTACATATTCTTGATATTGATTTACTTGATTTTGGAATCTTTTGATCAGAGTTTTTGTTATCTTCAATCTATAGTAAGCCTAACAGCAGGGACTCTATAACTCCACCGAAGAATATCAATGCAACCACAATTCCAACTTCAATGGCGATAATTTTCTTGTCTTGTCGTAAGTTTTTTCTTCTCTTAATGATAAGGAGTGAACGAGACATCGCAATGGAGTAGGCAACAAGCTCCATTAGTCCAAATGGAGATAACCAAAGAACTGCGAATGCTGGTATGCTGAGGTCGAATGAAGCAAATGCTAAACCAGTAACAAAACCTGAACCAATTCCGAAAATTATTCCTAATGCTGGGATAAACATGACCAAGCCTAACACAATATTATTCAAGAAAATTGTGTTACTATCAGCGTTTGAAATCTTTTCTGAGATTTGTTCCTTGATTTGTTCTGATTCTTCTTGCTGTAACTCTACCTCACTACCGACTGAAAATGAAGCTGTAAAGATTGCCATGAACAACAGTAGCCAAACTATTCTTTCTCTATCGAATCTCCTATGCTTTGTCTTCGTTGCACTCATACCGTTATAACGTTACCATTTCTTATAAAGATTTGTCTGATCATAAGATTGACTCGCCCTTCAACGTATAGTATACCAAAGTCATCAACACTAAAAATAACATTATTGTGATGACTTTGTAATATTTTATTATCAAAATCCTTTGAATCCCTGTGGAAATATTGACAACAACAATATCATACAAGGAATGAATAAAATCACTGTTATTATTAGTATTTTAGTATCATCGTCCATTATGAGTAAACCTGATTAGGATGTGACGGGATTTGATTTGGTATCAAGCCTGCTTTTTTAGCTTCCAAATATTCTTTTTGGGACTGTAAGTTTAGTTTTTTAATGAAAACTCTTGCTTGATCAAATGTCCAAAAATCAGTGAATCTTGATTTAGTTCCAATCATATCTGCTATTCCTATGAACTCGGTACTATTTTTGAAGTAGTGACTGTGTAAATTTCTCGGTAATCTTTTTGTTAATTTTCCTTTATCATACAATTCTACATAATGTTTTAATGATTTTAATTTTAATGATCTAAGATACTTTTTTGCTTCAAAGAAAGCTAAGAAATTACCTCTAGGAATTTCTTTGAAGTTGAGAAAATCTCCCCAAGACTTCCATCCTTTATTTCTGTAAACTAAGAATGGATGACGGGGTATGTGGTCAGGAAATTTCTTTTTGTTCCTTCTTACAAATTTAACCCATTGAGTTGATGAACCTAACTTTAACGTCTTAGCCCATTTCTTCGCTTTCGAATAGTTAAAGAAGTTCTTGTGTTTTAATGTTGTAGAGATAATTTCTGATCCTAAAAAGTCACTCCAATTCGTCCAAGTTTTTTCTTTGTAATAGTATAAATCAAATGGATCTTTTGGGACATTATCTGGAATTCTATTAGTTTTTACATACTTGTACCACTCGCTTGAAGACTTTAATTTTAATGTTCTTGCAAATTTTTTACATTCGATAAAACTAATTCTCTTTTGTTTTAGTCTATACCGTTTCTTATTTCCAAAAAATTTAGACCAACCTTTCCATTGTTTTTGATATACTCTGTCTACAGCGAATGGCATTTGTTTAGGTCTTGTGTTTGCTCTGTTCCATATTTCCCAATCTCTTTGCCCTGATAATTTTAATGATTTCACAAACTGTTTTGCTTCTTTGTAAGACCAATAGTAACCGTCATTTCTAAATTGAGTAGAAACATAACCAGTTCCTAGAAAATCTCCCCAGCCCTTCCATTCGTTAGTTGTGTTATAATGTTGTTCGCTTGGATATTTTTGTGGATTTTTGGCTCTAAATTCTGAATACTCTCTTCTGGAATTAAATTTTCCTTTGATTAATTTTTTGACTTGTTTGTATGATAACCAAATTCTACCAGTTCCTAGAAAATCATTTATTCCTTTCCATTGATGTTTGTAAACTATGTTTGGATTAGTAGGTAGTTTTATTTTGTGATTTTTATTATATTCTCTTGCAAATTTTTGAATCTCTCTCAGAGATTTAAGATTATTTTTCCTGAATATTTGTTTTGCATTTTCATACGTATCAAATTTGTAGTTTCTTTCTTTATCATAACCTAGAAAATCTTCCCATGAAATCCATTTTTTGCGTCTGCCAAAATAAATATCAGGTAATTTTGGAATGTTTTTCGGAAAATTTTTGGTCTTTGTATGTTTAACCCATTGTCTTTCTTGAAATAAATTTAATGTTTTTGCGTATTCTCTAGCCTGTTGATAACTGATTTGGAATTGTAAGGTCATTTGTAAACATAGTTAGGTTGTGAAGGAATTTCTATTGGAATGATTCCCAATTTTTTAGCTTTGAAAAAGTCATCTCTATTCTTCAAGTTTAGTTTTTGAACAAATTCTTTTGCTTTTTTAAATGTCATATATTTTACATTATTTCCTGCAATATCAGTTCCAAAAAATTCTGGATATGACTTCCATCCTTTGCCTCTGTAAACTGTGTTAGGAGTTGTGGGAATATTTTGAGGTCTTTTTCCACTGGTACAAAATTTTTGCCATGCTTTAGTTCTAGTAATTTTCAATGATCTTACAAATTTTACTGCTTGTTCATAAGTCACAAATTTTTTTCTCATTGGAGCGATGTAACCATTATGCAGATAATCTCCGTAACTAATCCATTCAATCCTGTAAACATCTTCTGGATAATTAGGTAATTTTGTATCAATTGTTCTTGCATATTTTCTGTATGCAAATGAGTCTTTGAATTTTAATTTCCTTATAATCATCTTTGCTTTTTTAAATGTGTAATATTTATTATCATAACCTAGAAAATCTTGCCAGTCTTTCCAGTCTTTTTTGTAAATACAATCAGGTTTATTTGGAATGTCTGACGGTCTATCTTTTAATTTTGCCCAAGCTCTTCGTCCTTTTAGTTTCAATGATTTAGCATACTTCTTTGCTTGATTGAATGTTCTAAAATTTTTCCGTTGTTTTGAAGCTCTGCCAGTACCAAGAAATGTTCCCCAACCTTCAAATTTTGTTGTATAAACTTGTGCAGGATCTTTTGGTAATTTAGGAAATAATTCTCTGTCTCTTACTATTTTGTATTGATCTCTTGTTTTAACTCCTGTTTCCTGCACAATTTTTTTAGCTTCTTCGTATGAAACAAAGTCTCCGTATTTTAGAAATTTTTTCATTCTATCTCCTTCTTTGTGGTTTTTCTCTTACTTCGATCTCTTGAATGTATTTGAATTTCTTCATTAAATCTTTTGCAAACTTTGAAGCATTGTAATCAATCTCTAATGGTATTGTTGCCTCTAGGTCGTATACTCCTTGAAACTCTTTGAATTTCCTAAAGCGATATTGAGTTAATGATTCCTTAGTTTTCTTCATGTTAGTTTTTTTTAAATTTAGATTGAAGTAGAATGTCCACAGATTCTTTTGTTCTGACTTTGCTCCCTTTGTTCTTGGAGTCAATGTCTCACACCGTAAAAAATTGATGGATTTGCTGGAAGAGTTTTAGGTAATTTGTTTGTTCGATACATGGAAACGTACTGCCTGTTAGTCTTTATTCCAAGTCGTCTTACGATAAGTTTTGCTTTTGCTAAACTAACTATCACGTATTTTTTTCTCTGCATGAATTGATCAAAGTCGTTTAATCCATAGAATTTGCTTGGTTGAAATGGTAATTTGTAACCAAGTTTGTGATTTAATCTAAAATATTCGTAGGCTTGTAAGTTTTTAATCTTGTATTTTTTAACTGCATTCCTAGCTTCACTAAGCGTAAACATCTCATGTTTTCTTAATTTGGTTGCTATGTTTCCATTACCAAGAAAGTCAGTCCAACTTTTCCATTCTTTGTAATAATTATCAGCTCTGTGTGGAATGTCTGTAGGTATTTTTCTATTCTTGTAAGCTTGGTGGTAATCAGCTATGCTCTTAAATTTTAGACTACGAACAAATTTTCTTGCTCGATTAAATGGTCTAAATTGTCTTCTACTAACTAAGAGTGGATTTCTTCTACCATTTGTTGTTTCTTTGTACCAATGTAATTTTGCTTTTTGTTCTAAGTTTAAATTTTCCATTTTAGTTTTCCTTTTTGCTGTAATTTCTTTGCCTGACTTTTTGCCATGACAAATGAATGTCTGAATTTGATAATGTTTCTTAGAATTTCCTTTTTGATTTTGCTCATTGGTAATCTTATTTTTTCTGGAAGTCTACCTTCTGTTACACAAACAGCCATTCCTTTTTTAAATTCAAGTCTGTTTAGTTTTACTTTTTGATCGTATTCGAATCCATGCCACTTGTGTTTTTTATCATAAAATCCTAATTCAGCTATTAGAATGTGGATGTGAACTGTTTTGTTAGCTTGTCTGTTTCTGATAATTCTATGAATTACATGTTCATATCTTGCAAATGTAAATGGTAGTGAAGCGAAAATCATGTTAGAACAAACAAGTTGTAATCGATCAAACCCTTCTGCGATTGTTGAAGACGCAATTAAGACTTGTATGTTGCCATCAATAAAACCTTCAATAGCGTCATTCTTTTCTATATCAGATTGTTGTCCAGTGAAAAGTGCTGTTCTATATCCTTTCTTTTGTATTTCTCTTTCTAACATGTCTGTAATACCTGTAACCCATTCAGTGTAAATGATTGTTTTTCCTTTGATTCTTTTTATGATTTGTTTTAGTTTTCCTTTTACTGCAATCTGTTCTAGTGATAAGAAAGATAATTTTTCTATCTCTTCGTTTGATAAACCGTCAGGGATTTCGGCTCTACATTTAATGTAATTGTTTCTACCAATTTCTTTTATTGGATATTTTTTCAAGTATCTTACTGAATATTTTAGAAAGTATGCGTGTAGTTTTGAAGCTTCTCTGACTGTTGTGAGGTTTCCAAGATCAGGAAATTTTTCATTTGTAATTACTTGTAGAAGTGATTTACCTTCTTTTACATTGTTGATTAATGGTGTTGCGGTAAGACATAGCTTTTTCATATTAGGACTTTTAGAATTTAATCTTCTTAATAATCGCATTATCATTACTCTGCGTTTGCTGATTGTACGTAAATCACGTACCTTCATGTTTTGGGTTTCGTCTACAATTACAAAGTCATACATTTGTGTATTCAAATTTCCAATTATTGCCGAACTAAAATCTCTACTAAACTTATCATAATTGATAACATGGTAATTCCTAGCTCCTTGTTTGTATACATGAGGCTCTTTACCAGTTGAAATTAATGCTCCGTTAACTGCTTTTTGAATAACATCTTTCCATTGATTTACAATGTTGTTTGGGCAAATTACTAAGGTGTATTTTGATCTTACCGTAAGACTTGCTAATACTGCGGAAAGAGTTTTGCCTGAACCCTGATTCGATAGATTGAAAAATCCATTTGTTTGAGTCATTTTCCATGCTACATATCTTTGCATAAGATTTGGTTTTTCAACTGCCATCCATTCTTGAGGAATTTGTGTCCTGTAAACACTGTCATACTCCCGAAGGAAAGTTATAACTACACTATCATGAAATTTATTTCCGTTTAATTTTTCTTTACGAATGTTTCTAAGTTCTCTTTTTTCACGTTTTGGATCGAAACATGATCGCCATAACAACTGTTTTGTGTAAACAACTTTAGGATCTTTTTGATCTTTGATTGCTATTTTAACACCTCTGATTTCTCTTAGTAGTTTTTCTGCGTCAATGTCTTCTTGATCTAACGGTGTGATTTTTGTTCTCATACGAAAGCCTTGTTGCTTTATAGTTGGTTGTTGAGTGAGTATAGCTTGACCACCTAAAACAATTCCTGCATAAGCCTTTGAGAATTTTCTTGTCTTTAACCAATAGATCAATGCTCTTTTACCTTCTACTGTTTTTCTTAAATCAGTAAAGTTTGAAAAGAATGATCTTATGTAAGGATCTTTAACATTGTATAATCCTTCTTCGTCAAACCAATTTCTAAGTAAACTATCAGTCCATCTTTCGTATACTTTGTAATTTGTTTCAAGCTCGTCAAGAACCTCTTTAATTTTTTTATCATTCAGTTTCTTTCTTTGTTTACCTGAAAGTTTACCAGTTCCTAGAAAATCTCCCCAGCCTTGCCATTTCTCTTTGTTATTTTTTAGCTCTTCAATTTTCTCAATTTTGTTTTTCTTTTCCTTTAATGCTTTGATTTCACGAATTAGTTCTTTTTTACGTTCGTCCTTCGTCTTATGATCAGTACCGTTAGTAGCCCGTTTCATGTTAATTTACCTCGTTAACAACTCCTGTTGATAAAACAAATCTCCAAGAAATGCTCCTGTCTTACTTTCTCTTTGAACAAATTTGTTTAAAGTTTCAGTTGGAATATGAACACCTACGTACTCTGTATCTATTCCAAGTCTGTCTCTGTTGTTCTCTTCGCTCTGTAATCCTTTGTATTTTCTCTTTAATTGTTTGTTTACTTCTTTGATTGGAATGATCATAGTTGGATCAATTACCTTGTTGTTATAGGTTAACCATGAGTGTTCTAAAGGTATAGGTACATCTTTGCTCCAAACAAAGCCTTCATAATATTTGTAATTTCTATTCCAAGTTGCCTTCCAAGTATTATAATAGCATTCTTTTATCCTAGCGTGAACCTGAGTTGAAACCTTTTGAGATAATTGTTTGTTAACTTCGGTGAATTGCTCTGAGTTTTTTAAGAACCAACTGAGATATTTGTATGAATTTTTATTAGTTTTGAATGTCTTTAGAAAAGATAATTCCTGTTTTTTAAATCCAATTATGTTTTCACATAAACTCATTACAACAACAACCTCTTTTTTAGAAACTCTTTCATTTCTTTCTGACCTTCTTTGGTCTTACGTTTCTCTATAAAATTTGTAATAAATTCTTTAGCTTCAGGATCATTTTCTAAATCAACACTCTTAGCTGATAAATACAAACCTAATCCACCAGCTTGCATGTCAAGAAATACATCCCATCTATCGTAAAAATCTAGTAAGACGGTATCTATTTCATTAAACTTTTTCATCACTTGAATCCTCTCCTAACTTTTCTTTGTTGTCTTTCTTCAAACCAAAAGGACTTCGTACTACGAGCTTTCCTTTCTTAACATAATATGCTAGGATTAGAGAACATCCTGCGATTGTCAATACAAAAGCATATCCCCATGTTATTCCAACAGTTTGAAACCAACTAGCTATGTCAAATATTTCAGCCACTACTCTTCACCCCCTTTTGAGTTGTCGCCAAACAACGTTTTCTTTTCACCATCAACAATACTTTGTGCAATTTGTTTTTTGTTCTCTAGTCTGATACCATCCTCTACAAATTTGAAACCTTTGTTATCTACACCAAGAAAATTATTCCAACCTTGCCATTCACCTTTATGATCTTTTAATTGTGGTAAGACTAAGACTGTAAAACCTTCTTTTTTATCGTGTGATCTCAAACCTATTGCATGAAACTCATCACTAGCATAGTCTAATTGAATTTCAAAGTCTGCTCCTAAAGTATCGCTTGAACATATTTTGAGTTTAATCTCATTTGTAACTTCTTTCAAATTCATCGTGGTTTACCCCAAAACATTACGTTCATTACATCGTACATTACGTCAATCGCTTCCTCTTCAACTGGTTTTCGTCTCTTCTTAGCCATACGTTATAACGCCTCACCGTGTCTTATAAAGATATTGTTACTCACTATCAATTTGAATAACCTTCCCCTACTTGACCTTCACCATTACAGTAGTCACATACTACTTCTGAATAATCGCCTTTTTGAGTTCTCATAGATTCAGTAACCGTTCCAACACCATTACAATCAGGGCAAACTTTCATTCTAAAAACCACCCCATGTATCAGTCTGTGTCTGTGGTTCTCTGCTACTACTACTAGGACTTTTTTTCCTCTTACTTTTCTTTCGTTTTTTCTTGGATGATTTCCTTCTTTTCTTTGTGGTTGTTGTTTTTGTAGTGGTCTTACGATCAGAAAAGAAATTTTCGAACTGTTGTCCTTCTCCACCGAACTTCTGCCCAGTGCCAAACTGTCCCATTTGATCTCCGAACTTGCCCAATTCATTTGTGACTGAGCCTATTCCTTTCATTGTTTTTTGTATTCCTCTACGTAACTTGTTGAATTTGTTCTTCATGTCTACACTTGACTTGATTGATTTGAGTCGTTTGATTTCTTTTGTGATAACCTTTTTTGCCTCTGTTGCCTCTTCGACTGTGATTGTTTTATCCAACTCTGCGTCTTCAATCTGCTTTAATCTTATGACAAGCTCTTCAAATTCACGCTCCCATTTCTCTATACGGAATCTCCTGTAACCTTCCTTGTCAGGCAAGTCATTGTAAAATGAATCTTCTAGTGCCTGTTCGTCTAATTTCTCTTGCATTTTTCCCATCTTTTCTTTCGTTGCTAAGATCTTTAATTTGAGTTTCATCTCATTTTCCTGTCTTTGTAACTCTGCAAGATTAGCTTGAAGTGAATTTTCCCTTCTACGTCTCTGACCTATTGGATCAATAGGCTCGCCCTCTGCGATTGGTTCTGGACTGTCAAGGGGTTCTGCCTCTTCGAATTGTTCAGCTTGTTCAGCTTCTTCTTCATTATCCAATGTTACATTCTCCGTTGTGTATTCCATAACTGTTATAACGTCTGTCTATTATAAAAACATTTTGTATGTTAATCATATTAGGCATTAGGCTCGTAACCTCTTCATGCGTTGCCACTCACGCTTGGCTTTCATTCTCTTTTCTGACTGTTCATACTTCAAAACTGTTGCTTTTCCTTTGTCACTTTCTAGGTATCGCTTTGCATTTTCAATGATAGTTTTGCTATTCTCTTTGTAGTATTTTATGAAGTAGTTAGGATGTTCCTTTCGCCACTTACGATAATACTGTAGCTTATCATAAGACGTTTGCTTTTTCCCCTTCTTCATCTTGCTCAAGTTGTTGTTGCTCATTTTAGAACCGCCTTCAGTGTTTCTATCTCTGCGTTTCTGATTGTTTCTAATTCTAAGTTTAGTGATCCTTCTTCTTTGTCTTCTTTAGCTTCTTCAATCATTTCGTTTAGCCATTCTTTTACTTTTTTTGCATTCATTATCTTTGATTTTTTGAAATTCCAAATGTCTTTAATTCCTAAAACACCCTGTAAAGTTTCTATTTCTACTTGTAAAATTCTTGACTTTAAGAAGTTCTTGTTTTTGAAATAGTCAGATTCTTGTTCATCACCCTGACTTTCAAACGAATCATGTAGCCATTCTTTAAGTTTTGTTTCTGATTTCATATTGTGTGCCTCTTTACTGTTCCTGCAATGCTTTCGATATACTTTAGTGATTTGCCTTTGAATATTGCTCTAGTTACATCCTGAAATCTCTGACCATGAAGCAGAGATGGGTATCTTAAATGACAAAGTTCGTGAGAAAGTATTTGTGCTAAGAGTTCTTTTGCTTTGATCTTTCGTTTTTCCCCTGTCTGTTTCTCTAGTGCTTTAGAGTGTAGCTTTAACTGCTTACGATTAATCCCATTAACATCAATGAATATTACATTTGCTTTTGGAATTGCATAGCCTAGATTTTTGTATTTTTTAATATAACTTATATGAAAAGCCATGAATTTATTCTTGCATTGGTTTCTAAACACAGTTCCAAGTTGTAGAAATTCTTTTCTATCTAAAATTAACAATGGTGTAGCCATTTGTAATCGTCCACAGATTCCAATTGTTGCATATTCTATCTTTGATTTTAATTCTTTATCAAGTTTCATTGCTTGCTCCTATCTTACGATCAGACTTTGTATTATTTTGTTTCTCTTCAACTTGATCAAGTTGTTGTTGCTCTTCGTTAATCTCGGTTATACTGGTCTGTCGGTACTGTTCGCATGTTTGTAACTGTTCTCTAACTTCATGTTCTGATAATCCGTTATGAGTTCCTAGTATTATACAATGATCTAAGAGTTCCTGTGTCTTCATTTTTGGATCAGCCACAAGTAGATCTCTAACAATATTATCGATCAAAGTCATTGTTCTAACACCTCTACGTCTTCAAATTTTACTAAGTCAGTTCTTGAATGATAATACATGTGGTAAGCTCCTTCTTTATCACAACCAAATACTCCTAACTGCATTGATTGTTCTGAAAATAACTCTGAGATAGATTCGTCTGCTTCGTCTAAATCAATAGTAACTCTAATCTTTACCCCTTTAGTCTTACGATCAGACTTTGCATTATTTTGTTTATCTTCAACTTGATCAAGTTGTTGTTCCCCAATTTTTACACCGAATGGTGTTTTACTTTTTTTATCGAACCAACCAGTTACTTTTACATCACTAAAAGCAATTTCATCGGTTGAATCAAAATGTTTTCCGTCTTTATCTAAGCCCATGTAATGTCCTTTGCCATGCTTTAGCATATTCCAACAATGATAACAGACTATCTTGTTATTTTTAATTCTGATAAGCTGTCCACTTTCGCCATAAAGAGTGTAAGGAAATTCCCTATCACCTTGTTTACATCTTGAACAAATTTTTCTTTTGTGTTGAGTCATAGTCTAACCTCGTTTTGAATTTCAGTCTTCGAGCTTATTTCGTCATAAGTAATCATGTAATTACAATGAACGCATTCATAGTAACCCACATCTTTAAAGATTCTATACTTGAAACATTTACTGCAAAATAATTTAAGACTCATTCACTCTTACCCCCGAATGCACAATTGCTTTTTTTAACGAACCATCCAGTAGACTTACCACCTACTCTAGCTTTAGTATTTACCTTAGCTTTTGTACCACCACCGCCATTTTGAATAAGTAATTTTATTGCTAAGACATGTTTACATTCTCTACTGGTATCGAATTTCCAAGCTGGACACTTGCAATAAAATTCATAATTATATTGTGGATCAGTAACTTTTGTGACTTCGTAAGAATTACCACTAGCTGAATTTATTATGTAACTGTCAGGTAGATCACCGTTTACAATTCTACCTTCGTCATAAATTTCTTGAGCGTTTGATTGTTTACTCATTGTGTATTACCTCACCAAACGTTACTTCGTATTGTGTAAACCACATACATTTACAATTACAACACTTAGAAAATAATTCAGATCCTAATCTATTTGCATGTTGAAATTTTGGGTGTCCACATATACACATAAAATTATGATCGTATTTCAATCTCTTAGCTCCTTTAGAACTGCAAATCTAACCTTGCCTTTATTTGTAAACATGCTGTCAATTACTGCTGTCATACCTACAAGCTTGTTTTTCATTTCTATTGTCTGTGGATATTTTGTATAGTTGACACGACCTACGTATTCACCTTTAGAATTTTCCAATTCTAATGCAGAAATTAATTTCTTATCGCTTGTAACACCAACTACTTTGAAATCATTTTGCAAGTATTGTCGGAATTTTAACCATGTCTTATCGTAAGTTGAGTCGGGATCTTTTAGTATTATTCCTTCCATGTCTTCTCGTAAGATGTTCTTTAGGTATGAAGGATCAAATCTTTTAATGACTTTGACATGTAATGTGTCCTTGATACTGCTCTCTAAATGATTTTTTCTAGTGCTTAACTTATCTTTTGTTAAGTCATTGTCCTTGAATTTTAGCATGTCAAATGCTACAAACGTTGCAGGAATTTTTTGACTTAGTAACTTAATTCTTAGATTGTTTGTTGTCTGTCGTGTCAATAATGTTTCAAAGTCGGCTGTAAAACTATCCTTTAGTATGCAAATTTCACCGTCTAAGACTGTCTCAATAGGAAAATCAATTCCTATATTGTTAATTATCTCTGGAAAGTTCTTGGTCTTATCGTTATTATGATCATTCATTAAAGTAATCTTACCGTTAGAATCTTTGGATAGTGTCGCTCTCATTCCATCAAGTTTAGGCTCTGCAAAAAATGTAGGGTAATTGGAATAACTATTCCAATTCATTTTGACTGGTTTGTTTGTCATTTTTACTTGAGTGAACTCCACATGTTACTGGTTTCTACTTTTTTCTGAGCTTGTGGATCAGTTTTTCCCTCTAAGATTTTCTCTAGTGTCTCTGTATATGAGTCTGTGACACTTGATAGATCGATTGGTTTGATCGACTCTACGAATTTCTCACTCATTTTTTTCTGTGCTTCGTCTAGTTTTATTGCTGTCTCTTCGTCTTGTTCTTGAACAAATTCAGGGTATGCTAGACTCAATAGAACTATGTAGTCATTCTCAACGGTAAATACACCGAGTTTTTCTTTGTCTCTTATTGCGAATTTTACAGCTAACATATTGTCTGACCGTAAGACACTCTCTTTAAGAATCGCATAGTCTATTTTATTTTGCTCCACTTCTTGTTGTTGGCTTTTCAGTTTTAGTTTTGTTTGCGGTAATACATAGTAACTACCTACAATGAAACTCTGTTTGAATTGGTCTTTGTCAATAGTTCCTAACACTTTGATTGTTGATCCTATTCCTTTTAGTTGTTCAAGCTCTTTAGTTGTTAGGATTCTTTGTTCATCTTTTGTCATTGTGTATTTTTTTAATACATCTCCATGCAATACTTCTTTATTACATGGTCTACACATGTTAGGCTTTGATAAATTGCCTTTACAATCAGGACATGCGTTACTTAATCCAGTTGTATTTGCACTACTCTTAACAACGTTACAAACTCTTACTTGAATCTGTATTGCATTGTGTACGACTTTAGTTGACTGTATCGCTCTCATTTATTGTCACCTTTTGGTATAATTATTGCCACATTGTTAACAATAGATGTGTCAATACAGATTTTTGTCCAAACAATCGTATCAATTAAAGACGATCCAATTGTTTCTATAGATTTACTTGGGCTGTTGTGTTTTTCCATAGTGTTATAACGTGTGTACGGTATAAAAACATTTTGTATGCGAAATTCACATACATTTTGCTTCCCAAGCCCTTGTGTATGGCTCTTTTACGACTAACAGGAGAGCTCAGCACGTAGCAGAAAGAATACCCAGTGAATGTCTTATGATAGCTCACGACTAGGGATAATCTCTTACCAAACACTTACGAAAAGACCTCACGCCTATATCTAACGGTAAGACTGGTCAATTTCACCAGCAAATCACTGGACACCACTGGAACTGCTGGTGGTGTGCCTGCGATGATGTCACGGGAACTTGATCAAGTTGAGAGGGAATTCAAACCATCTTGCTCAAGTTCAGGCGTAAAAAAACTGTCGCTTTGAATGCAGTACGTACTGTGGTTAAAACAATTGGCATGGGCTAGGAAATTCCGTTGCCCATACCTCAGACAAAACTCTACCACAATAGAAGTCAACGAAGTCAACTTGTCCAAGTTGAACCGTTAAAAAATTCTGTCTGATCGTAAGATATTTCATTTAATAATTCCCCTCTGAGAATCTATTTCTAAGGTGTGTGTTTTGTTTTTGTAAGTGCTTAGCTCGCAAATTTTCAAAGCTGTTTTTTTCTAAGTCAGCTAAATAATTTTGTCTGTTTTTTTCTAAGTCAGCTAAATAATTTTGTCTAGTCATTCGTTGATCTCCTTTGAATAAGTAAACCCTTTTTCTAAACTGTCTAAGTAAAAAAGAATCTCTACTAATTGATCGACTGTTAAACGCTCAGCTAATTCGTTAAGAAGATCCGATCCATAATACTTTATTATTTTATTGAAGCTGTTTTGTTTTTCAGTGTAAAATATTTCTGACATTTTAAGATCCTCTAGAGATAAAATCTCTTACTGTTTTGGAAAATAGTTTTACTAATCGATCGCTAGCTTCATTAATATTATTACATTGTGCAAAGTCTGATCCGAAAATATTTGTCATTCGTTCGATCAATGTAGGATGATCACTAATCAATAAACCGAATATTCCGATCTTATGTCCTTTAACTTTTTGAACTAAATATTTATTGTAGTCTTCGATCTCTTCTTGAGTCTTAGCAGTTAACAGATCATTAGGTGATCCATCAGTCAAAACAATGATCATTTTTTTGCCGTTAATACCTGATAGTATTTCTAAGGCTTCACGAATTGCGTAATGAGTAGGCGTTGATCCGATCGTGTTATTTAATTTTCCAATGTCTTTTTTATTATTGATGTTAACTGTAGTAAGTGAAGCTGTTTTGTCTCTAGTGTTTGCAAAGTCTCCACTATAACCCATGATTTTAATTGTAATATCTTTTACATTGTTAACTGACTCGTAAAAGGTAGCAAGCAGATCGGTACATGTTTGTATTTTTCCTTCACTGTTCATTGATCCAGATTGATCAACTAAAAAGTAAACTGTTAATCCAGATCCTTGATCGTATGTGTTATAAATTTCGCTTTGCATTGTATACTTACTTTGTAAAACATCTATGATTGAAATTTCATGACCGTAGCTGTCGATCTGTTTTGTTTGTTTACCCTTGATAGTTCTAAAAACATATCTTAATTTATTGGCTAGCTTATGATTAATTTTAAATTCGTTCTTGTCTACTTTGTTTGTAAAATCAGATACACTGTATTTTGTTTTATCGAATCGTCTGATCGTGTTTGCTTCTTGAGATGTAAGATCTCTGAATTGTTTTTTAATCTCATTGACTTCTTTATCTGCATTTTTTCTTGAGCGATCAAAGTCTTCTTTTTTATTTTTGTCAAAGTCGATCGTCTTAGCTTTCTGATCCTCTTCAAAGTCTTCATTGTCTTCGCTTAAATTTTCTAGGTCTTTATCAAACTGATCATTGTCTTCGCTGTTTGCATGACTCTGATCATATTGTTCGTTTAGTTTATCCATGATCTGATCTGTTAGTTCTTTAATCTGATCATCAGACAATGAAGGAAATTTATCTTTAAGTTTATTTTTTAAATTGTTTCGTTCACACTGTTTTAAATTTTCTTTATTCTGATCGGGTAAATCTTTTTTATCTATTTCCTGATCTGCTTTAATATTATTTTGATTGATAATATTTTCAATGTCTTTTTTTAATTGGTCTTCACTATCTGATCCACTATCTGATCCTTCACTGTCTTCGCTGTCTTCATTGTCTTCGCTGTCTTCACTATCTGATCCACTATCTGATCCTTCACTGTCTTCGCTGTCTTCATTGTTTTCGCTGTCTTCACTATCTGATCCACTATCTGATCCTTCACTGTCTTCGCTGTCTTCATTGTCTTCGCTGTCTTCACTATCTGATCCACTATCTGA
>Ga0209976_10000075_pt1 | contig 68078 bp, 63 predicted proteins | sample SumtaG_FD_182806 | JGI IMG/M metagenome (GOLD analysis project Ga0209976, IMG submission 182806) | Deep subsurface microbial communities from Indian Ocean to uncover new lineages of life (NeLLi) - Sumatra_00157 metaG (SPAdes) (version 2) | ecosystem: Environmental > Aquatic > Marine > Oceanic >... | reverse complement strand
TATAATTATTTTTCTATTATAGATGCATATACAACGTTTAATGATGAATATTTGGATGATGATAATGTCATATATCTGTATTTGTTACCAGATATAAACAAAAAATTAACATCTGATACAGATTATTTTATAATAGATGAAAGTGAATTCACATTGAATAGTCAAGAAATAAATTTTATAAAAACAACACTAACTGAAAATGGTGGACAAGCAACAAGTACTGAATTAATTTTTATAGAACCTATAATTAAAAGATATAATTTAAATATTATACTTAGATATTTCGATAAACCTGGAAAAGAATATATTGAAGGTGAATTAAGATCCAGATTGAATGAATATTTTTTGAATATTAAAAGAAGAGATAAAATACCTAGATCAGATATAGTTGCTTTAGCTGAAAATGTAGAAGGAGTTGATTCTGTTAATGTAACATTTGTATCACAAGAAAACGAAGAAGCAATAACAAACGGTTATTACATGAAAACTGTTTGGGGATTTGATTCAGTAACAAGATTAAGAAAAATTGTATCGCAGGAAAAAGTTACATTGGCTGTTGGTGAAGATCCTAATTTGGGATTGGATGAATTTGGAGATATACTTATAAAGGAAAGAGAACTTCCCATAATAAGAGGAAACTGGTATGATAGAAACGGAAAATTTTATGAAACATATCCAGAAACTGGAAAACTTTCATCTCTTAATATCATATTTAAGGAAGAGATAAAGTTAGATCTTTATAATAAAATGAACCAAGATAAATTGACAGAATTACAGAAGAATAAATATAAGAAATTAAAGTAAAATGAGTGAAAGTCTTTATGATATATCCGAAACACAAAATGAAGTTTTATTAAACGAAGGATTTGATTATTCTAATGTTTTAATGCAAAAAACTTTATCAAATTATCTTTTTAGAAACGAAAACATAAGTGGATTTATTACATACATAAATGATATAATGGTTAATTTAATCGAAAGTGTAAAGATAGTAAGAGTTTTTCAAAATTTTACAGTTAATAAGAATTATAAAAAGATAAATTAATGGCTTACGAAAATCTATTCTTTTTTACCAAAGAAGGTAAACCCTGTAATTTTACATACACTAATGGCTTATGGGGAGGCAGTATACACTTACCACGAGTGTCTGTTGGATTGTTTGAGGTAGAAAGTTTATTTATAGTTGAAAAATTTATTGATACAGCAACTGGTAAAATTGTTTATGCAAAACCTCATACTGGAAATCCAAATGTGACAACAGGCTATACAGTTGAAACTGGTGATATAAATGAACTTAGATTTCAGTGGGAAGATGATAATACAGAAAAGATTTTTTTGTATCAATTTGATGTAACTGAAGAAACGCCATACATAGAAACATACGCACAAATAGATGTTATCCTTGATGTTGATTATAACGAAAGTATCGATACAAGTGGATTAAAATCTACAACAGTATTAACAGATGAACAGATTCAAATAAATATTGCAATAAGTTCAGATGTTGAAGACATTTATGAAAGATATTTATTGATAACTGATAACAACACAGGAACAGACATAGCAAGAATACAGATATACGGAGAAACAGTAGCAGAAGATGAAAGGTTATCAATACTATGTAACAATTTGGGTTACGATTTTTTAACAAAAGATGTATCTTTATTCAAAGATTCTGATATGAACGAAGGAAAACCAGATTTTGAAATACTTAATTATAAGAAAAAAGAAATACTATTAGAAGGAAGCAATATTATTCCATACAGAGGATCTTATAAAGGTTTGATAAATAGTATTAAATATTATGGTTATAATAACTTAGTTATTAAAGAATATTGGAAAAATGTTAACATAGATTCTCCAAGATATGGTAAATATAAATCTACTAAGGTTATAGATATATTTGATGATAGAGTAGATTATAATAATGATTCTACAAACATGCCAAATAAAAATTTTAAAAAAACTTCTTTGTTTGGTTTGTATTATAGAATCAATAAAATTAGAGATGGTCTTTTTGATCAACACGATTTACCCTTGGTAGAAGAAGTTTTTGAATATACTTTAGAAGAAGCTCTTATAAAACTTTATGGATTAAAGAATAAATTGAAAGAAGATTTTTTATCTTCTAATTCTAGAATACTTGACATATCTGGTGAATCAGATTATTTTCATAAATCAAAAATAAGAGCAAATTTAGCAATAAGTGTTACTGATGTTATTGATGTTGGTATAGATGCAACGTTTACAGTTATTCCAGATACGTACGGTTACATAATGGATCTAAGAGATATAACGGATCTTGATGTACCTGAACAAACTCCTTGGAGTGTTCCACATATATTTTCACAGGTGATTGCAGATTCAAGTCATACTGTTGAAACTTTGGCTAGTGTATTGTTAGCATATTGGGATAACTATTATCCTAATCTTGATACATTAGATGAACTTCCAGATAAGGAAGGTATATCAGTAGGATATCCGATAGTTTTACAGAATACAAGTTTTAACATTACCTGGGATGAAACAAATGTTGTATGGAGAGATTTGGATAGTAATGCAAATCATATATATGATTTTGTACCGAAAAATCCTTCAGTAAATGATATATTTAGAATAAGAGATAAAATTAGTGGAGAATATGTTCAACATGTTGCATTGGGTGGTGATGGTGCATTAGAAATAGCAGAAGCATTAGTAACAGCATGGTATGCAGCAATGACTTCTGATGGAGCACCTTGGGATAAATTTCATCCAAGTGTTGTTGGATTAGATCCAGGTGAAGATCCAACATTTAGAATTAAAGGATTAGAGGTTGCTGGACAACAGGTTCAATTTGATTTTGAATCATTAACAATAGATGCTTCATTTCCAAATGATTCAGAACTTACAAAATATACATTCAGTTTATCAACACTATATACATGGGATAATTTAGAAAGCAATAATTTTTATGATATAGAATGGATTGTTTATAAAGCAGAAGATACAACACCAGAATTTTCTTATACAGTTAGAGGACAGTTATACGAATATAATGAATTACCATTAAATCTTCCACATGAAGGAATATATACAGTTGAAATGAAACTTTATGATGCATTTAATAATGTATCTAGTGAAACTAAAACTGATTATATAGAAGTAAAATCAAAAGAAATAGATTTTAAGGGTTATTATCGATACATAGATAGAAATTATATATGGAATAATGTCAAAAATGATGTATGGAATGATTGTAATTCATATTGGAATTTACCACTTATAAATAATACTGAAATAAGTAATATTGATATGAGTTGGTATATTGCTGGAGATAGATCAAACCTTATTCCATTGATGGATAAAACTAATCCAGATACTAGTGTAACTATATATACTAAAGATCTTGATATAAATTTTGCTGGACCATATCAATGGGTTAATATGAATACTGTAATATGGGATGATTCAACTCATCTATGGTGGGATGCTACGGAAATAGCAGGAGATTCACCAGCTTATTTTCAAATATTAGATGTATATAGACAGGGACAATTAGAAATATATGATGGAACAGATACTGGATACCATCAATTTTTATCTTTTGATATAGAAAATGCAAAGGATGAATTGAATACAAGTGTTGATCCAATAATATCTAAATATAATTATAACTGTATATATGATGAATTAGATGATCCACAGTATATTTTAGCAGTTGGAAAATATATGGGTAAGGGTTGTGATTTTGAATATGTTGCAGGTTCTACTGGTGATGTTTTGATTGGAGTTTATGGAAACAGTATAACTAATAATATAAGATGGAATGAAATTAATGTATTACACAATTATGCTAAATTATCACCAGCAAGTTTCATAACATTTACGTACGATAATTGTAAAATTCCAGGTAAAACTGATCCAATTTGGACAGTTACAAATTTAGATGATATTGCATTTGGTACGAAAATTTATAAACAAAAAATATTACCATTACTTTTTAAAATAAAAGGAAAATATTCTGTAGATTTACAACTTAACGATACAAATGGTAATACAAAAAATCTAAATAAAAATATATTAATAATAGAATAATTATAAATGTTTAAATGATATATAATATAAGAAACTTATATATGAGAACATTAAAACAAGAGATAAGAAAAATAACTAAAAAGGATTATAAGATATTATATGATTATAGTAAATACAGTAATAATCTTTATAATTATTCTCTATATTTTATTCGTCAGTTTTATTTTAATACAAATAAATATATCGGTCTGAAAGAATTAGAAAAAGAAGTTAAAAATAATGAAAATTATAAACTTCTACCTTCACAATCTGCACAACAAATACTTAAATTAGTTGATAAAAACTTTAGATCATTTTTTGCTTTACTTAGAAAAAAGAAAAACGGTCAGTATCATGATAAAATAAATATACCAAAATATAAAGAGAAAAATGGATTATTTAATATAATATTTACAAATCAAAATGCAATTTTAAAAAATAATATGTTTAATTTATGTAAATCTATAACATATAAAAGAACAATATCCAATCGTAATCTTACTATACCATTTTCTTATAATTTAGATGGTAAATTTAAACAACTTATTATAAAACCATTTAATAATGGTAAATATTTTAAGATGTATATAATATATGAAGAAAATAAAAAAAATGAAAATTATGACTTAAATAAAAACAATTATTTATCTATCGATTTAGGTATAGATAATTTTGCTAGTTGCGTTGATACATCTGGGCATTCATTTATAATGAATGGTAAACCTCTAAAATCATATAATAGATGGTACAATAAAGAATTAGCAAAAAAACAATCAATACTTAAAATATTAAATAATAAAAATATATCGAATTATTTACAAAAATTATTTAGAAAAAGAGAAAATTTTATAGATAATTATATGAATCAAATTGTAAACAAAATAATTAAAAAATGTATAGAATATAAAAATAAAAATATTGTATTGGGTTATAACAAAGGTTGGAAAAATAAAATTAATATGGGTAAAAAAAATAATCAGAAATTTGTTCAAATTCCTTATTTAAATTTTATAAAAAAAATAGAAAGTAAATGTAATATATACAATATAAATTTAATTTTACAGGAAGAAAGTTATACTTCTAAATGTTCATTTATAAATAAGGAAAAAATTAAAAAACATGATAAATATTTAGGTAAACGAATAAAAAGAGGTTTATATAAAAGTAAAGAAGGTATATTAATTAATGCTGATATAAATGCAGCAGGAAATATATTAAGAAAAGTAATTGGTGATGTTTTTATAAACCAGCCAATATTGGGTTTGATGTTAAACCCTGTTAAATTAAATTTTAATTAAGACTTAAAAAATCATAACATAAATAAATTTACTATTTAAAATTAAAAATAAAAGATTATGAGTATAAGTGTAACGGAAATTTTAGGAACAGATTCTATTTCAGGTTCAAGAATAACATTAAATTCTAATTTTGATGTCGTGGTTAATGAAATAAACCTAATGGAAAATTACTTTGATCCTTCAAGTGGAATTATAGATAATTTAACATCGCTCGTTTCAAATACATTAACAGTTGGACTTTCTAGTACATTGTTTGATGTTACTGGAAGTGGAGCAACGTTTAATGCAGCAACTACATTTAATGGAGATGTTACATTAACAGGATTATTAAATAAAAACAACATAGAATCTACTACAATAACAACAGATTTATCGATAGGTTCACCATCAACTGCACCTGACAACTATGTTTATAGAGTTGGAAATTCAACAGGAACTGCAAACACTATAAGTCTTTATGACGGAGAAATTGGACAAGAAGTAGTTTTTGTTGCAGCAGAAGCTATGGGAAATGATGTAGATATAGTTCCAGCAGGAACAGCATCATTGATTGGTGGAACAAAGGTTACATTAGATACTTTGGGTCAATCTGTTAAACTCATGATAGTAACTAACTCAGTAAGTGCTAAAGAATGGTATGTAGTTGGTGGTAATGGTTATACGGTATCGTAATAAAAGCCCACTTCATAATTAAGTATGAAGCCAGCCCTCATGATTGAATGGGGGCTTTTTTATTGTTGTGCGTTTCTTGCTGCTATTTCAGACCAATTTTTTGATTCTTCTACTGAAGCATCTATTGTATTGTTTACTACAGTTACTCCACCATTCCAGGTTCCTGTAATTATGGGATTTCCAGATTCATCTTCAACCTTACCAATTCCACCAACATTTATTATACCGTTTGTAATTGTTGTAGAATCCAATACAACTCTTCCACCAGTCATGCTTATTCCAACCCTGTTACTACTTGTTAAGTTTTCTATACGTATGAATCCAGTGTAGTTTGGCATTAATAGATCTTGACCAGAACCACCCATATCTATTATAGGTATGATATTCATATCAACCTGTGTACAGTTTGCTATGTATGCGTCCATGTTTCCATCGAGAAGTATTATTCCTGATAAACCTGAATCGTGTATGTGTCCATTGACATACTGTAAATTTTCAATTACACATTTTCTAATTTCACTGTTTCCATCTAAAATTCCACTTACATTGCAATCTACTATGGTTACGTTTGTTACATCAGCATATGTTAATATATCAATATTCGTTTTTACATGGCTTTGACCTTCTAATACAAAGTTTGCTAAATCTCCATTTGATCCTATTTCTAAATCACTGTGTATGTATAATTTATTGAATCCTCTGTATGCTGCAATAAGTAATGCATCTGCAATATTGTTTACTTTTTTCTGTTCAGTTCCTGCAGGAAATATTGTACCAGTATTTGATGTTGTAGTATCGATTGTAACACCTCCATTAAATGATGCGTATTCGATATCAGGACTTGAAATCAATCCTGCTGAATTTTGAGAACGAACAGATACTTGATTAACATTTACATTATCACCTACATTTGAATTTGCACCTACTAAATTAACAGCGTATGCACCATCCTCAAATGTTACTGTATAACCGTTTATTATTTCAACAACTCTGGCATATGTAAGTCCACCCAATGATACTTCTGTATTATGGTTATGTGTATCTGGAAATGGCATACCCTCTACTCCATCTTCTAAATCTTTCAATGTGAGTCTAAAACTATTAAGATTTAATTCTCTAATTTCAGTTGGATCTGACTGTATTAGAGTCATATCATTTTTAGGTACATTTATTACTCTAGTTCCCCATGTTACTGTTATTGCCATTTAATTCTCGAATTTTGTTTTTTAATTTATCATTTTCCTCGAGTAATGAGTTATTTAGATCGTTTACTTTTTGTAATGTACTTTGAAATACAGATTCATTTGAACCTTTCATTTCAAAGGTTTGTCGAATTTGTACTTCTAATTGCATATTTCTTTTTTCAGATTCATCTAATCTTTTTAATGCATGTGTTATTGTTCTATTGGCACTATCGAGCATTCGTTTAGATTGAGAAAGATCTGCTTCAAGTTGTTCATATGTTTTTTTCTCCATTATTTTAAATTTTATATTATATGCGTATTATTTATAATGTTTATTCATCTGGTATTAATAAAATAGTTATAGATACACCTGCATCACTGTCTATTGTACTTGATATAGGAGAATTTTTATAGTATGGTGATGATGTAGCACTTCTAACTCTACCAGTTATCGGTTGAGAAGTTGATAATGTTCTTGTATCAGTTACTATTCCACTTCCATTTGTAGAATCATCTATTATTACCATTGTTGCCGTTATTGTTCCAGTTGCAGGACTATCAGGATCTTCTAACATTGTATAAGTATATGTGTCATCTCCTGTTACTGTTATTGTTGTTGCACTGTTGTATGGATCTTCGTTTGCACCTGCAATCAATATTTCATTATCTGTTATTAAACCATGTGCTGTATGTGTTACTGTTGCAGTTGTTCCACTTGATACTATAGTTACAGAATCTTGATATGGAAAATTTGAATCATCAGCAACAACAACAAGTACTCTGGCACCTTCTATAATAGCTTGAGTATTAACATTTTTAACTGTTATTGTTGTTGTTACAGGATCAGTTACAAACGTTACGATTGATCCTGTATCTCCAACATATGTTGATGCATTAGAACCAATGTTATTAACTATTATATCATTAGCAGTTGAATTATAAACATCATATGGATCATTACCTGAAAATGACAAATCTATAAAATCATATTCAAAATCGGTACCACTTACAAATGGTATTTCTATTGCAGCTCCTATTGTATTTGATATAAATTTAGTATTTTGTATATTTATAGTTTCATTCCATAAAAGAGCTGAATCTGGATCTGATGTTTCTGCAAAAATTGCATTTCTAATAACAGGAGCTCCTACAGGATCAAATTGTGAACATCCTGCAAATGATACACCTAAAAATTTATGATCTGAATCATCTCCACTATTGAGAATACCTGTACAATCTTTAAACTGTGTTCCATACAGTGCTGTAAGTGAAGCAAGATTATTACTTCCATATAAATCAAAGGATACATTCATAAATGAATTACCTGCAAAAACTGTTCCTGCACGACCATTATCTGAACCTACTATAACTCCATCAGTAAATGTTGTTGTATGATCGGCATGATCTTCTATAATTAATCCACTAAAATCAATAGAAACAGATGATTTCCATTCACCTCCTTGATAATATTCAGATGTACCAAATTGTATAATTTTTCCTTGATCAGCAAAAGAAACTGCAGCACTTTGACTTGTTTCATCACCAATATACATTTTACCGTAAGCATAATAAATTCCTTCTCTTTCTTGAAACATTCCCCAACCTCTTGTAGCATATGCAGTACAATATTCTACAGTATCACTCCATGCAGTAGTACTTGTTCCAGTTATTCTTAACCCACTTCCAACTGATATTTGATCAATAAAAATACTATCAGCTCTTGCAGATCCTGAACAATCTATCCAGATGCCAAGAGTTCTAACAGATGCTATTATAGTTGATTGTGTACCAGATACCCTTGATCCTGTTTTTGTTGGATCAATTACAAAACATTTAAATCCACCAGCCCAACCGTTTTTATCGTCATTACCAGCTATTAAATAATCTACATAATTAGAAGTACCTGGCGCATCACTTGATACTCTAATACACAATGGAAAAGTAGAAAGAGTATCTAATGTACCCAAAGCTGTCATAGAAATCCATATATAGATACATTGACCAGCTTCAGTACCTGTAGACGCTGTAAAATCTAATTCATTGCCTCCTCCTAAATCATATTGATGAAAACCATCTTTACCAGCATATTTACCGCTTATACATGCAGTACCAATTAAAAATACATCTTCAGATAATGAAATTGTACCACCTCCTTGTTCAGACCAAGAGCCTCCAGCAGTATCATTTATTGCATCGCAATTTGCTATAACTTGTTTACCTTCAATTGCTATGGTTAGTGCCATTATTTATTTTATTTGTATTGCGAAAAAATCCCCCCATAAAATTACAGGGGGATCGAATCGTTTTTAATTTGTTATTAATATATTATGCATCGGTTGTTCTAATTGCAGTCGCTGAACCTCCAGATACACCTAAAGCACCTGATGTTTCAAATGTTTTAATAGGTTCTGCATCTCCTGCAGTACCACCATCTCTAACTCTAATCCATAGTGTTCTATCTTCATCATAAATAAGTTGGAATGTTTCGTCTTCAGATGTTGCTAATTTATCTATGTATGCTATCATAACATCATTACCTGATGTTGCATCATCTGGATCTGACCAACTTTCATCAGCAATTGTAAATTGATTATTACTGTTATGTGCTGAATAAGCTATTCTTCTTATTATACCAGTATCCAATTCAACTCTAAGTATTCCAGTTTGATTTGTATCAGCTGGTATTTCTGATGCACCTACTTCAAGTGTAGTTTCACTTCCTGTATTAAGAGTAACTGCAAGTGCCATTTGAGCAAAATCAAAATCATTACCTCCAGCTTTAGGACCAACTAGAATTCTATCTTCTCCAATTTCTAAACCAAATACTGTAAAAGTAACCTGGTTAGGTGGAGTTTGTTGTGTGTTAGTTAAATCAAATAGTTTATCATTACTTGTTAAATCTAAAGCTTCAATACCGATACCGAAAGCACCAATGATTGCAGAACCTGTAGATGTACCTAAAAATGCTGGTGGAAGAGTTCTAGATGTAACTGAACCATCAACACTTGCATTAGTACCTGATGTTCCACCAGTTAGATACATACCATCTGTTGGTGCAACTCCTGAAAGTAATTGTATCCATGATGTACCTGTTTGACCACCATCAGAACCTGCTTCTGAATCTGCAAGTATCAAACCCGTTCCGGCTGTTACACCTGTACCCCATGATATTATTTCATTTTCATCAAATGTAGCACCGGATTGAGCATCCCAATCTATTTCGTGAGTAATACCTCTAAATAATTCTCCTGGTATTCCGTGTATTTCAAAAGAAGTATAAACTTCAAACCAAAGATCTTCTGTTATATCTGCATTATAACTACCATCATGATCAAATCTATTACCTGGATGGTAATCTGTTGAATTACCGTATATTTCAACATAGTTTCCACCATCTCCTGTATAATCTACTTCAAAACAATATACTGTATTTGCACTTAATTCATATGGAGTATCAAATACAAATTCATATTCAGCATATGCTGATGTTACTCTATCAGCTGGAATAATGTTTGACGTAGCTAATGCTGCACCATCAGGTTCATCTGAACCATCAGTTACTGGATCAACATTATATAATTTACCGGTCATATTACCTGTAGGAGATCCTGCACCTACTTTTAATTGTACACGAAACCTGCGCATATATACATTATTAGAACCTACAGAGAAAGAATTTCCCTGTCTTGTTATGGTACCGTTACCTAAAGCGTTATCTTGATCAGCTTGTGTATTTCCATCTTCGAGAGGAGCTCTTGAAGAAATCCATTTTGTTCTTTCATAAAGTTGATTAATTGTTAAAGCTGCTTTATTCCATTGAGAATAGTAATATCTATTACCAGCTCCATTCAATAGATCAATAGCCTGATAGCCTTCTACATTTGTTATTGTAGTCCAACCTGCAATTGTTGCAAGTGATGTTACATTGTTAAGATCTGCTGACGCAAAAAGTGCAGGGAAAGAGTTACCCAATCCAGCCGTAAAACTAAATTCTGCAAATACACTACCTAATTCTCTTGCTACAACTCGAAGTTTTTTACCGTCAATATCAGTACCTCCAGTTCTTGTTTTTACCATACATCTTAACAGAACGTTATCTGCTGGTACTGTATTGATACCAGTACCCCAATAATTAGTAAGAACTTTATTGTCTTGTATAATCATAATTTCTGTAGTTGCATCAAAGAAACTACCAGATACAACAATTCCTGAATATACAACATTACCAGTATCTTGAGATATTGACCCATCATAAAGGTGTTGTGCCACAGTATCATCGATGTTATAACTGTTTATTAGTGTTATAATGTTATCCGTAGATCTCTCTGACGGAGTAGCTTTTGTGATATCTAAAATATCATCTCCTGACGCTTGAGCATCATCAGCTTTGTCACCTAACCATCTGTGTAACTCTAAAACGCTATACTGTGTAGTAGCATTACCGGTCCATCTAATGTTACCTGTATTTGATATAGAAATATCTGTTGCACTTACTGCCATAATTTAATTATTTTTTATTATATATTTTTTCTTATAAATGTTTTTTATTAATTTATATATTTAATTGTATATTAGCGTTGTTCTATCAGTCCATGCGGTTGTCAAATCATCATAGCTTCCATTGTTTTGTTTGTTAGCTCGGTTTTCTGTCAAACTGCCATCATTTGTATATTTTGTAATTTCCCATAGTGTATCTTTATTAAAACCTACATAATAGTTTCCACTTGTTATAGCACTTATTCTATCTGTATATATGGGTAATATACCGGCCGTTTCTAAAAGATCTATTGTTTCTTGTAAACTGTCTTGAGCATCGATGACTTTTCCATAATCATCTATTATATAACATTCACCATTATAAATTGATGTTGCTAATGAAATTGATGTTCTTAATCTTTCGGCTCTAAATTCATCAGTAATATTGTAATCAGAAGTACCTGCTGATATAATTCTTTCACCAAGATCAGTAAGTGTAGCAGAATTTCCAGTTGTTGTAGTTATATAAAGAGCCATTAATTTTTAATTTAAATGATTTTCAATTTATATATTACAGTTTCAAGCATTTAATATATTAAAATAATATGTTATGAATTTAATTTTGGATATATAATAAAATATATGAATTAAACATAAGATATGCCAATAACACCATTAATTAGAACTTTACAAGTAAACGGAGGAACATTTTATGCATTTTCTTCAGCAGCTAAGGATGAAACAAAGGTAAAGGCGAATGAAGATTTAAAATTTGAATATTCTAAATTTGTTGCATTAAAGATACCTAATTTTGATAAGTTAGATTTTTCAACATTTAGTCATTACGAAAATTATATGCAGTTAAATACCATAGATGGTATGATTTGGAATGGAGGTCTTTCTGGTGATCTTAATGTAGATTTAAGTACTAGTTTACAAAGTTATGTCATGAATATGGAAGCCTTGATGCTATCAGATGATGATTATGATAGTACAATAAAGAAAAGTATATCAGAAAGAATATTTTTTAAATGGCTCAAAGAAACTGGTGCAATTAGATTCAGAGATGCTAATACTAGAGAAAAGAGTGGAGGTGTAACTGGATCAAAATTTGTAGAAGAAAATACTGTTTTAACAGGTACTGAAAGATATTCAAGAGTAGTTCAATATGTAGGTGATCTAGATATAATGAATTCAGTTGAAAAAGCTGGTGAAACATACACTGAGTTATATATAAGGATACCCACACAGGTTGGACATACTCCAACTATTTTGTTTGATGCATACAGTGACGATAATTACAAACCTAATCTTGTAATAACAGGTGAAGGAGAATATTTACATGGAAGAAGTGCAACAACAATTCATCCAGATGGATTAAGTAAAAATGCTTTTTATGATTATGATTCATCAGTTGTATATACAGACCCAAATGCAAACTGGCACAATGAACCACCTGTAGGTGGAAATGTAAACAGTTATTTTACAGAATTAACAGAATTTGATAATCCATTAAATACTGATATCAAAAAATATTGGGCTGATTATGATGAAGGAGCAAATGGCGTTGCATATAGAAGATCAAGTTTGGATGGTATAAGTTTGGATTTTGAACCAAGTAATTATTACGATATTGTAAACGATCCAATTATAACAACAATACAACAATATAATGGAGCTGGTAATTCAACACATTTTGAATTTAATGCTATTTTAATTTATTATGATATTTATAATACTTCAGATGTTAGTGATAGAGCAACAAATTTATATGGTGTTTTATTTTTAGATAATGTTATTCCAACATCAGAAGGTGGTTACATACAAACATTTCAAAAATTTAAACCAAGTACTGTTACAGGATTGAATGGTAATTCTTATGGATTAAGTATAAATATGAAAAATGATGTATCTATAAGTAATGATGGTATATTTACTATTGTTAACGAATACAACAATTTTTCAATGGGATTGTTTTCAGAAGCAACTGCCCAATTACAAGAAGCATCAAAATTGTTTACAAACAATGCAATTGAAATAGAAGATGTGAAGGAAAGACTTACTGCTTTGGAAACCAATGCGTATGCTATATATGATATTCAATCATTAAGTGAAAGAATGAATGCAGTTGAAACTATGGTAAACAATGCACAATTAGCATTTGCTGACAGTACATCTATTTTGGATCTTATAGCATCAAATGCACAAGATCTTCAAAATTTTATTAATGGACAAACATCTGTCGAAATATCATATAATAGTGATGTAATGCAAGGGGGTAATGGAATAATATTGGATAAAAGCGTTAATAATAGAGTTATAGTTAATAATTCATCTCAAAGTTATACTTTAAACACAGTATATGATATAGGAGATAATATAATTGATAGCGAAAGTGGAAATGAATTGGATTTAAATGTTTATAATTTAACAGTAACATTAAAATTGGTTAATTTTACTAATATGTGTAGAATATATGTTACAAATTCTGCAATAAATAATATGTCAATATATATTGATGATAGCATTGTTAGATTTAAAAAAGGACAAGTTGTTAGATTTGTATTTCCTAATGATTTAGAAATGAATGGATATTCAATTAAAATTTATACAGATAAAAATGATAATTTTGGTTTGGGAGAATATGGTAAATTAATTTCTACTCTTACTACCAGTGATTTTATAGATACAAAACCGATAATTGAATTGATTTGTTTAGATGAAAGAGTATATACATTTGATTTTGATGTAATTAAATAATAAGATATGAAATATATTAGAACACTTGAAGAAATAACAGAGGACGATTCTTACATTTATGAAAATATAGATATAAATTCTATTGAGGATTTAGAAAAAGCTATAAATTTTTTGAATGAGGGTAAGTTTTTGAGAAAACTAAAAGGTTGGATAATAACTTCACCTAAGATCAAAAAAACAATGCGAAAAGCAAATTTTAACAGACTTAAAGCTGCTGAATTGGCTACACAAATGAGAGAAAAAGTTGAAACAGAAATTTTGGGTAAACAACATGTTCCTGATATTAGTGATATTATTAAAGTATTAAAAAAACAACAAGCACCACTTATAGATAATGCAGAAAAATACGAAGTAGAAGCTGATGTTTTAGCAGGTGATAATCCATGGCTTAAAAAAATAGTTAGAATATTTAAATTAAAGGGTACAATCGAAGTAAATAGAGAAAAATATGAATCAGCAGAAGATGAAGAAAAATGGATTTTTGATAATTTCGAAAAAGATGCTGAAAAGGTTAAATCAACTTATATGAGTCAGGTCGAAGGTGCCATGAAAGGTAAAGAAAGGGATGCTGAAAAAACTGATACACATTTTATGTCTAATACAATCAAAAAAATGGATAATTTTATAAAAACTAATCCTGATATGGAACATGAAGTAGAATTGTTTATGAGAGCTGCTGTTAGAAGAAGAAAAATAGAAAGAAAGAATTTAATAACATATCAAGATACTGGTGTCAAACCAAAAGATCCAAGAAGAAGTAGTAGTCCAGATGTAAAATCAGCAAAAGAAGCTTTAGATATTATGGCAAAATACAATGTCGAGATAGATAATGCTTGGACACTATATGAACTAAGTAAACATTTTAATGTTAATTATGATGCAGGAAAACAAATGTTAGATATTCATTTAAAATATAAATTAACTGATAGTAAGGAAATATATGATAAATGGAAAGAATTACACAGTACAGAATAAACTTAAATTAAAAAGATGGATAAATCCGTAAATAGTATATCTACAATATTACCAGAACTTTTAAGACTTTATAATAATTCTTTAGAAGGTTTTGAAAAAATAACTGAGGCAATAACCAGTGATCAAGAAACTGTTGCTATAGACGTCGTTGATAATAATAATAATATCAGAAGAATGTTTGTACCGAGTTTTGGTTATCTTAAAAACAAATTGGAACTTTTAGAAACTAACTTTAGAAGTTTGGTTAACGTTGATAGTGGTAAAAGTAGTATAAAATTATCTGATGGTCAATTTAGAAATATTATGATTTCTAACATCAAGGGTGAAGCAGATGATGTTACAGAATTAAATACTGTTAGTAATTTTAATATCAAAGATAATTATTTCTTTGAAAATTTTATAAATCCTTATTTATACATATCTTTAGATCTTACTGGTAAGGTTCCAAGAGATATAGAAAGAATTGAAGTTTATAGATTTATTTTAGATTTAGATAATGCTGCTAAAAGAACGTGGTTTGAAGAAAATTACATTGGTAGAAATGAAGTCGATTATGTAACATTTTTATCTGATTTGATATCAAATGGTATAGCATACATTCCAGATAGAGATATAATTGATGTTCCACCAAGAACTGTTAGATTTAAGGGTGGATTCAATGTTATAAGAATTTCTGATACAACAACCGAAGAGGAAATAAACGGAATTACAGTTAATCTTAAAAGAAAAGTATATACATTAAATAAATTATCATATACAGATACAAGATCTAACTTTTTAGATACAATGAATCTTAAAATTGGAGATTCATTAATTGTTGCTGGTGATATAAGAGATACAAGATATATAATAAAAAGTGTAGATACATCAACAAATAGCGTTGTATTAGAGTTGATAGAAGGTTATAGAACAATTCCAATAGGAGCTGATACATTAATATTTTATTCAGAACAAGACAACTTCGTTGAAGGACAAATAGGAATTGGATTCAATGAAAGATGTGTAGTATTTGTTAAACCTATAGATCCTGTATCGAAAATATCTTCTAAAAATTGGTCTCCAGGTGTTGCATTTTATTCAAATGATTTAAAAATAACTATAAATGGTTTAGAACAAAGTCTTGAGCAGTATTATAGAACAGAGGTTACTGATTTTAGTACGTATTTGTTTAATCTTGCGAAAGACAAATTACCACCTGCAATATTGGGAATCATTCCTGATGCTCCAGTATTAAATGGTGAAAATGTAAGTGTTTTAAAAATAAATCAACATCTTGAAAACAATCAATCAGTTAAGGATCTTATAGAATTACAGAATCAAAAAATTACAATTCTTTCTGAATTGAAGGAATTAGATGATGCTATAAAAGCCAAAAGAGAATTGATAGCAACAAAGAACTATTCTGGTAATCAACAAGAAAGACAATCAGATAAAAACGAAGAAAGAGCTTTAATAACAGAACGTAATACTAAAACTGAATTGTATTCATCTATTGTTAAAGAAATAGAAGCACTTGCTAAAAGCGGTTCATTAACATCTTTTATTCCTAAATATAGAGCAAGAGGTTATTTCGAATATCCAGATCTAAAAAGTATTCCAGAAACTGGATTCCAACAGATAGTTCAATTCATAACAGAACATAGGTATCTATCTCTTGATGGTGCGGCTAATCCAGTAAACCAATTGGATTTTACTGATGGTGATGTTCAAAGAAGAGCAGCATTTTCTCCATGGGAAAGAACTGAAAGTAAGGTAAGAAATAGAGTATATAATCCTGATACAGACGAATATGAATGGGAAATTGAAGATGTTGAAAATGCAGATCAATACAATATAAATACGATTGATATACCGATAAGAAAGGGTGAAATTCTTGAAGTAAAAGTAATGTCAGTATCTGAAGCTGGATGGCCTTCTAATGGTTTGAAATCTGATTGGTCAAACATAATTAGAATTCAGTTTCCAGATCAATTTACTACAAGTAATATTGTAACAGATATATTAAGTGAAAACCAAATCGATCTTTCAAGAGTTAGATTACAGGAAGAATTAAATTCAAAGGGAATTGATAGTCATCTATCAGATTCATTTACAGCTAATGAAAAATATTATCCACATCAAGCTCAAAACATTGCATCAGGATTTTTATCTCCTGAACAAACACCAATTGATCTTTATAATAAGTTGATAGAAATGACAACTCAATTACAAGAATATGGAGAAATTCTTAAGAAAGTTAAAGGTACACTTGTTGTTAAAATATTGGATGAAGATGGTAATGAAACTAAGATAAATAAAAACCAAATAAACAAATTCTTTGCAGGTTATTATACTGATATTGTTAATACATTGGATGTTAAAAAGGGTGTTATTGTTAGTAAGACATTTTTCTTACAGTTAGAAAACATTGCAGCTACTGCATTAGAATTGATATCTAGATTACCTGGAAGTTATACTAAAAGAGTTAAAAGATCTGAAGCAGATACTCCTGATATAATTCCAGCTATATATGGATATTATGAAAACAACGATATAACGATAGAAGGTAATCCTTCTTATGTTTCTAGTGATGATACTTATAATACAAAATTAAAATATGATTTAGTACCTGTTGTTTTGACAAATTCTAACAATTCTGATAATACAGATGAAATAGGTGTTTTAGCACCTTATCAAGCTGCACAGGTTAAATCACAATTCATATATTGTAGATTTAAAGATCTTGCAGCAGAAGAAAGTTTTTATTATCATAATGAACCAACTAATCGTGGAACAGATGTGGGAACTCCAATAACAAACGGAGAAGAAGCAGAATATTCTTATGGAAGAATTGTTCCAGGTGCATCAGTTTCTGATGATGATTTCATTTTTGGCGCAGCTTTTAATAGTGGTGTTCCATATAGAGATGTTGAATTTGATCCATCTAATCCAAGTGGTATACCTGATGAAACAATAGAAGTACATATTGATCATCCGTTTGTTCAAAGTGAAATTATATACAATTCAGTATACGAACAAATAACAGGTATTACTCCTACTACAGAAACTGTTGCAGAATTAGCTGTACAGTTGTTTAGACATTCTAAGTTTTCAATATTACAGTCTAATACCAAGTTGGGTAAAAAACAAAATATGTATATCTATGATGGTTCTGCTGATGAAACAAAAAGAGCTCAGATGTTAACTGCAGGTGGAAATGGTTCAGATCTTGTATTTACCAGAACATTGAAAACGTCCTTTGAAGAAAATGATCAATATCTATTGGGTAAATATACTTGTGGTTCATACATGTTTTTAGCAACTGATACACATGAAACAATTTGTGTTGATGGTAAAAATGCAACTTCATTAAAATCAATAGAATTTGGTTCACACAATTCTTTAAAAATACCGTTGATATTCCAATTTAGAATGACAGATTATTGGGGTAAAGGTTCTGAAGGTTTGGGTAACATTGCAGGAGTTCAAAATGGATCAATTACCAATGTAACTTATGCAAAAAGAATGGGATTTGATATTTACGATGTTGCTGGAGATACTTTTTCTTTTGACATCGAAATATTTGCTAAATACAAATCAGATAATCTAAATCTTGAACAACTTCCAAGTAGACAACTACAGGTTGCTATAGATGATGTTTCAAATACTTTAGAAAATTTAGCTCCAACAATATTAGAAACTAGAGTAGATCTTGGTATACTATCATAATAGAAACTTTATTCAATTGAGGAGATCTAAATGATCTCCTTTTTTTTCTTTATGTATTTTTCTAATATATAATTTAACATTGTAAACAAAAAATAAATATGGCCAAACAATTTTTTTCTAACTACAGTTTTGGACTTCTTTCGACTAATCCGAAGCTTAGTACCAATATAAAATTAATGGTTGATAGTAATGATGATCTTTATTTAGAATCATTCAGTGCAAACGAGGCTCTTTCAAACAATAAATTTAAGGGTTATAAGATTGATCCAAATTCTAAATACAGCGTTGATCTATTTAATTTTTATAACAAGGGACAGTTTCCTAAAAAATTAGCGTATGATGTATTTCAAGCTAATGATAGTAACACAGTTATGTCTAAATATACTGAACAGTTTGAAATGTTTTATAAAGCTGGTGCCAGACGAGTAATATCAGAAAAATACACGGAAGATATGGCGATTTTTGCTCCAATATGGTTGGAAAAAGATGTTCCAGATTATTTCGTGATATTTAAAATAGAAGGACCTGTTAACATAAACAGTAGAAATGCAACAACTGAAAATTTAAATGAAGCTGCTGCAAAGGACCCAGACAATTTTATTGATAATGTAATCAAAAAATCTACAATAATAAAAACATTTGATCTTAGAAAGACAACTAATTTAGGTAAATATATAAGAAATCACGTAAATGATGAAGCATTTCCTATTTCATCTGTTACACTAAATGTTAATAAAAATGAAGTAAGTTATTATAACGGTATATCATATAACAAATCCGGATTTACTTCAGTATCTGAACGTTTATATGATACTTTGGTTGCTAAAGATTCTACAGTTATGGAAGATGAATATTTTGTAACTAAGGGTTTTGAAAGAAATAATATTGTTAGTGCAAATTTAATCAATTTAGAATTTTTATTCAATGATGATGTTACAGATAATTATAAAATAAATAGATACTTTGGTCTTTATGTTACTGATAATGAAGAAGGAAGTTTTTTATTGGATGGTGAAGAATTTTTTAGAAAAACTAGAATAGAAAAAACTCAAACTCCTTATCCAATAAATAAAACAGATGTTTCTGAAACGCTTGTAAATGAATATAATTTAACAAACCAAAGGGGTATTTTGTTATTTACGCATGATATAGATACTATAACGGCATTACCAAAACCTGAATATATCGATACAATTGCTAGTTATTTTTATGTAAAAGATAAAGAAAATAATTTTCATAACATTAAAACTGGAAGTGTATGGAATGATAATCAGATTAGAATAGCAGATACAGAAGTTGATGTTTCTAAATTTTCTGGATTCTCACCAATGATAACATCATCTAAAGGAATATCTTTATCTGGTCGTGGTCGTGCAGGTGCTATGTTTAAAATTATTGGTGAATTGGATTATGGATACACCATAAGTTTTTATGAAGGAACAATACCACTTGTTGTAACTGGTGATTCACACTATATCGGAGAAGTATCTGCAGTAGAAACAAATAATGATATCGGAGAAGCATATGAAACATTTTTTAATAGATTTGGTGCTCCAAAGGATGTTGCAATTTCATTAGCTGCTGCAATAAACAATATAAGAAGTACGAAAAAAACATTTAAAGCATTAGCAGTAGATGATACCGTAATAGTTGAAAATCTTGTAGAAGGTTTTAATTTTAATTCTATAAATTTTGTTTTATCATCATCTACAATAAATTTAGAACCATATCCTAACACACATGCTACTAACAATTTCTTTGCAGGTGGTAGCGGTAATAAAGATTCTAGAGTAAAAATTCATGTTGATGACATACTTAAATTTAATACAGATAGATACATAAAAACTAAAACTGGTTATGCCTTGGTTACAAATATTGGACCATATTTAGATGAAAGAACTTATGATGAATTTAATAACATAACAACATACAGTAATTTTAATAATTATAGAAGTGTTGTTTTAAAAGGTGATAAAATATATTATGATTCTAATAGTAAAGTATCAATATATGAATTGTTTAGACCAAAGTTTGGTAGATTTTCGTTTTATCCAATAAGAGATTTTGATGTTGATTTTTATTCAACAGAATATTTTGATCTTGGAGAACTGTATGCTGAAGAAGATGAATATAACGAACAGGATGCAAGTGGTAATTATATTTATAAAGCAAACCATCCTGATATAAGAGATTTTTATGAAACTGGTTTCGGTAGATTACAGGGTATATTACAGAATGATACGCCTGAAGGAACAACGACAGAAGCGGTTACAAATGAATATGATAGATTAAAGGAAAATTATATAAGAGAACTTTCTAATATATCAAGAGTTGTACCTTACATAAATAAATGGGTTTATAAGGAAGGTAAGGATCTTAGAAACAAGGATTACAGATTGAATTTTTCTGGTGCTTTTGGTTTACATAATTTTTCTCCATCATCTAAAAATATCATACAGGATCCAGATTCATTTACACATGAATGGTATTATCTTTCAAAATATCCTGAGTATTTTACAGAATCAGATGTGTTAAGATCGTGGAGTTATTTTGATAAAAAAGCATACGATAATTTCGATGGTAATTCAATATTACCCCCAGCACTTGGATATTTTCAAGATATAGATACTGATAATTTTACAGATTATTTTACAGTTGATAGAGTTAATTTTAATAATGCTTATATTCCAATAGATAGACAACAAAAATATTCTACTTTAGAATATGGTTCTAAATACAGATATGCTGAAACCTTTTTTAGAGGTATTAAAGTTATAACAAAACAGAGATCAGATTATAATTTAGCATTTGATGATAAATTATCGTTGAATTATAATATTAAAAATTTATCATTGATTCAAAATGGTAAATTTAATGGATATAAATTTTCAGCTATAATGATACCACACCAAAATAAGGTAGATGTTGAATACGTTAGTAATGTAACTGAAAGATCTGGTTTTCAAATTAAGTTTGTTGAAAATCAAAAATGGAAAACTATTACACTAATGATTTTCTTAGATATAGATTATACATATTTGGATGGTGATAGAGAATTTATCGATAGAACGCTTTTATATTCGTTATTAAATAAATTGGATGCTGCTTCAGGTGATCAACCATTTGCAACAAATGATTATCAAAATGTAAGAATGCAGGGTGCTTTAGATTTCATTACAAGTAGTGGAACTGGTCCCTATCTTATAAAAGGTACTACAGATACTTCTGGTGTTCCAACGAATTTTGTACATGATATTACGATTGGTAGTGATGGAAAATACAATCAAATATATTTTACTATCCCAGGAACCGGTACAGGAGCCGGTAGTTATAAAATAGAACAAATAGATAGAGTTATTAATGAAAATACTTTATTAGTTAATAGAATGACTTATAATGATATTCCTATTCCTTCATTTCCATTGACCACTCCTATTCCAAATTTATTAAAAGGTGCAACATATAATATAATAGATGGTGGATATCAGGCATATTTAGAAAAAATGAAAAGTTCTTCGTTTGCTGATATTTATGATAGAGTTAATAGAGGTAATCCTGATGTAATTTATGAAACAGTTAAAGAAGATGGAACATTAACATATAATGAATTTGTTGTAGAATTAGTTAGTCCTGATATGGTAATAAGACCATTATATTTACAAAGAGTTGTTGATGAAGATAAACCTGTTGCTTTTAATTTGATTGAAACTATTGGTTATAGAGCAGCTCTTAATCCAACAATAGAATTGTTACCATTTTTTAGACATTCAGGTTATTACAATCCTAAATTTAAAGACATTGTAAAATTTGAAGATCCATATATTCTTAAAGGTTATCCAGCAACTGGAGCTGATGAATTAACAGCATATGAATCAAGTGTGTTTGATGAAATAAGATATGGTAACACACAATTTAAGTTAGATGAAGACTTTGGTAAATTACAGAATGTATTTTATCATAAAGTTAACGAAGAAAATCCAGGTAGTATATTGGAATTATCTAACATAAGTGCATTTTTGAGTAGATATCCATTGATAGGAGAAACTGGAATTGATAAAACAGATAGATACATATTTAGTTCTGCATGGGATCCTGGTTATTTTATCAAAAACAAAAATAAAATAAACACAGAAAATGTTGCAGGTACAAGAAGTACATTTGAGAAAAAATCGTATTTTGGTTCTAAAATGACTCAAATACCTGATGCTATGCCGTTAGAAACGTTTGAAATAGCTGAATATCCAGGTGATGATGTTGATTTAAGTAATTTTACTGAAAGAGTTTTTTATGAAGAGGATGATAATAACATAATATTTCATGTTTATCTTGCAGATAGATTAACTGATGAATTGTATATTAATCTTTATCCAGAATTTAATAAATACGTAAATCCTTTATACGGGTTTGGTAGAAAAGATACTTTAGAGGATGATATCAAAGATTATATAACTAATAATATATTGATAGTATATAAAATAAATACAATTGATCTTTATGTTAAAGGTATAAAATCAGATGGAACAACATCTTATGCTTATATGGATGATACTAATGAAAATAGATTGACAAATAATCTTAATATTGATAGACAAATGTCTATAAAATATATAAAGAATAGTAATCTTAATTTTAAAATTACATATAATAAAATAAGTGGTTATACCTATTCATTTGGTTTATCCGTTGATTTAGATAAAAAATAATATTGTAATATAGTACAATATATAAAATAAACAAAATAATTAATAATGGCTATACTTATTAAAGAAATTCTTGCTTCAGATACAATATCAAATATGGTTGATAAAATCAACGAAAATTTTGATCAAGTTTTATTGAACGGCGGTGGAATTCAGGGTATGATTGGTGGAGATGGACCAATAGGACCAATAGGACCAAGAGGTACTAGAGGAAGTAAATGGTTTACAGGAACTGATGATCCTAATTTACACGTATTTGGAGAAAATTTAATAGATGGAGATCAATACATATGGGATAATTCAACAACATTTACATATCAGATATGGAGATATAGTTCAACAACATTACTATGGACATATACTAATATTGATTTAAATATAAGTAGTGGAGGTGGAAGTAGTTCAGTTGTTTCTTTATGGAATAGTGGCGGTAATACTATATATGGTAGTGGAAGTGTATTTCAAGATGGAGAAGATTTTCTTTTTATACCACCATCAGATGAACTTAGAGTAGTTACTGGTGATGATACTTATGATATTAAATCTGTATTGATTGGTGGTTATCCTACAACAATGGATACTCCCCCAATTCAAGGAGCAGGTGCACCTTGGTTGAATTATATAAGTGATACATATGCAGCAGCTATTAAATCAAATAGTGCAGGTCTTTTATTTTTACATGATACTGGTGGAGTTCCTCAAATTGTTTTTTCTAACCATGCTGGAACTGATATAGTAGCAGATATGCCATATATATTATCAAGTATTGAAGATAATTTAACATTTCATAACCCTAGATCCATACAAAGTGCATTATTGGATGGTTTAAAATTCACAACAGATGATACTGATATAATAACTGAAAGCGGAAGAAGCGTTATATTAAGAACAACTGGTAATCCTACAACATATGATTCTGGATTAGCTGGATCAAATGCTGCAGGAGACATATACATAATAGCAAAAGATTACACGAGTAGTACAGATGGTACGACTAAGGGAACTGATCCAGGCGATAATTATACAACTCCAAATCAATTGTTATTGAAAAATGTTATTACAACAACTACACCTGCAGGTGATAGATACAGTCATATATTAATGACTGGTAGTGGTACCTCATTGACAGGTAATAGATATATGGAAATTAAAGTTGATAATTCATTAAAATATAGTGTTGATAATATACAAACAATAACATTGACATATGATGGTATATATTTTAATACACCAGGTTCTAGCCGTGTACAATTTGATGGTAATGTATATCATAATGATTATAGTTATTTTTTATCTAATGAGGCTTATCTTACAACAGTAGATGAATATGCTGGTGCTATAATGGTTACTGGTGGTAATGCTAATTTACAGATTGGTTCTGGAGAAGGCGCATCTTCATATCAAAGTAATGGAGCATTTTTACAAGCACGATTAGATACTGATATTAAATATTTGTATTTAAATCCATTGGGTGGTTATGTTAAATTGGGTGGATATACAGAACCTGCATCTGAATTAGATGTTACTGGAGTGATAACTACAACTGGAGGCGATTCTGATGATTGGAATTCTGCATTTGGATGGAACGATCATAGCATACAGGGATATTTAAAGGATGATGGTTCAGTAGCACTAACACAAAATTGGAATGCAGGAGGATATTACATTAGATCAAGACAGTTTTATTCAGATGCAACTGGAACTACTCCACCATTTATTGTACAAAGTGAAGCTAGAGTTTCAAAACTAAATGCTGATAAGTTAGATAACTATCATGCATCACACTTTTTGTTTTCAACTATTGATGATACAATTTCAGCCAATTATAAAACAGGGTCACCTACTTCTAGTAAAGATTCAGGTATATACGGTAACTATAATTCAACAGTATATAGTAATATATGGGGTGTTAGCTATGTGACAACAATTGCAACAGATGGTTCAACATTAGATTCTTTTTCTGGTGCAGTTAATTCATATGAAAGCGGACCTGCTGGAAATTTAGCAGGTGGACATCAATTCATATGGGTCAATACTGGAGTTATTAAATCTGTACTTGGAGATAACATATATACAACAGGTCAATTTATTTCAACAAAAGCAAGTGGAGCACCTTTGGTTGTTGCATCTACTGGAAGGGTTGATAATTTAAATGTAGAATATTTTAATGATCAATTAGCTTCATATTATGCAGTTGATGGACATCTTATAAATTCACATGATACAACCGCAACAGGACCTGAGTTAACAACATTAACAGATGGTAGTAATGCAGATGCGTTACATAATCATGCTGAAACAGATCCAGTATGGAATACTTGGAAAGATGATAATTCACATATTGTTAATATTTCATTAAGTGATATTAGTGGTTGGGATAGTGGTTCAAATTTATATTTATCTAACACAACTACATCAACAGTTGTTATAGGAGATAATACTAACATATATTCAAACACAGAAGGTACTTTTGAAAATAGATATTCATTAGTTAAAAATAATATAGTACTTGGTGTAAATGCCGGTAAAGCAAATCCACAAGATGATCCAGATCCAAGATTTAGAGGTAGTTATAATATTATAATGGGACTCAATGCTGCTTTTACTCTTATACTTGCTGATAATAGTATAATTTTAGGACAAGAAGCCGGATATTTATTGGAAGATGGAGATGCTAATATTTTTATAGGATATCAAAGCGGTCGTAGTATAGTTGATAGTACTTATAATACTTTGATAGGATATCAAAGTGGTAAATATTTAACCGGTGAATACAATATCGCATTAGGATCACAAGCTTTAATGGGTAAATCTTCAAATAATTCTTCAGATGATCATAATATAGGTATAGGAAGATATACTGGATTTAATCTTCAAACAAATGCTAAATATAATATATTGATGGGATATTATGCAGGAGGAACATTAGGAAACCATGATAATAATATATTTATAGGATATCTTGCTGGTAGATATGCTGTTGCAGATAATAACATAGCAATTGGTTATGAAGCATTAGGCGGAAATACAGCGTTAGCTGGAAATGATAATGTTGCAATAGGAAGATTAGCGGGAAAAACTTTATCTACAACCGCATATAGTAATGTTGTTATAGGAGCAAATGCCGGACCACAAAGCGGAAGTGGAAATACAGCATATAAAAATGTTATTATCGGAAAAGGTGCAGGTGATTCAGTTACAACTGGTTTTGAAAATGTAATAATAGGTGAAAGCGCAGGTGCTTCAATAACAGCCGGACAAGAAAATGTATTAATCGGAGTAGGTACTGGAGGAGCAATCACAACATTAGATTATAATACCATAATAGGTTGGAATGCAGGTTTAATTACATCTGGTGCATCAAATGTAATGTTAGGACAAAGTGCAGGTGTTAGTAATACTACTGGAAGTTCTAACACATATATTGGACGAGGTGCAGGTTCAGATAATGTTGGAAGTTCTAACGTTTTTATAGGTAATTTTGCAGGTGAACTTCAAACAGTAGCAAATAATAAACTTATTATTGCTAATTCTAATGTACAAGAATTAATAACGGGAAGTTTCACATCAGATACGTTATCGTTAAACGCAGATGTAACAATAAGAGATTTTTTAGTATTGGATAACGTTGCACACGCATCACTAAGTGGAACATTTACCATAGCACCTACATCATCCTTTATGAGTGTAGATGCAGCTGGTGGTGTTACATCTGATGCATCTACTGCAATAGATGATGGAGATTATGATGGTCAGATACTAATTATAACAAATACTACAACTAATCCTGTTACAATTAAAAACGGTGCTAATACAAGAATGGCTGGAGATGTTACACTAGGTAATTATGATACAATATCTTATATATGGTTAAATACAGATTGGTTAGAAACATCAAGAAGTGATAATAGTTAAAATAAAATAAAATGATAATAGATAACGAAGAAAAAAAGGAAGCAATCAGACTCATGGATGAATATCGAACAGTTCACGAGCAGATTGTAATACTCGAAGAAGAAATAGAAGATTTAGGTAAAAGAAAGGATAATTTAGTCGAAGAACTTAAATCTTTAAGAGAAGAGGATAAGTACTTTATGAATATTCTTGTTGAAAAATATGGACCTGAAAACGTGAATATAGAAGAATTAAAAAAATTAGTAATATGAAAATTTTAATGTATTTAGGAAAAGCATTTAAATGGATAATTGATCCTAAAAATAGAACATTGGTAATGTTTTTAGGAATGGCTTTGTTTTTAGTTTTGTTTTTAAGTCAATGTAATAGAACAAAACATTTTAAGGGTGAGGTTAAAGCAGCTGAAAAGAAAGCTTTAGTAACCCATAACAATTATTTAGCATCACAAGATAGTGTTGAAACATATGTGACTAAAAATAATTCACTTAAGGGGGTAATAAGTGGTTATCAAATAACTGAAAAAGAACTTAATGATATTTATAATGATTTATTTACTGAACATGAAGAACTTAAAAATACTAAACCTAAAACAATTATAGAAACTAAGATTGAATATAGGGAAAAGATAGTTGAAGTTCCTGTTTATGTTGAAATGGATAGTAATGGTGGTAAATTTACATTCAATGCAGATACTGCTTTTGATGAATTAAATTCTAGAAAATTAAGTGGGATAATACCGTTTAAGATGAAATATTTTAATACTTTTGATAGTACTGAAATAGATATATCTTATAACAATCTTTTTGGTATTCCTTATCCTGGATTGGCAAATTTTGATCTTAAACAATCAATGGGATTGATAGTAGGATTATCTAATGATGAAGAAACTGGTAGACCTGTAATATGGGCAGAAACAAAATACCCAGGTATAACGTTTTCAAGTATAGTTGGAGCAGATATATTAGCAGATGAAAAAGATAATAAATTAATTAGAAGCTATAGAAAAGTTTGGGGTGTTGGTTTAAACGGAGGAATAGGATTGGATGCTAATTTAGAAAAGACATTCTTTTTGGGAATAGGATTGAATTATACACCTAGATTTTTACAGTTTGGAAAATAAAATAAACAATGGCAAGTAGCAGTAGATATATACAAATGAATGACTACGTATTAGTAGAATACGAATATACTGATCCTTCTAATTTGGAAGAATATGAAGTTGACGATTGTCCAGTAGAAATACTTACTAATGGATATACATCAACAAATTATATGTTTACTCCAGATGATGCGATTACTGATTTAGGAAACATTAGAGATAGAAGTGCTACACCTATCAATAATGATAAGGATGAATATGTCTCATTAAATACTGATTTACCGATTGAATATGTGGATTATGATAGTCAAATGACTGAATCTGCAAATCTTGAACAGGTATTTGATTCTCCAACAACTACATCTATAGCATATGATACGGTTAAATTTCATATGAGAGCAGGATTTTCATTTGAAGATTATGATGGTTATCTTTTTGAAATAATGGTTTCACAACGAGATAATACAAAGATGAATTTAAGTTCGTTGGTATTCTATAGAACTGATAGTTTTCAAACTCTTAATCCAAAGCCGTTCTTGGTTGGTGATAAGTTGTATACTACGTATATTGAAATAAAAATACCAGCTATAAAATATTTTAATTTTACAACAGTTAATACAATAGTTGGTACAGATAAAATAGAATCTAGATTAACTACTCCTAACATACAACCAGTATCTGCAGCAAACAGAGTAAAGGGTCAGGGATTTTTAACAAGTACTTTGATAGATATTACATTAAAGGGAATATATGAAACAAATATCATAAATGGATTTACATATTACAAAGTTAAATCTCTTAATTCTGCAACATTAAATCAAGCAGATACTTTTGGTGATTTAGTTGCTAAGATAGAAGAAGCCGAAGACGGTGATTATTACAGATTTTACGGAGAATATAATGGAATCATATTTGAAGATTTCATAACAGAATTAAATAATCAAGGAAATGATTATCTAGTATTTCATGAATTAACTGTTAATGAACAGGTAGGAATAAATACTATTGAAAGTGGAAATTATACATTGTTACAAACAGATAATTGGGATACTATAAATACATTTAGACCTGTATTATTGAATAGTGGAAATGCTGTTAGTTATACAATATCTTATGTTTTAAGGTTAATGAATAAGGTTGATAACAGTCAAATAATAAAATCATCACAGTTAAGTTCATATGATGTTAAAAAGTATGGAAAGAAAATGATGCAATTAAATATGGGATTGATTCCCACAATTACTAAAGTTTATAATAAAATAGAAAATGTTAATATATTACCGGAAACTGAAATTGAAACAGTTGAAGTAGTTGAAGAAGAAGTTATTACATTACCAGATCCAATTATAAAAACATTGACAACTACTGTAGAAAAAATAGTTATAAAAACAGAATATGTAAATTTATTTAGAGATAGAATTAACATAAAGGTTGGTTCATCTAAAGTAAGTGTAACAAGTAAAAAAATAAATTAATAATGGCAATAGATATAAGAACATATAATGAAAATGAAAGTGATCAATATACGACAGTTGTTCAAAAATTATCTGAGAATAATGAGATATTTGCACAAGGTTACGCTATAATAAGGATTTCTCCTTTTGGTGATTATTATATGTTTACTATATATAGGGAAATAGATGGTCAAAACATACCGATGGATTTAACAACTCTTGGAACACTGTACCTTAATTTTTATGATGAAAGTGAAGAAATATCAGTTAAAAGTTATAGAAATACTGAAGGCGTTGATAGCACACAAGGTGAGGTAATGTTTAAAGTGAATAAAACTCAATCCAAAAAAATATTAGGTTTTAAAAATAATACTTTTTATATTACAAATAGAATGGAATTAGGTGAAGATGCATCAGATGAATCAGTTATTTATAGTGGTATATTTTATAAGTTTAGTGAAGCAGATGAAAATGCACTAAAGGAAGAATTTGAAAAATATAAATTAAAGACGCAGGAAATTATTGCTTTACAAAATGATGAAATTGAAAATTTACAGGAAGAAAATGATGCTTTAGTTAAAAGATTATCGTATATTGTTGATTTATATAACAAACAAAAAGCTTTAAATGCAGAATTACAAAATCAAATTGAAACTGGACAAACTGAACAAAATGGACAAACTGAACAAGAAAATATAATTATACCACCTATAAATACGATAGATCCTAATACTGTTTTAGAAGAATTGTCTAATAATATTCCATTAAGTGAACAAGAATTAGAAAATATAGTTGATAGTTCTAATAAAATAGGTATTAAACAATTTCAATCAGTATCAACAAGTGGTGGTATAGGATTACAATAACATCAAAATGTCAGAAGATAAATTAAATATAGAAAATGATATTAAACGCTAGAAACGATACTTTTACATTTTTCTTTCCAATTAAATTCGTACCAGATTGGGTAAATGAAAGATATGCACCATATTTAAATAAAATGCCTGGTAATTTGATAACTAAACCAATTGATCTTATTAATTATGGCGTACAATCTTTAAATCTTCCAGGTGCAGCATTTACTCCAGTTGAACAAGTAGGTAAACATGGAAGAATTAGAACATATAGAGATGCAAAACCAGAACAGGAATTATTATCAAAAGAATTAACAGTAACTATTCAAATGCTTGATGGTTATATTAATTATTGGATGATGCTAGATATATTTTCTCATTGGTATGGATTCGAAGAAAGTTCAACGCATTTACCCGAAGGAACTGCAATAAGAATACATGATTCGGAAGGATTAACAATAGTTACAATACAGATGAAAAGAATGTTATTTACAGAAATAGGAGCAATTGATATGTCATTTTCAAATAATGAATTAACATTTTCAACCTTTGATTGTACATTCAGCTATAATGAATTATATACAAACGTTGATTTAGATTAATATATAAAAAAATAAACTTTATAATGGAAGCCTTTAGTGATTATATAAAAATAGAAACAAGACTTGATGAAATCTTTACAAAGTTTTTAAATGAACAAGATGAGGATTCTAAATTTTCTAATAATGTTAAGATGATAATTATAAATAAAAAAGAAGAATTTATAGTTGATGAAAATATAAAGGGCTTTTTTAATAAAATAAAAGATAAATTTAAAAATCTTAAAGCTAACGTTAAAAGAAAAATAGAAAAAATCAAAAAGAGAAAAGATATAACTGATGATGAAAAAGAAACTGAAATAGAAACTGTTTTGAGTGAATATGATGAATCAGTACAAATTACTTTTAATGAATCAATAGAGGAATACATAACATCAAATGGAAATGATTTTAAAACATTTTCTGAATACTTAGATAATTTAAAAATTATAATTGATGAAAGTAAAAAAAGTGAAGAAGAATTAAATAGGATCTTTGATAAAAAGTTCGATGAACTGTGTGAAAAATTACGATTGATGGATTTGGAAAGTTTATCAGAAGAAGAATTGGAAAAACTTGTTCAAGAAAATTTGATTGAAGAGGGTGTTTTAGGAACCATAATCGGAGGATTAGCTGGTTTTGCGTTAGGAAAATGGATTGGAAAAAAAGTTGCAAAGGTATTGGGAGTTGAAAAGGGTATTCTTTATGATCTATTTACGAGTAGACTTGTTGGTACAGCAATAGGAGCATCAATTGGTAAAAAGATATAAATAAATAAATATATAAAATAAATAAAAACAAAAAAATTATGGCAAAAGTACTAAATTTTAATCAATTTTTTAGCGTTGAAGACAAGGTTTTTACCGTTGATGAAATGAAAAATATAATTGCAAATGATTATATTAAGAGTTCTAGTCAAGACTTGTTAAAAGAATGGTTAGAATTAGACGAAAAAGAAGATGTTCTTTTAAATTCTGAAATATTTGAAGCAGAAGGTTTAAAATTAACTTATACTGATGAAGGTGAATTAAGTGAAGAATCAATAGAACTTCTTATATCTGAAATGGAAGATGATGAAGTAGAAGAAATGCTTGCAGAATTTACAGATGAAGATTTTAATGAAATGCTTGCAGAATTTACAGATGAAGATCTTGAAGAAATAATGTTAGAATTTTCTGATGAAGATATGGATGAAATCCTTTCTGAATTGAAAGATGAAGATTATAAAGAAATTGTTGAGGATTTTACTGATGAAGAAATCAAAGAATTAAGAACTCAATTAAAGTTTACAGAAGATGAAGATCTTTTTGAAGCAGGTGCTAAATCAAGAGTACTTAAAGCTGTTGTTAAACAGGGAAAAGCTGCTAAAAAAATACTTAAAACTCAAAAGGATAAAGTTGCAAGTAAAGCAAAATCTGTAATTAAAAGCGCTAAAGATTCTAAAGCAGGTAAAAAAGTAAAAGCTAAACTTCTTAAAACTAAAATGGTTAAGAAAAAAATGGGTGGTAAAGTTACTCTTACTAAAAAAGGTAAACAAGCAATTAAAACTGCTAAAACTGCAGGAGTTGTTGGAGCAGCAGGTGTAGGAGTTGGAGCAGCAGCAGCTACAGCAAGAGCTAAAAAGAAAAACGAAAGTTTACAAGAAAGTATAGAAAATGAAACTAATTCAGAAGTTATTTTATTATTAAAAGAGCAAAAGGAATCTTTGAGATTTAAAATAGTTAAATTAAAAGCATCTTTAATGGAATCATGTGAAACATTGATTGAAGAAGAATTTATTTATGATACATTAGATGAAACTGTAATGGAATCCATAGATAAAAAAGCAGAAATAATTACTGGCATATTAAACGATTAATACTAACCAAATCCATATATAGGGTATCTTTTTGGTACCCTTTTGTGGATTTATAATACTTACAAAATGAATTATATTGGAATCGATTTCTCGATCAACTCACCAGGAATTTGTTTATTTACAGAAGTATCAAACAATTATAAATTTATAAATTTTACAAACACTACAAAACCAGTCGAAAAATTAAAATTACATTATAATTTATATGTTGATGTGGATTGTTTTGATTTAGTCACCTATTTAAGAGATAAAAAGAATGATGATTATGCAACAGATCAATTAAATAAGATAAAAAATGCACAAGATTTGGCATATGCGATTGTAATAGAATTAGAGTCACATATAATATTAAATTATAAAGTTAAGATTGGTATAGAAGGATATTCGTACGGTTCAAGGGGAAATGCATTTATAGATCTTATTGCATTCAATTCTGTTCTTAGAAATAAACTTTATAATAGGTTTGGAAATGTTAGTGTATTTTCACCATCCCAGATTAAAAAGCATGCTGGTAAAGGAAATGCAAATAAATTAATGATGTTTAATTATTTTTTAGAAAATGCATTAGATGATAAGGTTTTAGAAAATAATGCATTCTGGCTCTGGTGTCATGATAACAAAGATAAATGTTTTAATAAGAAAGGAGATATAGTAAAGCCTCTGGATGACATAGTCGATTCTTATTTCGTTTGTAAATATCTTATTGACTTGGAATAGTGTTTATCACCAACTAAAAACAACTAATATTTATATTGTGCCGGTCAGAGAAAGTTTCGGTTTCGGAAAAATAACCATAAAATATTTTTTTGTAAACATTTTTACTTGAAAAAATATAATTAATGTTAAAATAATAATGAAATGAAAAGAGAATTTGGTTGTTTAATGATAAATTTTGATGATACTCCTTGGAGTAATTTTTTGAATGAATTTATCGACAGAGAAGATATTTATGATGATGAAACGCATGATTATGGTTTGGAACACGAACCACACGTGACAGTATTGTATGGATTACATGATGATGAATTTGATTATGGAGATTTAAAACAGATGTTACCTAAATTAAATGATATCACAATTAGTTTAAAAAATATTTCATTCTTTACAGGTGATAAATATGATGTTGTAAAATTTAATATAAACAGTAAGGATTTAATTACTCTTAACAAACAGATAACAGAAAAATTTCCATATTCAACAGATTTTCCCATATATCATCCACACACTACAATAGCATATGTAAAGAAAGGAACTGGATATAAATATATTGATCCAAAGAAAGAAATTGTAATGGGAATAGATTGTTATAAGTATGGATTTAAGAGTGGTGATAATGATTATTTTTTAAAATAAAAAAAATGGATTTAACTATAATAAGTAAAGAAAAAGTAAATATTTTTTTAGAAGATGTAATGTATTTATATAAAAGTTCCAAAGGAACTGAACTTGAAAGGAAATATAAAGTAATGAAATTATGTCGAATGACTGAAGGTATAGTTCCTTGGGTTGTATATGAAATTTTTAATGATTGTGTAAAATAAATATAAATGGAAAAAGAAAAAATTAAAATAGAAGAATATAAAAAAGAAGATTTTAATACTATAAATGTTTTGTATGATAGAGTTTTAGTAATAAAGGAAAAAGTAGAAAAGATATCACCCGGTGGTATTTTGTTACCTACTAATCTTGATAGAGAATTCAAAAATACTGGATTTATAGTTAAAATTGGAGAAGGTACTAAGGACATAAAACCTCCATCAGTACTAGGGATAGGTAGTAAAATTGTTTATTTTCTGAATGCAGGAATAAATTTCAAGTATAAGGGATATAATATGGTATCACTAAGATTCTTAGATATTATGGCGGTAATAGGATTAGATGATGAATTCGAATTGACTCGAAAATGAAACTTTTCTTAGTTTCCGTATATAATATTTAATTAGATGGCAAATAAATAGGCATTAAAAAGTAAAAGAATTAAGAGGTTTAAATTGGCGTAATATGGCTTAAAGTGGCAAGATTTTCAAAACGATAGCATATCCATGTTATCTAATTCAACCAAAAATTCCCAGCTTTTTAATTAAACGGTGCTATTTCGTAATAGCATATTATTGTTAATATGATATAACATTAATATGTATTGCGTACACCAAAACACATCTAAGATGTATTGTGAATATGTTATCTCATTATTGAGAGTTTACATAGGTTTAAATAGGTTTAAATAGTTTAATTAAAAAAAAAGTTATTAACATGGCAGAACAAAATGAACAAAATGAAGTTTTTGATCTTTTTAATTTAAGTGCAGATTCAATTGACACTTATAATGATGAAAGAAAAGAGTCTGTATTTTACAGACCATCAGCAGACGCTGGTAAAGATGGTGTATACACATCATTGATTAGGTTTATTCCTAATCCAAAAAATCCATTGAAGAAATCGATAATTAGAAAATTCGTTTATTGGTTAACAGATGATGAAGGCAACAGTGAATATTTTGATTCACCTAGTACAGTAGGAGACAATGATCCAATCCAAACAATGTTTTTCAAATTGAGAAATAGTGATTCAGCAGTCGATAAGAAAGACTCTGAAGGTTTAAAAAGGAGAGAAGTCTTTTATAGTTTGGTACAAATCATAACAGATCCTCATAGATCAGAACTTGAAGGTAAAATCAAGGTTTTCAAATATGGTGCTAAAATCAAAGCAAAAGTCGATGAAGAATTGAATCCTAAGTATGAAGAGCCAACTCAAATTTTCGATCTTTATGAAGGTAAAAATTTTGAATTAACAGTTACGAAAGTATCAGGTTTTAACAATTATGATAGTTCAAAATTCCAAAGTAAAATAAGTGCTCTTAAAATAGCTGATCAAGAAATTGAAAGAAATGATGAAAGCAGAAAAACTATTATGGAATATCTTAATGCAGCACCAGAGTTGGAAGAATATGAATACAAACCATGGGATGAAGAAACTAAAACAAAAATCAACAATGTACTTAGAAGATTCACTAAACATGGTGTAGCAGTTGATACTGTAACTAATCAAAAGGAAACACTTTCAAAACTTAAAGTTGAAGGAGATAGTCTTGGAATAGGAGATATTTCTTTGACTGAAGCTAAAAATTCAGCAAAGAAAGAAACTACTAAATCAAATGTTGAAAGTGAAAAGGAAGATTTAGATGGATTTTTAAAAGATTTAAATTTGGGATAAAAGATGGAAACAGAAATTAGTAAGGATAAAATTGTACTTACTAATGATATGAAGGATCTTATTTCTCAAAGCATAAAAGTCGTGCTCTTAAAGGAGCACGACTCTCCTACCAAACAGGATATCCATTCATATGATAGTAGGTTAAATTTCGCTTGTCCATATTGTGGTGATTCATCAATGGACAAAAATAAAAAAAGAGGCAATTTGTATTGGGACACATTGTATTATAAATGTTATAATGATGGGTGTCAAAAATACACAAGCGTAATAGATTTTTTAAAGAATTTTGATGAAAATATAGATGATTTAAAAAGATTTAAACTTTTAAGATACATAAAAGAAAACCATGTTGAAATAGCACATGCCAAAAGTTTAGATTTTGAAAAATTTGAAATATTAAATTCATTGGGATTAACTTTAGATCAATTTTATAAAGCATACTGGGCAAGACCTATAAATAAACACATGTATAGAGTGTATCCCTATCTTAGAAGTAGGTTACTTATAAATAGATTACATTATTTTGCATGGGATCCAAAACGATTAAGACTATTCATTCTTAATTTAAATCATAGAAGAGATAAAGTTTTGGGTTTACAGATAAGTTATTTAGGTTCAAATCCAAAATATAAAACAGCAAAATACATAACTCATGATATAGAGAAAATGAGAGAAAATGCTGGTTTAGAAACTGAAACACCCTACAAAGAAGATATAAAAAAATTATCAATGATTTTTAATATCTTAAATGTTGATTTTTCAAGAACATTTACGGTATTTGAAGGAGCAATTGATTCAATGTTTATGAAGAATTCCATTGCGATATTGGGTTTGAAAAAAGAACCATACAACTTTGATGATCTTCCAACAGTTAGATATTTTTTAGATAATGATTCTGGTGGAAGAAATAAGATGATCAAGAAACTTAAAATAAGAAAGGAAGTTTTTCTATGGGAAAAATTTGTTAAAGATTATAGATTACAAAGAAGAAATAAAAAGAAAGATCTTAATGATTTGGTAATTATAGCATTTAAAGAAAAGAATAATATGTTAAATAAATTAGAAACTTATTTTAGTGCAGATCCACATGATATAATTTACATGTAACATTTTTAAAAATTCGTATATAATTAAAGGTAATGAAAATAAATGATATTCATATGTCGGAAGAATTAGAACAATTTCATAAGGATAATGAAATTCATAAAAAGAAATTTAAATTATTAATTAGTAATTTTCCGTTTATCTTTAATTATAAATCTATTGATTTTGAACCTGGAAAAAAAGTCATGAAAAAGCTTAAAAGAATCAAAATTATTAATAAGAAAAAAATGAAGGATTCTGAAAATTCGGTATTTTAAAAAAATGAAATAATGGCAAATATTGTTGAAGAATTGGAAAAAAGAACAATTGAAAGTAGAGTTAAATGGAATAATAAAATACTTAGTTTAATCAAGAGTATAGCTGATATTAAAGGTGTTCCAAACGCTCAAATTTTTATGTTATCTTATAGACATCAACTCGTTGATAAAATTGCAGATTTAAGATTGAATGTATTTAAAATTAATAGTTTATATGATACTACATATAAAGAAAAATATATTGAATATAAAAGTAGTTATAATCTTAAATTAAATGCTGGAGAAACCGATAAATTTGTTAAAAGCGATTTATCAAATATAAAAAGACAATACGAAGTATTGAATTCCCATATAGATTTTTACAGTGAAGTTATAAAAACTTTGGATAATTTAGGTTGGGCTATCAAGAGACGTATGGATCTTTATACAGACGAAATGTTGTAATATGAATTTAACTCTATCACCCGATAAAAGATTTTTATATATAGAAAGTTGTATTGAACCTGAATACGATCAACTTAAGTTATCTTTGACAAAACGAATAGCTTCATGGAGATATCACCCACTTGTAAAACGGGGCGTGTGGGACGGTTTCGTATCATTTTTAAAGGGCAGTAAAATGCCATCTGGTTTATGGAAAGAATGTATGGACATCGGTAAAAAATACAATTTTGAAGTACAACTTAATGGAATATTAAAGCTATTTAATATTGATGTTGATAAAGATGAATTTCATGCATGGGTTACTAGATTTTTTGAAGGATTTGAGAAGCAACCACGAGATTATCAAATTGAAACAGCATACCAAATATTAAGATATCGTAGATGTTTAGCAGAATTAGCTACATCATCAGGTAAATCTTTGATAATGTTTATGATAATAGCCTATATGAGAGATCAGGGTTATGCAGAAAGAGTGTTATTGATAGTTCCAAATGTTCAATTGGTCATTCAGATGGCCGATGATTTTACTGAATATAATTTTAGAGATGAATTACCATTAGCAATACAACAAATATATGCTGGTTCAAAAATAAAGGAAAAAAGTAATTTAGTTGTTGGAACATACCAATCATTGGTCAAAAAAGAAAAGGCATATTTTCAACAATTTGATGCAGTAATAGTGGATGAAACCCATCGCGCAAATTCTAATAGTATAAGAAAGATACTTGATTTCTGCTGGCATATGGATTATCGTTTCGGATTATCAGGAACTGTTCCAAAGGATGAAGTGGGTAGATTAACTCTTACTGCAAATACTGGACCACTGGTTAAAAATATAAGTGCTAATTATTTAATTGATAGAGGATTTATTTCACCTGTTAATGTAAAAGTTATCATGATGAATTATGCTACAAATGAACAGAAAGAAGCATTTAAAATACTGTATGATAATTCAGACGAGGGAAGTAAAAATCTCGCAATGGAACAAAAGTTTATCATTGCTAGTAAAAAAAGATTAGATTTTGTAACAGGTATAATAAAAAAGGTTAATAAAAATAGTTTGGTATTATTTCATAGAATAGAACATGGTAAATTACTTTATAATACATTAAGGGATGAATATGACGGTGAGGTTTATTATGTTGATGGTGGTACTGATGCTGATACCAGAGATAGGTACAAAAAATTAATGGAAGAAGATGAAAGAAAGATTCTTGTTGCATCATTCGGTACATTTTCAACTGGTATAAATATCACAAATATACATAACATATTCTTAACAGAGTCATTCAAATCAGAAACTATAATAAGACAGTCAATCGGTAGAGGATTAAGAAAGCATGCTACGAAGGGTAAGCTTATAATAATTGATTTCGTTGATGATTTTAGATACAAATACTTTACACCCAAAGGTAAAGAAAGGATCTATAAGAATTACATGCTTAGACATGGTGAAAGTAGGTTATCTATCTATAAAGAACAAAAATTTCCATATAAAATAAAGAGGATATCGTTTTAAATTCTAATATATATTTTAAAAAGATAGGTTTTACAGGTATCTGACAACCCTCGGATAAAACATTGAAAATAATATTCGATAAACTTGGAATTAAAAATGAAAATGATATATAATAAAAAAATAAAATAATACTATGGGTTTAGGTAAATTAAGCGATCTAAGAAAAGAGATCAATACAGTTAAATTTTCAGAAGACATGGAATCTTCAATTCTTGAAACTATGAAAGAAATGGGAATAGAAGATCTTAGCAAACTTGACGAAAATCAGATGTTGGGATTTTACAGTAATGTTCACAGAATAATTACAGGACACGATATTCTAAAAGAAAAGAAAGAAGTTGCTCAAAAACTTGCAGAAGCAAAGAAAATTGAAGAAGAAAATGCATATCAAACATTTTTTGCTAAGAAATTAAAAGCTTCTGGTTTTGATTCAATATCTCAGATGAGTGAAGATGAAAGAAAGAAATTCTTTGATGAAGTAAGTACTGAATGGAAGGGTGATAAAAAAGTAAGTGAAAAATACAATAATGCAGCAATTGAAGAATGTGTAAAGAAAAAGAAAAAAGGTTCATTAGTTGAAGTTAAGACAGAGGATATTAAAATGTATAACGAAAAATATAAGCATCTATACGAAAAAGTTTATGCAGCATTGAATACTGAAACTGAAATCAATAGAGCGTATGAATATATGAATATGATGTTACCAGATCAAATAAGTAAAGATGCATCTGGATATTTTAGAAACTTTAGATTGGACGAAATTAATCAGTAATACTTTAAAATATGGTAGGCCTTTTAGATTTAAGAGAAGTATATGTTAAAAGGGGTCGAGATTTTATAACTAAATTATTAGATAGCTATGTAAGTGTATCTGAAAATCTCGATGGATCAAATGTTTATATCCAAAAAAGTGATGGATATGGAAATGTTGGAAACGGAATAGATGTGTTCAAAAGGGATGATAGAGATCCATTGAATAAGGTTGATAGAGTATTGATGGTATATTATGAAAACATGATAAACCTTTTCAGTAATTTGGATAAGAGTATATTAAATCAAATACCTTCTGATTGGAGATTTGGATTTCAATATTTTGTAAGTACATCTCCAGCTAACATCAAATATGATCAAATACCAAAAAATAATTTGGTAATAACTCACATACTTGTCAAAAATAAAAGCAATAAAAATATAAAGATAATAGATGATTTTAAGACATTAAAGTTTTGGGCTGATATGTTTGATATAGATGGTCCACCGATATTTTTTACGGGTTATCTTAGAGAAAAACAGAAAGCAAAAATTTTGGATTATTTGGATACTCCTCTTGAAGCTTTGAAGGAAATGTTTGGAACAGATTCATTCACAAAATATTTTTTACAGATAATAAATCCATCCTTAAAGAAAACATTTTTGAATGTTACAACTGAAAAACCCATAGATTCTATAGTATTTAAATTTCAGACGGGCGATGGGGTATATTCTGCAAAATTTATAGATCCAATAATAATGTTTTCACATGCTAAGGAACCTAAAAAACCAGATGATACATATTCTATAATACTTTTAGATATATTAGAATATTTGACAAAATATCCTGAAAAATTGAATGTTGTTTTATCTAAAAGAAAACCAGATGAAAGATATTTAGAATTTATATCAAGTATATTTAATGATTATGTTGAAGAAAATGCTTCAAAATATGAAAATATAGTTATTAATGTTCCAAGATTTGCAAAAAGAAAAGAATTTAACATAAATATAGATTTAATATCTAACAATAAAACTAAAAAAATATTACAGAATGATATTTATAAAAATTTGTTTAAGATATTTGTATCATCGTTAAGAAAACTTCGAAGAAGATCCAGTGATATTTTGACTCCACAAATAATTAAAAACATAAACGGTATAGTTCTTAAGATTAAAAAAATAACTGAGGTATCAGAAGTAAATGAGTTTAAAACATTCAAAGAATACCTTAGTATTAAAGAACAAAACGAATTCTTGTATGAAAAAGAGGAAATCGAATATAAAGAACCTTTTGTAGAAGAAGTAAAATCTAAAATAAAAATAGTAGATTTAGAGAAAAAGGTATTGAATAAAAAGGAAGAACTAAAAGAAAAAGAAAAGGTTGCAATTGTTGATGGATATTTTCATCCTATAACAAAATTTCATATCAATTACCTTAAAAGGGTACATATAAAAGCTAAAAAACCAATAGTATTAGCAATAATAGAAAAATCAAGTAAACAAAGGGGTTATATCAAACCTGAAATATTAAAAAAGATGTTGGATGAAACTATTAAAAATGTAGATTTTATTTGTGATTATAAAATGTGTGATAATTCTTTGAATATTAAAAAGACATATGAAAAGGTTGCTGAAAAATACATACCAACTTCTGTATATACAGTGTTTCAAAGAATGAATGGTTATATGGCAGAAGTATACGGTAATAAATATTTTAATAAGAAAGGATTTATTGTTCAAAATATAGATGAACGTGATAATGGAGATATAAGATCAAAGATGGCAATTGATACAGTTTTTATAGATGATATAGAAGGATTTAAAAATTTTACTCCTGAATATTTACATGGAATTTATAAAGAACTTAAAGAATCAACTGTTACTTTTGATGTTGAAACAATAGAGAAATTAAAAAAATGGCACAAGGTCGTTAAAGGAAGAAAAAAAGACAAACAACACAAATGAAATATCTATTAGAACATAATGAATATGTAGAGCAATCATTTTTAAATGAAGCTATCATAAATGAATCCTTAAAAGATGTTTATGATCATTTGAAGGTTGCGTATAAAATAGGTATTCGTGACAGAGGATCTTTGATGATACTTATAAAATTTATTTTACACAAAAAAATGAAAGCTTCAAAGCTTAAAAAGTTTTTTGCAACAAAAAAAGATGATCCTAAGTTTAAAAAAGTTTTAAAAGATATAGGACACTTAGAACTTGGTAAAGCTATAGATGATTTATTGGGTAAAACTAAAACTGAAAAGCAACAACATATTGTATTTAAAGCTATATTGACATATCTTATAGTTATGATATTGGTATTAAAACCAGATTTTATAGGTTTTGAAAAACAAGATTTAGATCATGTTGATAAGGATTTAGTTATAATGGTGAATGATATAGTTAGAGAGAAAACTGTTGATAAAATGAAAACAGTATCAACGAAAGAAATTAAAATTAATTTAGAAAAATCTATTAAATACATTGATACATTACCAATAGGAACTAAAAAGTTTTTGGATTATTTAGCATCTAGAGAATCTACTAATTTATGGGATACAAGTAATATTTATGGATATATTGGAAAATATCAAATGGGTGAAGCTGCTTTGTCTGATGTAGGTAGAAAAATAACAATAAAAGATTTTATAAAGAATCCAAGTATATGGCCAGAAAATGAACAGGATAAGGATGTTGTAAAATGGATGAAACTTAATAAAAGAAGATTGAAATCATATATTAAAATATATGATGGTACAATAATAGATAGTATTAAAATAACTGAATCTGGAATATTGGCTGCTGCTCATTTAGCAGGAGCAAAAGGTGTTAAAAGATATTTAGATAATAATGGATTACCAGATAAAAAAGGTATAACAGATACTATCGATAAAAATGGTACAAAACTTTCAGATTATATGAGAGATTTTGCAAATTATGAAATAGATTTAAAATAAATATATTAGATGAAACATATTAAATCAATAAATGAATTTTCTCCTTTAAATATTTCACTTTCAGAAAATGAATATGAAACATTGTTAAAGGGTGATGTTGTTGAAGTAAGCATATCTAAACCTGGAAGTGATACGTTTAGAATATCACTGAAACCAAATTCTAATGCAACTATCATATTAAGTAGAAAAGAATTTATCGATTTATCTAATGGTAGAATTGTAGATAAAGGTAATATTAATTTAGCTTTACAGGACATTGGTTTAGATAGAATTAAAATGTTAAGAAAAAAATATAAAGTATAAATGGATTATTTATTAGAATATGATGAATTTATGAATGAAAATGTAGCTACAACGATATTAAACTTGAATTTTAAAATTGAAAAAAAAGGTGGTAAACACGTACTTAAAAGAGATAAAGTTTTCAAAAAACATGGAATAGAATATATTGGACATTTAAAAACTTTAAATCTTGCAAGTAAGGATATAAAGGTACAAAAGGATGTGTTAAAAGATCTTTTAGCGATTGATTTGAGTAAAAATTGAATACTATTATGATATTAAGTTATGAATTATTTGAAAAAGCAAAAAGTATAGCACAACAGAGGTTGTTTGGTATGGCATGGGGTGTTAGAAAGGGAAGTGTAGAACGAAACAAAGTTACTAAACAGGTTTTACAATTAGCAGATAGTGATATAACAGATAAGGAATTGAAAGATTTCGCTAAAACTAAACATGATGACATAGAGGAAAATGTAACAGGACATAATACTCCTGGAATGGGAGCAGTAATACTTCCTGATGGAGCTAATACAGGTTCTGGGGATTTTCCATTCATTTTGGATTTCGATAAGAAAAAAAAGAAAAAACTTAAAAAAATTCTATCAATAAAGGATTTTTTCAAATTAAAATATAGTAACAAAGATGAAATTCGCTCTACAGGAGCATGATATATATAAAAAATACAAAAAAATTAAGAATATGGAATATGTAATGACATTCGAAGAATTCGAAGAAAAACTAAGAGAAGACGAAGCTATGAATGAATCTCATAGCCCTGGAGATAAAGTAAGTACTCCTAAAGGAAACGGTACCATTATAGAATGGGATGAAGAAAAAGAAGCACATAAAGTACAACTTGATGAAGGTGAAGATAAGTTTGAATTTTTTAAAGATGATGAATTAACTCCAGTAGCTGAGGAATATAAACCATTTGAATTGGGAGCAACAGTTGAAACTGAAAAAGGAAATGGTGAAGTTGTTTCTTTTGATGAAATAGAAAAAGTTTATAAGATTCAATTATCAGAAGGAAATGTCGAAGATTTTCCAGCAGATGATGTAAAAGAATTTGTAAATGAATCACATTTGGAACCAGGATGTAAAGTAACTACTCCTAAAGGAGCTGGTCAAGTTATTTCATGGAATGATATTAAAGAAGAATATACTGTTCAATTAGATGACGGTGGAGATCCTGAACAATTTAAAGATGCAGATATAACAAAAATCGCAGTAAATCCGTAAGAAATTAATTTTCTGTTAAACATATTTGAAAGCCTCTTTTTAAGGGGCTTTTTTAGGCTTTCTTGAAACAATTCACATACCGAAAATATAATTTAAAATCCAAAATTACGTAAATATGAAGACAATTCAAAAAAAATCAAGTATAAAAAGGGTCTCAAATGAAGATGCTGATAAGCTTGTAAAAAATGATGGTTGGATGTACGTACCCAAATCAGTGTGGAAAACACAAAGTAGGGATCTTACCCCAAAGAAAGAAAAAACTAAGAAAATTAAAAAAATTAATCAATAAAAAATTAAATTTAAGTATGAAAATATCTAAAATTAGGGATGTAAAAACTCCTAACAGGGGAACTGCTAACAGTGCAGGTATCGATTTTTATGTTCCAACATTTAACGAACAGTTTGTAAAAGATTTTAATTCTAAAAATCCAGGAATAGAATTTAAAATTGATCTTTTAGAAAGAAAATTCACATTACAACCAAAAAGAAGAGTTCTTATACCATCTGGTATAAAAGTTAATTTAACAACAGTTAATAAGTTAAAACAATTTGGAAACATGGGACAACCTTTAATGGATTTTAATCATCAAATAAATGGTATAGCTCTTATTGCATTTAACAAATCTGGTATATCAACCAAAAAGGGTGTAGATATTCTAGCATGTGTTGTTGATGAAGATTATCAGGGTGAAGTTCATCTAAGTTTATTGAATACAGGTTATGAACCAATAGATTTACATGAAGGTGATAAGGTTGTTCAATTCATATTGATTCCAGTAATATACGATTACATTGATGTAGTAGATGAAATTGATTTATATGAAAGTAAAAGTGAAAGAGGTCCATCAGGATTTGGTGAAGGAACAGGAAATAATTAAACATTTTAAATAATAAACATATGCTATTAGATGTAGATAGTGATAATAACAAAATTTTTGTATCTTACTATAATAAAGAAGGTACAGTTTCATTTAAAGAATTTAATACTCCTTTATGGTCGTGGTATGTCTGTGGAGAAAGGGATTACAATAAACACAGTAAAATCAGAAATTGGGATGGTAGAGCTGTGAAGAAGGTTCCAAGTAAATATTTCAACAAATTAGCCATGATTGAATTTCTACATAATCTTCCTGAAAAAGATCAGAAAGAAATTTTCGAACCTCATTTCCCTAAAGTATATTTTGTTGATATTGAGACAGAAGTAACTGATGGATTTCCACATCCAGAACAAGCAAACAATAAAGTAACATCTATAGCAATATCAACACCAAATAAAGAAGTCATAGTTTTGGCCATAAAGGATATTAATTTTAAAGAAAAAGAAAGAATAGGTGAAAGAATAAACAAATATTTAGAAAGTGTTGATGAAAATTTTAAATTTGTATTTCAATATTTTAAAACTGAATATGATATGATGTATACTTTCATACATAAATTTTTACCAAAGTTTCCAATGGTTACTGGTTGGAATTTCATAAAATTTGATTGGTTATACATAGTCAATAGATGTAAACATTTGGGAATAGATCCAAGACAGGCATCACCAACAGAAAAATTAAGAAAGGATGATTATATACCATGTCATATAGGAATGTTAGATTATATGGATATGTATAGAAAATGGGATAGAACTGTTGATGTTAAAGAAAATTTTAAATTGGATACAGCAGCAAACGCAGTATTGGGTTTAAAGAAAGTAAAATACAACGGAACATTACAGGATTTGTATGAAAAAGATTATGAAAAATTCATATTTTATAATGCAATTGATACGATATTGGTTCAATTAATACATGAAAAACTTAGAACTATGGAAATAGTTTTGACATTATCTAATATGTGTATGATTAGTTTGTATAAAGCTGAATCACCTGTAACGATTACTGAATCACTTTTACTTAGAAAATTCTTGGATAGAGGATTAGTAATGGCTAGAGACTTTACAGATCAAGCACAACAGGGTAAAAAGGAACAGTATACAGGAGCATACGTAAAACAACCAATTGTTGGAATGCATATAGGAGTTGCATGTTTTGATTTTGCATCCCTATACCCTTCAATAATGAGACAGTTTAATGTATCTCCAGAATCATTTCTTAAAAAAGTTCATCCTTCAAAGGAAAAAGAAGAAAGAGAAGCAAATCCTACAAAAATTGTTTCTTGTACTGGTGCAGTATATGAAAAAGAAGCTTCTATACTTAAAAACATTTTGGATGAATTATATGCAAACAGAAAATCATACAAGAAAATTAGTTTTTCGTATGAATTAGAAGTTGATAAAATTGAGCATATAATTGAAAGGAAGAAAAAAGAATAAAAATAAAACATTTAGATGGAAAATATTTCAGAAAAAGTTGTTACATATACCTTTGACGAAGCGTTTAAAGAATCATTAGAATATTTTAATGGTGATGAACTTTCAGCAAAGGTGTTTATAAATAAATATGCCCTAAAAGATTCAGATGGAAACATATACGAAAAAACTCCAGATGATATGCATTGGAGATTGGCAAAAGAAATTAATAGAATAGAATTGAAATATCCAAATCCTTTGATGACAGAACAGATTTATGATATGTTGAAAGGATTTAAACGTATAGTTCCACAGGGTGGTCCCATGGGCGGTATAGGAAATAACAAACAGATAATATCTTTATCTAATTGTTTTGTTATTGGTGTAGATGGGCCTGGTGATTCATATGGAGTTATAATGAAAATAGATCAGGAACAGGTACAACTTATGAAAAGAAGAGGTGGTGTTGGTCATGATTTATCAGCAATAAGACCTGCAGGAACTCCAGTTAAGAATAGTGCTCTCACATCTACTGGAGTTGTTCCGTTTATGGAAAGATATTCAAATTCAACAAGAGAAGTTGCACAAGATGGTAGAAGAGGTGCTTTAATGTTAAGTATATCTATAAAACATCCTGATGCTGAAAATTTTATTGATGCCAAAACTAAAAAAGGTAAAATTACTGGTGCAAATGTTTCTGTTAGAATAGATGATGAATTCATGAATGCTGTTTTAAATGAAGAAAAATATACACAACAGTGGCCTGTTGATGTACCAATAGAAAAAGCTAAAGTTGTAAAAGAAATTGATGCAGTAAAAATATGGGATAAAATTGTTCATAATGCATGGAAATCAGCAGAACCTGGTATATTGTTTTGGGATAATATCATAAATGAATCGCCAGCTGATTGTTATGCTGATGTTGGTTATAAAACTGTTAGTACGAATCCCTGTGGGGAGGTGCCACTTTGTGTAGATGATTCCTGTCGTTTGCTTGCTATTAATTTGTATGGTTATGTAGAAGATCCATTTACTGAAAATGCTAAATTTAATTTTAGAAAATTCAGAAGTGATGCTAAAGCTGCACACAGAATAATGGATAGTATAATCGATCTTGAACTTGAAAAAATAGATGCTATAATAAATAAAATCAAAAAAGATCCTGAAGCAGCTATCATAAAAAGTATAGAATTGGATCTTTGGAAAAGAATGCAAAAGAAAGCCAAGGAAGGTAGAAGAACTGGAATCGGTGTAACAGCAGAAGGTGATATGTTAGCTGCTATGGGATTGACATATGGAACAGATGAAGCTACAAAATTTTCTGAAAACGTTCATAGAATTTTAGCAATAGAAGTATATAAATCATCAGTTATTCTTGCAGAAGAACGTGGAGCATTTACTGTTTGGGATAATAAAAAAGAATTAAATAATCCATTCATAAAAAGAATTAAATTTGCTATAGCAGAAGAAATGGCAGGTCATGTAGATCAAGATATAAGAAATGAATCTGAATATGTTATAAGAGCATGGTCCAAAACAGGTAGAAGAAACATAGCATTGTTAACGATAGCACCTACAGGTACAACATCTCTTATGACTAAAACAACATCAGGAATTGAACCATTGTTTTTACCTTATTACAATAGAAATAGAAAAGTTAATCCTAATGATTTAAGTGTTGATATAGCATTTACTGATGAAATTGGAGATTCTTGGGAAACCTATAAAGTGTTCCATCCGAAATTTTTAAAATGGTTAAAGGTTCATGGTCATGACGTAAAAAAGGTTATGACGATGCCAGATGAAAAGGTTGATAGATTGGTTAAAAAATCACCATATTACAAAGCAACAAGTAAAGATGTTGATTGGGTTGCTAAAGTTAAAATGCAGGGAGCTGTACAAAAATGGATTGATCATTCGATATCTGTAACAGTTAATTTACCGAAAGATGCAGATGAAGAAATTGTTGGAAAAGTATATAAAGAAGGTTGGAAATCTAAATGTAAGGGCATTACTGTTTACAGAGATGGTTCAAGATCTGGTGTTTTAGTGTCAACTAAAAATGATGATAATGAAAGAAATGGAACCAAAATTATTAAAAGAAGTGCACCTAAAAGACCCAAAGAATTGGAATGTGATATTCATCATGTTACAGCTAAGGGTAAGGATTGGATAGTTTTGGTTGGTTTATTGTATAATGATCCATACGAAGTATTTGCATTCAAACAAAAATACATATCAATATCAAAACAGATCAAAACTGGTAAATTGATTAAAATTAAGAGTGGTTATTATTCTCTTGAACTTGAAAATGGAGCTATTTTGGGTAACATAAATGAAATGTTTGAAAGGGACGAAGAAGAGGCACTAACTAGAACTTTATCAATGGCTCTTAGACATGGTGTTGATATAAAATATAGCATAGAACAATTGAACAAGGCAGAAGGAACAATTATATCTTTTTCGAAAGCGATAGCAAGAACACTTAAGAAATACATACCAGATAATACTGTACCGTCAAATGCTAAGTGTCCTAAATGTGATGATCCTGTTGGATTGGTTTATAAAGAAGGCTGTGAAATGTGCAAGAGTTGCGGCTTTTCCAAATGTTAAAAAATGAAAAAATGAAAAAAGAAAAACAAAAAGATAGTTATTGTGTAAAAAGACATATGTTCTTTGCAGTAACAAATCCTGTAATGAAAGATGGACTTACTTTAGATGAGGCCAATAAGTTACAAAATGAATTAGATGATGAAGAACAACAATTCGGTGATGCTATTTATGTTCATTATCAAGTTCATAAAGAATGATAGATATGGAAAAATTTAAAGCAATTAAAAATGATTAAAGAAACAGTTTATATGACAGACTCTTTACAAGAGGTATTGAGAAAGCTTAATGACAATTTTATAGGAGTAAGTGAAGAACATGCATATCTTATAAAATTTTCATATAATTCTAGTGAACCTAATACACAAGAATATTGGGAAATTGTAACTATGCTTTCATATGGAATATCTTATGAAGATGCTTGTCATAATATAACATATCAAACTAAATATGCAACAGCTACTAAGTTTGAAAATTTAACAATTAAACCGTATTAATTATGGTATTAAAAATAACAGATAAAAATGAACATGATTTTCCCATTGGAACTATTGTCTGGGATCCATCAGATTTGAAACAAAAAGTTTATATAGAAAATGAATGGATTTGTATAGCTAAAATTCCATTTCATCATGAATTAAAGGTATGGATGCCGTATTTTCAATGTATAGAGGAGGGATCAAAAAACTTTGAATTACGATATAATGATAGAAATTATAAAGTTGGAGATGTTTTACGTTTACAGGAATGGAATCAATATGAAAACGAGTATACAGGAAGAACTATAAATAAACAAATAGTTTATATTTTAGAAGGTGGTAAGTTTGGTTTGGAAAAAGGTTATGTTATTATGCAATTAAAAGATACAGAATATGGATTGTAAGGGAAATTTTAAGGATGATAGAGTATGTCAATTATGTTATAAAATTGATGGTGTTTTACATTATGAATGTAAAGAATTGACAGAAGAAAAAAGAAATAATCATATAATGTTATATGAAATAGGAGAAAAATGTTCTAAACGATTAGAAGCATACGATGAATATCAGAAATTTTTTGCATGTACTCTTAATGAAAATGGACATGGAAGATCTGCTGAAGAGTGTAAACCAAAATTATGTTGTAAGAAATATGCAAGACAAATTAATAAACCAAGATAAAAATCATGAAAAAGTTAATTGAAAAATGGAAACCTATTTTAGAAATGATGGATATTTCAGAAAAATATTATGAAAAAATTTCAACATATGCAGATCATATTGCAAAATTGGAAGCTCATTTGTTTACAACGACATCATCAGATGAAGGTTTATATCCTTTATCGGAAAAGGATATGAAAAAAACACGATCAAATCCTTTTAAATCACTTCTTCCGATAAGTCTTAAAATACTTTCAAAAATAAAAAATCTTGATAGTGTACATATTATGACAGAACCTTCTGGAGTAAAAGATGGAAAAATGATAGATGCTCTAAATTATTCATTTTCTATTTCAATTAGTCAAAAGGATATGATAGATTTAAAGGAAGTCTTTGGTTTAGATATCGTTGATAAAATAGAAAACATGATTATAGAACATGTATCACAAAAATTAAATGAGTTGATTTCTGGTGGTAAACTTTTATATGTATATAATTTAGGTGTATCTTTAAATATGATAGTTGAAAAAACTTTTGCACCAAAATTAACATTGGTTTCTAGATTTGTAACTTTAGATAAATAAAAGTAAACTTTATCTAGTCATTCAAATATATATTTTAAATAATCTATTACATGAAGTATATCAAACTTCTAGAAAAATTTCTTAATGACGATAAAGTTCAATGGGTAAAAATACATAAAGTTGGTTCTAAAACAGAAAGTAAAAAGGTTGATGCTTTAACAGATCTGGCAAAGAACAAATTGTTCAATATGTTTTTTATGAATCCAGAACTGATGGAACGAACTAAAAAGAAAAAATTAGATCATACTGTTCCAACATTAAGATACGGTGGTTCCAACAAAGATGTCATTAAATATATAGAAGATAATAAATTAGATAAATCAACTGTATATAATTGGAATACTGATGCTATAAATTTAAGTAGTGATAAAAAACTATGGCATCAAAAACTTGAGGGTAAAAATTACATTCCTAAAACAGTTTATGATAAAAAAGATTTAAGTAAACTAAAATTTCCAATAATAGCTAAACCTTCAATAGGACACAGTGGTATAGGAATCAAGAAATTTGAAACGATTGAAGAAGCTAACAAAGATAAAGGTACGTTTGATCTTTATAGTGAGTGTATAGATTTTATATCTGAATATAGAATTATGTTTATAAAGGATAATCCCATTGTTCTTTATGAAAGAATAGTAAATAAGAAATATAATAAAACCATAGAAACAAAGGGTCTTAAAGAGGAAGTTAATTTCATATACATACAACAGAATATGGATAAGACACCTTTTATGGATCAAATAAAAGACATACAACAGGATTTCAGAAAATTGATTGAATTGGATTGTTATTCCTTGGATTTTTTTGTTGATAAAAAGGATAAGGTATGGATGATAGAATCAAATTCAAATAGTGGATTAGGTGCTAATAGTTTGGCATGTGTCTATAAAGGAATGTATGAAGATTTTTATGGTAAGAAACCACCAAAAACAAAAATGGATATTGTTAATAAGATTATTCGTGAATACGCTGATGAAATGAAGAAAATGTATAGCGAAGAATATAAGGAAACTAAATATCCACAATAAAAAACCAAGAAAGGAGGATACTTTTTAATCGAAGTAAAAAAAAAAATTCTGAATGGAAGTAATTGTAAAACAACTAATGGAAGAAGCAAAGAATCCCGATATAGGTCAAGATAATGTTCTAGAACTAACTTGTACAACAAAAGAAATAGGATATAATTATATAGGTTATGGAACAGGTTTGGCAATATCGATACCTAAGGGTTATGCTGGTCTACTTTTTCCGATGGATTCAATTAATAGTAGAGATTTAATGACAAAGGACAGTATAGGTGTTATACCTAACAATAGTGATGATGAAATAAAGGTGAAATTTTCTATCACAGAATCTGAACTTCCAAATACGTATCAAATTGGTGACAAAATAGCAAGAATGATAATAATACCCGTAACAAATTTTAACTTTAAATTTTTAAAAATGCATGAACCGAATGAAACAATGCACTTTATTCGTATATAATATTATAAATTTCTAAAATATGAAATTTTTAAAATTAAAAAAATAAAGATTATGGAAAAATTTGAAGAGTTAAAAGATTTGATAGACTCAATGGAAAGTGATGTCAACAAATTTTATGAAAAGGGTAACAAGAGTGCAGGAACAAGAGTAAGAAAACTATTACAAGAAGTTAAAAAAGCCGCACAAGCATTACGTGTGGATATACAAGACAATAAAAAAACGTCTTAAGGCTCCCCTATCAATTAAATAAAAAAGGGTTCAACTGAACCCTTTTTTTATACGCCCTGTAAACATTTTATTAATGCGCTATATAATTAATAATAAATATGTTAATTGAAAAACTCCTAAGAAATGGAATTAAAAATCAAAGAAATTAAGGTTGATGAATTCAAACATTTTGTTAAGAAATTATTAGCAATTGATAAGTATGTTTTTATAAAGATGAACAATAAAACAATTAATTCTACTGTTTATCTTCCACAAAAAGATGCTGTTAAGTTAGTAAGTTTTGAAGTACCAGATGTATTTGAATTGGAACAACCTTTAGATGATATGTTAAGAATATCATTTTATGAAGGTCCAAAAATAATAGAATCTTTAAGTTATTTTGATAAAAATGTTCAAGGTAAAATAACCTATTCTCAAATGGATGGTGAAGAAGGCTATTTTGCAAGTGATTTTATGATATACGATAAAAAATTAAGTATAAAATTATCATGTGCAGATCCAGCACTGACATTTATTGATATGCCTAAAGATGATATTAAAAGAGCATTTAATAGAGATAATGCAGTATTTAAATTTAAATTAAGAATTGATGATCTTTCTAAGATGATTTCTTTATTTAAATTAGATAAAGCAGAAAAAGATACTTTTAAGTTGAAGTTTAAAGATAAAGTTATCAATCTTGTTGGAAATAACTATGATACAATTTTATCAGAAAGAGGTGAAACACTTGATGATGAACTTAATGAAGTAACTGTATATAAAAAATATATTCCTTTATTAGATAAAGAAAATTATGAAGTTGAAATATGTACTAACAAAATCTTTTTAAGATCTCTTGATACAAATACTTTATTAACGATTGCACTTTGTGCATCAGTAGAAGATGATACAGATTTTGATGATATAGAAATTTAAAGATGGAAGATAACATAACTAATGATATTGAATATTACGAAAATCTTTCGATATTAGAATTAGAAAAAATAAAGAAAAAGAAAAAAATTCTAGCACAAAGGTACTTTAATTATGAACAGGCAATTAAATTAATGCTTAATTCTATATACGGTGCATTTGGTAACGAATATTTTTATTTCTATAATACTGATATAGCTGAAACTATTACTATACAGGGACAGAATGCAATTCTTTTTACTGAAATGATTCTTAATAGTTATTTTCAAAAGTTTTGGCATACTGATATTAGTGTACATGAAAAAATGGGAATACAGATCAAAGGACAAGTTATTAAACCTGTAGTAATTTATATTGATACTGATAGTTGTTATGTTTCATTTCAGGAAATTATAGAAAAATCAGATTGGGAAGGTGATGAAAAGACATTCATTCTTAATTTGTATAAATATAGACTTCAAGCATATATTGCTGCAGCTTTAGAAAAATATGCAAAATCATATAATTCTGATAATTTTTTATTCTTTGAATTGGAAAGTGTTGCCAAATCTGGTATATGGTTGGCAAAGAAAAAATACATTCAAGATTTGGTATGGAAGGATCCTGATATAAGTTTTGAATCTTTAAGTAAAATAAAAGCAAAGGGATTTGAAATCATACAATCATCAACACCTCTATTTGCAAGAACTGAATTGAAAGAATTGTTATCATTAATATTTGCAGATAATAAAAATGTTAAGATAGCAAAAATAGTAAGAAAACTTAAAAAATTAAAAAACAAATTTAAACTTTCTGACATAGAAAACATATCAAAAAATGTTCGTATAAATAATTATACTAAATATATTGAAAATGATTATAAAACATTTGAAGTAATAAAGGGCTGTCCTGTACATGTTAGAGGAGCTGGATATCATAATTTTATAATAAACAATTCCAAGGAGTACAAGAAAAAATATAGATTGATAACAAGTGGCGAAAAAGTTAAAATGTATTATTCTATGGATAAAGGATGTAATGTATTTTCATACATAGCGGGAGAATTTCCCTACGAGATTGCCCCTAAAATAGATATGGAATTACAGTTTGAAAAAGTAATTTTATCTCCAATTAATAGAGTAATACATGCAATAGGTTTACAAGTTTTAGATAGAAATTTATTATATTCAACAACCGTATTTTAGAATGGATTACGAAAAATTTTATAAAGAACGATCAATATTAGAAATAGAAAGAACTGATAAGAAATTTATTTCACCAGAATCATTAAATAATTGTGTAAGTAGAATATTAGCATTTGATAATGCTATATCTGGTGAACGTCAAACTAATGTAGGTGCAGAACGTGTTGTATTTTATGGAAAATTAGGTAAAGAATTACATGATCTTATTATAATTAATAAGAGTACTTCAATGACTATATTTGAAGAAATTTTATCAGAGCCTAAAGAGTATGACTATATTGAATTAACAAGTAAAGGTCGAAATGTAAAATTAATTGAAGATAATATAATATATGGAGAAAAAAAGCAGGAGGATATTATACGAATAATAAAAATAACAGAAAAAAAGAAAGATTAAAATGGCAAAAGAATTCACATTTGATGATTTAAATGAAGCACTATCAAAGGTTAGTATTCTTGGAAGTAAATTGAACGAAAACGAAGTAAGTAAGGTTAGTGAATACATTCACAGTGGAAACTATCACCTTAATGCATGTTTGACTGGATCTATTTTTAGAGGATATCCATCTAATAGAGCAATTCAATTATCAGGACCTTCGGGTACTGGAAAAACGTATTTGTTACTTAATGCAATTAGAGAAGCGCAAAAGATGGGATACTATGTAGTATTCTATGATTCTGAAAATGCGGTTGATTCTGAACTTGCAGAAAAGTTTGGTATTGATACAACTAAGATAAGATATGAACCTGTTGGTACAGTACAGGAATTTAGAACTTCAGTAACAAATCTCACAAAAGTTTTGATTGAAAAGAAAAGAGATGGTACTACAATACCAAAAATTCTTATTGCGTTAGATTCAGCAGGTAATTTAGCTACACAAAAAGAAATCGATGATGCAGTTTCAGGTTCTGAAAAAGCAGATATGACAAGAGCTAAAATACTTAAATCTATTTTTAGAATAATGATGATTAGATTGGGTGAAATAAATTCATTATTTATATTTACAAATCATACTTATCAAACACAATCATTCATTTCAATGGAAGTGAGTGGAGGTGGTCGGGGACCTGAATACGGAGCTTCTATTATATTGTTTTTAGGTAAAGCACAATTAAAGGAAGGTGATTCTAAAACAGGCATAATTGTAAAAGCAAAACCAAACAAGAATAGATTCAGTATACCAACACCAATAAAATTCCATATACATTACACAAAGGGTATGAATAAATATGTAGGATTAGAAAATTACATTTCATGGGAAACTTGTGGAATTGAAAAAGGAATAATTATAACTGAAAAAGAAATAGAGAAGGTTGGTAAAAAAATTGAAAAAGAAAAGAGTGAAATTAAGAAAAAGAAAATGATTCTTGCTGGAGAATTAGTAGCTGCTACAAAATTCAAAGTAGATGATGAAGATAGTTATTTTGTAGATCCAGATAACGGAAAGATGCTTGGTATAGGTGGAACGAGTAAGGGATTAGCAGTAAGACATTTAGGTAGAAGTATAGATGGTTCTGAGTTGTTTACATCAAAAGTATTTACAAAAGAAGTTCTTGAAAGTATAAATGAAATAATAAAAGAAAACTTTGAATATGCTGATGATGATTCAGCAGAATTAGAACAGATAGATACATTATTAAAGGACGAAATAAAAGCAATAAAGGGTACAGGGGACGCAGGTCCAGGATAAAAACTTATAGCAATGATAGATTTAAACATAGATGAATCTAAGCTAAAAGTTAAATATGTGTTGGGAAATTACATTCATTTAAGTGATTTCCCAACCACTGAAGATGTATCATATTTGATAATCGATTGGCTTAGATTGAATAACAGTTTAACAGATACTGAATTTTCCGATAATACATTAAGAAATCAGTATGAAATAAACAAAGATATTTTTGATGAAAAATTAAAAGAATTGGAAAAGAAGGGAATAATTGAAATACAAAAAGAATTAAAAACAAGAAATGTTTACAAGTTAATTAAAAATCCGTTTTTAACTGATTAATAAACAAAATAATAAATGCAAATATAATATTTACACTAAATATTTTAAAAATATGGATTATTCAACCGATTATGAAAAACTGTTTTTTCTTTATGCGTTAGAAAAACCAAGGTATTTTTCAAAATTCTATAAGGGATTTTTTACTGATGAATTTATAGATATTTTAGCAAATACTGCCGCAGAATTTTACGAAAAACATAAAGAATCACCGCGTAAAGATCAGATGAAACTACTTATACAACAAAGTAAGTATAAGGATAAAATAGATGCTGATCTTATTAATACAGTATATGCTACAAACTTAAGAGAATATGATGAAGATTGGTTAAAAAGAATTTCAGAATCTTGGATCAAATGGAGAAATTTCGATTCTCAGATGATCAATATGATGGAATACATCAAGACACAAAACGTTGATCCTGATAATGTTGATGGTATCATAAACAAAGCGATTAAGATGTTACAGGAAAAGGGTAACATTACTTTTGATACTGATCTTGGTTTGGATTTTTTTAATGTTGAAGATCATAAACAGGATAAAACAAACAAAGTAAATTCAGGTAAAAATTTTGTTGATGGTATTACAGGGGGAGGATATGACAAAAAGACTTTAATTGTATATGCAGGTGAACAGAATATAGGTAAATCAATATGGTTGGCTAATGATGCTGCAGATTTTGTTACAAGAGGTTATAATACCGTTTTTATAACATTTGAAATGGGAGCTTCAAAGGTTGTTAAAAGAATTGGTGCAAACATTCTAAACATAAAGATGTCAGAATATGATCAATTGAGTAGAGATCATAAGATGATAAAAAGAAAATTAGCAACAGTTGGTTCAGGTGTTATGCCTCCAGGAAAATTGTTCATAAAGGAGTATCCTACATCAGCTGCAGGTGTTCCTGATATAGAAGCCTATCTTAAAGAATTGGAAGAAATTACTGGTATAAAAGTACAAGTTGTTATTATTGATTACATCAATATTGTAAAAAATTATAGAAATCCACATACTGAAAACACATACATGAAAATCAAACAAATAGCTGAGGATCTTAGAGGGATGGCAGTTAGAAACGATTTTCTTATAATTTCAGCAACACAGATAAACAGAGGAGGATGGGATTCTACAGAAGTTAAAATGGAAAATATTGCCGAATCTGCAGGTTTAGCACATACAGCAGATATTGTTTATGCAATCATACAGGATACAATCATGCATACTGAAAATCAATATATTTTAAAAGTATTAAAAATTAGAGATGGTTTTGGAAAAGGTACTAAATGTACATTCAATATCAACTATGAATACATGAGATTAATTGAAACGGGAAATGTTGTTGGATCGAGTGACGTATAAAAATAAACAAATTAAAGTTTTTGAATATAATACTTTAAATAAGAGTTTAAATGCGAAAAAAATTAGATAAAATTTTTGATAATAAATACGAGGAAAAAGAAATGGACTTTGTTTCCAACATGTCCTTTAACATAAGTTCTGTTTATAATCAAACCGGAGATCCTGAAGACGAAATTCATAGTAATATTTTGTATGGTGAAATCCAAAAAATGATAGTTGATTCTGAATTTGAAAGATTTAATCAGTTAGATGAAAATGGCAATATCATTAAATTAAATAAGGTTCAAATAAATCAGGTATATAGTTATGTGATAACGGGTTTACCGAACGGCTATAGAAAAATAGAAATATGGTCGATGCTTTCCGAATATTTTGATATCTATCCCACCAAATTTTATACATCCCTTTCAAACAAATTCAAACACGATCTAGTAGAAGAACTAGATGTTACCACAAACATTCTCGAAAAGAAAAAAATACGTAAACTTTTTTAAAACAATTATTAACGCCAGGATATAGATGAATTTTGATACTAATTACATAAAAAGGGTTTGGTGTATATCAGATATTCACTTTGGTGTAAGGGCGAATTCACTAGAATGGTTAAAATTACAAAAGAATTATTTTTACGAATTCTTTATACCACTCGTAAAAAAAGAATACAAACCAGGTGATGTTTTATTTGTCATAGGTGATATATTTGATAACAGACAAAGTATACAGATACTCGTTCAAAATACTGTTATAGATTTATTTGAAGATCTATCAGAAATATTTAAACAGATACATATTATAACAGGTAATCATGACATATATAGAAAAGAATCAAATGAAATAACATCACTCAAGTGTCTTAAGAATATTAAAAATGTTAAGATATATAAGGATACAGAAATGTTAGACATAAATGGTAAATCTGTTTTAATGATGCCATGGCAAAAAAGTCCAGAAGCAGAAATTGATACATTGGAACGTTTTAAAGGAGCTTCTTATTTATTTTGTCATTCAGAAGTTCAGGGAATAAAACTAAACAAAAAATCTATTCAACAACATGGAGTTAATGCAAGTGCATATCAATTTTATAACAAAGTTTATTCTGGTCATATTCATTATGCACAAAAGAAAAAAAATATAAGATACATAGGTAATCCGTTTGAAATGACAAGGGCTGATATGTATAACAAAAAAGGAATATTTCTATTAGATATACAATCATTTAAAGAAACTTATTTTCCAAACAATTATTCACCACATTTTATAAAGATGAATTTAAAATACCTTTATGAAATGACAATATCAGAATTAAGAAATAAAATAGAAAACAATTTTGTTGATTTGTATGTTGCTGGACAAGATGCAATAAAGTATAATTTTAGTAAACTTATGGATATGTTAGAAAACCATGCCATATTGGTTGAACCGTATATTTATGATGATACTGAAGAAGGAAATTTAGAAGATATTGATAGCGATGATTATAGTAATTTTAATATACTTAAAATAGCAAACAAACATCTAGATAAATCTTCATATGAAAAGAATATGAAAGATAAAATAGAATTTAAAATAAAGGAATTATACGAGGAAGTTATTAATAAAACAAAATAGATGAAAATAAATACAGTATCATTTAAAAATTTTGCAAGTTATGGAAACAAAACACAGACTGTAAATTTTTCCAAAAAGGAAGCTGATTTGTATTTAGTTTTTGGAGCAAATGGATCAGGTAAATCTACCATAGCAAATGTTATAAAATTTTTATTGTATGGAAAAGTTGATGGTATAAATTTAACAGATCTTCCAAACAGAATAAACAAAAGTTTATGGGGTAAGATAGATTTTAATGTTAAAAATACCCATTTAGAGATTGAACGAGGAATGAGACCAAACATATTCAAAGTTTTTATCAATGGTGTTGAATATGATCAAGCAGGTAAATTGAATGTTCAAGATTATTTAGAAAAAGAATTTTATGATATTCCATTCCATGTATTTAAGAACATAATCATTCTTTCTGTTAATGATTTTAAATCATTTTTATTTATGAGTCCTTCTGATAAGAAAATGATTGTAGATAAAATATTTGGTTTTTCTATTATAAATGAAATGAGAGAAGCACTTAAACAGGAAAAGAAATCTATTGAATCAGATATTGCGATATATGAAAAAGAACTTGGAATGATAACCGAATCTATTACATCTATAAACGCAAAGCTTAATGAACTTGAAAAAACATCTACAGAAAAAGATAAAAGGAAAATAAATGAATTAAAAACAAAACTTTTAAAGTTAAATGAAAATAAAAAATTACTGAAAGATGCAAAGGGAAAGATAGATAAAAAAGTAAAAGATGCAGAAAACATAATAGAAAAACATAAAGGTAGATATAATAAATTACAGAATAGACAGAATGAAATAGTTAAGAAAACTAGTTTGTATAAAAATAAACAGTGTCCTGAATGTGAATCTGATCTATCTTCAGATTTTCATAAAAAGAAATTACAGTTATTTTTAGATGAATATTCTATAAATCAAAAGGAACTTGATACATTAGAAAATACCCTGTTAACTAAAAAGAAAGATTTTATAAAGAATAGAGATAACCAACATAAAGTAATTTCAAAGATATCAACATTTGATGCTAACATGTTATCATTTAAAAATGAGTTGATTGAAATAGTTAATAAAGGAAAAAATGATCAATTTAAATATTTAGATAAACTTGTACAAGAATCAAAAGAAAAAGAACAGAAAAAATATAAAGATAAATTAGAATATGGAGATAAATTATATTTCTTAAAAATTGTTGATGAGGTATTGGGAGAAGAAGGTATCAAAAATGTTGCAATGAAAATGATATTACCAACATTGAATAAGATGATAGCAGATCTTTTAAGAACAGTTCATTTACATTTTAAAGTATTTTTTGATAACAAATTCGATCCACATATCACGAGTTTAGGAGAAGAAATTAATGCTAAAACTTTGAGTACAGGAGAGAAAAAGAAATTAGATTTTATTATCATTATAGCTCTTATAAAGATGATGAAAATAAGATATCCAGGTTTAAATATACTTTTTTTAGATGAGATATTTTCAAGCATAGATGCAGATGGAATATATTCAATATTAAGAGTGTTGAATGAAACAATAAAGGATATTGATTTAAATACATTCGTAATAAACCACACAGTATTACCTACTGAAATATTTGATAAAAAAATAGAAATATTTAAGAAGCATGGATTTAGTAATTTAGAAGTAAGCGAAATAAAATAAATTCATCAAACCTTGATATATAATAAAAATAGTTTTATTGATGGGTCAGTTAGATGGTAAACAAATTAAAGATAGTACGGTTACACAAAATAAATTGAATCTTACAACACCAACAGGTTCAGATCCTAAAGCCGCAGTAACTGTAGATTACTTAGAATCAAGTTCTTCAAATACATCATCAAGTATAGAAAACAAAAACATGACAGCAGAAACAACTGTTAATGTTGGAGATTTGGCTTGTGATACTACAGTAACAGAAGCACCTTTATCAGGTTCACACATGAAAGTTTTAGTCAATGGAATAGATATAAATATCGGAGGAATTGAATATTTTGGAGCAACTGGTTTAGAATTGGATGATGTTTCTAGTGTAGAAGGTACTGGAGATTATGCAATAAAGGGAGATGCATTACCAGATAGTGGAGAAGGTACCATATATGGAACTACTCAATATGTAAATGGAAACGATAAGAGAATATTTATAACATATAACAGTGGTGGTTTGTATGAATATAATGTTTATACAAATACTGGAAAATATTATAGTTATACCACAACATCGTCTACTGGAATAAATGCAGTAGATGGAGATCCTTTACCTGATGAAAATACATTAAATGTGATGTATGATAGTTATAATGATTATCTTTATGTATGTACTCAAACATCAGTATGGAGATATGATTATGCAACGAATATAGGTTTGATTGTTCCAGGCAGTACAACAACTGGATCTAATGCTTGGAGATGTGCATGGATTGATGTTGATAACGATAAATTATATGTTGGCGGATGGGAGATATATATAAGAGTTGTTGATCTAATGGATGGTTCATATTCTACTTTGACACCTGCAAATGGAGATCCTATTCCAAGTAATATGTGGAGAATACAAAACATATATCCTAATTCAGATAATACAAAAATTGCTGTTAGTGGTTCACCAACTAAACAAGTTTGGTTGTATGATATAGCAACAGATACTGGAAAACTTTTGAATACTACTACAACAGGTGGTGGAGGTAGTTATGAAGTAATTGGAGATGTAATACCAGCAAATGCAATAGAAAAGGTTGCATGGTTCGTTAATGATGAGGATAGAGATATTGTAGTTTGTGGATTATGGGATTATGGATTATGGTTATATGATGAATTTGCAACAACAGGTGCTGGTGAAGGAACTCTTTTAGATACAACTACAACAGATGGAGGTTCACATCCAGTTAATGTTGATCCTTTACAACACGATAGAATATACAATTTAGCAACGATAGATAATATTATATATGCAGGAACATCTGCTGGATGGTGGGTATATGATCCTGCTACAAATAATGGAAAAGAATACAGTATAACAACAACATCAAGTGGTGGAAGTTATGCAGTTAATTTGGATGCTTTATCAAGTGATAATACAAAGGATACTTTTATAGAAAATGTGGCTAAAATAGATAATAAAATTTATTTTGGATCTGCTACAAATTATTTATGGGTAAGTTTGGATGGATATGAATTAACAGAAGCTGCATTTTTTAAGGGTGATACTGCTCTTACGATAAGGGGTATCGATGATGTTGAAGAAGGAGATAAATTGTATTGGAACAACGGTAAAGCAGGATTTAATCTTGGTACAACAGATCAGATAGATTATAATTATTTAATTAATTTATCGTCATAAAAAATTAAAATATGTCTAAATATAACTTAGAGTTTAATAAAGATGATTCCGTTATAAGAAGTATGATGGCAGCATTATTGTTTGAAATGCAAGATAAATTATCGTATACTCAAACAACAGAAGATGATTCTGATATATTGGATGTTCCATTCTATATGTCAATGGTTGGAAGTGAAAGATATTTAATGGATAAATTTTTACACGATGATGTGATTGATCCAAAGGGATTGAAAGCAAAAGGAAGTTATGATCCAGTACCGAGAGGAGTATTAACATTTCAAACAGTAGAAATAGATGCTCAATCTATGATTAACAAGTACATTAGAACAGAAATATTAGAAAAAGAAGCAGGAACGTTGAAACCCTATTCATATGTAACGAGAATAATACCACTTATTTTAAATTTTGATACAAAAATTATTTGTAATTCTATGTTAGAAATGTTAAAAATAACTGAATCAATAATTACTGATTTATATAAGAATACAAGACTTGCAATAGATTTGGGTGGTTATAGAGTTGAAGGTAATGTGACCATACCTGAAAATTTAGATAGTGAAAGAAATATTGAATTTGGATTTACTGATAAAAAGTTATTCGAAATTAACTTTTCTATACAGTTTTCTTCATTCATACCATCATTCGATAAATCAACTAAGATGTTTGCAGGTAACATAATGGAAGGTTTTGAAATGAGTGTAGATGATATAAAAAATGCACCAGAAAGAGGTCTATATGCGAATGTAAGTAATAAGGCTACTTTAGCAGATACAGATGGTCTTTTACCTAGGGGACCTAAGTACGTTGATGATACTGAAATTTAGATTAATGATATATAAAAAAAATAAAACGGATAATGAATCCTAAGTTAAATGAAATGTTTGTAGGAGTTTATTCTAACGGATATATTCCATCTAGAAATGATTATGGTTTTAATAACCTAAAAGATTTGACTAGACAATTAGATAACGGAAAAAGAAGTGCAGGACAAGTTTATGCTATTTTAATGGGTATGGGAGTACCTTTTGATAGAGCAAAACATGCAACAGAGAATTTTTTTGAAGGAGCTTCAAAGAAAGAAACTCTTTATTACTATGATGCAAATGATAAAAATAAAATAAATATAATGGTAAAAAAAGATTACAACCTAGAAGATTTAAAAGCAAGGTTGACTAGCCTAAAAGAAGAAATAAAGCCTATTGCAGAAGATGAAGTTACTAAAATCAACTACTCAGCAAAAAGAGTTTTTGAAATATTAGAATCATCTGTAATAAGAGTAACTGTTTTGGATGAAAGTCTAACTGCTTTAATCGAAGAAAAAGATCCTTCAAAGAGAAGTTTACTTCTTAACAGAGTACATGAAGCTCATATAAAGGGTAATCCTGTATTTAATAGTATTGTAACTTCTATCGAAGAAGTCAAAAACTTTAATGATTTAGTTCCAGTAGCAGAATTTTTGGGAGAAATGTATCAATTCTTAAATGAAAACAAATTTAAGTATTTATTAACTAGAGCTTATTTGTTACTAGAAGGTGACACTAGAAATAATTACTATAAATATGCACTAGAAGACATCATGTATTTAATAGAAAAGGATGAGGAAGCAATTAGAGACACTTTGGTTAATGTTTTGGATAAACATAGATGGATACCTTCTGTTAAGACAATACTTGAAGCTTATTCTACTTTTGATCGTTCAACTAATAAACTTGCATCAAACAAAGATGGTGTAGTAAACAGAGTATATTCTCCAGTACAGATTAACGAAGATAAAAGTTTGATTTTTTATCTTGATAATGGATATTTTAAACTTCATGAAAATGAAATAACAATTGCTAAAAAGGGAGATTTAAATGCTAACTTTATGAGATTACAAAAAGTATTTGAAACCTTTAAAGTAAATAATGATAAATTCTTAACATATGGTAGAAACAATGTTCTTGAAATTGATCCAAATGAAGGTACAGTTAAATTAAATGAGAAAGAAGTTGATATAAAAGATTTTCAATCATTTAGAAATAAATTGATTGCTAAATCATTTTATTCAATGAATGATATGGGTCAATTAGATGAATTGTTTTATTTTATGAATTCTTTAGATAATATAAAAGAAATAGATTTTGTAACATCTGTTAAATCAGTAATTGCTGAAAATGTAAAAGTTAATTTGTTTAATATTGATGATAAAATTTATATACAAAGAATAAATCCTTCAATGAAAGTCAATGAATTTGTTGAAGTCGAAAGTGCAACAAAGGCTCAAGAACTTATGACTGAATATATCAACTTTGATATTTCTAAATCAGTATATGATAAATTAGAAGAAGAAAACAAGAAAAGATTAGATCTTGAAGAAAAGAAAGCTGTAATAGTAGATGAAATTAATTTTATAAGTGAAAATAAAATTAAATTAGAAAAAGCATTGAAAATATACGGTAAAAGTGAACAACTTCAGGAAGGAGTAGAACTTCTTAAAACTGAATTAAAAGATAAAGAAATTGAATTACAAAAAATATATCAGGAATTAGGTGGAACTTTAACTGAAGCTAAAAGCTTAGAAGATAGAGGTTATATACCTGCAACTATATCAGAAAACGAAGGACCATTTAAAAAAGGTGATACGGTATATGTTTATGCAGAAGATTATACAACTAAAGGTGATAAAGAAAAGGTAGGTGTAATAGCTGTAAAAGGTAAAAAAGAAACAAGTGGTTCAGTAATTAAGAAACATGTAAAAATAAGTGTCTAAATGAATAATTTATTAGAATCTTTTGAAGATTTTGAATTAAATGAATTTTTTGGAGGAACTAGACCGATAATGGGAAAAAGTTATCTTGTAACAAAAAAGGTTGCAGTGGAGGATGTGTCTTCAGGTGAAACTATATATATCAAACCTGGTGAACTTATCGAAAATATCAAGGACATAGATAAGAAAAAAGGATTTATTTATTTTGATAGAAAGACTACAGCAGGAGAAACTATTAAATATGCGATTCGTTACAAGGATTTTTTGAAATCGGTTTCTGAAGAGGTTGAATTTCCTAGAGACATTATACTTGATAATTTATCTACTATGATTGTTTATCTTAAAAATCTTAAAATAAAGATTGATTCCAAAGAAATGAAGGGACAGAAAAAAAGAATACATAGTGATTTAAAGAAAAAGACAGATGCTGAAATATCTAATCTGATTGCAAAGTTTAGACAGTTTAATGTTATCTTTAGCGCAATAGAAAAAGAATAAAATAAAATAATATAATATGAAAAATTTATTAAACTTTGAAAGGTTCCATGAAGTAAGGGACTTTGAAATAACAGAAGAAATTTTAGAAACAGCTTTTAATAAAGCTTTTGAAAGTGAAAATGATTATTTGTTTGATTGGATGGAAAACATTTTAATTGAAGAAGAAGCTATTGATACATATCTTGAATCATTAAGTGAAGACGAACTTACTAAACTTGAAGAAATGAATGATGAAGAATTGTTAGAAGCTACAACTCAAGCTACAAGAGATACTAAAAAACTTGCAAATTTTGCAAAAGATAAAAAAGTAAAACCTGGTAAAAAGATTGCTGATATAAGAAAGAAAGATATAAAGGGAAAATGGATTAAAAGAAAAATAAAAAATATTCCAAAAGGTGCTGCTAAAGTTGTAAAGAAAAACAAAAAACTTGCAATAGCTGCAGGTGCAGTAGGTGCAGCAGCAACAGCTGCAGCAGTTTTGAAAAAGAAAAAAAATGAAGCAATAGATTTTGATTTTGATACAAAAAGATATGTTTTTGAAATGTATAATTTAGATATTGAAGTTAATGTTGATAAAGATTTTAAAGTGTTCTTAGATGAACAGATAAATGATATAGATTAATGTGAAATATATTTTAACAGTTGAGGCTTTTGCTGATCATATAGCAAAACCAATATTAAAAAGATTAAAAACTTCTAAACAAAAGAAAAA
>Ga0209976_10000074_pt1 | contig 68214 bp, 75 predicted proteins | sample SumtaG_FD_182806 | JGI IMG/M metagenome (GOLD analysis project Ga0209976, IMG submission 182806) | Deep subsurface microbial communities from Indian Ocean to uncover new lineages of life (NeLLi) - Sumatra_00157 metaG (SPAdes) (version 2) | ecosystem: Environmental > Aquatic > Marine > Oceanic >... | reverse complement strand
AACAATTTCTCCTTAGACAATTTCTTATACCGACTCCGCCATCCTCTTTTTTTTCTCACTCGATCTTTCCACACCCGTCTCCATTTCATAAAGTTATTCTAATCAAACTAGATCAATATAGCAACAACCCAGCCTAACAATTATAATTAAAATATGAAACTAATCATCCAACGCGTTTCGCGCGCCTTAGTTACTACCAACAATCAAGTCATCGGCCAAATCAAAACTGGCTATACAGTTCTATTTGGTGCCAAAGTAGGGGACACTACCAAACAAGCTGATCACTTAGCTCAAAAACTTCTCACTCTACGCGTTATGGCCGATCAAAACGACAAAATGAATTTATCTATCACCGATGTTAAAGGAGAAATTTTAGTCGTACCCCAATTCACTCTCTATGCTGATACTAAAAAAGGCAATCGCCCCAGTTTTGTCAAAGCCGCCCCGCCAAAACAAGCTGAAAAACTATTTAATTACTTTGTTGCACAACTTAAAAAGTCCGATCTTAACATCCAAACCGGCCAGTTTGGAACCATGATGAATGTAGAATTAGTCAACTCCGGCCCAGTTACAATCATCCTCAAGAATTAGGTATAATCATTTCATGGATCAAATTGAAGAAATTCTAACCAGAAGAGTTGAAAAAATTCTTCCCACTAAAGAAGGTTTGGCTAAATTAATGAGCCAGAAAAAAATCCGTCTCTACCAAGGTTTTGATCCCTCATCTCCAAATTTACACGTCGGCCACCTTGTCGGCCTCCTCCAACTAAAATCTTTTCAGGACTTAGGCCACGAAGTCATCTTCTTAATCGGCGACTTCACCGCCATGATTGGCGACCCTACTGACAAATCAGCCACCAGACAAAAGCTTTCCAAAGAACAAGTCCAAAAAAACGCCAAAACCTACAAAGAGCAGGCCGGAAAAATTTTAAGATTCAAAGGAGATAATCCCGCTCAGATGAAATTTAATTCTGAGTGGCTTGAAAAACTAAAATTCAACGAGGTTCTTGAACTATCCAGCAACTTCACTATCCAACAACTAATCGAACGGAATATGTTCCAAGAAAGACTTAAACAAAACAAGCCAATATTCTTGCACGAGTTTATTTACCCCTTGATGGTTACCTATGATGCTTTGGCTATGGAGGTTGATTTAGAAGTGGGCGGCAATGACCAATTATTCAACATGGCGATAGGTAGAAACATTCTCAAAGAACGAATTAATAAAGACAAATTCGTCCTCACTACCAAACTACTCACCGATTCTCAAGGTAGAAAAATCGGCAAAACTACTGGTAATGCCATCAATTTGTTCGGTGATCCAAATGATCTATTCGGCCAAATCATGGCGCTACCAGACGATACTATTATTCCCGCATTCAAACTCACTACTACCGTTCCTTTAGATGAAATTAGTCAATTTGAATCAAAGCTCGACAATGACCCCATGTCTCTTAAAAAACGTCTTGCCTTCGAGGTAGTCAAGTTATGCCATGGAGAAGACAGAACCAACCAAGCCCAATCTCATTTTCAAACCACCATCCAACAAGGCCAAACACCAGATAAAGTCGAAGAATTTTCTATAAAACTAGGCAAGCATACGCTTCTTGAAATCTGCCAATCCGCCAAAGTAGGAAAGTCAAACGCCAATATTAAGCGCACCATCACTCAGGGTGGAGTAGAATTTAATGGTAAAAAAATCACTGACCCCAACCAAGAAATTGACATCAAAGGTGGCGAAGTATTAAAGTTTGGCAAAAGAATATTTAAGAAAGTAAAAAAATGAGATTAACTAAAAAACAACGAAAATTTTTTAGAATCATCACCTTCATCGCCTCAATCGCCATCCTTATATCCGCCTTATTACCATTATTCTATAGCTTTTAATAAGAACTTCTTCTTCTCTTCTATAGCTTCCAACCCCATCTTGATACAATAACTGCATGAAACTCACTCTCAACACTCCTGTTGAACATTTGCAAATGGTCGGCCCCACCTATGCCAAACGTTTAAAAAAGCTTGAAATTTTTAACCTAAAAGACCTTCTTCACCACTACCCTCATCGCTACGAAGATCTATCCCAATTTACAAAAATTATTAGTATCAAGCCCGGCGAGACTATTACTATCAAAGCTCAAGTTATATCATGCAAAAATATCTACACCAGATCCGGTAAAAAAATTCAAAAAGCACTTGTAGCCGACTCCACCGGGCAACTAGAAATCACTTGGTTTAACCAACCTTTTCTAACCCAAACTTTAAAATCAGGACTCAAAATTGCTCTTGCCGGCAAAGCAGACTATTATGGCAATCGCCTCACTCTCACTTCTCCTGAATATGAAATCATTAAAAATCAAAATATCGATAATGAGACGCAAGCGCCTGCTAGGCAACACGCAGTCGGGGGAGCAAGGCAACGGGCCCCACGAGTGGACCTAGCACCGCTGAAAGCCTCAAGAAACCTTATTCATACTGGCCGACTTGTCCCAATTTACCACGAAACTTATGGTGTATCTTCAAAATGGCTTCGCTCCCGCATCGCTCCATTATTAAAATTTATCAAATCTATCTCGCCCGACTGGCTTCCGCCAGAAATTATCAAAAAAGAAAACTTCCTCTCTTTATCTAAATCTTTAACCCAAATCCATTTTCCAAAACACCACACTACACTGAGTCAAGCTAAAAAACGTCTTGCTTTTGATGAACTCTTCTTACTCCAGCTATCAGCTCAAAAAAGAAAATATCTCTGGCAAACCAAAACCGTATCCTACCAATTAACAGTCAACCAACAAAAAGTGCTTGAATTTATTAACTCTCTTCCTTTCAAACTAACCTCTGCCCAAAACCGATCCATTGAAGACATTCTCTCTGATTTAAACCAAAACCAGCCTATGAACAGGTTGCTTCAAGGCGATGTTGGTTCTGGCAAAACCGTTGTTGCCGCCATAGCAATGTATGTGGCTTTTCTAAACGGTCTACCATCTGCCCTCATGGCTCCCACCGAAATACTCGCCCTCCAGCATGCCAACACCATTACTGCTTTACTTAAACCTCTTGGAGTTAAAATCTCCGTTCAAACCTCTTCTAAAAAAGACAAGCTTAAAAACCCAGATGTTTATTTGGGAACCCACGCCCTTCTTTATCGAAAACTACCTCAAAACTTAAGTCTACTAATTATTGATGAACAGCATCGTTTTGGAGTAGAACAACGCACCAAACTCTTGAAATCTGGCAAAACTCCCCATCTCCTTGCCATGACCGCCACTCCTATCCCCAGAACCGTTGCTCTTACCGCTTATGCTGAATTAGATTTATCCACCATCGATGAAATGCCACTTGGCAGAAAACCAGTCAAAACCTGGGTCGTCTCCCCCAAAAAGAGAAATTCTGCTTACAACTGGATCAGAAATCAAATTAAGTCCCAACACAACCAAGCTTTTGTCGTTTGCCCCCTAATCGAAGAGTCCGAGTCCGAATCCTTATCTCAAATCAAAGCTGCTCAAAAAGAATACGAGTATTTAAAATCAGACATCTTTCCAGATTTAAAACTAGATCTATTACACGGCCGCATGAAATCCAAAGACAAACAAGCCGCCATTAATCAATTTAAACGCAAAAAAACCAACATCTTAATTACCACTCCTGTAATTGAAGTAGGCATCGATATTCCCAATGCTACTATTATCATGATCGAAGGCGCCGAACGCTTTGGTTTAGCCCAACTTCACCAACTAAGAGGTCGAGTGGGTAGGGGAGAAGCCAAAAGCTATTGTCTCCTTTTCCCTTCAGTAGAAAAGCTCACTACCCTCAAACGCCTAAAAGCCATGGAAACCAATCATTCTGGTTTTAAACTAGCCCAGTTAGATCTTCGCCTAAGAGGCCCAGGAGAACTTTATGGGATCAAACAACACGGGTTTGCCAACTTAAAAATTGCTAGTTTCACCAACAAACAGCTTATTAGCAAAACCAACCGTTACGCCAAAAGCATTATCCAGACCGATCCTCACTTAACCAAACACCCCCACCTTTCCCAAATTATTAACTCTCTCCTTGAAAAACAAGTCTCACCCAACTAAAATACACCAATCTTTCTTTTTATGTCTTAAAGATCTACAATATCAATACATTTATTTGTAACTTGTTACTTGATTATTGAAAATTCTGACCGGAGGTCAGCATGGGCGCACTACCAAAACGCAAACCATCAACCAGAAGAAAAGGCAAACGCCGCACCCAAATTAAATTAAAAACCCAAAAGTTAATTACCTGCAAACAGTGTCAGGCCAAAAAATTACCTCATCAAGTTTGTCCAGAATGCGGCACTTACCAATAACTCACCAACACCTTTAAATTATGAAGCGCAAGGACGACCCTCGTCACAAAAATCGTCAAAAAAAAGTCCAGCTTCTTTTTGCTCATAGTTTTCACACCCAAGACTATCCTGAGATTTCTTCTATTATTAAAAAACTTTCCAAAATTGACCCTTTAATCAAAAAATGTGCCCCAGACTGGCCTTTAGATCAAATCAACAAAGTTGACCTAGCCATCCTCCGTCTGGCCACCTACGAACTCCTTGACTCCTCTCAACCTCAAAAAGTTATAATCGATGAAGCCGTAGAACTTGCCAAAGAACTGGGCAGTGATTCTTCTCCCAAATTCGTCAACGGTGTTCTCGGCTCAGTCGTAGACTTACTAAAAAAATGACCTTAACTCCTCCTCTCAACCAACTTAAAAAACTCATCTCTGATACTCTTGGTATTGAAATTAACCAACTTCAAGACAATGCTGACTTTATTGCTGACTTAAACACCGATCCACTCGAACTCAAAGATCTTCTCAACCAAATTGAAAATAACTTTTCCATCAAACTTGAAAATCCTGACGACATTACCACATTTGCCGACTTAACCAAACAATTTAAACAAGCCCTAGACGAAACTTTATGACAAAACTCCCTATCAAAAACCAGAAACTATTTGACACCGCCCTTACTCACCGATCATATTTAAACGAAAACCCAAAAGTCAAACAGCATAACGAACGTTTGGAGTTTTTAGGCGATGCTGTCTTAGAGCTAATTGTCTCTAGCTTTCTTTTTGACCAATATCCTGGCAAACCAGAAGGTTGGCTTACTGCCTTAAGAGCTGCCTTAGTCAAAACTACCACCTTAGCCGAAATTGCCAAAAACTTAAAACTTGGTGAAGAGTTGCGCTTAAGTCGTGGTGAAGAACAAGGAGGCGGTCGCCAAAACCCCTCACTCCTTGCCAACACTTTTGAAGCAGTCATTGGCGCAATCTACCTCGACTCTGGCTACGACACCGCTCAACAATTTATTGCCACCCACCTTTTCCCAGAAACCAAAAACATCATCGACCAACAATTGCTCAAAGATTACAAAAGCCTTTTTCAAGAAGCAATTCAATCTCAAAACGAACCCACCCCCACCTATAAAGTCATCAAAGCTTCTGGCCCTGACCACAATAAAACCTTCATCATTAAAGTCTTTGTATGCAATAAGCCTTGGGGCAGGGGAACTGGCAAAAGCAAACAAGAGGCCGAACAACAAGCTGCTAAAAAAGCTCTTGAGACACTCGAGGAAAACTGATAAAATACCTTATTCAACATTTAAAATCGTTATGGTTAAAATCAAATTAGTCAGAACCGGAAAAAGAAACCAGCCTAGCTACCGCCTTGTTGTTCAGGAAGCCAAATCAAAAACAGGAGGCAGGGCTATTGATAATTTAGGCTTCTACAATCCTCTTACTGACCCCGCCACTATTCAAATCGACGCTAAAAAATACACCTCTTGGATCAAAAAAGGCGCCCAACCCACCAACACTGTTCGTCATTTATATAATAAATATTTATCCTCAGATAAACCTGAGAAAAAAACCAAAGGAACTACACAACCATGAAACAACTCGTCGAATACATCCTCACCAATATCACTCAAAAACCAGAAAAGGTTCAAGTCACCGAAACCATAGATGACAATGGCCTTCACTTAATCAACATTTCCGTCGATCCAGAAGACATGGGTCGAGTCATTGGTAAATCAGGCAAAGTCATTCATGCTATCAGAAACTTAGTCCGAGTTGCAGCCATCCAAAAAAACTTGCGCGTCAGAGTCATGCTTGAAGATTCACAAACAGACAAACCTGAGGACACAACACCAGACAAAAGCTCTGAAGCCACCAAAGAAGAAGCTCAAGAACCTCAAGAGTCGGAGTCTACTGAGCCTCAAGCACAAACAGAAGTTGAACCCGAAGAAGAAACTAAATCCTAAAATCCGAACAAATCTTCTTTATCAGCTCTACCCACACCTGGAACAAACCCCTCCCCCACATTAAATGTGGCCAACAATTCCAATAAATCTGCATATTTTTCAATAAAATCCACTCTTATTGGATCAGATACTCGCCCAATATCTTGGGGTGGTAAAGAATAATAAACATTCAAACTCACCGCTCCCTCACTTATTCCTCCACCTTTCAAGTCCAAACTAATATCCTCAACCGAAACTAATGGTGCCATCGCATCCAACCCCTGTAAAAATCGATTTATTCCTTCCACCGAACCCGTCAAATTCAACTCCATTGGAAAAGATGCCAATCCTCCTAGTCTAACTTGAGCTTTTTTCTTTCCTTTTTTAGCCGATTCAGTTGCCAGTGACCCTGGACTAAAATCAAATTTACTCACACTTACATCAGATTCTACCGACAAATCGCGCAAAGAAGCCAAAACTGAAAATGCCGGCTTTTGTGAGGGCAATACTCTTTCCACCACTTCAAAAATCGAATTAGTGCTTGCCTCATCCAACCCTCCCAACACTGTCGCTTTTCTTGTCACTCTCTCCAACCTCTCTTGATCTGTTTCTAAATCTTCTCGCAACTCCAACACCTGCTTTGTCTGAGGAATAAACACCAACATTAAAGAAATCCATATCACCGCCACAGACAGTAGGGGAAACACCAAATATCTTCTTTTCCCTACTAAATCTTTAATTGCAAAATCGCCTCCAAACATTTTAAATTCCATCATCCCTCCTCAAACTCAGCTATATCAATCAATACACTCAAAGAAAACCTATATCTACCATTAGCCTCTCTTTTCATCGAAGATAACTCTACTTCCACAAACAATCCCTGCCCAATAGCCTCTTCTAAGGTATTAATAAAAGTTCCAAACGAAAACACACTTTCCGCCTCTCCAGCCAACACAAACTTTTCATCACCTTTTTCAGCAAAAGACACATCAGTCAATGACACTCCAGTAGGTGCCAATCCATAGAAAAAATCCAACAATACCTTTTCAGTCGCCTTCTCTCTAAACAAATCATCAATTAAATCCAGCTTTTTATCTGCAAACACCAATCTCGTCTCCAAAGGCAATTTATCTTGAATTTCCCGCTCGCGCCTTGCTATTTGATCAATTACCACCTGTTCATTTCTAGTCAACACCAATCGATAAGCTGCTATTCCTACCATCAATCCAATATACACCGCCAACAACACTCCCATACCCAACCTCAGCAGTTTGGCAAATTTTAATTCAGCCAAAGTTAGTCTTTTTTTACCCCCAGTTAAATCAATTCTTACATCCATCTCACCTCCTACAACTCTTCTCTTTCTGCCAATCCCACACACACACTATATGCCGCATAATCACCAGGCAATTTTACTCTTCCCTCCATACCTTCAAACGGATTACCCACCACCACCTCCAAAGCCAACAATTCAGCCATATATGTTGCCAAACCAGGTAAGTGAGCACTCCCACCAGACAAGATTACTCTTTGCACCGCCACCCCACTTCGTTGCGTGGCAAAAAACTGTAATGTTTTTCTAATCTCACTCAAAACTCTCTCCATCACCGGCAACATTGCCCCTCTCACTTTTCCTTCCAATTGAGCCCCATCCAAACCATAAGTTCTCTTATACTCTTCAGCCCTACTCGCGTCTAATCCCAACCCCGACTCAATTGCTCGAGTTAAAGCCAAACCAGCCACTGGCACTGAATGTGTCATCGCCAACCTACTCAAATGCACTACTGCCAATCCCACACTAGTTGCTCCAAAATGGCACACCAAGCTTATTGATTGATCCTCCCGTCTAAACAAAGATCTAATCGCTGCAATCACCTCTGTTTCCAACGCTTTTACTTCAATCCCCACTGCTTCTGCCAAAGCCACATATCCTTTAATCATGTTTTTTTGCGCCGCCACCAACAGTATCTCCATTTTTTCACTCGTACCTCTTTTTTTAGGCCGATACAACACTTCATATTCTAAATTAACTTGATCTAGTGGTACCGGCACATGTTGTTCTGCCTCCCATTTAATCGCACTTGATAGTTCTGTATCTGACAAAGCGGGCATCGTAATTACATTAGTAAATGCCGCTGTATCTGGCAAAGCCATTACTAAAGATTCCCCAGAAATTTTATGCTCTGTTACTAATTTTTTTACCGCCACCGCCAACTGCTGTTGCTGCCGCCCATCAGCCGGAATTACTTGTCCCACTGGATTGTATGCCGCTCCAAAATCTACCACTGAAAAATTCTTACCTCGTCTTTTCAGTTTTACCAACTTAATCGAATACGTTCCAATATCCAAACCTATGGTTTCGCTCATGGGCAGCTCTTACCTTACCTTCTTAATAATATTCTATTACACATTAACCAATATTCCCGATTAAGGGCAAATAACTTCCTATTTTTCTTGACCCCACTCACTTAGTCAAACTCGCCCCAGAAAACAACACATAATCAAAAATTGCTGGCAATGCTGGCTTAGTCCTCGACACTTCCACCACCTTTGTCTCTGCTACATCTTCTTGCATCTGACTCTCTGCTACCGACCTCACAGTATAATACTGCACTGGCAACTCATAAACACCCACTCCCTCGGCTTTAACATCAGTATCACTATACACTGCCATCACCCTGACAAACTGATCTCCAGCCACCATACTCACCGGCACTTTTTTAAAATAACCTTCATCTCCATCAACCACACCAGCGGTTGAAAAATTATCCGCATTATCACAAGCAGCAAACGCCTCTCTTCGGGCAGAATAACTCACTCCATTATAGTTATATGTCGTCACCACTATCGATGCGGGGCTCTGGTCAGTACAATCTGTTTCTTTTGACCAATTAATCACCACTTGCTCACCCCCCACAGAATTACTCACATTTACCTGAGCTGCATGTCCTTCAACCACATTTATTTCCAGTTTTCTATCCACCTCTGCTGTGGTGTAATTCACATCTATATCACCAATGCCAGTCACACTACTTGAACCAAAAGTACCCACTGAAATATCCAACAATCCTTGCTCTATTCCTGCTTCAGCCGCGTCAAAAACTCGGCTTGCTTCCTCTTCTTGCCTAGACAATCTCACGTCACCAATACTTCTCGAAACTACTGACAAACCTACTGTTAGCAGCACTACCATTATTAACAAAACCACTAAACCCACCTGACCAAGACCATAACCCTTACCCGTTGTTCTTCTTTTTTTCTTTCTCATTGTTTCTTCTTTATTACTTATTGCCTGCCACATAGTGTGCTTGCTCTACTACCGTGGTTTTTCTCATTGATTTCATTCAACCAAACCCTACTTCCCAAGTCAATCACTCCTCTCATACTTCTCATACTTTTTATACTTTTCTTTTTGTACTTCTATTCAGTACTTCCTCAATGACACCTTTGTCTGGAAATCCTCTTCCGCTATCTCTTCCTGCCTACTAACTCCTACCTCGCCTTTTTTCAAGGTAAAAGAAATCTCTACAAAATCTGGCATTCCAGTATCGCTCCGAGAACAATCAAAAGACAAGGTTTTGGCCGCATCACTATCTACCTTTACCTCCGAACTGGTTAAAAATAATCCGCTGTTTGAGGCAATCCTTTCTCCCTCTACCGCAAAAATAGTTACTCCACCATCTGAATTTATTACTCCTAAAGAATTCATATCCGTATCACACACAAACCCTTCATTATTAGTGGTCAACTCTTTGGCGTTTCTAATCATTTTTTCCATTTGTGTTAGGGCAAAATCACCATTCTGTTTCACTACCGACAAAGCTCTGCTTTTTCCTCCTCCTATCAAAGTTGATAAAAACAAATTCACTGCCACCACTGCTACCACTGCCATTACAGTTACCACTATCATCAATTCAATCAACGTATACCCTAAATTTTTAGCTTTTAGTTCTTCGCTTTTAGCTACCCTCATTCCCATTTCGCCAACTTTCCTGTTAATTCAGAATTATGTGCTCTTTCTCCCTCTTGCCAACTCACTCTTACCACCATATCAACACTGTCTTGGGTCTCTGCTAAAGTCACAGTCATTTCTCTACTAAACACACTCGTCCCAATCTGGCTACAACTACTAGCCCCTTTATCCAACAGAGCTTCAAAAATTAGACTTGTTTCTGGCAACGAGCTTAAACAATATGTCACCACACCACTGGCAGCATCAGCATCAAGTAGGTTATAAAACGGTTCCCATCCCAACTCATCTCTTTGTCGCCTCAACCACTCTATTGTTTCTTGAGCATATCTTGTTGCCGTCGCTTGCTCTTTGGCAAACCGAGTGTTGCGAACCGATTGCACCACTCCTGCCACCACTGCCACCAACACAATCACAATAATTCCAACTGCCACAATCACCTCTACCAATGTCTGTCCTTTATTATTCATAAATTCGCTTATTCTTAAAATTCACTGCATTCCTTCATTCACTATCGCCCCGCCACCAGTTACACTCACCCTATGAGTGCCAGCCCACGAGTTAATATCAATATCGCCTGGATTACTGACCCCTCCTGACAGTACCTTAAATAAAAAACTAGCATCATTTCCAAACAGCAAATCCCCTCCCAACGTCATTGTATCTGCTGATGGTAAAGTCTCTCCATCACAAATCGGATTCATTAATGCATCCACCCCTCCATTAGTTACCCTCACTTCATATCCATTCAAAGTTCCACACCCGCTACTTGGTTTTTCCCCTGCCGCCGCTCGTTTTTGCGCCAATCTTAAAAACACCTCCATACTTTCTCCCGCCTGAGTTAATTGCTGCGTTAAATCAAACTGTACATACGCCGCCACCCCACCACCCACTAATAATCCCATAATTCCCACTGCCACCAACAACTCTATCAAGGTAAAACCTTTCTGAGATTTGAGATTTGAAATACTAAATTTCACTTTAAGGGCTATTTAAACAATAAGAACTATCATCTACTTCCAAAACTGCACACACCTGATAACTCGTGCCAGGAGAGCTATAACTATAAAAATAAGTTACATCATTCACTGGATCTTCCACTGCATTTGTCAGGTAGTTATTCGCATCATAAGGAGCTGGCGGACTTTGCAAATCAGTAATCATCAAATTAAAATTTGCCGCCGTCGTTCCGCCAGTATCATGACTAGGATAACTTCCCACATCCGATCGATACAATTCCAAAGCTGCTCGCACCTGCTCTATGTCTGCTTTTCTCTTCCCATCCCTGGCTCTAATATTTGCCGACCTAAAAGCCACCATTCCAATTGCCGACAACACCGCAATAATTGTTGCCGCCACCAACAACTCTATCATCGTAAAACCCAAACTCTTTTTTACTATTCCCTTTTCACTATTCGCTATCATTTTACTGCTGACTCACGACACAATAATAATCTCCAGCCACCCATGCAGAACAATCAGTCACACTCGCATTACCTGTCTCGTTCTCAAGTTCGGCACAAATACAATAAGTTGAAGTAGTACAGGTGCTCATGTCAGAATAGTCAGGATGAGGAGATGGTTTTGGATCACTCGGAAAACCCCCAGGCATATATGGATCCACCGCCATGCTCGCACACGTTGCGTTGTAGGCCATATTATCACCATAATACTGCTCAAACGCTGACTGAATCGCTTTCATATCTCCTCGTCGCCTAGCATCCCTACCTTTTTTCTGGGCTGTGTTGTAAGCCACTGCTCCCAAGGCCACCAAAATCCCCATTATCGAAATCACCACCAGCAACTCCAAAAGTGTAAATCCATTTTTTAATTTAGTATTTGAAATTTTCAATTTGTTTGTCATTTGGTATTTGAAATTTTCAATTTGTTTGTTACTTGTTTCTTGTTATTTGAAATTTGTCTTGCCCCGCAAGACCAGTATCCCAACTCTCTCTTCCCCTGTCAACAAAACCACTTATCTTGATTTCCTCCTTGCTCCAAACAAGATATTAATCTACCACCAGGAAACTATATTAAACTAACTTTCATAACTGGCAACACCATGGAAATCACCATCACTACGGCTGGGGTAGGGGAACTACCACTAACGGCACAATTGACTTTAATTGTCTTTTAAAATAAACTCCTAGTTAACAGATTTCCGACTAATATCTAGTCTTATAAAGTAACTCATATGGATTTTCACTCATTTATCAGAGTAAAAGATAAAGCGCCTTTATCGGCGCTTTTTTATTATTTACACACCCAATATGTATTTGCATTCCAACCAAATATCTGATATTATAGGACTAATTAAACAAGTGATTATATGAGTCAACCAGAAACAGCCGAAAGATCTCATCAGCCAACAACCTTCACCGACGAAGACAAATTTGTCACAGCACTCACCGAAGCTCTTCAAGTAGCCAACGGCGATCTTAACCAAGTTGCTAATTTTACTTTTGACACCGGCAAAACTATTCGTCAGGGTTGGAACCTCAACAGAATTGATAAATTTACTCAGCAAGTAGAAGATATTACCAACCTTCTTGTCCAAGCTGCTCAAACAAATATTAGAACCGGTGGGACTGAAGATGACTTTAGCATCAAAGGCTCAGTCGCCCTCAGAGATGTAGAAACACATATCAGCATAGCAATGCTTTTTGCACCAGATGCTTCAAACGAAAAAGCAACCCGCTATAAATGGGGTTTCAGTAAAGTCAAAAACCTCCTTACCACTGACGAAGATGGTAATGCCATTCTTAAACCTCTTAATATAGAAAAAGTGCCTTTTAGTAAATGGGGGCCACCTGTAATTAACAGCTTTATACTAGCAGCCTGCGGCGTAAAAGCCGGAGATGTTATTTCCACCCAACAACCCACAATCGATCCAACAGAACCTCCTGCCATCAGCGAATCCCTTCCCAAACCCACCGAAGCTGCTGCCAGCCCCACAGTAGTTGCTCCCTCTGAAATTCCGACTCCCAAATCAGGAGTAGAAATACAATTTATAACTGCTGATTCAATCGAAAACAGCGAACGCTTTAAAAGCCAATTTTTAGCAGAACGTGAAGCAAGCGCTGATATCTTAGGACTTCAATTTGAAATCGAAGGCACTAATTACCAATCCATCTTTGCCCAAGTCACTGATGGAGAAAATGCTGGACTTTACACCTATGTCCCCGATGCCACTGACGGCACTCTTTTTAAACCTCTAGAATGGGAAATCAGCGGTAGCGGTGACCAACTTAGTTTAGGCTACCAATACTCATTCTCTGCTACCAGTGGAGATTTTCCAGCTTTCCAAAGAGTATTTGTTGGTCCCAATACCGGAACTATCCCTTGGCCCGATGAAACAGAACTACAATTCTATCCCGGTTCTGCTTTTGCTCTTGGTGAACCAGGAATCGCTCCTCCTTATCTTGAAACAAGCGCTGTCAAATTAGCTTCACTAAAATTCGACCTTGCTCCCGAACCAATCCCTCCACCCCCTCCAATCGAACTCGAAAACATGACCCAAATCGGCACAATTCCTTTATTTAGCCCTGAAGTATTCGAAGAATTCTGGCCAATAACTCGGGCCTACGAACTTGGAGTAGAAATTCCTATCACTGCAACTACCTTTCCTCAGATTAATTTCTCTATGCAAGCAGGTGCTGCCGAACAACTTGGGTTTAGTTCTTTTACTACACCTGACTTGAATCCCGAAAACAGGGGAGGAATTCAAAACGCTATCAACATCACCCTAAGTCTTTCTCGATATGAAGGCACAGATAGATATAATGCAAACATACTTTTCTTCGAATCGCTTGCTCAAGGAAAACCTCTTCCTCTTGAAGTATTAGTAGATTGGCCTGAACCATCAGTCCAAACTGCAGATCTAGCTAAAGGCATCAACATTAATTGTATTACCTGGCAAGAGGCAATCAATGACCCCACCTTTCTTCATGGCTTCACCCCGTTGGTTGGAGAAGAAGACGACGGCTATTACTACAGAACCAGAGTAGAAGATGGTGTCTTAACTCATGATATTGCCATAAAAAATTTCAACGCTTGGATCAAAGAATTGACTGATGAAGGATTTCCTGCCGATGGAGCTCCCAAAGTGCTTCTTCATAATGTATTATTTTTCCCTCTTTGGAGAGCACTTCAACCTCCAGACCACCCCCTTCCACCTGATTACTTTGACATGAGAGCTACAGGAAGACCAAATGTTAAAGACCACGGATACGATTTAAGATTCAAAAGCTGGAAAAATTTTAGAACTCTTTTAATTGCTTACCCCAAACGTCAACTTCTTGTCTTCACTAAATAACCTTCTCTTGATTTACGCTAAAAGATTTGTGTAAACTGGATATGTGAATAAACGTGATAAACTTATCCTTTTGATTGTTGTTCTTTTAATTACTGCCATTACCATTCTTAGCGCTTTTATTACTCCCAAATGGCTGGCTCCCGGAGTGGTCACCAAATTCACACGCACTCTTCAACAAACCTTTCCATTTTTAGCCTCTAAAACCACTCCTCCCACTACTGAAAAATACCTAGTCTCCAACGAAGTCTCCGGATACACTCTTGAGCTCCAAAACATTGACTTTTTAGATCAACTCACTTCTGACTGGAAAGTGTTTGACGTTGGTGGTATTTTCTCTCCAGAAAAACTTTCCTCTCTAAACCCAGTTCTTGCCAATGAATGGCACCAACACCGCACCACCATCAACTCAATTAAATTCATCCTCACTGAATCCGTCACTGGCAAAAGCTATTCAGTTTATACTTACCATTCTCCAGATCAAGGTCCAGTCGATTGGGGTCAATGGGAATCATCACTCAACAATGGCATTTTAGAAATTAAAATTGCCATTGCCCCAGAATTTGTGCGCCAAGCTTTTATTGATAACAATACTATCTCTGAAAAGTTTTCTCTAGTCGGCCTTCAAGCTCTATATCTTCATACGCCAGAAGGGTTGGAAAACCAACTAAGAAGCACAAACTCCATACCCAATATTACCAAATATCCCTCCACATCCCGAACAATTTCAAATCATCAACTAATCCTCTCTCTTTTAAAAGAAACCAAAACCAAATCAGTAAACTACAAGCCTTTTTTAATCACTCAAACCGACTAATCATGAAACTCAAAATTTTACTCACGTATTTTTTAAGCCTAGTTTTCTCAAGCCTTGTTTTATCCACACCCATCTCTGCCACTGATGTAGCCTGCCCAGCAGGTAGTAACTGCGATTCTTGTGTGTCCGCGGGCGATGATAGATGCAATCTCATCGTAGAAGGAAATAATACCGAATGTTTAGTAGAAGATTGCTCAGAAATTGTTCTTGATGAATATGGCAATCCAACAAATGTATGCACAGGCTTTTACGAAGATGAGAACTGTAATGAAGTCACTTATTCATTTTATTGCGATGACATCACCTGCACTACCCAAGGCGATGATGATCTTAATGCAACTCTCTGTGCAGATATTGATTTAGGAGATCTGGGAGACGGATTTACCCCCGGAGAATGCGAAGATCCCGCAACCTCCACTTGCGGCGACGGAACTTGCACCGAAGGCTGCGATGTCTGCGTTGCCGACTGTGGTTCCTGCCCCACACCAACACCAGACTCTGGTTCGTGCGGCGACGGAACTTGCACCGAAGGCTGCGATGTCTGCGTTGCCGACTGTGGTGCCTGCCCAGGACCAGGACCAACCCCAACACCAGGACCAACTCCTTTCTGCGGTGACGGCTCTTGTGCTGGCGGCGAGTCTTGCGGCTCTTGTCCCAGTGACTGCGGTGCCTGCCTAGTAACCGGCAATATCACTGGCACTGTTTATGACGATCCCAATCGCAACGCCACTGCCCCTTTCCCAGGAGATATCTGTGGACTATCTGGAGCAAGTGCTGTCGAACCAGGACCAGATGCTTTTGCATATGCTCTCGGAAGCAATAGCGACAATATCGCTGCTGACGGCACTTTTGTCATTCCCTTCGTACCTACAGGCTCAGGCTATTTTGTTGGTATTACAGACCTCGATCCAGACTATACTTGCTCCTGCCCTTCAGGTTGCTTCTACTCAAACATCTCTTCCCCTCAATTTAATGTCAACTTTTTTGTCACCCAAAGCCGTACTGCTTGGTTTCAAACCATCGGCGCAAGCATACACGCGGAAACGAACATCATCAGTCCTGTACCCGGTAGTGCCATCAACCCCTATACCTTACTAAGAGATGATGCCGGTACTATCAATTCCTCCGGTTTTGCTTCTTACGGCTCCGGCAATTCTGATTTTAACGCCCAAGAAGGCATTCAAGAAGACGGTATTGACGAAGACAGCCGAGACGTTTTGGCAGTATCCACCCAATCACTCCCCAAAGAAAACTACTCTTACTTTTTCCGCCTTTTTGAAATGGGCCTAAATCCCACCTCAGATTTAGACAATTTTGGCAATGATCCTTTAAACATCGCCAAACCCACCAATCCACCAAATGATAGTAAAAACGCCTACTTTTATTCAGGTGACCTTACTATTGATTCTACTTCTTGGAGTGTCGGAGTAGGGGAAATCTTAACCATTTTCATCAACGGCAATCTAACAGTTAAAAACACCACTCAAGTAGCAGAGGGTGGTTTTTTGGCCTTTATAACCTCAGGTAACATTAATTTTGATGAAACTTTAGGTAGCGCCGACGAAACCAGCACAATTGCTTTGGCAGAAGGTGTTTTTATCGCCGACGGCACCATCACTGTTGATGACACCGATGGCTCTGGGGACTCTAAGTTTATTGGTGAAGGCATTTTTGTCGGCTGGGATGGCATTACTCTTGGCAGAGACTACGACGACGGAGGAGTTGGAATCCAGAAAAATTCTTTCTACCCTGTAGATCTCTTTCGCTATAGACCTGACTTTGCTATCAACATTCCTACTCGCTTCCAAAAACCAGTTTACTCCTGGCAAGAAGTCGCCCCGTAATTCGTTAACCCCTAGCTTCCTATCCTTTAGTTATTATTAGCTATTAGCTATTACCTGTTACCTATTACCTATTAGCTATTAACTGTTCGCTGTTACTTCACCACCACTTCTATCTGACTCACTCTCGTCTCTGCTGATTCCAATCCATCATTATCAATTGCACTCAGGCGCACTTGATAAACACATCTGGCTATAGGGCAACTAAACCTATGCGATACTGTGTCTACAATATTAAACCCTCTAAATTCTTCTCCATCTGAAAAATCAATTCGTGCTTCCACAACACTCCCATCTGTATCATCCACAGAATAAGAAAAAATCACCACCTGATCTCTAGGTATAAACACTTGTCTTGTTTCTGGATCAAGTTGTGGGTCAGTTGTAAACAACAAAATTGCCGGCAAATTCAAACACGTCTCAAAACACCTTTTGGAACAATCTGTCACAAAACTTGTTTGACTACCCCCAGAGCCTTCTTGCAAATTACTCTGACAACAATGATATCCCCATGCTGCACAACTCGTTTCTGCTGGACTAGTTCCGTAATCATCAGCTACCATCTTTGCTTCTTTCTCATAAACCTCACCATCTTCCCACACCACCTCTCGAAACCTGGTCCAACCAACCGGCAACTTTACTAGCCCCAACACCACTTTGGCACTCTCCTCACTTTTATCAGTTTTTAACAAAAATCCAGAATAGCCAGGCACTTTTACGATTCCCCAAGGCAATTTCTGTGCCTTGATTTCAAACGGTCCTTTAGATGAACTTTGACACACCGCCTCCAACACATAAGCTCTACTATCTGTAAACCTTAGTTGGTAACCCAAAACCGGCAATCCCGACGCCCCCCCCCGACACTCTTCAATATGAGACGGCTTTTTAACTTGCCTAATCAATGTTCGCAAGTCAGATTTTATCTGTGATGATCCCACCCTCAACACCGCCTCAAAATAAACCACTGTCACCACTATCACTCCCACCCCCAAAAAAATTACTATACTAAAAAAATTCTTTAAAAACTTCATTTTATCTTAACCACCCAGAATTTTTCTATTATTATTTAGCTTATTATGCTTTTAGCTTTAAGTTATTAGTTTTTTACAGCATCTGCAAAAACACAGACACTAGCTGTTCTCCCCATAACAACGCCACTACTGTCCCCAACACCAAAAACGGCCCAAACGCCACTGTCTGTCGCCACTTTCTCTTGCCAACTGCCATTAGCATTATTCCATAAATCGCCCCCAGCACAAAAGCAGTCCACACCCCCACCAATATTTTAGGCCAACCCAATAATAACCCCATCACCAATCCAAATTTCGCATCACCCATTCCCATCCCTTGCCCGCGAGTAATCAAAATCAAAAACAAAAAAAACACTCCTACACCTAAACCAGAAACTAGAGATAGCCAAAAATCAGCCGCTTGCATTATCCCCATAGAAGTTAACACTCCCCGATACAGCAGAGTCAAACCACCCAAAATAATCACCGCAAAATCCGGAATAATTCCATACCACCAATCAGTTACCATAATAATCAAAAGCACCACTCCTACCATTAGCCAAAACGCAGGTTGTAAAAAAGTAAATGGTTCTGTTGTCAACCTAAAAAAAGCAAAACCTACCAAATACCACCACAAAAACAAACTTGCAGTTAATATCTCTATCGTTGGATAACGCCATGAAATTTTAGCCCGACAATACCTACACCTACCTGTCAACAACAAAAATGAAATCGCCGGAATATTATCATACCATCGAATCTTTTTTTTACACTTGGGGCATTTAGACCTACCTTCAAACGGCGATTCTCCATGAAGTGTTCTATAGACCAACACATTTAAAAAACTTCCTATTGCCAAACCCACAAACAAAATGATTCCAACAATAAACCATTGCATAACAATACAGTATACAAGCCAATACCTCCTCTTTAAACCGTCAAAATCACAAAAAAACCAGCTTTACTGGCTTGCTATTAGTTATTAACTATTACTTATTAGCTTCTATGGCAGGCAAACCAACTCATCTTTGTCCGCACTCTGCTCATACGTCGACGTACCCCTGGTTCCTGTAGCCGAAGGGCAAGCAGAAACTGCCAAAGTAGAAGCTGCCCCACCCCAACCGGTAACTATATTTAAATCCTTACAATTATCCAATGCCTCTTTTTGAAACGCCAGCGAAGACGGCCTAAAACAAATATAAAGTGTTTCTGCTATTCCAATCTCTTTGTATGCATAAAGTGCATATGTAGTTGACCCTATCACTCGCGTTACAAACTGACCCTTAATCTCTGCTGTATCGCTCAACCCATCCATCCAAGCACCCCCATCTTCGTCCAATTGGCACAAACTTGCCCCTGGAGCCCCTGTTTTAGCACTGCACACCGACGCATTATCCGGAATAAACGGAAACTCAACCGCTGGATCATCCTCGTCATTGGTACCACTCAAAGTACACGCTTCACCCAAACCACAAGCATAAGTGTCATCATTCCACGGATACTCTTCTTGAGTTGCAAAAAATCTATCTGTTGCATTTATCAACTGTGCCGCATCCGACCTGGTTCTGGTATCTCTACCTTTGTTAATCTGCTCAATTGGATTCAAAGAAGACAGCACCGCCACTGCCAAAACCGCGATCACCGCAATCACCACCAACAACTCAATCATCGTAAAACCACGACTCAAAATCTTTCTTGCTTTTCTCATACTTACAGCTTATCCTGACTAAAACTGACTTGTCAAGTTATAAATCGGCATAATAATCGCCACAATCAAAAACCCCACCCCAACACCCAACACAATCATAATTATAGGTTCCAACGCACTTGTCAATCCTTTTAACAAATGCTCTGACTCTGTTTCAAAATAGCTTGACAGCTTCGCCAATATCTCATCTACCTTCCCCGTCTCTTCACCCACCGACACCATTTGAGGCACCAGTGGAGGAAAATTGTTACCCTTTGCCATACTCACCGCCAATGGTATTCCCTTCTCCACTTCCTTGGCTGCTTTTTTTAGATCTTTTCGATACACCTCATTCCCAACCGAATCAGCCACAATCCCCAAAGCTTCAATAATCGAAATTCCCGCCGCCACCAGCAAAGACAAAGTTCTCGTCATTTCTGCCAGCGCCACAATTTTGGTCAACCTTCCAAACACCGGCAGTTTTAACTTTAACTGATCATACTGCAACTTACCTGTTTCTGTCCGCTTCCACGATCGCAGAAAAAACGCTCCAGCAAATAATAAAGTAAAAAACACGTACCAAAACTGAGTTACAAATTTAGACAGGCCAATTAATATCTGCGTCATCATCGGCAAATCCGCCCCAAAATCCTCATACATCACTGTCAGTTTGGGGATCACAAACACAATCATCACCAATGCCACCACAAACATCCCGCTCACCACAATTGCCGGATAAATTAACACCCCACGAGTTTTAGCCCGAAAATTTCGCTGTTTTTCTAAATTATCAGCCACTCGTTTTAAAATATTATCTAACATTCCCGCTGTTTCTCCCGCCCGCACCAACTCAACAAACACTTCTGAAAACTCCTCCTTGTGCCTAGCCAACGCATCTGCCAAAGACTTGCCCGACTCAACATCCCGCAGCACATCATCCACCAACCGACCCATCCCTGGCTTACTCTGAGCCCTTAAAAGACTCAACGCATCAGTCAATGGCAACCCCGCCTCTACCATTGTTGCCAATTGCCGCGTAAACTCCACAATATCATCATGATGAACCCGATCAAAATAACCCCGAACAAAGCTTAACTCTTCCGCCTGAACAAACTCCACTAACTTTACAATCACCAAATTTCGATCTCTCAAGATCCGCGCTGCTTGATCCACATCATTGGCTTCCACCTTACCTTTAACTGTCTTGCCCTTCTCATCTTTCGCCTGATACTCAAACAGCTTCACTTTCTATCCTCCACCCTTAACTAACCTCGCCAATTCCTCCGGCCGCAAAGCATGAGCTTGAGCTTCTTCAAGCGAAATCACACCAGATTTCACCCAATAGGTCAAACTTGTTTCCAACGTCGCCATACCCAATTCTCCCGAGGTTTGAATAATGTTGTCTATCTGATGGGTTTTACCCTCCCGAATTGTATTTCTCACCGCCGGAGTCGACAGTAATATTTCTGTCACCGGCACTCTCCCTCCACCACTTGCCGGAATTAATCTCTGCGCAAAAACTGCCTCCAAAGTTGCCGCCAACTGCATTCTTACTTGAGCTTGCTGATGTTCTGGAAACACATCAATAATTCTATCTACTGTTTGCGCCGCCGAATTTGTATGCAGGGTTGCAAACACCAAATGACCAGTCTCTGCAATTGTTAAAGCCGCTGCAATTGTTTCATAATCTCTCATTTCTCCCACTAGTACCACATTTGGATCTTCCCGCAACACACTCTTTAATGCTACTTGCCACGACAAAGTGTCATGATGCACCTCCCGCTGCGAAAAAATGCTCTTGTTTGGTTGATACACAAATTCAATCGGATCTTCAATCGTCACCACATGTTCAGATCTATTTTGATTGATTTCCTCAATTATCGCTGCCAATGTGGTCGACTTACCATGTCCAGTAGGCCCAGTCACCAAAACAAACCCTCTATTTAACCTGGCAAACTTATGACACACCTGGGGTAATTTCAACTCTTCAATTGTTCTAATTTTTTCTGGAATCAACCTTAATGCTGCTGCTAAAGACCCTTTCTCATGATATCCATTCACCCTAAAACGCACCTTTTGATATTGATAAGAAAAATCTATCTCCTTATTGGTCAAAAGCATTTCTTTTTGTTCTGGACTCACTAAGCTCAATACCAATACTTGCACCTGCTCTGCTGTTAATGGTTGTGCTCCTGCCACCGGACTCAAGCTACCATCAATCCTAATCATTGGCGGCACCCCCACCATCAAATGTAAGTCGCTCGCATTATTTTGCATCACTAAATTTAACAATTGCTCTATTTCCATAATTTATCCCTCTTTAGCTTCAGCTTCTTTTTTCTCCTCTCCATCGCCGACTTTTTCTTCAATCTCTTCCCCCAAAACATCCTCTCTTGACTGAATCTCGGCTACTCTTAATACTTCTTCAATTGTTGTCACTCCCTCCAAAGCTTTCATGTACCCATCTTGCTTCATTAGAATCATCCCATCACTCACGCCCTCTTTTTCAATTGTTGTCGCCGGCGCCCGCTCCAAAATCAACCTACTAATTTTTTCCCTCACAGGCAGCACCTCAAAAATTCCAATTCTCCCAAAGAACCCGGTTTCATTACACTCCGCACATTTTCTTCCCCGATAAAGCGACAGTTGATTTTTCCCTTGCTGTTTCATCCACGCATCATACAACGTCCCCAACACTTCTTTTATATCCTCCACCATCTCAGGCAACGGTGTATACTCCTCTTTACAATGTTCACACACCCGCCTCACTACCCGCTGAGCCACCACACATGTCATCGAACTCACCAACAAAAACGGCTCTGCCTTCATATCTAATAGTCTAGGCAACGCTCCTGCCGCCGAATTCGTGTGCAGGGTAGAAAACACCAGGTGTCCTGTTAATGCCGCTTGCACTGCCAACTCTGTCGTCTCCTCATCTCGAACCTCACCCACCATTATAATATCTGGATCCTGGCGCAAAAAACTCCTCAAGCCAGAAGCAAATGTCAGTCCAGCTTGCGGATTCACCTGAACTTGATTTACTCCAGAAATTTCATACTCAATCGGATCTTCCAAAGTAATAATATTCACTTTAGGTGTACTAATCTTTGACAAGATCGAATATAACGTCGTCGTTTTACCAGATCCAGTTGGGCCAGTAATCAAAATAATCCCATACGGCACCCTGACCGCTTCTTCTAAATTTTTCAAAGCCCTCCCTCGCAGTCCCAACTCTGGCAAATCTGGCACATTCTGAGTTTTCTTCAACAACCTCATCACAATCTTTTCCCCATGAGCCGTCGGCATCGAACTAACACGCAAATCAATTTCAGCATCTCCAATCTTAAAACTAAATCTTCCATCTTGGGGTAACCTTTTCTCATCAATTTTCATTCCACCCAAAACCTTCGTTCTACTCACCACACCATCATGAACTCCTCTAGGTAACATTAATTTTTCCCTCAATATCCCATCAATTCGATAACGAACGCGCGTTTTAAATTCCTCAGGCTCAATATGAATATCACTCGCTCTGGATTTAACTGCAAATGTCAACAATGTTTCTACAATCTTAGCCAACGGAGCTTCTCTAATTACTTCTCCCAATTTTGTTATATCTACCGTCCGCTGCTCCGCCATTCCTGCTTCATCCAAAGCTTGAGTTACTTCCGTTGATAAGCTTTGCGCATACCTTTGAACCAAAGCCGATTCCAAATCACTCTTAGTCGTCAAATATGGAATCACTCTCTTGCCACTTTTTTTCTCCACAAACTCAATTGCCTTCAAATCCAATGGATTACCCATTGCTACAGACAAAGTGTTATTCCGCTTATCTATTGCAAAAGGAAACAGTCTATACCTTTGCGCCACACTCTCTGGCACCAAAGCCAAAGCTTCCGGCGACCCTCCGGTCTCTGCCAAATCCATAAATCCAACATTGTAATATGTTGCTTTAGCTTGGCCCAAAATCTCCTCTGCCACCAGCCCTTTTTCCTCAATAATATCCTCAACCATCTTGCCAGTATTTACACTTTCAACCTTTACGTCATTGTATTGACTCTGAGAAATTGCACCCTGCGATAACAAAATTTCTGCCACTCCCTGATTATTCTCCACCACTTGGCCGCCAAGGGGTGGATTCACTTGACCAATATTTTGACTTGGCACTTGTCCACTGACAGCTTGTTGATTTTGGGCAGGCTGATCCATAACAACTAACAACCTTTATTAAGGTTTATATCTTTAGTGTCTTTATTTATAATATCAGGCAGATGAACCAGAGCACAACCAGCATTCTTATTGTTTCTTCCTCAACTAAAAAACGACATCAAAAGGCTCAAGAACTAAGCCCCATCAGTCTAAATCCCAACAACCCAGACGTTTTTTTATATGCCTCTGACCAGGTCCTTGGTATCGACATTATCAAAGACTTACGCCACAGTTTACAAAAAAAACCCTACCAAGAAGACATCAAAGTCGCTTTTATCCAAAACGCTCATCTTCTTACCATCCCTGCTCAAAACGCACTTTTAAAGACTCTTGAAGAACCCCCAGACAGCACTCTTATTATCCTTGGCGCTATCAACACTTCTCAACTCTTACCCACTATCGTCTCTCGCTGCCACACAATCAGTGCTACAGCCAAAAGACCACAAATCAATACAGAAAAGAGTAGGGAAGTAGCCCAACTCTTAGATCAAGTCACCAAATCTGATCCTGCTCAAAGAATCACTTTGGCTCAAAACTATACAAAATCACGCCAAATCGCCACAAACCTTTGTCGGTCTCTACTATTATATCTACGCCATCAACTCCGCCACAGTCCCTCATCTAACGCCATAACAAACCTTCAAATTACTCAAAAAACTCTTGTCCGTTTGGATCAAAATGTTAACGTTTCTCTTACCCTTGAACACCTATTTTTACATTTGTTTTAAGCAGTTATAAATCACTTTTTTACCTCAAGTAACATCCCATAACATCAAAGTGTGGGTTATAGACGCTCCACCCTGTCTTTGTTACAATGAATTTGTCCCCAAAAAGGGGGCAAAATATTCTATGGGCCAAAAAAATTCTTCACAATATACTGCCAAAGACATCAAGGTTTTAGAAGGTTTAGAACCGGTTCGCAAACGTCCGGGCATGTTCATTGGCTCTACTGATGCCAAGGGCTTGTACCAACTAGCCAAAGAAATTCTTGATAATGCTGTTGACGAAGCTATCGCTGGTTACGCTCAAGACACCTGGCTTACCCTCCACCAAAACGGCTACCTCACTGTTATCGACAATGGTCGCGGCATTCCAGTGGAAAAACATCAAACTGGCGTCTCTGCCATGGAGGTTGTCCTCACCAAACTCCATGCTGGCGGCAAATTTGAAGAAACAGCTTACCAAGCTTCAGGCGGTCTTCACGGTGTAGGCGCCTCCGCAGTCAACGCTCTTTCCAAACACTTTCAAGCCGTCGTCAAAAGAAACAACAAATATTATTTCCAAGAATACAAAATCGGCAAACCCAAAGCTCCTGTTAAGGAAACTTCTACTAGTTTTATCACTGACAATTTTGGCAGAGAAGGGCACATCTTAATCCAAAACATCTCCGGCACGATGATCAAATTCACTCCAGACCCAAAAATCTTCAAAACCACTACCAAACTTAAGCAAAGACAACTTCTAGAACTCATTCGCCAAAGAGCTTACTTAGTCGCTGGACTTAAGCTCCACTTCTATAATGAAGAAACCAAACTTCCTTATTCTTTCTATTTTGAAGGCGGCATCCGTTCTCTAGTTGAACACCTAAACAAAACCAAAAAATCTCTTCATCCTGTCATTTATTTCAAAGGAGAAGCTGGAAGCAACGGATTCAAAATTGGTGCTGAAGTTGCCATGCAATACAACGACTCCTTTGCTGAAAACATTATGAGTTTTGCCAATGTTATCAACACCTACGACGGCGGCACTCATGTCACCGGCTTCAGGATGGCCTTAAACCGTTCCCTCAAAGACTATGCTGATAAAAATAATCTCTTCAAATCCCAAAAAGAAACTTTTACCTCAGACGATCTCAAAGAAGGCATAACTGCTGTAGTTTTCATCAAAATGCCCTCAAACGAAATTCAATTTGAATCCCAAACCAAAGCCAAGTTAAATAACCAAGAAGCTCAATCAGCAGTTTATCAAGTCGTCAGAGAAGGATTAAATGAATTTTTAGAAGAAAACCCCTCTGAAGCCAGAAAAATAACCAGCAAAATTCTTCTGGCCGCCCGCGCCCGCCTTGCCGCCCGCGCCGCCAAAGATGCCGTCATCCGAAAAGGCGCCCTTGAAGGTTCGGGTCTTCCTGGAAAATTAGCTGACTGCCAAGAAACCAATCCCAAAGAAGCTGAAATCTTCGTTGTTGAGGGTGATTCCGCCGGCGGCAGCGCCAAGCAGGGCAGAGACCGCCGCTTCCAAGCCATTTTTCCGCTACGCGGCAAAATGCTCAACACAGAGCGAGCTAGATTAGACAGAATTATTGATACTGAAGAATTAAAAAACTTAATTATTGCCTTGGGTACTGGAATAGGAGAGACTTTTAATTCCGAAAAGCTGCGCTATCACCGCATTATTTTAATGAACGATGCCGACGTTGATGGTGAACACATTACCACGCTCGGCTTAACTTTTTTCTATCGCCATATGAAACAAATAATTGATGGTGGTCATCTTTATATCGCTATGCCCCCCTTATATAAAATTCAATCCGGGAAACAAGTCTCTTATGTATTTTCCGACCGAGAACTAGAAAAAACACTCAAAACCGAATTTAAAGAGACCAAACCCTACATCCAGCGCTATAAAGGACTAGGAGAAATGAACCCCAATCAACTTTGGGAAACCACCATGAACCCCGAAACTAGAACTTTAAAGCAGGTCCTTATTGCCAATAATCAAAAAGCTGACGAAACTTTCACCATACTAATGGGCGATGAGGTTCCACCTCGTAAACGCTTTATCCAAACCCATGCTAAGTTGGCAACTTTAGATGTTTAATTCAATTATTTAAAGGGGTTTAAAAACTATGAAAACATATATCATTGGCCATCAAAAACCGGACACAGATTCAGTAGTATCAGCCTTATCCTTAACTTACCTCTACAACCAACGCGATTGTTTCGGATATCAAAATCCTACACCAGTTGTGGCCGACCCTATCAATCCTGAAACAACTTATGTTTTAAATAAATTTAAAATTGACTCGCCTCAATTAATTAAAGCAACCGATATTGCACCAGAAGATAAGATCGTCTTAGTTGACCACAACGAAGAATCTCAACGCCTCCCAGGCTTAAATTCCGATCAAATTATAGATATCATTGACCACCATAAACCAAATTTAGACTTAACCAAACCTATTTACCTTACTTTCAAAACTTGGGGCTCAAGCTCCACTATCGTCTACTACTTGATGAAAACCAACGACATCAAACCTGATAAAAATCTGGCTTCCCTAATGTTGTGTGCTATCATTTCCGACACTGTTGGTTTCAAATCTGCCACAACTACCGACAAAGACAAAGAGGTCAGCCAGGAATTAGCTCAAATTGCAGGTGTCAAAAATATCAACGCTCTTACTTTAGAAATCTTTAAAGCCAAATCCGATGTTTCCACGCTCTCTGACATTCAAATCGTTACCAACGATTTTAAAATTTACGATTTTGCCAAAAAGGTTTTCGTCAGCCAACTTGAAACAGTTGAACAAGACCATCTACTTACCAAAAAAACCAACCTTCTCAAAGCCATGCAAACAGTAAAAACAAATAAAAAAGTAGATCTTTTATTTGTTGCTATAACTGATGTTTTAAAAGAAAACACCAAACTACTAATCCTCTCTGACAGCGAGCGACAAATAGCCAAAAAAGCATTTGGCGGCCAAGTCGATGTCAATATATTAGATATTGGGCCTAAAATGTCTCGCAAAAAAGAAATTGCTCCAGCCATCGAAAAGGCGTTAAAATAAATGACAGATCAACCCAAAAACCCACCAGAATCTGACATCGAAACAAATGATAACGGTTTTGACGGCACGCCCCAAAAAACCAAATTCGGCACCATTCAACCCATTCCCATCTCCCGCGAAATGGAACGGTCATACCTAGATTACGCCATGAGCGTTATTGTTTCCCGCGCTCTTCCGGATGTTCGCGATGGTCTAAAACCAGTCCACCGCCGCATTCTCTATGCCATGAAAGGGTTAAATCTCACTCACGCAAGTGCTTACAAAAAATGCGCCCGCATTGTCGGTGAGGTATTAGGCAAATACCATCCCCACGGCGACACCGCTGTCTATGATGCCCTTGTCCGCCTGGCTCAAGATTTCTCCATGCGCTATCCCTTAATTGATGGTCAAGGTAATTTCGGATCCGTTGATGGTGACTCTCCAGCACAAATGCGCTACACCGAAGCCAAACTCACCAAAATTACCCAAGAACTTCTAGCAGACCTTGACAAAAACACTGTTGATTTTGTCGACAATTTTGATGGCTCTGAATCAGAACCCACTGTTCTACCTGCCAATTTACCCAACCTCCTTCTCATGGGCGGCGATGGCATTGCCGTTGGCATGGCTACCAAAATTCCTCCCCACAATCTCTCAGAAGTAATCAAAGCCGTTACTGTTTTTATCAAAAAATGCCACGTTGAATTTCCAGACAACAAAAAGCCCACCCAAGATGTTGTTATTGCCAAACCTCAAGATCTAGCTGGCACTCTAAAATCAGATATCACCATCGACCAACTTTTACAACACATCAATGGACCCGACTTTCCAACATCAGGCATCATGTATGACTGGAAAGCCATTCGCGAAACTTACATTACTGGCAAAGGTAAAATCTTAATACGCGCCAAAGCCAACATTGAAGAGGGTAGGGGAGGCAAAATGCAAATTATCGTCACCGAACTTCCTTACCAGGTTAATAAAGCCAACCTCATTACCAAAATTGCTGACCTAGTCAAACAAAAACGCTTAACAGGCATCAAAGATCTCCGCGATGAATCAGATCGTACTGGTATGCGCATGGTTATTGATTTAAAACGCGATGCCAAACCCAAAGCTCTTCTAAATAATCTCTACAAATTCACCCAACTTCAAACCACTTTCCCTGCCAATATAGTTGCCCTCAATTCCGAAGGTGTTCCTCAATTAATGAATTTAAAAACTATTATTAGCGAATATGTCCGCCATCGCCAATTGGTCATCACCAGGAGAAGCCAATTCGAACTCATTGCTACCAGAGAACGAGCTCACATCTTAGAGGGTTTGATGATCGCCTTAAAAAACCTCGATGACGTAATCAATACTATCCGTCGCTCTAAAGACGCTGATATTGCCAAAAAGCGCTTAATCAAAAAATTTAAACTAACTAATATCCAAGCTACTGCCATCTTAGACATGCAACTCCGCCGCCTTGCAGCCCTGGAGCGCCAAAAAATCGAAGATGAATACAAGGCTATCAAAACCCGAATCGACTACTTAACTGATCTACTAAAACACCCCTCAAAAATCCTAACCCTCATTGCCGAAGAATTAAGTCAGGTTAAGAAAAACTATTCCGACGAAAGACGCACTAAACTTATTAGATCCAAAGTAGGGGAGTTTAGTGAAGAAGACCTAGTTCCTTCAGAAGACATGATCGTTACTATCACCGAAACAGGATATGTCAAAAGAATGCCTATTGGCACCTATCGATCTCAACGCCGTGGCGGCAAGGGTGTAACTGGAATGACTACCAAACAAGAAGACACTATTGCCTACATTCTCACTGCCAACACTCACGACAACATGTTAATTTTTACCAACAAAGGCAGAATTTTCCGTCTTAAAGTCCACGAGCTCCCAACTGGTTCTCGTCAAGCAAAAGGCCAAGCTGTTATCAACTTAGTTAATATCGATCAAGACGAATCTGTCAAAAGTGTCATCACCACCAGTAACAAACTTGACGAAATCAAAGATAAGTTTATCTTTTTGGCCACCAAAAAAGGTATTGTCAAAAAAACCTCACTAAGTAAATTTCAAAACATCAGAAGCTCAGGCATCATCGCCATCACCCTAAAAAGCGATGATGAATTAGTTTGGGGCAAAGTCACCTATGGCAACGACCATATTCTTTTAGTCACACATCAGGGTAAATCTATCCGTTTCTCTGAAAAAAATGTTCGCCCAACCGCCAGGGACACTCAAGGAGTTAAAGGAATCAATCTAACTAAAAACGACTTTGTTGTTGCGGTTGAGGCTTTAAGGTCTGAAACTAAAAAACCCAAGGACAAACGCAAAAAATTCTTTAGAGACTTACTCCTAATCACCCAAAAAGGCATGGGCAAACGCACTCCTTTGAAGCAATATCCGCTTCAAAAACGTGGTGGCCAAGGAGTCAAAGTCGCCAACTTGTCAACCAAAACCGGAAAAGTCGCTGCCTCTTTCAAAGTCACTCAAAATATAGATCAAATCGTCATCACCACTAAAGAAGCTCAAGTCATCAAATTGCCTCTAAAAAACATTCCTCAACTCAAACGTCCAACCCAAGGTGTCATTCTCATGCGCTTTGCCAAGAAAAACGATCAGGTAGTTTCCGCCACTACTATTGAAAAAACCTAGACTACTTATTTATACTATTTGTACTAAATTAAATATTATCTTAATATGTTTAAACTAAAAGAAATCACCACCCACCCCGTTGCTACTATTGCCGCTTCTGTTCTCTCAACTTTTATTATCGCTGCTTTATTCTTTAAATTTGCCGGCCCAGTTCCAATATCTGTTACCCAAACAAGTATCGAAAAACAGTCCAGTTTTGACGTTACAGGCACAGGAACCATCACCGCTGTACCAGATACTGCCGTAGTCGACCTAGGTATTACCGTCAATCGCTCCACCGTTGCCTCAGCTCAAAACGAAGCCAACCAGACCATCAATCAGATTAATGATTCGCTAATCGATTTAGGTATTAGCAAAGAAAATATCAAAACCTCCAATTATTCGGTCTATCCAGACTATGATCATCGAAGTGGCAACAACCGTATCCGGGGTTATAGAATTAATGCCACTTTAAATGTCAAAATTGCTGACTTTGATAAATTAAACCAAGCCATAGACACTGCTACTAGCTTGGGAGCAAATCAAGTAGGTGGCATTACCTTCACCTTAAGCAAAGATAAGCAAAAAGAAATTGAATCAGAAGCTAGAAAAGAAGCTATTGATCAAGCCAAACAAAAAGCCAAAGATCTTGCTAAAGCCGCTGGAATTAAACTTGGTAAAATCATCAACGTCCAAGAAGACAAACAAGACCCTTCACCTTTTCCTCTAAGAACCTTGGAAACCACAGCTATCGGCACTCCTGACCAAGAACCAACTCAAATCGAACCCGGATCAACAGAAGTCAAACTCTCCATCACCCTTTCCTACGAAACACTGTAATATAAGCTCATGGACAAACTTATATTTCCACTTATCTTCGCGCTTTTTACTCTTTTTTTTTCTCCATCTATCAGCGCCCAAGAAGCAAAAAATCTCAATCAATCATCTTTACCTCAAACCATTTCTATCATCAACCAAGTCAGAGGTGATGAATGTTGCCAACCAGGCAGCACCGATCATCTTGGCCTACAAGTCAACACTCTTAATCAGCTTAAACTTCCAGCCACTTTTACTCTTCGCTACGACGCTCTTATCAACCCATCTTATCGCAATCTAATTCCATCCAATTTTGACATTGGCATCCTCATCGAAATTACTCCTAGTCTTGCTCAAGCAGCCAATGTTAACTACCCTGGATCTCTGGAAAATTGGCATAAAGCCAACCAAGTATTTCTGCTTGGTTACTCAATAGAGAATAGGAAAAAAATAATTGATACTTTGATGAAAACTTATAAATCAATCTATGGCTATTATCCTACAGCCACTTCCAGCTGGATGATCGACGCTTATTCTCTAAATTATCTATCTTCCCACTACAATTTGAAAATACATCAAATTACCAAAGAGCAATGGGGAACAGACAGTTACACACTTTATGGAGGACCACCCAGCCAGCCTTATTTCCCATCATCTAATTGGCCCATCATTCCCACCAACCAAAACAAAGAACTTCCCATATTAATAATTCGCCAAACTGTAGCTGATCCACTTTTTAACTACGGAAACACTACTGCAAGCTTTACTAGTCAACCAAATGATTATCTTAACTCAGGTAAACAACTTTGGTACTTTAAAACTTTAATTAATCAAATGATAAGTCAGCTACCATTAGTCCTAGGCTTAGAAAATAGCATGGATGATAAATATCAAAAGGAGTTCGTTGATCAGCTACAATTTATTAACCAAACACTAAAACACAACACTAAATTCTTAACCGCAACTCAACTATCGCAAGAATTCCAACCATCACCAGTAACGCTTACTCGAACCCGCGATCTGGTAAAAGACGATTCCGACCTAAATGCTTTTTGGATCACCACTACTAAGTATCGGTTAAGGCTTCGCCAAGAAGATCAAAACTTTGCTATCACCGACATTCGCCTATATCACCAAGCATTAACTGATCCCTACCTGGAAGCCAGCTCATCCACCAAAAATGCCTACTGGATTACACCATTCTTACTTGATGGTAGCCGCTATGACAAACTACCTGAAACCCATCAAAACTTTCTTCAAGAAATAAAGTCGTGGTTTACTAAAGGCAAAGAAAAACCACCTCGGCCCAAATACATCTTCAATCCCAAATCAGACAACTTAGAAACCAACTATCTTATTAACTTACCTTCCATTGATAAAGATTCTTTTCTAAACATAGATCAAAACAATATTGTCACTCTTACTTACCTAAACCAATCCAAGCCAATTGTTTTAAAATTTCACCCCAGTTTTTTCACTCTCACATCTCATCAATCTCCTCAACTAGTCGGAGAAAAAACATATTCTTTGCTCTACAACGGCTGGCAAGAAATTCAACCATTTCATTGGCTGCCTCAAATTAAATTATCAAACTCTAATAACCACACTCTATTATCATGGCAATACCAAAAGCAAAAAATGTGGTGGATTGATGTAACTCAAGACAAAAACACCTATCGATTTTCTCCATCTATCGATAAAAATTTAAATCTTGATCAACTTAGAAGTCAATTTCCTAACGAACTAGCCCCAGAAACTGCATTTGCACCAGCTGACCCTATTCATACCCAAGTTTATTTCAACAACACCCGCGCCATTGCCAATCGCAATCCAATTAGATTTTTAGTTTATCCTAGAGACAAACTTGGTATTCCCACTAAGGCTGTAGGCTTCAACGTTAAAAGCAAAAATAGCCAATTTGAAAGTATTCTCATTCAACCCTCTCAAAACGAAACAGGCCAAATTTGGACTGATATCACCCAGACCAATCCAGGATCACATCAACTTCAAATTTATCTTAACAATCAACTAATCTCCACTCAGCAAATTCGCTTTGCCACCAACTGCAAATTATATCCAAAAACATGCCTCACCAATCCCATTGAAGCAATTAGATATTTAGCCACCCAATTAAATGAGTTTATCCTGAAAACCAAAACTCGTTATGCTACCATAAAATAAAACCACTTTTCTTTTAAGAACCCTGGAAACCAAAGCTATCGGCACTCCTGACCAAAAACCAACTCAAATCGAACCCGGATTAACAGAAGTCAAACTAACTGCCACTCTATCTTACGAAACACTCTGATACACAAGTTTCCTCTACTATTCACCTATGCTACTATTTATATAGTTATATAGTAGTTACTTCGAAAGGGGGTGATATTAAATGATCAAAAAAATATCACTCGCCTTAATTGCAGCCATCGTTCTAGCCGGTTGCTCTCTTCTCCAAAAAGCCGGCGTTTCTGTCCCTGGAACCAGCAAAAGCTACACTGTTGATTCTCTAAAAGCCGTTATCGACCTTGGCATCCCCTTAAAGTGCAGCTACGAGATTTCAGGCAATGAGTACGAAGGTTATGTTAAGGGTAAACAATGGCGTGGCAAAATGAAAACAGCTCAAGGCCAAATCGCCGAAATTATTTTCAAAGACAATTGTATGTGGAGCTGGGAAGAAGGAAAAAATATGGGTGCTAAAATGTGTTTTGAGGAAGACTTCTTTGAACAACCCCAACCTACACCAGGCCAAGCTACCATGACGATGGACGTGGAATACCGCTGCTCAGCCGCAGTAGTCAACGACTCCTTCTTTACTCCGCCAGCAAACGTCAATTTCATGGATCCTTTTAGCCAAGGTGGGGGAATGATGCAAGACTATTAATTCTTTATAAACAAAACAAAAGCCGCAAGTTTTTGTGCTTGCGGCTTAATCTATTACTCTTTCAGAAACCAAGGCAACTACTACTATTCCCATCCCAACTTTTCCAGTTGTAGTTGCCACTAACTCTTTCATGCTTTGCAACAAACCTTTAGATGTTCCTCTTGGCATTTTCCTCACCCCCTTAGTACAACAACTCTCTTCTTAATCGATAATAAAGATTATCTTTTATTCGCTCTTTTTGCCCTTCAAGTAACCTCTGACCTACCGGAGTATTTAACATCTGTTGGATCTCCGGCCAAAAAATATATGCCTGGATTAACGAACCCATCAAAAGCGCAATCGCCAAAAACTTGGTCACCGACCCCCAAGTATATTTAATTAAAAGCAGTGAAAAGATCACCAACACTACCACTGATAAAAACAAAAATAGATCAACCGTCTTGGGCACACCCGCTGGCAACAAATCAAGCAGGAAAGTCAAATCCCAAGGAAACGTATAAATTCCCGATGTATGCAAAAATTGAAACACCAACAACACGCTTGTGAAAAAACTTAAAGGTTTTGTATTTTTCTTTCCCTCGGTTCGCTTAAACTCATATAATGCAAAAGGCAACAAGCCCAGTGAAAAAAACCAAAATTTTGAAAAAACAAAACCCAATAAATATAAAACAGCCCCCCAAACAAAACAGAAGACCATGAAGCGATCTTTGTATAGCTTCATATCCCCCCTTCTCTGTCCTAATCCAGTCTAGAAGAGTTTTTCACTCCCTGTCAACTTAACAATGATAAAATCAATATACAATAATGAAGCTACCCACAAACTTAGCTGTCTTACTTGAATTCTTCAAAACAACCGGCAAGCTCAAATCCGTTCTTCGCCACAACAAAGCTACCAAAAAACGCCGGGAAAACTCTGCCGAACACTCCTGGTCAGTGGCACTATTTGCTTGGGCAATTGCTGACGAACTTGAAAAAGATCTAGGAACTAAACTCAATCAAGAAAAAATGATTAAAATGGCCCTCATTCATGACCTAGTTGAAATCCACGTAGGTGATAATCCTATCTGGAAACCAAAAAATAGACTAGAAAAACAGCAAGAGCAAGAAAAAAAGGCAGCTCAAAAATTATTCGCCCAGCTCCCCAAAAAATTGGGGCAAGAAATGTATAGTTTTTGGCTGGAATTCGAAGCAGACAAAACTCCTGAAGCCAAAATAGTGAAGAGTTTAGATTGGCTCAGCGCTATGATTCAAAAAATTACCACTCTTCAAGGTTGGCTCGATCTTGATGTCGACATCAAGCAGTACGATGAAAAAATAAACACCAGAATTAAATTCAGCAAAACTTTCAATAAGATTTATCAAAACCTAAGAAAAGAAGTATTAGACAAAGGCTTAATGAAAAAATAAATGAAAAATCCAATCAAAATTTCTCTTTTTTCTCTAGGAATTTTTGTTCTCGCCACTGTCCTGCACAACTTCTTTTACGCTCTTTTTGGAATAGAGGAACCAGTTACTTTTCTCATAGCTATTGTATCACTTGCAGTCTTTATCATCTCCACCATCTACAGCATTCTTCTCTACATCAAATCTGGTAAAACTACCAAGGATAAAATAATCCGCCTGTTTATAGTCGGATCCATCATTGCCATTCTCGCCCTAGACTGGGCTTCCCTTGACGACATCACCACAGGCAACGAATCCAACTACGCTGGAGAATACGCTTACCTTGCCATTAGCACACCCATCCTTATCGCCCTAATCATTTTCACTATTAAAAAATCAGAAAGGAAAATAAAATGACCAAACAATGTGCTCTCAAAACAATCTTAGTTATCTCAATTGCCGGCATACTCTTTTCAGGCTTTCTTTCCTACCAAGAACTTTTTGGCAACTGTGAAGTTGGTTGCAGCTCTCCCACTAGCCATCTACTCAGCATTCCCGTCTGCGTTTACGGCTTTATCATGTACACCATTGTTTTTCTAGTCTCTCTTATTGGAATAAAATCTAAAAAGTAATCAAAGTAGTTTGATTATCACCACTCCACCAAGCATAAGCACTGTCCCAAGCCACGAAAACTTGCTCGGCTTATCTCCAAAAAACAACCAACTCAGTAGCAACACAAATAACACCTGCAATTTCTTCGCCCCACTGACCAACACCACTGGCCCACCATAAAACCCAGAAAAGACTAGTATCCCCATAACCATATACACCAAACTCGCTGCTAACAACATCCAAAAGCTATCTCTTACTTGAACTTTCCAATCCTTCTTGCTCTTCACCATGAATCCAAGTAAAGCAACTGACATCAGCACATTTTCAGTCAACATTACTAATTCTGGATTCTCAGGCGAAACGCTAGTTAAAGCTAATTTATCAAAAATAGCCGACATTGAGGCTGCCACAGTTGCTAGTAAATATAATCTAGAAGCACGCTCTGTTACTAGAAGCTTAAAAGGCATCAACAAACTATTTTTAATTCCTTGAGCATTCAATGTATAAACACCTACCACTATCAACACCAATCCCACAGAAGGTAGTAATCTAATCGTTTCTCCCAAAAACACTGATCCTAATATATATGTATACGCAGTTGTTAAAGACATTAAGGGGAACACCTTTGACAAAACACTTTGTTTTATAGAAGAAAGCGCCAGAGTTTTGCCTACCACAAAAGTCACAGCAGAACCTCCCACACCTAACCAAAATATGCCACCTATATTAGGCAAACCATCTTTAACCGCCAAATAAGTCAAAAAAGGAATTTGCAAAGTAAAAAGCGCCCAGGTTAATACCGAAGCGTTTACCTTCTTAAGAATTCTCTTGTTGATCACTACTGATACAGCTCCGACCACTGCCGAAGCCAGTCCATACCAAAACCACATGAGGCAATTATATTACACTTTAAAAATTCACTAATCCCAATCCCACCAACCCCACAATAATCAAATAAATACCCACCAAGGTAGACAACAGTTTTGGGTTAATTAAAATCAACACTCCAAAAATCAAAGACACCACCGCCTGAACATTAGTAATCGTCACTGACATTAACTCTCACCTCCTTTTTATTCTTATATTACTTATTTCCCGAATGATATTTTTGATGTACTTTTTTAAGTTGTGGATTTGTCACGTGAGTATAAATCTGCGTAGTCGATACATTCTTATGTCCCAACATCTCTTGTATTTCCCGAAGTCCTGCTCCCGCATGCAACAAATCAGTTGCAAACGAATGTCTCAGCCCATGAGGTGTTATTTTTATCGGTAACTTTGCATGCTTTCTATACTTTTCTACAATCCGCTGCACACTTCGCACTGTCAATCTCATTTTCTCACCACTTGATTCTGGCCCTGCTTTATCTCGGCTATAACGAATAAACACTGGCTGCCAATGATCAGATCTTTTGTCAAAATATTTCTTAAGCCACTTAGTCGCCCGATCCGACAAAAACACTACTCTTGGTCGTCGTCCTTTTCCCACTACCCCAAACTCTCTTCGCTCAATATCTACCTGATCCCGATCAAGCTTAACCAGCTCCGATACACGCAATCCTGTTGAAAACAACATTTCCAATATTGCTTTATCCCTCAAACCCCTTTCTGTTGAAATGCTGGGAGCAACCAACAACCTCTCTACTTGTCCTCTATTTAAAAAGGTCAGCCTCCTACTTTCACCTTTGGGAAGGTCTATTTTCTCAGGCGATAGCACCTGGTAGTCTCTTTTTGTCAACCATTTTAAAAAACTTCGCAGCGCAATCACGTGATAGCTCTGTGTCGCCCGCGATAGGGGAGACCCATTCCGCCCAACCAACCGAGACAAATACAATCGATACTTTGTTATTAGTTTTAAATTAACATCTTTCAATTTTGCCTTTGAATTTGACTTTAGCAACCATTCAACAAAACGTGATAGGTAGTGATGATAATTTCGTATGGTGTATCGGCTTAAATTACGCTCTACTTCTAAGTGTTCCAAGAACCCCAACACCAATTGTTCCCAAAAACTACTATCGGACATTATCACTCTCCTTTTTAGCTTGCCAAAATACTATTTTTGGAATCATAGTACGATATATCAATCCTTTTTCACTATTGTTGATACCTTTTGATATAGTTATCATTTTAAGCGGATCCTATAACTAGATACGCCTCTATCCTTATAACTCTGCTATTGTGACTATGATCATCATAATTTCCCAAACATTATCCAAACGCTTACATTGTTAATGTGTAACGATAAAAACCATTACCAAAAACTGTCTCAAACTTTTTAAAATAACAAAAAAAGTAGGTAATTATTAATATTTTATTTTCATCTAATTTCACCCTACCACAACCGTCTATTTACATCAATATTGTGCGACACTAGCACTAAAAATAAACAATTTTTATGATCATAAAGCATCAAACAACATCAACTTTTTTCTGCCAGTAGATAGAGTAGGGGACCCCAGATACAACAAAGTAAATTTCTCTATCTTAAAAAATTGTTGATAAATAGGTAAAATTTCTTACTAATTTAATCCAGCTAATGCAAAAATTATATATTTTATATCCGAAGAAAACGCAAAAATAGTTTAACTACTAGATAAATTCGCCTATACATAAGCCCATTAGCCTTCACGCCCAAACATGCTAGAATAATCACCATGATTAAACCAGGAATCAAAATTGGCCCCACCGATTGGAAATCAAAACTAGCCCTCTCACAAGCTAAATACTGTGAAGTTTGGTATCACGCTAACAAACCCCAGCAGTACTCAAACTTGTTTGCCTACCTTAAAAAAAACCACATTAATACTGGAATACACTTCCACGGTGAGCTAAACAATGGTTTTGCTCCAAACATTGCCTACCCTAACCCAAAAATCTTAAAACCCACCCTAGACCTAATTAAAAAAAATATCGATATCGCAGCCAAAAACAGCTTTCACTACGTCAACATTCACTCTGGCAATAGGCGAGTCTACAAAGTTGACTTTAAAAAACCTGGTTTTTCTTTAGTAGCCAGCATCCCCAAAATCGACCTCAGACAAGCCGAGCAAACTCAACAAAAATCACTGGAAATTCTTCACCAATACGCTCAATCAAAAAACATTCTTCTTTTAACCGAAACTATTCCCTCCAAAGATTCACCTCGTTGGTATGACTTAAAAGAAAGACTTAAGCCGATAAATTTACACCCTGTACCAGTAAAAAGCCTTATTAAGATGTCTCAGAAAGGCTTTTTTATTACCAATGACATCTCCCATACCTTTTGTGACGAATCCGATCAACCTTTAGATTACTTATGGCAACAACTTTTGAAAAAAACCAAACAACTCGCGCCCTTTACTAAACTCTTACATATCAATACAGTTATGCCACCGTTTAATGGCACTGACACTCACCACGGCATTACCAAAACGAATTATAAAATCAAAGGCATTTTTCCAACGCACGAAAAAATGATTCAACTTTTAAAACTTTTTAAAAACCGAAATGACGTTTGGGCCATCAACGAACCACGCAGTAATCACATCGACAACTTTTTTGCCCTCAAACAACTGATTTCAAAACTATCATAAGCCGCAAACTACCATTTTACCAGGCTAAGACGCACTCTAATAGCTCTAAAACGGCTTTTTATCTTTGTCAATATTCCCATATTCATTAAATAACTTGTTTATTGGAAAACTAAAATCTAAAAAGTATTTTTTGTTAATAATTCTAAACTGCTAATTTGCTATTTGATAATTGATCATTTTTAACATTCGGGTTTTTATTCAAACCAAAAAAACAACCAATTCACAAAAAAGGGAACAACTAAAAACTTTCTAAATCTTTCCTTTAAAGTGTCCATCAATTCAAGCTAGTAATCTTCGACAATTGTTCCCAAAACCCCTCTCCTCCACAATCAGACTTTACGTCGTAAAAGTATTATTGTGCGACACAATTGATTTCAAACCCTTATCTTTCCACTCACCCACATTCAGCAGGGAATAAGAGCATGCCATGCGCATCATTAACGCACTCTCTTAATCTACAAAAGTAATTAAATTAAAACTTTTATTTTTGATAAAATTATTTAATTGGTTCCACCCCCCGGTGTAACTATTTTCACATCTTTTTCGGGTTTTGTTAGAACGTACTTATCCCCTCTGGCACCCAGACGAAAAATTTTTGCATAACTATATCAAACTGTACTATTTATTCTTCACCCTAAGCTAGACGTCATACTTTTCCACATTTAGTTATTAACTAACTCAAAAAGAAAACAGAAAAAAGAGCGATGCATAGTAAAAAAGTGTTCAATTTACCCAAGTGCCTCCTTTATCTACTCTTAGCACCCCAATCAAACATTTGCCACTGTGAAAAGTATCCTATAATTTTAGTGAAAATCCCCTGCTTCTTATAGGACAATATTTAGCTCTACATCAATCTTTTTTACCAATTTCCCCCTAGTACTCCCCTCTCCCAATCTTTGCTAAAAATTTTTCAACCCAAATTTTTTAAAAGTTACAAGTTATTCGGAATACTTTACACCTAATACTTTATACTATTTTTATTTCCACACCGTCACCAACATCGTCGCCAAAAACACCAATACTCCAACTCCTACATACTCTTGTAATGTCCGACTAAATAACCTACCTGATAGTTCATTTTGCATAATCCCCACTCCCACATACACTCCTGTTGCCAAAAATAACGAACTTACCCACACCGTCAACGGCAAAAAAGATATTGCCATTGCCAACATCATCAACACTGATCCCAATCCACCAGCAGTAACCAACAAGTCTTTTTCAATGCGCTCAGGCAAATTCACCGACCACAAGGCAGGCAACATCAATGTCAAAGATACCAGCAACACCAATACCCCATTTTCCCAAAACGGCAATCTCAACGAATAAATCGTGTTATAAAACAATACTCCAGTTAAAAGTGTGAGCAAAAACCCAACTGCTTGTGCTGCTCTTAGCAATTGAATTGTCCGCACTGCCGCCACCAAAAAAATATTTCCCGTTAAATACAACGCATACATTCCCAGACCAAACAATCCTACAATTACCACTCTACTCAACACTTTTTCCGGCAGCAAAAAATAAAACAGAGCCACTGAAACTGCATACATTGCCGGCAAAGGCACTACACTCACCCACCCCACCTTTCCCAAATCTTCATAAAGCGCCCAAACCGACACAAAATAAGCCAATACTCCAAAAACTCCAATTGCAGCATAGCGCAAATTTATCGATACGTACTGAGTTGACAACAGCCCCAACGCTAAAAGTATCGCTGCCAACACAAACTTTCTTCTCTTGCTCATATTAAGATAAATTGGATAGCACTTTTACTACATCATCATGCTGCTCCAAAAGCTCCAAAAACCTCTCCACTTTTTCTTTTTGTTTCCCCTCAACCGATATTGGCACCTTCACTTTCATTTCCCCCCCACCAATATCAAACAAATAAGCTGTTGATCCCGGAGCCCCCAAAGAACCATCATTTTTCTCAAACAAGTTTCTAATCTCCGCTCCAGTCCGTCGCTTATTATCAGTCTCACACATTACTATCACTCCCACACCACCAGAACCATAACCCTCATACATTACTTCTACTATAGACCCACCCCCACCTCTTCCCAAACCTCGATCAATTGCCCTCTTCACATTATCTTTAGACATATTAGCTGCCCTTGCTTTATCCATTAACATTCGTAGTCTTGGATTTTGTCCTGGATCTCCACTTCCCCCTTCTTTCACTGCCACCGCTATCTCTCGTGCAATAGCACTAAAAATCTTGCCGCGTTTTTTATCCTCAGCTTCCTTTTTATGTTTTATCGTACTCCACTTACTATGACCGCTCATAACAACTCTGTCCCAATTATTCAACCTTATTATCTTAGGCAAATTTTATCATTCTTAACATCTTGCCTCAATCATATTATTTATACTCCAATGACCTTTGATTTTAGTTTCCAATTAACCCGCGCCTACACCCATTTGGGTCATTATAAACAATCCATCTCAATTTACCAAAAAGTACTCAAAATAGACAAATACAACTCTGTAGCCACAAAAAGTATTTCACATCTTTTTTCCTCTAGACTAATCCCCATTAAGCCACTGCCAAAAATCCTCCCCCACTTCCACCACTACATCAAAACGCTCTGTTTCTACGCCACCAGTCTCCACCCTTACCTTGTGATAAAGATCTTTAATCCTATCCAGTGTATCTGTTTTTAACACTTCCTTGTTTGAGATTTTTATTACACTTTTTTCTCTAGACCCCTCTCCCGTCTCCACCGCCACCACATCAATCCCTGTATTTATCAGCATCCTTCCCGCCTTTTTACCCAGCTGCCCATGATCTGTTTGATTAATGACTCCCACACTCAAAGCTTCAACTAACACCTTTTCATCTTTAAAATTTTGTTGTATCCACCCATCCCATCTTAGTAAATCTACTTTCACTACTCCTGATCCGTCTGGCAACTGTTCTATATAACCAAAACGACTATTGGCTACATCCACCCATTCCACACTCCCGTCATTAAACCCACTCACCACTCTCCATAGTTTTAATCGATCAAGCATGTTCATGTCTCCTTTGTATCCCCAAACCAACCCTTCTCTAACCACCTGTCTTAACCACCTTATCCCTTCCTCATCCGTTAAATTTACTATCAAAGCTCCATCTGTTTTAATCCCCATCAACAACTGCAGACTTTCTGCCACCAAAGATAAGCCTCTTTTTTCCAACTTCCCCAACTCTGGCAGTGCCCACACTCGATAACCGCCATACCCTCCTACAGTATCAATCATCACCTCTTGGGAAAAGTAAACCACCACCCCCTCTTCTTCCAACGGGTCAACACTCACCCACCACACTGGCTTTAACTTGCTTTCACTCTCAGCTATAACCACAAAACTAAATCTCTCTCCCTCTCTCCACTCTCTAGCCCACCACCACCTAGCTCCCAAAATTCCTATAAACATCACCACTCCCACCACTCCCACCTTCAACCTCTGAAACCAATCGCGTTTTTTTTGCTTCCGCTTCTTTTGCTCTTGCTCCTTTTTCCACCTCAAAGACTGGCCAGTTTTCTTTCCTTTCCTCATATATTAATCTTACGCACTCTCCCCTTTCCCGACAACCCTTGAATAAACCACCACAATCGCGCTAAACTATTCTCATAAACTATGCCAGCAGTCTTTCTTCTTATTATTCTGTTACTTTTTTCTAGCCTTATCCTTTGGCAAGGCTTCAAAACAAATTCTAAAAGCCTTCGTGAAATAGGCCTAGGCCTGCTTGGAGTTTCTCTCCTAATCCTCTTTGCCATTATTGTTAGCTAATATCCACTCTCTTAAACTTTCTGTCAACCTCACCATAAACCTTACATTATGCAAACTTGCCAACCGGTAATAAAGCAACTCGCGAGATTTAAACAAATGATGTAAATACGCCCGGCCAAACCCCTGCACGCAGGTATAACAATCGCAATCATCATCTATCTTTTGCTTATCTAACTTAAATTTAGCATTGCCAATGTTAATTCTTCCCTTTTTAAACTCACTCTCAAACTTACAATTTTCATTTTTTACTCCTGCCTTGCCGACAGGCAGGTTTAACTCTCCACTGTATAAATGTCCCATGCGCGCCAACCGGGTTGGCGCCACACAATCAAACATGTCTGCTCCACTTTTGACAGCTTCGACTACATCTTCCGGACCAACCCCCACCCCCATCAAATATATTGGTTTATCATTAGGCAATAGATCTCGAATCCAATCTACATTTTCTTCAGTCTCGCCAGAATCTTGCCCAATCGATCCTCCACCAATTGCTACTCCATTCACTTTCTGGCTTACTACAAACCCTGCTGATTCACGCCGCAAGTCTTTATAATTTCCCCCCTGAATAATTCCAAACAAAGCCTGTTCAGCTTCTGCTGGCTCTTTCCACCTTTTAACTGATCGCACTAACCACTTATGAGTTCTCTCCATTGCATCCTTAGCATATTTTTTCCCCTTATCAGGAGTAGCTTCATCAAAAGCCATAATAATATCTGCCCCCAAATTTCGCTGAATCTCGATTGACCTTTCTGCCGTCAGTCGATGAGACGATCCATCTAAATGTGAATAAAAAGTCACTCCATCATCATCAATCTTTGATTTTTTTAAGATTCCTTTTCCTTGCTCTGAACCACTAATGAAATATCCCAAAGAGCTCACCTGATACCCGCCAGAATCAGTTAAAATCGGCCCCTTCCAACCCATAAATTGATGTAATCCACCCAATTTCTCCACATTCTTATCTCCGGGACGCAAATATAAGTGATAAGTATTCCCCAATATAATCTCTGCGCCACAATTTTTTAAATCCTCTGGACTTAACGATTTCACACTCCCTTGAGTCCCCACAGGCATAAACACCGGAGTTTTTACCTCACCCCTAGCTGTTTCCATCACTCCCGCCCTAGCATTCCCTCTTTTCCCAAGCAACTTATACGAAAAATGTTTCATTATTTCAAATGTTTTAATGCCCCCCTCAAATCCTCAGCCAAATCTGCTTCAAACTCTACTCTTTCTTCAATTTTAGGATGAATAAATCTCAATTTCTTGGCATGTAAAAACAATCTCGGACACCACTCAAGATCTGCTTTTAACCTTCTTTTCCCCAAGTATTTACTATCACTAGCAATCGGATGATTTAAGTGCTTAAAAACTACCCTAATCTGGTGGGTTCTCCCTGTCTTAGGATACGCCTCCACTAAACTATATCTCTGGCTACCTCTGGAGGTTTTACTAAATCTTAGTGCACCAAAATACTCCAACACTTTGTAACCAGTCTTTGATTTCTTTCCTCCCAAACTTACACTAAATTTTTTGCGATCTTTTTGAGACCGAGACAGTGGCAATGTAAACCATCCTTCTTTTGGCTCTAGCTTTCCATGCACCAATGCCACGTATACTTTCTCAACTTCTCTTTCTTTAAACTGTCTTTGCAGCTCATTCATCACTTCTTCAGTCTTTGCTACCACCATCACCCCACTGGTTTCTTTATCCAGCCGATGCACGATACCGTTGCGTAAAGAAAAATCATTTAATATTGTTTGAGTATCTTTTGAGCGTTTGCGCGCGTCAGGCCTGCCTTGCCGGCAGGCAGGCCGCACTACTCGGCAATTCGAGAGTGGAACTGCTGCTATCGCATTAAGCTCTTTGGCATAACTATCAACCCAATCTTGAAGCGTCTCACCCTTAACAGTCTCCGCCCGATTCACCACCATCCCCGTCGGCTTATTTACTACCAACAAATATTCATCTTCAAACACCACCTTAGGTTGCCTCATGATTATTAATTATACTCTCAATCACCAACACCCCCACCCCCACCGTCAATACAATATCAGCCACATTGCCCCACACATTAACGCTTCTGTAATAAATAAAATCCCGCACCGCTCCTATCAATACCCTGTCTATCACGTTCGAAAGCCCACCAGACACTATCAACACCAACCCTAATCGTTCCAAATCTCTTCTTGCTTGAAACAACATTTTTACCATCCACCCCAACACCCCAACCAACACCAACGTCCACGGCAACCCTGGAAACAATCCAAACACTCCTCCCTGATTAAAAACGATCCCCTTATTTTTTAAAAACCACAACTTGCTACTCTGATCCACAATCACAACTAATAAAAACACCAGCCCCAATAACCACTTTCTCATTAGCTCTTTAATCCAACTTTTTGTCTTTTACACTTCACACAATAACTTGCAGTTGGCTTAATCGCCAACCGATCAGTATCAATCATCTTGCCACACTGCTCACACAAACCATAACTCCCAATCTTTATTCTCGTTAGCGCTTTGCGAATATTAATTAAAGTTTTATCTATTTCTTCCTTCATGGCAGACACTCGTGCATGACCAAATTGCTCCGCCGCATCTGTATCAGACGCCGCGTTATCACTCAACCTATCAGGGTCTTGAAAAGGATCTTCTTTAGACAGCTTTTCTTTTCTCTTCTCCAGCTTTTTCTGCTTACCCACCAAATACTGTTTAATTGGCTCCAATACCCTGGCAGGAAATGCAAATTGTTTTCGCATAACGAATCTATTTTACTAACACTTTTTATTAATCTCCAGATACTAAATTATGTCGTCTCCCAACTTCACTCGTTTTTCATTATTTTCTCGTCGCTTCGTTTGTTTCTCTTTCTTTCTAAATCTAGGAACTTTTACACTTACTTTTGCTCTGCTAAACAATCTTAGATCATCTCCCAACTTTCTCCCACTTCTTATATATCCCCCCACTAAACCAATCCCTGCAATTACTACTCCAAACATCACTCTCACATCCACTCTGCCCCAGTAAAAAAATCCAGGTGCTACTAACACTAAAATCAAACTTATTAACCCCAACCCTAATAAATAAGAAAACAATAAAAATCCCGTGTTTGCTTCTGTCTTATTCCCCTTATACCATTCAAACGTCCTGTATTTTGACTCAACCCACCACAACCACCAAAACAAAAGAATATACAATACCACAGCATACAACTGAGCCGGGTGTCTCTTGTCAAACAATCCTGGAAACGTCACCCCGATCGGCAAATCTGTTGCTTTCCCATATCCACTACCGTTTAGAAAAGAACCAATCCAGCCAAAAATTTGGGCCATTGCTACCCCAGCCACCATCACATCTGCTATTTCAAAAAAATCCCATTTCTTTTTTTTGGCAAACCACGCCAAACCTCCCAATCCTCCAATCAAAGCTCCCCACGAACTCAAACCTGGCTTGCCCAAAATATTCAGCCACGAAAATATATCCACCCCAAACTTGTCTAAATTAAACAATCCATAAACTACCCTCGCCCCCACCAAAGCCCACAAGCTTGAATAAAGAGTCACATCAAACAAATCATCATCATCAAAATGCTCTTCTCTTCCTCTCTTCCACACCACAAACATACCGAAAAAAAACGCCAAAAATAAAAACACTCCATATGAGTAAATTGTCACTGGTCCCAATTTGACTAAAGCTGGCAACATAACTCTTATACTACCACACCAAATTTGCATTCACTCACTATCTACCGTATCATACCCACTTGTCTCCTTACATATAAAATGCATACAATAAACCTATGTTAGCCACCACTCACGCTATTACTGGCGCTCTCATTGCCAGCCAAGCCACTACTCCAGAAATTGGCTTTATCGCCGCCATCGCTTCTCACCCCCTCCTAGACCTTTTTCCTCATTGGGATTTACACACCCGCCACAGCCACAAAACCAAAATCACCATTATCTGGACATCACTTCTTGATGCCGGCATTGGCTTTGCTATTGGCTGGTTGCTTTTTAAAAATACAGTTTCTTTGTCAGTTCTTTTTGTCACCATGTTTTTATCTCAAATCTTTGACTGGATCGAAGCTCCGTATCATGTCTTTGATTGGCAGTTTTTCCCCTTTGCCACCATTAAAAAAATCCAGCATTACTGGCACTCCAAACTCCAATTTCCCTGGGGACTTTTACCTCAACTGGCTATCCTAGCTGCCGCTATCTATCTATCTTAAGCTCGCTTGTAGTGCTTGCCCTGAGTATTTCCGTAGGGAGCTTGCCGAACCTGCCGAAAGACTTGCCACTTAACTCACCCTCTCCACATACTCCTCGTTTCTCGTATCCACTCGCACCTTGTCTCCTTTGTTTATAAACAAAGGCACTCTCACCTTTACTCCATTTTCCAAAGTTGCATCTTTATACACATTACTAGCACTATTACCCTTTACTCCCGGCGCTGCTTCTTTAACCTTAAAATCCATTTTTGGCGGTAAATCCAACTCTAAAGGCTCTTGCTTTTTACTCTTTGGATTAATCCAAAACAACAACCATGCCTCTTCACCCTCTTTTAAAAATTTTGCACTCGCTCCCAAAATCCCACCTTCAATTGTCATTTGCTCAAAACTAACTGGATCCATAAAAACATGTGCTCCGTCTTCTTTGTACAAATACTGAAATTTCTTCCTATTCACATCAACACTATCAACTTTTTTGCCACTTTTGTAAGTTTTTGTTGTCACTTTACCTGTTTTATAACTTCTTACCTTTACTTTTATCGTCCCTGCCCCCCGCGATAAATGCGTATGAGTATACTTGACCACCTTAAATGGCTCTCCACCATCCACAAAAGTAGTTCCGTTCTTAAGCTGTGTCACTGCAATCATTTTTACCTCTAACTAAATACCTCAAGATTGTACCATATATAAAAAATACCCAGTTTGATAAAATATACCCTATTCGGGCGAGTGCTGGAATTGGTATACAGGCTAGTCTCAAAAACTAGTGGTGCTTGCACCGTGAGGGTTCGACTCCCTCCTCGCCCACACTTGTAGGTTTCCATCAACTTTTCTATACTAATAGCATGTTAGAAGCTCTTCTCAAACCTTTTGGCATTGGTTCTATCATTATTCGCGCCATCATTTGGATCGGCGCTGTCATGGTTTTGGCTTACGGCGCTTCCGAAGGCCACAAACGCACGCAAGTCAAAGCAGAAGCCGGCTGGTTTTTTGTTTTTCTGATTACCACTGGAATTATGATCTACGTTATCTTTGGCTACGCCCCGGTTCTCTAAACTAAAACTTCTCCTTTACTTTTGAGAGCTCGCCTTTGCTTTTGAGAGCTTGAAAGAAACTTATTTCCTCCGCTTCTCCATTCCATAAAACCTAATCCTATCTCCCCTAAATCGCAAATCAATCAATCGCAAAGGTCCATTTCTATGCTTGGCCACATTTAATTTAATATTCTCCATATCTTCTTCATCTTCTCGATATAAAAACATGACCACATCCGCATCCTGCTCAATCGCCCCACTTTCTCTCAAATCCGCCAATTGTGGTTGTTTTGTGCCCCTATGCTCCACCGCTCGTGACAATTGTGACAACGCCAACACCGGCACTTTCAACTCGCGGGATAAATTTTTCAAAGATTGAGAAATCTCACTTACCTCACTTACCCTATTATCATACCGCCGGCTACTCACTGCCAACTGCAAATAGTCTACAATCAATAATCTCAACCCATGCTCTGCCATCAACCGCCTAGCTTTGGTTCTCATTTCCAACACACTCATCCCTGGCGTGTCATCAATATAAAGCGGTGCATCTGCCAATACCCCCATTGCCTCCGATAGGCGCGTAAACTCTTCCTCTCCCAATTTTCCTGTTTTTAACTTCCACGCATCAATATCTGCCTGAGACACTAACAACCGATCTACCAACTCCTCTTGGCTCATCTCCAAACTCAAGAACCCGACAGGCATATTATGTTCCACCGACACAAACTGAGCAATGTTTAAGGCCAATGCAGTTTTCCCCATTCCCGGTCTCGCTGCCAAAATCAACAAATTACTATTTTGCATTCCTGCCAAAGTATTGTCCAAATCCGAAAATCCAGTCGGCACTCCGCGTAAACTTCCAGCCGTTTTATGCAGTTCATCCAAGCGGTCAAAACTCTCAGCCAGCGCATCTTTAATTGCTACAAACACCCTTTTTAAATGCTGCTGGCTTAAACCAAATATCGATTTTTCTGCCGCATCCATTACTTCTTTAATATCCCGCGCCTCATCAAAAGCCATTTCCGTCAACTCCGCCGACGCCCCGATCAACTCTCTTTTAGTGTAATGATCTTTTAATATTCGGCCATAATGCTCCGTATTGGCAGCCGTCGGCACGCTGCTAGCCAATCCAGACAAATACGCCGACCCCCCCACTTTAGTTAGTAACTTCTTTTTTTTTAATTTCTCCGACAAAGTCACCAAATCAATCGGCTCTCTTTCTTCATACAGCTCTAAAGCCGACTCAAAAATCCGCCCGTGAGCATCTTTATAAAAATGCTCCGGCTTCAAAAATTCTGCCACAGATATAATTGCATTCTTATCCAATAAAACCGCTCCCAATACTGCTTCTTCAGCATCTTCACTATGCGGCGGCACTCTTGCTTTGACCATAATTTCCTTATATTTACTACCTTAAAAACCTTGGGCAGAAACTTATTACTTTCCTATTACCACAATCTCCATCTCATCTGGTAGACTAGCAACAGTCACAGTTAACTTATCAGTTTTTACAGCATCTTCTGCCCCGGCTTCTTTCAAAAAATCATCTAAAGTTGCCAAACTGCCAAAAATCTTTTTATTATGCTCGCTAGTTTTATAGTGCATTGGCACCAAAATCTGCGGCCCAATTACAGCAGCCACTTTTATAGCCTCAGCTGGATCAATCGTGTAAAACCCTCCTACCGGAACCAGTAGCACATCAATTCCATCAACTTCTTCGACTTGCTTATCAGTTAATACATGCCCCAAATCGCCCAAATGCCCCACTTTTACCCCATCAATATGAACCACATAAATCGTGTTCACTCCTCGCTCAGCCCCTTGTTTTTTATCATGAAAAGACCTAAATCCAAACACTGAAATTCCTGCCACTTCATACTCACCTGGCCCATCTATTACTACTGGCTCTTCCCGCCTTGCTGTCCCCAATACTGCTGCTACATTACTATGGTCATGATGACCATGTGACACACATACCACATCCGCACTCGCCTTGGGCACAGGTAGTCCTATACTCTTATCAAACGGGTCAAAAACCAATGAGCCACTGCTACTTCTTAACTTAAAACAAGAATGACCTAAACAAGCTATGTCCATTTGGGTCTAATTCTACCACGCCAAAGTTTGAGTAGGAATCATTGACTTTGACTGCTCGCTCCCCTAAAATAACTTTCTACAACAAGCAAAAATGAAAAAAGAAGTTGTCATCGCAATTATTGTAGGCTTTGTCCTAGGTCTTGCCATCACTTTTGGTATTTATACTGCCCAAAAGGCTCTCAAAAACAAGCAAGTCCCAACAGAGTCTCCAAGCTCTCAAATCGACCTAACTCCTTCCCACAGCATTACTATTACTTCCCCAGAAAACGAAGCTTTAGTCGACAACGAAGAGGTTACTCTTACTGGAACTACTACCTCCCTCTCCTCTATCACCATCATTTCTCAAGACTCTCAAATTATCACTACTGCCAATGAACAAGGCAACTTTACTGCTACCCTTGAATTATCAGGCGGAGCCAACCCCATCAACATCACTTCCTATGACCCCGACGGCAACCAAGCAGAAACTCAAATAGTCATTGCCTACTCTACCCAATTTGAAGACAAATCAGAGGAACCAATAGATGAAGAGTAAAAAAATATTAGCCACAATTTTTGTCAGCTTTTTACTATCTTTGGCTATCTTTAATCGCGCCAACGCCCAAACTGCTTCACCAACACCAGAACCAACCCAATCTCCTGAAGTTGACCCCGATCTTGTCAAAGAAAACATTAAAAAAAGAATCGAGCAAGTCGTTGAAGATAAAAAGGAGACTATCGACGAAATTTTGGAAGAAAAATCAATTGTCAAACGAGCCTGGATTGGCACTCTCGAATCAATTGCCAACTTCACCATCACCATCCAATCTCAAAACGAAAGCAGGCTTGCTAGCATCAGCGCTCAAACCACGATTGTTCAAGCTCCCAAAAACACCGATCTTGATCTTGATGAACTAGTTTTAGGCGACTATCTCATGGTCATGGGCTACATCAACGGCAACGAGGTTATGGAAGCAAAAAGAATTGTTGCTTCCTCAGAAACCCCAGTTCCCGAATTAGACCACCAATCTTTCCATGGCAAACTATCAGATATTGATCAAGATGAAGAAACTTTTACTATCACCAACCAACACGAAGAAAAGCTTGTCTTAAGCATCGACAAAGATTCAGAAATTTTTGATCAAAACGACGAAGAAGTTAACTTTGAAGATCTAGTAGAAAACCAAACCATCACCACCATTTATACCAAAGCCAATAAAGATGACCCTGCCACGCTCACCAAAGCTGTGGTTATTATTCCCCAAGAATCAGAAAATCAAGAAGCCACTTCTTCAGCAGAAACCAACAACTCTCCAGAACCCGACCCTCCCGAACTCGGTAATTAACTCTTCCCCTCTCACACTGGTATATGTTACCGTAATAATATGGAAAACTATCCTGATACTCATGATAAAGAACTTATTAAAGCTTTTTCGCGCCTTAAAAGCGAAAAAGAAATTCAAAATTTCTTGCGCGATATTTTAACTTTAGGAGAAATAAAAGAAGCTTCCAAACGCTTCTACATCGCCACTCTTCTTTGGCAAGGCGGCATGTCTTATGCCACTATTGCCGAAAAAGCCAAAACTAGCACCACCACAGTTACCAGGGTTGCCGACTGGCTATTTAAAAAAGGCTTAAACGGCTACCAAACTGTCTTAAAACGACTTTATCCCAAATCCAGAAAATCCCCACCGACCAAAGGCTCTCTTAAAGTTTTTCCCAAATAATTTCTCCAATCTAAAGTCTTTTTAACCCTCTTGCTAATTATTATTCTTCGCTCCCAGTTTTCATTGTTAGCTCTCAACTATTCACTATTTTGTTATTAACCACTCTTTGTTAGTTGTTAATCATTATTTTTATTATTTCTCTAATTATTCGCTATTCGTTATTAGCTATTAATTGACTTCTAGACAATTCATGTTATTATATATCATGTTAATATTTTAACGTGTTAACATAAGTAGCAATGAATACTATAATCAATACACCACTACCATCTACTAAACAAGTTGTATCAACAACTGTGGCAAGTATTTTATTGTCTGCTCATCATTTAAATATCTAACCTAAGCTTCCTGTTGCCAAAAAGCTACAGGAATCCCCTACTTCGGGGACCGCTTAGGTTTTTTAGTGGATTAAAAACTAATTGTTTTACTGAAAGGAGGTGAAACTATATGACACCAGAAAATCAAATCGGAGATAGCGATCGAGGAATGGACGCAGATCTTGACCAACCTTGGACAATCCAAACAGTCCAGGCTAAAGCTCTTGAATTGGAAAAAGATTTTGAGCCAAGCTCTGACATTGCAGATAGGCTCGAAGCAGACCTTGCCAATGGCGCCTTAGTTCTTTTTACTCAAGAAGAAGTAAACCAGGCAATTGAACAAGAACTAATTCCATTAGATTGGCGACAGGGATTAACTGAACTTGTTGTTGAGAAAAATGACATAGCGGTTATCCCTCCTACGGCCGTCCAAAATCCAAAGGACGAAAAGGCTGAGCAACTACTTCGATTTCTATGCACAGGCAGATAAAATTGCTGGGGCGTACGACCCAACAAGCCTGCCCAAACAATTACTAATTACATGATAAAATTACTCTTATGAAACCAACACTACAAACTCTCAAGGGTTTTCGTGATTTCTTGCCAAGTGAAAAGCGCAAGCGGGATTTTGTGCTCAAAAAAGTAGTAGAAGTGTTTGAAAAATTCGGCTTCGAGCCCCTCCAAACCCCAATGCTCGAATATGCTGATCTAATCTTAGACAAGTACGGAGAAGAAGCAGACAAGCTCGTTTACTCTTTCACAGATCGTGGCGGCAGAAAAGTTGCTCTCCCTTATGATCAAACTGTCCCTACAGCCAGGGTCTTAGCTCAATACAAAAACGAACTTCCCAAATATTTCCGCCGATACCAAATACAAAGTGTTTTTAGAGCCGACAAACCCCAAAAGGGCCGCTATCGCGAATTCACCCAATGTGACATCGATATTTTTGGCTCTACTTCTCCTTTATCGGATGCTGAAATTATCGCTTGCACTTATTTCACTTTCAAAAATCTTGGCTTTCCAAACATTATTATAAAAATAAATGATCGCAAAACACTAATAAAAACAGCCTCGCCCCTTTCTAACAAAGACCTATCAACTCGATCAATTATTAGAATATTAGACAAACGAGATAAAATTGGAGAAAAAGGCATAGCTAATGAACTTGCAAATCAGGGATTAATTGAAGGCGCAATCAAAAAAATATTAAAAAACATTAAAGAATCTAAAAAATCAAAAATACTAGAACAAATTGCTGAAAACGCTATCAGTCTTGGAGTTCCAGAAAAAATACTTCAGTTTGATCCTACTCTCGCTCGCGGCCTAGACTATTACACCGGTATGATTTTTGAAGTTATTATTCCCGAATACAAAGTCGGCTCCTTTGGCGGTGGAGGTCGCTACGACAAACTCATCGGCCAACTAAGCGGCCAAGATGTTCCTGCCGTAGGTGTTGCTTTTGGTTTTGATCGTATGGTCGAAGCCGCTGAAAAATTAAACCTCATTCCTCAAGAAACTAATCAAGCTAAAGCCTTAATATCTGTTTTTGATAAAGCCACTCAAAAACAATCGCTGAAAATTGCTGCCAAACTCCGCCAAGCAAACATTACAACAGAGGTTTATCCAGCTCAAGAACCACTCGACAAACAATTAAAATACGCCGATAAAAAAGGCATTCCTTTTGTCGTCATCATCGGCCCCGACGAAGCCAAAGCCAATAAGGTCACCCTCAAAGACTTAAAATCCGGAAAGCAAGAAACACTCCGTTTAGACCAAGCAATTTCACAACTCAAAGATTAAATAAATTTCTCTTCATACTCCATACTATATACTAATCTCATGACCAAAAAGCGAAAAGTTGCCTACCTCGCTCTTCTTATAAACGTCATCCTTTGGGGTGTTGCACCACCCTTAGTCAAACTTGCCCTACCCCACACCACCCCTTTCCGCTGGCTTTTTTACCGCTACCTTTTTGCCGCCCCTCTTGCACTTCCTTTTCTCATTTTCTATCTAGTCCAAGCCAAACTGTCAATCAAAACCTTACTGCAAATCATTGGCCTTGAACTTATTGGCACCACCGCTGTTTTGGCCGCTCTTTACGAAGGTTTAAAACTTACTTCAGCTATCGAAGCATCTTTAATCACCGCCACTGCCCCAGTTTTTGTCACTATTGGCGGTATTTTGTTTTTAAAAGAAAAAGAAGAACGTAATGAATGGATTGGCCTAGCCCTGGCCTTAGCCGGCACCATTCTCATTGCTCTAGAACCCATCCTAACCGGCCGCAATCAAACTGCCACTTTTTCACTTTTGGGCAACGGCCTCATTCTTTTACAAAACATTCTCTGGGCCATGTATTTACTCATGGCCAAAAAAGTATATAAAAAACTACCCAAACTGATGGTCACCAGCATTAGTTTTTGGGTTGGTCTCATCAGTTTTTGGATTTTAAGCTTATCCCAAAACACCGTTCCTCTTTTTGCCGATCTAGCCACTCCCATTGTCGCTACTTCCGCTCTTTATATGGCCGTTTTTGGCTCCATTATTGCCCTTACCTGCTACATTTATGCCCAAAACGTGATCGAAGCCTCCGAGGCCACTCTATTTGGTTACCTCCAACCCCTTGTCTCCATTCCCTTGGCCATCTGGTGGCTTAATGATAGGCTTCAAACACCCAGCATCATCGCCATGGTTATCATTGCCATCGGAGTATTTCTAGCCGAGTCTCGACCCGGCAAGTCCACCAAAGCATCCGGCTCACGAAACGGCTGAATAAGCAGTCTACGTGGAGCAGCAATGCGACGGTGGATTAGCCGAACGTCGTCCCAAATCTGGAAAAACACGCTAAAAGCTGTTAAAATATCTTGTCTATTAATACTGAGCTTGTTTACACTGAGCTCTTCGAATGTGTCAAAGTATGAAAACAAAAATCCATCCAACTTGGAATGACAACACTGTTGTCACTTGCACTTGTGGCAACACTTTTAAAACTGGATCAAACAAAAAACAAATCCAGGTAGAAATTTGTGCCGATTGCCACCCTTTTTTCACCGGTGAAATGAAATTTATAGACACCCAAGGCAGAGTCGAAAAATTTCTGGCTAAACGCAAAGCCGCCAAGAACGCTCCCAAAAAGAAATCCAAAGATAAAGACCAGTCAGAACAAGCAAAACCTCCCAAGTCCTTAAAAGAAATGCTCTCTACTCAAAAACAACCTTCTTCTCAAAAAGGCTAACTTTTCGCCTTAAACTTTTTAAGTTCTCTTATACTTGATACTTAATACCTTATACTTAATACTAATCCTATGAATTCTCTTAAATCCGAACTTGATCGCATCGACAACGAAATCAAAAAACATAAAGCTCTTTTAAACGATCCTGAATTGTCGTCATTGGCCCAAGAAGAAATTAAAAAACTTGAAGGTCAAAAACAGGCCTTAAAACAAGGACTCCAATCCATCAAGTCAAACAAAAAGCAAATCAATGAGTCCAACTTTGACCAAAACAATGCCATCTTAGAAACCCGCCCTGGCACCGGTGGCGAAGAAGCCAAAATTTTCTCAGACGATTTGCTACGCATGTATTCTCGTCACGCCCAGTTAAAAAGTTTTAAAATTGAAAATCTAGACGAGAGAGTCATCAAAATAATTGGAAAAAACGCCTATGGTGCTTTCAAATACGAGTCCGGCGTCCACCGAGTCCAACGCGTCCCCGCCACCGAATCCCAAGGCCGCATCCACACCTCCACTGCCTCCGTGGCTGTACTGCCAGAAATCAAACCCCAGCAATTTGAAGTTAAAGAAGATGAATTAGAATGGACTTTTTCTCGAGCCGGAGGTCATGGCGGCCAAAACGTCAATAAAGTCAACTCTGCCGTCCGCCTCATTCACAAACCCACTAACACTATAGTTAGTTGTCGCCAAGAACGCTCCCAAGTTCAAAACAAAGCCATTGCCTTAGACCTACTAAGAGCCAAACTTTGGGAAAAACAGGAAGAAGAACGCATAAAAACTATTGAAGACAAAAGAAAAGCCGCTGTTGGCCGCGCCATGAGAGCCGAAAAAATCAGAACCTACAACTACCCACAAAATCGCGTCACCGACCACAGAATTAATAAAAGCTGGTATGATCTTGAAAATATTCTAGACGGTAATTTAGACAAAGTTACTCAAACAATCAAAAACACCCTTTTAAACTAATCCTCATTCTCCAGATTCTTCCAACGTTATTGCCACAATTTTCTCTTCCCCATCCCGCCACAAATCTACCTCCACCACTTCACCCACCTTATGTTTGGCTATAACTGCCGCCAAACCCCCATCATCAGCTTTAAGCTGCTCTCCATCCAACTTAACCAAAATATCTCCCGCCTCAATCCCAGCATCATAGGCCGCCGATCCTTCTACCACCTCTACAATATATGCTCCTTCAGGCACATCATTGAGTAGTGCTGTTTCTTTTGGAATCATTCTATAGCGCACGCCCAAAAACGGCCGACTAAATCTGCCCGTATTGTTAAAATTATCCAAAGACTCAGCCACCACATCAATTGGAATGGCAAAACCAACATTTTCTGCTCCTCCAGCTACTGCCACATTTACTCCTATTACTTGCCCAGCACTGTTAAGCAACGGCCCTCCCGAATTACCTGGATTAATCGCCGCATCAGTCTGAATCACATTATCCAAACTTTCAACGTAACCGCCAAACAAATCTCCTGCCTGAATTCCACGACCCAATCCTGAAATCACTCCAGTGGTTACTGTATGTCTAAACTCTCCGAGTGCCGTACCAATAGCAATTACAAACTGACCCACTTTCAATCTACTTGAACTCCCAAGATCCAAAGGTTCTAAATTTGTATTTACTTGCAGTATGGCTAAATCGTTCACTGGATCCCGATAAATTTTTTGCACTTCATGTTCTTTATCATCCGAGGTAATTACCTTATATTTAGCACTCGGTTCACTCACTACATGTTTATTGGTTACAATCAATCCCTCTTGATCCACTGCAAACCCCGTACCAATATCCTGCTCCACTGTCTCTTGCCTCCCAATTCCACGGTCATCAAAAATACCAAAAGGATCGATAAAAAACGGTTCTAATACTCTACGCTGAGTCGTTATCGACACTGTTACTACCGAATCAGCAGCCGACTCCGCCACATCTATTACTACTGATTCTTCCTGAAGAATCTTTTGTGTAATTGTTTGCTCCCCAATCTTAAATCCACCCCGAGGTAGTAAATAATCCAATGGCTTAATTACAAACAGCCTGTCTGCAATCGCCCCACCCATTGCTGAAGCCGTCAACACTAACACCACCAAGATCACCAACACATATTTTCTTGATCTTTGCCGGATCTTTTCCATAGCTTAAATTTACTACAGCCCAACTTGTAGAACAAGTTGGTAATTCCCAACTTTTATTTGACTATTGGTTATTTACACTTGTTTAAAAATTGAAATTGTGAATTGATAATTCCAGTTCTTTAGAACTGGCGCACTGCTTCTATTAGCTGTGTATCCTCACTCCCATCCTCAGACAACTCCACTTCCACATCCGGCTCCAACCCATCTTCATGAATCCAATCCCCTTCTGGCAACAACCACCGCGCCACCGTCACATGTAGCCCTGCATTCTGCCGCAGATCCAATGCGTCTTGCACTGTCCCTTTTCCAAATGTTCTCACTCCCACCAGCTTCGCTCCTATCCTATCCCGTAAAGCCCCAGCCATAATCTCGCTTGCCGACGCACTCCCCTGATTAACTAATACCACCACTGGTTCACCAATCAATTTTCCCTTTTTACTCACACTGTAAGTTTCTGTCGTCCACCTCCCCTGCTGCTGCACTACCACCCCATCTCCAATAAATTCACTTGATAAATCAATCGAGCCTTGCAAAAATCCTCCTGGGTTATTTCTCAAATCCAAAATCACTCCCTTAACTTGCGCTTGTCTCAACACTATATCACTTACCGCTTTATCCCACTCTCCCTGCGTACGCTCTCCAAACCGATACAATTTCAAATGGGCCAACTGGCCCCCGGATTCTAATACTCCGGAAATCGAAGCTGTTTGACTATTATCCAAATAAGACAACTCCACACTTGGCACCACAATTGTCTCCCTCACAATACTCACCTCAAACGGCCTCTGCTCTCCTCTCAACAGCGTCAAAATCACCGGCGTTCCTTTGGGGCCACGAATTATGTCTACCGCCTCCTGCAAAGTCATTCCCATTGTATCTGTATCAATCCCTTTTTTATCATCTTTTATATTGACAATAATATCTCCAGCCCTCACCCCTGCCGCTTTGGCTGGCATTCCCTCAAGTGGTGCAATCACTGCCACAGTTTCCTTCTTATACCCCAACTGAATTCCCACCCCTTCAAAAGCCCCATTTAAATCTTCTTTTGCTTGCTGATTATCTTTGGGCGGCAAAAATACTGTATATGGATCACCAGCTGAAGCCACCATTCCCTCAATCGCCCCATAAACCATTTCTCTTGAGTTTAATTTCTCCGGTTCCAAATAAGTCTGCTCCAACCGATCCCATACCTCCCAAAAAAGCGAAAAATCTACATCACTAAAGTCCTGGGGCATACTTTTGTTATATACCGATACCCTAGGCTTAATTTGCGAAAAATCCAAATCTACTTTATATGTTGCCCAAAAATACCCTCCTCCTGCCGCCAATACCACCGTCAACAACCACAACGCCGCAGTTCTAATTGTTTTTAAACTCAATTTTACCTCAAAACGCATACTCTTCAGTCTATCAGACACAAAAAAGTATGAGAAGTACAAGAAGTACTGGAAAAGTACAAAAAGAATCAGTAAACTTTTTGAAATTCAACTTCCCTGCTGTACTTCTCGTACCTTTTGTACCTCTAGTACTTCTATTTTAACTTTGTTTCAAAAGGAAGTATCGCCAAATGCCTGGCTCGCTTTACTGCCACTGCCAGTCGCCTTTGATGCTTCTGACACAAACCATTCCTACTTCTACCTACCAGCTTTCCCCTGCTGGTCAAATACTTACCCAATATCTTAGCATCCTTGTATTCAGGCTCTTGGCTTTCCTTGCAAAAATAGCAATGGTCAGGAGGCTTGGGAATCCTTAGTCTTCGACGCATAAGTTATCTTCAAATTTAAAAGGGAATGTCATCAACATCCACCTCTTCCTTTTTACTTGCCGTCTTGGTTGCCTTAGGCTTACTTTCCGGCTTTTTACCAGCTGGCTTTTTCTTGGGCTTTTCATCAACTGGCACATCACTGGCCATCGTTTCACCCACTGGCACCTCGACTTCTTCATACTGCACCCCACCACCCCCAAATCCTTGTTTAGGCGCACCCAAAGCAATCATTTGATCAATCACTACTTCTGTAGTTTCCCGATCAACGCCTTCTTGGGTCTGCCATTTTCGGGTTTGAAGTCTTCCTTCCACATAAGCCTTTCGACCTTTGTAAAGAATTTGTGAGCAAATCTCTGCTAACTTACTCCAAGACACAATCCGGTGAAACTCTGTTTCTTCTTGCTTTTCACCTCCATCAGAAGGTGTCCAACTTCTGTTTGTCGCCAACCCAAATGTACATACTGCTGTACCTTGAGGGGTATACCGCAATTCCGGATCGCGGGTCAAATTTCCAATTAACATTACTCTGTTAAGAGATCGTGCTGACATATTTCCTCCTTATTTATTGAGTCGTGATACTTTTAGTACCTTTCGTACTTTTCGTACCTCGTTACTCTCTCCTAACTAATAACTGCCTAATAACACCAGGTTCAAGTTTAAGCTTGGCTTCAAATTTAGCCGTTTCTAAAGCGTCAAATTCCACCAAGTAATTCATGTAAAATCCTTTTACGTACTTTTTGATTTTATAAGCCAATGTTTTTTCTCCCCACTCTTCATTTTTCTCTATTTTGCCACCATATTTCTCCACCAACTTTTCCACTGCACCCACTGCAGCCTTCTGTTTTTCCTCATCTGGATTAGGGGCTAATACCACCGTCAACTCGTAACTTCGCTTCACCGTTTATTCCTTCTATTTTGGCAAAATCTTGTTTCGATTCTATTTTATAACACTTTGGTGCCTCACCGAACAACTCGAGAAATTCTACCATAACTTAACCAAAGTTGACAACCATTAAAACTACTTCCCAACTTTAAACTCAATAACACCTGCCTGCCGGCAGGCAGGTCTTCACCTACCAACCTTAAATTCCACTACATCTAAGTTCTTTACCACATAATCCCTACCTTCCAATCTTATTTTTCCAGCACTTCTTGCCTTACTCCAGCCTCCAATAGTAATCAACTCATCCACTCCAATTACTTCAACTTTAATAAAGTTTTTGGCAAAATCAGTATGTACTTTTTCTGCTGCCTCAATTACACTTGACCCTTTTTTCAAACTCCACGCCCGGATTTCCTCACCTCCTTTAATCGTGTAAAAAGTTATTAAATCCAATAATTCATAAGCTCTTTTTATCAACTCATCCACTTTCTCAAAATCAGTTTTTTTTCGATTCACCCATTCAAGCATTGGCTTTTTTATCTCTGCCATCTCCAATTCCAACTCAATAATTGCCTTGTCGCGCTTGGCATCCACCCCCCCCATCACGTGCGGAACAGAATCATCCTCAAATTCTCGAATCACATGCACAATCGCATCTACGTTTCTAATTTGTCCTAAAAACTCATTTCCCAACCCCTCTCCCTGGTGAGCATTTTCAACTAATCCTGCAATATCTACAAACTCTACTGTCGCCGGCACCATTTTTGCATTTTTACCACCAGCAATTTCCTTCAACTTCTCCAGCTTTTTATCTAGCACTTCCACCACCCCAGTATGCGGCTTGATTGTGGTAAACGGATAAGGAGCAGTATCTGCAATCTGCCGCTTAAGAAGTGTATTAAACAACGTCGATTTGCCAACATTAGGCAACCCCACAATCCCTACAGAAAGACTCATGAGCACATTTTACCAGAGAAACCTTATTCTTTTGTCTAGCTCCATCCTTCTCAACAACAATCCTCTCTTTTCTAAGCTCAGGAATCGCAAAAAAGAAAGTACTTAAACAAACTTTATGACGTATAATCCCACGCGATGGGCACAGAAAACCTACTATCACAACTTAGATGAGTTTCATGAAATTTTAGAAACGTTAAAGTCTACAGATTAATCAAGGCAAGGCATTACAGGAAGCAGTATTACCCAAACAGCCCTGCATGCAAAAATCATAGCCTTGTGGTTCATTACTACATAGTCCCCTACACATTTGGTCAAAGTAAGCCAAACAGCTGGCTTTAGTTTGTTGGGCTGGAAGTTGTTTAGCTTGATCAATAGCTTCTTCAGCAGTTCTGGGTAAGTTTTCTTGAGGTTGTTGCACTTGGGGCTTTGGTGAATGGGGTGGAGATTCTTCTTCAGCTTTCTTGAGTTCTTGTTTTTGTTTATCTACTTCTTCCTGAAAAGCCTGATTAATTTTATTCATTAATTTTTTAGTATCGCCAGTGGCATCTTTTGTTAATGATTTAAATAAATCAGCATATTTAGGGTATTTTTCAACAATCTGTTTAATGGCTTCAGCATAGTTGCCTGACTCTCTAGCTTTTTTCATTAAGTCGTGGATCTCGTCAATTTGGTCAGAAAACAACCACGTCATACTCCAATATTTTTGTTGGACAGATAAAGGCAGTTTACTGAACTTATCACTCTCCCCTCTTAGATATTTTTTAAATTCTTCTTTGGCAGTCTGGTTGACAAAATAGTCCCATTGGGTTTTGGTAATAGCTACCTTGATTTTGCTGGCTTTGTCGTCTTTAAGAGCTTGGTAAAAAACTTTGTCTTCTTCGGATAACTGGCCAAATTCAATGTTTTTACCAAAAATCTTACCACTAACAATATTGCCAGTGGCAATCCAGATTCCTTTGCCAAGATCATAAGTCGCAGTGATAAGTTCACTACCTTGCTCGCCGACTTCATAACCACCCAGCTCAATAGCCTTTTGAATAGACCAAGCTCCAGGTGCTTTACCCTGAGCTTCATCAGATACTTCAAACTCGGCCAAAATAAAACCAACTCCCTGATCTTTGATCTCATTTTTAGCAATGTTGCTGACAGTTAAGTTTTTGTTGAGTTGAACTTCTCTTAGCAAGTTTTCATACTGCAGTTTCATAAGCTTAAGAGTTTCCTGTTTTTCCTTGGCTTGTCTAGCTTCTTCTTCAGTAGGAGCGCCATAAGCTTCACTGCCAGCTTTATCAATATTGTCATTGATTGATCTGATTAGACTGCTTATTTGTGCTTCAGATTCACGGGCAATAGCTCCTGTGATAACCATGTTACCCATAGCAGTTACACCTGAAGCTACCCTACTACCAATAGCATAAACTTCGCCTGCAAAAATGATGAGAGTGATAGTGGTAACTGGCTCAATGGCTCTGACTGTCTGGAAAAATCCAGCTACCAAAGTCAGTACCAGCGACAAACAGATAATAGTTTTGGTAATTATGTTAGTTATTTTCATCTTTAAGTTTTAATTCATCGGGTACATAAACAGGCAGAGTTTCGACATAAGTAATTTTATCGTCTTTAGTGCCAACTTTAACCTGATCCCAGTAGTCATAAACTTTGGCATTCTCAACTAAGCTTGAAGTAATATCTGCCTCAACAGTGAAATCACCAAGGATTTTATTAACATCTTTTAAAGTCATGTCAGCTGAAAATTGAGTTGGCCTAAAATCAGGAAACTGCAGTTCCTGCTCAAGCTCGTCAATAATTTGATCTTCAACAAACCGACCATTTAAAAAGATGAAATTCCTGGCCATGTCATAGTAAGTCCATATTTCATAGCGATTTTCAGTATCCATGGTGAGCATAAATACATCTGGATAACCAAAAGAGTTAATTAGTTCTCTTTGATCTTCAGAGGGTTTAACTGGATCAAATCTTTTGACTGGAGAAGATCTGAAGAAAAAATACCAGAGGGCAATAATAACTGGAATGAGAAGAAGCAGAAAAAAAATTTTAAGAAGTGTAGATTGGTTTTTTAAAACAGACATTGAGCAATCATGACTTAATTATTGAACATTTGTCAATCATCTAAATCTTCACCAGTCGTAATATATCCACACCCCTAATCAATCAATAGTTAAACGGCACTTTGGAATTAACAATCCTTCCCAACTCATCCCTCTCAAGAATAACTTTCTACTTTTGACAGTTCAAAAAAAACACACCCTTGACTAAAAACTACAAAAATTATAAGTTATTCTATACTTTATGATACTTACTGCAATAAAGTGGACTAGCTTTAAAACTTATTCCTTCAAATAGGAGGGGAGTTCTTGTTGCAGTAAAATATAAAAATCAAAAAGATCACTAACAACATTAACCTCCTCAAAAGGAGGTTTTTTTGATCTAGTCAACCCTATTAAACTAACAAACAATCACATGCTAAATACAACCCAAAATACATATAAGTGGACTGCCTTTAAATCTCTTGAAAGGAGGCTTTGTCGTGCTGATGTAATTTTTTAAAAAAATAAAACCATAAACAAGATAATACCTCCTTAAACAGGAGGTTTTTTTATGCAATTTACACATCCAAAAACATAATTTATGAAACAAGAAATTCAACCCTCCCAGCCGATCAATATTACCGAAAGACTCAGGTATCAATCAGTCTGGGATGAATTCTTGCTTAAAAAAGTAGATCTTTTTATGTCTCCAGAGTTTAGATCAAATGGCGGACTTCTTCGAGATACCTCTCTTGAAGAATTACATCAGCTAATTAACAGGGGCGGAAAAGTCTGGATTGCTCAGGAAAATAACAATATTTATGCCTGCTTTACAATATCGGCCTTACAGAACTCTACTAACACTTGGCATTATATCAATCATGGCGTAACTCATAAAAAACATCGCCACAACGGGAGTGGTATCCAAAATCGATTACTAGAAACCTCCATCAATCATTATCCTTCCGAATCCAAATTTATTGTCATCACCATTGCCCAAACCATATTTCAAAATCTTGGGTTCCGGGAAATCAATCTATCTGTACTGGAAGGAATAGATCCTCTTCTTACAGAAATTATAGAGCTCAAACTGCAATCAAGCCCTGAATTGCCACCTGGGATAGCCAAACACATATATATTAAAACGCCAGGAATAATATGATAGAAAAGTTACAACAATCAACCACACATGTAGAAGTAGAATCCACAACTCTTCTTGACTTTACTATGCTCGATAACCCATTTGGATGCGGCCCTCATGTATCACAACTAGAAGGTTTTTTAAAAAACACTAAACCAGAAAAACACCCTCAAACATCTGAAGCTATTTTTAAAAAACAAATCAGCGATTGGTTAAGTATCAACTCCTCTATGATTACACTTGGTATTGGCAGCGATGAACTCATTACCAATATTCCCAAAGCCATATTGCAACCTGATCAAGCCGGAATCATTATCACCCCTACATTTTATCGCCTAATTGAAGCAGTTGAACAAGTTGGCGGAAATATTATCCAAATCACAGCCACACCAGAGAATCAATTTGCCTGCACTCCAAGCCTAATAGAACAAATATTAAACACCACTCAAAAAGCTAATCCGGCATTAATCTGGCTTTGCACACCCAATAATCCCACTGGAGTAGTATTTCCACTAGAAACAATCCAATATATTGCTCAAAATACAGAAGCCATCCTTGTTGTAGATGAAGCTTATCAAGAAATGATAGATCCATTTAATCAATCATCTGCCATCCAATTATTGACATCGCACCGCAATATAATCGTTACTAAAACTCTTTCCAAAACATTCGGGCTACCAAAAGCTCGGGTAGGCATAGCTCTTTCTCATCCTCATATTGCCCTAGCACTGCAAAAACAAAGAACAAAACAGCTGCCCAATAATTCATTACTACTAGCAGAAGAGGCATTACTGGACATTGATTGGCTAGTTAAAACTAGTCAAACCATTACAATTGAAAGGTCATTTTTTGATCAAGCAATAAAAGATCTTACTCAAATTAAACTAGGATCAGATTCTCAAATAAACGTCTGCATTCTTCGCCATCAAACTAGTAATCTTCATGAACTTTTGGAAAAACAAGGCGTTATTACTACCGACTACAATCAAAATAACGGATTAGAAGAAATGAAATTTGTTCGCCTTGGTTTGCGTTCACGAACTGAAAACTTAATGCTAATTGAAGTTTTACAACAAATCGATTCTACCTAAACATTCTTAATTTCAATCTAGTGCTGTATACTCTAATTTTGTTATCAAATGAAACTATCCAAAGAACTCGTTATCATATTTGCCATCATTATCACCGAAGTTTTAGGCTTCTCTCTTATTCTTCCCTTCTTGCCCTTCTACGCCCAAGATCTTGGCGCAACTGCTTTTCAAGTCGGCCTCATTCTCTCAGTTTTTTCCATTTTCCAATTTCTTTCTGCTCCCATAATGGGTCGCCTCTCCGACCATTACGGCCGCAGACCCCTCCTCATCCTCTCCCAACTTTCCACTTTTTTAGGATTTCTCGTCTTAGGACTTGCCAACACTCTGCCTCTCATCTACTTAGCCCGCATCATTGACGGCCTTTTTGGCAGCAACTTCATTATTGCCCAAGCCTACTTATCTGACATCTCTACCAAAAAAGACCGCAGCAAAATCTTTGGGTTTTCTGGCATGGCTTTTGGAATTGGCTTTTTTATTGGTCCTGCCATCGGCGGCGCCCTTTCCCAAATCAGCTATTCCCTCCCTGCTTTCATTTCCGCTGGCATTGCCTTAATCACCGTTTTTACCACTTACTTTTTTCTGCCCGAAACAGTCAAAAAAAACGACAAGCCTATTCAAATCACCATCATTGACTTCAAAGCTTTTAAAAAATATTTTGCCAACTCAAAAATCTCTATTCGTCTATGGCAATTTTTCCTTTTTGTTTCCACCCATGCCTTATGGGTAAGCGCATTTGCTCTCTTTGCCGAACGTCGCCTTCAATTTAACGCCGGCCAAGTTGGGTTTTTATTAACCTATCTCGGTCTTATCAATATCCTCCTTCGAGGCCCCATCCTTCCCAAACTCATTGATTGGATGGGAGAATATCGGTTGTTATTTATCGGCATTACTTTCATTATCATCAGCATGTTTTTGTCTGCCTTTGTTACCCAAATTTGGCTCTTTTATTTGCTTATGGGTATATTTGCTATTGGCAATGGCATTTCTCGCCCTCTTATTTTGGGAGAAATATCCCGAAGAGTATCACCCACAGAACAAGGAGCTATCATGGGCATTACCGGCTCTTTGGGTAGTCTTTCTCAAATTTTTGCACCACTAGCTGGCGGACTTATCATCCAATACTTAGCACCCGGCTGGCTGGGCATCTCCGCCGCCGCTATCATGACTATCGCTTTAGCTCTAATGCTATCCCGCAGCACCAGATTTAAAAGACTTTTTGCCTAATCACCCCCTTTCTTCACCTTCAATATTTCATGTAATATTAATCCATGACCAAATTCAAAAAATACTTCGACCAGATGCTTGAGGACCACCAAGAGACCTTTAACTTATTCCGCCAAGTCCACGACCAATACACGATAGAAAAACAAAAATTCCAAAAAGAATTCAATACCCTGGGTGAAAAAGTCCAAGAAATAATCAGAGAATATGAAGCTAAACTTTGTCAACACTCAGAAAAAGGTCAATACGCTAAATATTCTCATAACTTAGCCGAAAAGTTTCAAGAAGAAGTTAAAAAAAATTTCCCATTAATAGACTTTATCGGCGTCGAAGTTGTCACTCAAGCCAAACCTGACCCCATCGACTCCCTCCCTCGTATCCGCCTTTAATTACCTCCTCATACATCCCATACTTTTCGTACTTTTTGTACTTCTAATACTCTACTCCACCAATATCCTCAATCTCGCCTGATCCATCACTCCAACCTCTCCACTATCACTTTTAAGCTGCACTCGATAGGTTTTATTCCCACTTCCTAAACTTATTGAGCTCGACGTCTTCCAAGTTGAAACTGAATTATTATGCGTAATTACTCCATCATGATAAACTCCATCCTCAGTTACGTTCACCAGCCTAGCTGATACATTCCCATTTATTATATGTAAGCTTGCTTCAAAATAAACCTCTTTAATATTGTCGTATCTTTCCTCATCTATAGTTACTTGAGCTGCATTGATGTCTACCCAACTACGGCTGCGCGTATCGCCACCCGCAAATGGAACAAAAAATTCTCTCAC
>Ga0209976_10000073_pt1 | contig 68511 bp, 77 predicted proteins | sample SumtaG_FD_182806 | JGI IMG/M metagenome (GOLD analysis project Ga0209976, IMG submission 182806) | Deep subsurface microbial communities from Indian Ocean to uncover new lineages of life (NeLLi) - Sumatra_00157 metaG (SPAdes) (version 2) | ecosystem: Environmental > Aquatic > Marine > Oceanic >... | reverse complement strand
ATCATCGGTTGCCGGATCTACTGCTAGAGCTATTCGAAATTTAGTTCGAATTGTCGGTATTAAAAATCACGCCAGAGTGAATTTAAAAATCGAAGAGCCAGAAGGAGGAGCTCCTAGAGTTAGAAAAGCTCCAGCAGGAGAAGGATTAGAAGATTTGAAACTCTAAATTTAGAGTTTACTCTTAAAGAAAACGATGCTATAATAAGTAGCATCGTTTTCATTTTATTTAATATTTTAAGTTTCGTGTTAAAGTTTGATATTATCACAATTTTTCCTGATATATTTGATTCTTATTTTAAAGAGAGCCTTCTTGATAGAGCTCAAAAAAAGAAGTTGATAAAGATTAAGGTTCATAATTTAAGGAAATGGGCAAAAGACCGTCATAGGACAATTGATGACAGACCTTACGGAGGCGGTATCGGAATGGTTCTAAAAGTTGAGCCAATTTATAGAGCAGTAAAAGAAATTAAAAAAAAATCAAAAGTCAAAAGTAGAAAGTTAAAAGTGATTCTGTTTACTCCTCGGGGTAAGATATTTGATCAAAAAGTTGCCCATCAATTAAGCAAATTAAAAAACATTATTTTAATTTCTGGAAGGTATGAAGGGATAGATGAAAGAGTGGCAAAACATGTAGCTGATATGGAATTGTCTATAGGAGATTATGTTTTAATGGGTGGAGAAATACCCTCGATGGTGGTAGTAGAAACGATTGCCAGACTTATTCCTGGAGTTTTAGGAAAACCTAGATTGTTGAAGGAAAGAGTAACAAAAGAAAAGGGTTTTATTGAGTATCCTCAATATACTCGCCCTGAGGTTTTTGACCCCACCAAACCTTTTCAGAGAAAAACTTCGGTGGTTAAGCTAAAAAAGAGTGTAAAGGGAAGAGTTCGTTCACCTAAGTCTCGCAAGGCGAAAGTTTGGCGAGTGCCAAAAGTACTATTATCGGGTAATCACAAGGAAATTGATAATTGGCGCAAAAAGAGAACAAAGATTATAAAAAAGTGACTTTTTGGGGATTGAAAAATATTCTAATTTTTGTATAATATTTAAATACTACTTAGATTTACGTATCGGAAGGGGGGATCATCTGGTTTCCATATATAAGAAGATTTTCCTTAATACTAACTACTAATTTGGGTGGTTGGCGGAGTAGCTATCGCATCAGTCTGTAAAACTGACGTCCTCTGGACTTCGGGGGTGCAAGTCCCTCACCACCCACAATTTCGTTTCGCAAAATTTAGTTGTTGGTTGCGAGCTGTTCGTTATTAGACTTTTAATAATTAAAAACTGTAAACTATTCGATGAAATACGCCTGGGTAGCTCAGTCAGTTAGAGCACGTCTTTGGTAAAGACGAGGTCAGCGGTGCAACTCCGCTCTCAGGCTCCCCAAATTATATGGCAAAAAAAAGAAAACTATTTGTAAAAATGATATGCAAGGAATGTAAGCGAATTAATTACTATACTAAAAAGTCAAAGAAAATGGTGAAGGAGAAGTTAGAATTGAAGAAACATTGTCGTTGGTGTCGTAAACATACCCTTCACAAAGAAGGCCGTAAATAGGCACATTTTTGGGGGCGTCGGTTAATTGGCAAACCACTGGTCTCCAAAACCAGCACTGGGGGTTCAACTCCCTCCGCCCCTGCTTATGAAAATACCAAAGATTAAAATACCAAAGTTTATTCTAGGAATTCCCATAGCCTTAATATCTTTAAGGATTTATTTGGCGGTTGTCTTTGGTTATTTTTTTGCAAGATTTTTATCTGGCAGACTTGATTCTGTTGTTTTTAGCCTTGGAAATTATACTCTACATTTTCATCACTGGATGATGGGCGCTGTTGGTTTAATCTTTTTTCTTTGGTATAGCCTCTCCCCAGCAATAGAGAATCTTGCATTTGGATTTCTAGGAGGCTTGATTTTTGAAGGACTTTCATCTTATTCAGACTGGAATAAAATATTAATTAAAAAAGAAAAATAATTAAATATGAAAAAAGTTATTATATTTTCAATTATCATTATAATAATTGCTGTTGTTATTTATCAGAACTATTTTAAAAACGAAGAAACAGATTTTACTTTAGCGACAGTTGAAAAAGGAAATGTTGTCCAGGAGGTTTCAGAAACAGGCCAGATTAAAAGGGAAGAGGAAGTTAATCTTGGTTTTAATTTGTCAGGAATAATAAGACAGATTTACGTTGAAGTTGGCGAAGAGGTAAAAGAGCAAGATGTATTGGCAAAATTAGATGATGCTCAATTGAGGATTCAATTGGAAGAATCAAAAGCTAACTTACAACTATATCAGGCTCAGTTAAATAAATTGTTAACAGGTTCTTCAAAAGAAGAGATTCAAATTGCCCAAACTTCTGTTGATAATGCCAAAATTTCTTTAGCTACAGCAGAACAAACATTAAAAGATGTCAAAAAAGACGGAGAAGAAGATTTGAAAGCAGCTTATGAAGATGCTTTAAATGATTTAGATGATGCTTATTTGAAGATTTCCAATGTTTTTAATACTGCAGATTTAATCCAAACAACATACTTTGCAATAAGTAATCAGGAGGGAGTTAGAGTCCAGGAGAATGAAGACAAGATAGGAAATGCTCGAGATAGAGTGAAACCCTATTTAGACACAGCCAAAAGTACAAAAGACTATGGAGATATTGATATTGCTCTTTCTGAGACCAAAACAAACTTAGAGATTGTCGCTGATTCTTTAAAGATTATCAGGGATACCTGTGAAGTAGGAGCTTACAAAAGCACAGTTTCCTCAACCCATAAAAGCTCTTTAGACACTCAGAGAGGATACATTAATACAGCTTTAACAAGTATTGTTGATCGTCAACAGACAATTTCTTCAACTAAGATAACAAATGAGGTTAATATTAATACTTATCAAGGAAAAGTTAATATAGCAGAAGGAGCATTGCAAGCAGCTGGAGATAACTTAGCGAAAATTACAGCTCCTCCAAGACAGGAAGACGTTGATTTATATCAGGCCCAGGTTAATCAAGCTCAAGCTAAGGTCCGGCTTTTTGGAAAACAAATTATGGACACTGTGCTAAAAACTCCTGTTGATGGACAGGTTATAAAAATAAACAAAAAGGTGGGTGAAATAGCTCAGTCAGCCCTTCAAGATTCTGTCATAACTCTTCTTCCTGACAGTCCTTTTAAGATAGAGGTAGACATTTATGAAGAAGATATAGCTCAAATGAAAATTGGGAATCCAGTAGATATTTCTTTAGTTGCTTTTCCAGATGACGACGTAGAAGGAAGAGTAACTTTTATAGATCCCGCTGAAAAGATAATAGATGGAGTTGTTTATTATGAAGTATCTATTAGTTTGCCTTTTTATCCAGAGGGAGTAAAACCTGGCATGACAGTTGATTTAGTTATTAGAACTGATTTAAGAGAAAATGTACTTTTTCTTCCAGAAGCAGCAATTATAAAGAAAAATGGAAAATCTATAGTGGAGATGGTTGAAGGAGATGCTTTTAAGGAAAAGGAAATAGAAATTGGTTTAGAAGGAAGTGACAATTTAGTAGAAGTTGTTTCAGGGTTGAGAGAAGGGGAAGAGGTGGTGGTGAGATAATGATTTTCTTCATTTGGCTCCTAACTAAAATTTATGCAGGTAAAACCTTTAATCAGATTAGAAAACGTCTGGAAGACTTATAAATTAGGAGAGGTAGAACTTAATGTTTTAAAGAATGTAAGTGTGGAAATTGCTCCAGGTAGTTTTCAAGTGATACTAGGGCCTTCTGGATCAGGCAAATCAACTCTTTTAAACATTATTGGTCTTTTAGACGTTCCCACAAGAGGGAAAGTTTTTTTTGATGGAGAAGATACTTCAGATTTTTCAGAAGATGAACTGGCTAAAATTCGGGGGGAGAAAATTGGCTTTGTCTTCCAGCAATTTAATTTATTAACACATCTTTCAGCTCTTGAGAATGTAATGATACCTATGACTTTTCAAGATGTTCCTGAAAGAGAAAGAAAAAAAAGAGCTGAGACTCTTTTAGCTTCAGTCGGTTTAAGAGAGCGTATTTTACATCGCCCCTATGAGCTTTCAGGAGGGGAACAGCAAAGGACAGCTATTGCTCGGGCTTTATCTAATAATCCTGAGGTTATTGTAGCAGACGAACCGACTGGTAATCTTGATTCAAAGACAGGTAAGGTTATTATGGATGCTTTGATTGACCTTCATAAAAGAGATAAAAAAACCATTATTGTTGTAACTCATGACCCTGCTATTGCAGAATACTCTCAGGGAATTATTAGCATTAAAGACGGAGAAATAGTTTCTAACCATCAAGAAGGGAAAGGTGTTCTTTGGGAAGAAAAGAAATAATTATGATAAAACAATATTTTAAAATAGCAGTTAAAAACCTAAGGACTCGACCTCTGAGGAGTTGGTTGACTATTTTAGGTATTGTTATTGGTGTTTTTTTGATAACTTCTTTGCTTTCTTTAAGCGAAGGTTTGAAGAACACAATTATGAAGCAGTTAAAGATGATAGGCTCTGATATAATTATAATTTTCCCTGGAGAAACAACTGATTTTATGACTGCTTTTCTTGGTCATTTGAGGTTAACGGAAGATGACCTTAAAGCTATAAAAAAAACGGAGGGGGTAAAATCTGTTTTACCTATAATTCATAAAACCATAATTGTCAGGCATGAAGGTAGCAGTAAAGCTCTTTTGGTTTCAGGATCAGACTGGAGAAATTCGTTAGATATATACACTGGAGACTTAGGTTTATCTTTGACAGAAGGAGAATGGCCTATTCCTGGGAAAAGAGAGGTTGTTGTGGGTAGCTTGGTTCCAGAAGACATTTTTGAAGGAGTAGAAGTAGGAGATAGTCTAAGTATAAAGGGAAGGAGTTATGAAATAGTAGGAGTATTAAAATCAATGGGTCAAAAAACAGACGATTCCCTTGTTCATATAGATATAGATATCTTTCGAGAGATAACAGGAGAGAGAAGAGGAGCAGCTCAAGCTTTAGCCAAGGTTGCTCCGGGATACTCGGCTGAAGAGGTGGCAGAGAAGATAAAAGAAACTCTTTTGGATATTGGAAAAAGGAAAAAAGGTGAAGAATTGATGCCCTTTTCAGTTTTGAGCAGTGAAAAGGCGACTAGTCTTATAAGTGATGTAATGGGAGTTGTCCAGCTTGCTGTTTTTAGTTTTGCCAGCATTGCTGTTGTTGTTGGTGGAATAGGAATAATGAACACTATGTATACTGCTGTTCACGAGAGAAAAAAAGAGATTGGTATTTTAAAGGCAGTGGGAGCTAGAAATTCCGCTATAACCCTCATTTTTTTAATTGAATCTGGAATTATTGGTTTGGTTGGAGGTTTGGGTGGAATTTTGCCTGGATTACTTTTAGCCAAATCTATTGAGTATTTTGGTCAGGTTCATCCAGTGTTTTACTTAGAGGCTTCTATTTCGCCCTTTATAGTTTTTTTTGGTTTAAGTTTTTCTTTTCTTATAGGTTGTCTGTCAGGGTTTTTTCCAGCTAAAAGTGTTTCAAAGCTCAATCCTGTTGACGCTTTGAGGGGTTATGAATAAATTAATATTATATAATTATCTTTAATATGTATTTACAAATACTAATCGCAGGCTTTGGTGGGGGAGCTGTAAGGGGGCTGACCGGGTTCGTGAAACATCAGTATGCTTATAAAAACGTAAAGTTCAAGTTACCTTATTTTTTAGGCATGACTTTTCTTTCAGGAGCAATCGGTTTAGCTGTAGCAATGTCAGTCCAGAATATAGGGTTTACACTCGAGGGTGCTTTTAATCCAGCTTTGAGCTTTATTGTTGGTTATGCAGGTGGTGATTTTGTAGAGAATATCTATAAAATCATTATTAAAAAGTCCTCTTTCTACACCGAAGAACCAAAAGAATAAATTTTAAACTCTCCTAAATTACTATAGGTGAGGCCTATGGTAATTTTATACCACTATGGATTTAGTTGAGAGATTAATTAAAGATGGGTGGTTGAAAAGCCCAAAGATTATTGATGCTTTTAAAGACGTTAAAAGGGTTGATTTTTTACCAGAGGATTTAAAGGATTCAGCTGAACTGAATACAGCCTTACCAATTAGTTATGGCCAGACTATTTCTCAGCCACTTGTAGTGGCTTTTATGATAGAGCAGTTAAATCCTAAAGAAGGGGATAAGGTTTTAGATATAGGTTCTGGCTCTGGCTGGACAACAGCTCTCCTTTCTCATATTGTAGGGTTAAAAGGGAAAGTGATTGCAATAGAGCTTGTTCCAGAGCTTAAAGAATTTGGTGAAAAAAATGTATCAAAATATAATTTTGTAGATAAAGGAATAGCTGAATTTATTTGTGCTGATGGTTCAAAGGGTTATAAGAAGGAACAGCCCTATAATAATATCTTAGCTTCAGCTTCAGCTCAAAGACTTCCCATGGTTTGGAAAGAAGAGTTGAAGGTTGGGGGTCGGATTGTAACTCCTATTGGTTCTTCTATTTGGGTTTTTATTAAAAAATCTAAAGATGATTTTGAAGAACTAGAATATCCCGGTTTTGCTTTTGTACCGCTTATTAGCGGAGAATAAAGAATCACGAATCAAGAATATGGGTTTGTTTAAACTTATAAGAAGAATAATTCTTTTATTGTTAATTCTAGCCGTTGGTATGTTGATTTTTTATTGGAGCCAGTTATCTGTACCTTTGGATTTTTCTGATACAGAGGAACGTTTGTTTTTAATTAAGAAAGGGCAAAGTCTTTTTCAGATTGCTTCTGCTCTAGAAAACCAAGACTTAATCAAATGTAAGTTTTCTTTTACTTTCCATGTATTTTTAAAGGGTAAACAAGATAATCTTCAGGCTGGAGAATATTCTTTAAGTCCTTCCATGAGTATTGCAGATATCAGCCAGAAAATTATTTCAGGCGATGTTGCCAAAGAAACTATAACTATTCCGGAAGGATGGAATTTAAGAGATATTGCTTGGTATTTTGAGAATAAGGGGATGTTTCAAGCAGAAGAACTTTTTGAGTTAGTAGGTTTTCCTTTAATTGATTATTCAAAAAGCACTGATTTGCCCAGACCTAAAGATTTTAGTTCAGATTATGATTTTTTGATAGATAAACCAAATATTCTGAATTTGGAAGGTTATTTATTTCCAGACACCTATGAAATAAATAGGGGAGACAGTTTAGAAGAGATCGTTAGAAAAATGTTAGATAATTTTGGTGAAAAGTTAACTCAAGAATTAAGAGATGAGATTAGTAATCAGGGAAAGACAATCTTTGAGATAATAACCATGGCTTCTTTGTTGGAGAAAGAAGTTAGGATTCTGGAAGATAAAAAAATAGTTGCAGGAGTCTTATGGAAAAGATTAAAAAACAACATTCCTCTTCAGGTGGATGCCACCATAATTTACATTACTGGCAAAAAGACTACTCAGGTTTTGATAGAGGAAACCAAGATTGATTCTTCTTATAATACCTATAAATACAGAGGATTGCCTTTAGGTCCTATTTCTAATCCTGGACTTGAAAGTATTTTAGCTTCTATATATCCTGAAAGTAGTGATTATTGGTATTATCTTTCTACTCTCAAAGGAGAAACAATTTTTAGCAAAACTTTACAAGAACATAATATTGCAAAAGCTAAATACTTAAAATAAACCATGGAGAAATCAAGAAACAAAAAAGTAGTAATAATTATTGCTTTTAAGGATTTTAGGGATGCAGAATATTTTATTCCTAAAGAGATTTTAGAAAGAGTTGGAATTAAGGTAGAAACAGCTTCAAATAAAACAGGAGTAGCTATTGGAGCTGATGGAGGAGAAATAAATGTGGATTTGTTGCTTTCTAATATCAATGTAGCTGATTTTGATGGAGTAGTTTTTATAGGAGGGCCTGGATGTTTGAAAAATTTAGATAATGAGAATTCCTATAACTTAATCAAAGAAGTAGTTGCTCAGAATAAAGTCTTAGCTTCAATTTGCATTTCTCCCATTATTCTAGCTAAGTCAGGAGTGCTGGAAGGGAAAAAAGCAACTGTTTGGAGTTCAAAGTTAGAGAAAAAGCCAGTTAAGATTTTGAAAAAACATAGAGCTATTTATAGGGTAGCTTCTGTAGTTGTTGATGGAAAGATCATTACTGCTAATGGACCTCTTGCTGCCTACAAGTTTGGAGAAGCAATAGTTGAGGCTTTGTCCTGAGGACATTCGGTTGAGCTCAGTCAAAGCCTTTGCCGAAGAGTTGACACGAGAGTAAGAAAAAGGTAATATCAATTATTATTAATAAATCTAAAATAGCCGCAGACAAGAGGCATTTAAGCCCTCTTTAGGCAAATGGAATCTATTAAATTTGAGTGTCTGCGGTAGCAGGCATTTTTTAATGGCAAAAACAAAAGAACAAAAGAAAAAAGTTATTGAAGAGTTAAAGGAAAGTATTGAAAAACAAAAAGCAGTAATTTTTATTGATTTTACTGGTTTGAAAGTAGAAGATATGTTTGAATTGAGGAGCAATTTAAAGAAAACTGACAGTCAATTGAAAGTGGCAAAGAAAACTATAATCCAGTTAGTTTTTAAAGAAAAAGGTTTGAAAATAGACCCTGAAAAACTAAAAGGAGAAATTGCTTTAGTTTTTGGATACAAAGATGAGATTTCTCCTTCGAAAGCAGCTTATAAAGCTTCGGTAAAGAACCCAAATTTAAAGATTTTAGGAGGTTTTTTAGAAAATAAATTCAGAGAAGCTGAAGAATTTATAACTTTAGCTCAGATTCCTCCAAAAGAAGAGCTTTTAGCAAGATTAGCAGGCAGTATATTAGCCCCAGTTACAAATTTTGTTAGAGCTTTAGAATATAATCTTAAAGGTCTTGTTTATGTATTATCAAATATTAAAAAATAAAATCTATGGCTGAAGAAACAAAAGAAGTAAAAGATACAAAGGAATCAAAGGAGGCAAAAACAACAGAGGAAAAAAAAGTAGAAGTTCCTGCAAAGTTTAAAAAATTAGTAGAAGAGATTGAAAAAATGAGCGTTTTGGATTTAGCAGAATTGGTGAAAATCTTGGAAAAGAAGTTTGGTGTTTCAGCTACTCCTCAGGTAGTGGCCGCGGCCCCAGCAGGAGGTGGAGCTGCCCCAGCTGCTGAAGAAAAGGCAGTTGTTAATATTGTTTTAACCGATGTCGGAGGTAAAAAGATAGAAGTTATAAAAGCTGTAAGAGACGCAACTCAGAAAGGTTTGAAGGATTCTAAGGATTTGGTTGATGCAGTAGCTTCAGGTCCTCAAGTTGTTAAAGAGAATGTTAAGAAAGAAGAAGCTGAAGAGATTAAAAAGAAGTTTGAGACAGCTGGCGCTAAGGTGGAATTGAAGTAGTAATAAATTACAGGTTTTGGAAACAAAAAAGGCTTTGGATTTTCATCTGAAGTCTTTTTTAAATAAAAAAAAAGAGATTTGGGGTGTTTGGAATAGAAAAATTTATTTCTTTTGTTTCCTGAAATAAAAACATTTTTTCATTAGTACAGAAATTTTGTCTATTTTATCAATGATAAATTTGATTAAAAAGAAGAATTCTGCTAAAAAACAATAGTAATATATTTGAAAACAGAATAAAAGATAGGTGATTTATAGAGTGAGTGAAAATGAAAATAAAGAGTTAGGAAAAGACATACAAGAACATATAAGGGATTTAATGATAATTAAAACTAAGTTGATAGAAGATGGTGCCAAAAAAGTCTTAGAAGAGAACAAAGAAGAAAGAGGAATAGAGCGATTGATAGATTTGACTATGTATGCCCATAGAGAACACAAAAGAGTTTTTTTTGTAGCTGAGGGAAGGTCTAAATTAGTAGGAGAAGCGTTTGCAATGCGCTTGCGCCAGATGGGTTTTCATGCCCATATTATCGGGGAATCTACTACTCCAAGAGTGAGAACTGAAGACATAGTGATAGTTATATCTGGTTCGGGAGAGACAGATACCAATATAGCTAGGTGTCAAATAATTATTGCTACGATTAAGGCAAAGATAATTGTCATAACCTCTCACAAAGACTCAACTCTTGGTAGGCTGGCAGATATTTGTATTAAGTTGCCCGGAAGAGACGAAGTTGAAGTAGTAGAGTATACTAAAAGACGTTTAGTTGGAGGACCAATTTTACCTTTGAGAACTTTTTTTGAGGCAATAGCAGGAATACTCTTAGATAGCGTTATCGAAAAACTTATGTGTTTAACCAAAACTGATGAGAAAGCAATGCAAGAGAGGCACGGAATTTAAATATTTAAGTAACAAAAAAGGGGATACCCTTTTTTTTTATTTCCGTTTCGATTAAGTGTTTTTCTATTTTTATAATATCTAATATTCAACTTTATATACTTTTAAGCCATTCAGTAAATAAATTGTTTTTTCACTTTCAGAAACTGCAAAATCCAAGAGATTGTCAAACTTTTCGCTTTCAAGTTGTTTAATTATAGTTCCTGCTTCGTCAATAATAACAATTCTTTTTTGGTCGGGCTCTAAAATGTAAAGATAGGGAAGGGTGTGGGAAGTGAAAATTTTTGAGAAGTTTTTAGGAACAGGGAAAATCTCAAGATTAATTTCTTTTTGAAGATCACCTCCGTGATATTTATAAATTAAGTTTTGGTTTAAAACCCAGACAGATCCATCAATAGAAAAAGAATTAGCTCCAATAACTTTTGGAATTTGTGGATTCAGCCATAATTGCGGAGAACCCCAATTGAAATTACCAGAGTAAGGATATTTTATTATTTGACCTGTTTTTTTATCTAAAAAGTAAAGATTGTCTCTGTAGGAATGCAAATCATCAAAGTTAAAGTTTAAATAAGGTGTTTCTAAAGAAAAGGGAGTAAGATCGTTGTTTTTTAAAGTAATTATTTGGTTTGGTTTTACGAAAAAAGAAATTGAATTACCTAATTTTGTTGCTAAATTAATTTTTTGGTTAGTTTCAACTAAGCTAGTTTCTAATTTATCTGTTAATCCAAAGACATTTTCTATGTAAGGGCTGAAAAAATAAAGAACATTATCTAAGAGTAAAACATTGTTTGGGACAAAAGTTTTTCTTTCAAATTCATAAAAAAGCTGGGGATTTTCAATTTTTTCTAATTTATTTAAAACAGAAAGCTTTTCTGAAATTTCATTTTTAAGGGAAAGAACCTGGGTTGTAAAATTGTTTGGCAATCCCTTTACATTTTTTGAAAGTAAATCTATTTCTTGCCAGCTTTCTTTTAATAGTGAGTTTGCTTTTTGGGTGGCTTCTGGGGTTGTTTCTTCTAAAACCAATAAACTGTTTATTAAATCTAATTTCTCTTGGATAACTTCTAAATCTTTTCCATAAAGCTCTATATTCCTTTCTTTTTCCCATTTTGCCATACTAAAACCAAATATTAAGATAATAGTTAGGCCTAAAATAAGACCTATTTTTTTGTTTATAAATATTGGTCTTATTTTTGTGTTGAAAGAACTAATTACAAATTTTGGTAATTTAATTTGAGGTAGTTTTATTTTCTTCTTAATATTAGAGAGATTGATAGAAGGTTTCTTTATTCTCTTTTGGATTGCAGAAAGAATGTTTTTTGGAGTTAAGCTAGAAATTATTTTCTTCTCACCTGAAACAGGAATTTTTTTCCTTACTTTTTTTGAGGGTAATGCCTTTTCTTTCTTAAAAAATCTTAAAACAGGGCTAAAGACTTCTTTTAGAGAGAATTCTTTTAAGACTTTTGGTGAGATTGTTTCTTTTTTTCCAGCTTGGATTTCTTTTGTAACTATTATTGTTAAGAGAACTCCAGAATTATTTCCTAATAATTCTTCTTTACCATTTAATATTTCTCTTAATCCTTTTTCAGTAAAGGGTTCTAATTTTGCAATTTCCTTTAATAAATTCTGATTTTTAAAGAAATTAAAAATATCTTCAGTTATAATTAAAACCATATCATTTTTAGATAACTTACCAGAAACAGTATTGCTGAATATTTTTAAAGGGTAAGGTTCTATTTCTTGAAGCCTCACTTTTTCATCAATATCTATTATTTTTCCTTCTCTTATTACCAATACTTTTATATCTCCAACTTTGGTAAAGTTCATTTTAAAGCTAGATAGAGAGATAACTGCAAAGCTTAGGTTTCCCAGCCAACTAACATCTCCTCTTTTTGTTATTTTCTCTAAAAACTCATTAGCTAATTTCAAACTTTCTTTTAAAGCTTTTTCTGGGCTGAAAATAGCTGAGCGGTAATATTTGTCTTTAATAACTTTTACTAATTTTTCTATAAATCTTGTGTTTTTAGGTAGAACGTTTTTTAGTAAACCTACCATATAAAGGCTACCCATTTTCCTTTCGTAAATGTTTTCTGGTTCATAGCAAAAACTATCAAAAACTAAATCTGGGATTATTTTGGTTTTTCCTTTAAGGAGTGGATTAAAATGAAACTCAAAAACCCTCATATTAAGGTATTTTACTTTTTATTCGATTTGTTGTAAAATAGTCTAGAAATTTAAAAGAGGCGATTATCATAATATCTAATTTTCCTATTTTAGAGATAAATAAGAAAAGAGTAATTGCTTTGGATTTTGATGGAGTTTTAACATTACTTAGAGGGAGAAAAGACAAGTTGTTTAAGGTTTTAGTTATTCCTTATCTAATACAGACTTTGAGGTTTTTATTAAAACCAGTGCCTAACCAAAAGATTGTGGATGCATTCAAAGAGACTAAAAATAATAGAAAGGATTATTTAATCATTCTAACCTCCCGTCCTTATTGTTTAAGAAAACTTGTTAGAAGATGGTTAGTAAAGAATGGTATAAGATGTCCACTGTTTTGCGTTGGAAGATTCATAAATCCAACAAAAAAGAAAGAAGAATTTCTTGACAGGCTTAAAAAGAAGTTTGAGATAATTATAGTTGACAATAGTCTGAAAACAAGGAAATTTTTCCAAAAAAAGGGTTTTAAAACAGAATCTCCTTCTGAGTTTTGTCAAAATCGCGAAATTTAAATCTTTAGGCGGCTTAGTAAATAAAGCTGCCATTTTTTTTAGGTTTACTACTTCCTTATAATTTGTTAAATTAAGTGCATTGGGCGAGTAGCTCAGTGGTTAGAGCACTGCATTCACATTGCAGGGGTCACAGGTTCGAGTCCTGTTTCGCCCACAAAAAATTAGACAAGAAATTGCAATTTTTTTCAAAAAATGAGATTATGAAAAAAGAAACTATGAGAAAAATGTCTCTTGAAGAAGAATTATATAAAAAGGTTCCAATTAATGACTTGATTTTGTTTGGGATTTTCTCAGTAGTTGATAATGGTAAGAAATGTAGTTTTGAGACATTGGCTCATAAATGTTTTATTTTATTCCCCAAAGTATTTTTTCTTCAAAAACATCCACAATGGCCAGATACCCGTAAGCTAGATCGTCCTCTTAGAACTTTGAGGGATGAAAAGATGATTGTAGGAAGTCCAAAGACTCTTTTTTCTTTAACAAAAAGAGGTAAAAAGAGAGCTTTGGAGGTCGCCAAGGTCTTTAGACAAACAAAACTATTATAAATTAAAAGGTCGTTAAATTAATATATACTTTATATCACAAATGGGATCGTCGATTATTGATTTATTTGAAACATTTGTTCTCGGAGTAACAGTAATCTTTTCTGTAGGTGCTGTAATAATAGGCTTACTGGCTTTTATAGCCAAAAATTTGAGAGGTTTCTAAGAATGCTTTAAGTCTCCGAGCGGCTTGATTTTTAAAAAAAGTATGAAAGAGAAGACCCGAGCCCACATGATTGTTTCAGGCCGCGTTCAAGGTGTGTTTTTTAGACAAAACACTTTAAATAAAGCCAAAGAGCTTGGCGTTTTTGGTTGGGTTAAGAATTTATCAGATGGCAGACTAGAAGCTGTATTTGAAGGAGAAAAAAAGAAAGTAGAAGAAATAGTAAACTGGGCAGAGAAAGGTCCAGTTTCAGCTAAGGTCAACGATGTTAGAGTTGAATGGCAAGAATATAAAGGAGAATTTAAAGGTTTTAAACTAAAATATTAAATTAATTCTAAAAAATGAAAAAGTTTTTATTTACTTCAGAATCTGTTACAGAGGGACATCCGGACAAAGTTTGCGATCAAATAGCAGATTCTATCTTAGACAATCTTATAAAAAGAGATAAATATTCCAGGGTGGCTTGTGAAGTAATGACAGGAATGGGTTATGTGATTATTGGAGGAGAAGTTACAACCCGTGCCTGGATTAATGTTTCTCAGATAGCCCGGGATGTTATGAGGGATATAGGTTACACAAAACCTGAATACGGAGTAGATTCTCACACCCTGGCTGTTTTAAATACAATTCATTCTCAATCTCCGGATATTGCAAGAGGAGTGAAAAAAGCAGGAACTAAAAAACAAGGAGCAGGAGACCAGGGGTTTGTGGTTGGCTTTGCCTGCAGTGAAACGCCTGAATTAATGCCTCTGCCAATAATGTTGGCTCACAGATTAGTCAGAAGATTAGCTCAAGTTCGGAAAAAGAAAATTATACCTTACCTGAGGCCTGACGGTAAAAGCCAGGTAAGCGTTGAGTATGAAAACGGAGTTGCCAAAAGATTAAATAATGTGGTAATTGCAGCCCAGCATGACCCTGATGTTTCTTTAAAAAAGATTAAACAAGACATTATTAAAGAAGTAATTAAACCTGTTTGCAGAGGTCTCTTAGATAGAAAAACGAGGTATTATATCAATAATACAGGTCGATTTGTTATTGGAGGGCCTGTGGCTGATACAGGAGCTACTGGTAGAAAAACAGTTGTTGATTCTTATGGTGGAATGGTTCCTATTGGAGGAGGCTCATTTTCAGGCAAGGACCCGACTAAGGTTGATAGGTCAGGTGCTTATATGGCTCGTTATATTGCAAAGAATATTGTAGCTGGAGGTTTGGCTGAAAAATGTGAGGTTCAAATAGGTTATGTAATAGGGGGAGTAAAACCTTTGTCTTTAAAAATAGAAACTTTTGGTACAGGAAAAGTTTCCAATGAGAAATTAGTAAAAGTAGTTCCTAAGGTCTTTGATTTAAATCCCGGGGGGATTATCAAACAGCTCAAACTTTTAAGACCCATTTACCGCAAGACAGCAGCTTACGGCCATTTTGGCAGAGAGGAACCAGGTTTTAGTTGGGAAAAGAGAGATAAGGTAAAGGAACTCTTGAAATTAATTCGTTAAAATGGTTCAGGAGTTTTTTCTTCAGCTTTCAAGTCTTGGCTATTTCGGAATTTTTTTAATTAGTTTGATTGGTTCTTCAACAATAATTTTTCCACTTCCAGCCAGCACCTTTGTATTTATGGCAGCTGCTGTTTTAAATCCTTTACTTTTAGGAGTTGTAGCTGGAATAGGGGCTGCTATTGGAGAATTGGTGGGATATGTTTTTGGCCGGGCAGGCAGAAAGATTGGTCAAAAAAAGTTTGAGAAAGAACTGGATAAAGCCAGAAAGATGTTTGAAAAATATGGAGGGTTTTTAGCCTTAATTATATTTGCCGCCACCCCTTTACCAGACGATATTGCAGGCATAATAGCTGGTCTTTTAAAGTATGACGTTAAAAGATTTTTTATCGCTGTCTCAATCGGGAAAATCATTTTTCATTTAGTCTTAGCTTACGGAGGATATTATGGGATTAACTGGATTTTAAATTTATGACAAGATTAATTAAAAAAACGTTTAATCTATTTGAAAGAGCTATCAAAAGAATACTTTGGGTAGTTGAGCTTTTTTTATTTTTAAGATTATTACTTAAGTTTTTAGGCGCTAGCTCAGAAGCTTTTGTTGTTAATCTTATTTATAAGTATAGTGATACTTTGATTTCTCCTTTTCGTTTTATTTTCCAAGATATTTACTGGAGTGGGAGAGTTATTGAACTAGCTACTATTTCAACTATGATAGGTTATGTCATTTTTATCTTTGTGATATTTAAGCTTTTAAGCCTTTTTTCTCGAGATTAATTTATATACCTATAAAATGGAATATCGCAAAAAACTTGAAATTTGTGCTGTAGTTATAGTGATTGTGACGGGCATTTTTTCCATTCAAAATTACAGGAAAAATAAAATGATTGAAACAACAATCAGTAATTTTGATTTAAATAACATTCAGAATTTAGCTTCTCTTTCAAAAATTATTGATTTAGTAGATTTTTCTACCTGGATAGATATGGCAAATAATGAATATGCTTCAGAGCGCTGGGCTGGTATTTACGCTTTATTTGAGCTTTTGAAAAAAGATGAAAGCTTAAAAGGAACTCTTATCCCTGTTTTTAAACAGCACAAAGAAAGTGAAGATGACAATATTAGAATGTTAGCTGGAGCTGGGCTTGTTCATTCAGGGGAAAAAGAAGGTATTTTAGTTTTAATTTCTTGTTTGGAGTCAGAAGAAGTTGTTTATTTTAGCCAACCTCCAGAGTTATTAAAAGAAGAGGCTCGTAGTTATTTGAAAGAGTACACTGATTATGATGGTATTAATTTTAAGAAATGGCAGAACTGGTGGGAAGACAACCAAGATAAAATGTTTTGGAACGAGAATAAAAGATCTTTTGAACTTAAAAAACCCAAATTTTGGTGAAGACAGTAATCCACGTTGTTTGACATTAATATATTATTAAACTAGCTCCTTTTGGAGCTAATTTTTGTAATAGGGACTTGACTTGATCTTTTGTTAAGTTATAATCAAATCAGTTCTTTTGATAAGCTTTACTAACGTAGGAAGAGTAGTCTCAAAAATAACCATGTTATTAAGAACCTAATCTTATACCTTGTAATTTATAAAATGCTCTACTCTTCCTACGACTCTCTAACAAGGGAGCAAGGGACCATGAAACAACTCTCACTTTATTAGAAAAAATTTACACAAAAATAAATTTTCCCCTTCCTCCCTCCTTTTTTTTACTTGAATTAGCTCTTTGAGCTTTTTTTATTTTAATAGAGTTTTGTCTTAAAAGAGAAGGGTCTTGATATATATTCTAGATAGCGCTATATTTATATTAGGAGTAAGGGTATAGGGCTGTCGGAGTTACGGAGTACGGAGCGACATCGATCATCACCTCTTTAATAAAAGACCACTCAGGAAGGTGGGTTGTTATGCCTTACCCCGTTAAAAAAAATCTAATAAAAAAGGTGAAAGCCTAAACTTGCCTTCCTACATTTTTATTTAAGCTGAATCTGAAATTCTGGTCCTTACCATAAAGATTGTTTAAATTTGGTGCAAAGCACCATTTTTTTTTGTAAAATTCTGTCATTTTACCATTGACAAGTTTAAAATATTATGTTATATTTAAATTGTCACAAGTTAAAAATGGGGAATGAAATAGAGTCTCTATCATCCAATTAAGCAAAAATTGGATTTCGCTTTATTGCTAATTCTTACTCTTTAAGCTCTTGGATGGATAGATACGAATCTTTTTCTCATTCCCCTCCTATTTAATTTAATTATGAAAACAACAAATAAACAAAAGGGAAGTATTATATTATTGTTTTTAGACGTAGTGTTTACTTTCGCTTTAATATTTCTATTAGCTTATTTTGGACGTCAGTAATTTCCAAGATTAGCTAATTGAGTTAAAAACAAAACCCCCGCTAAGCGGGATTTTTGTTTTTCTTCAAAATATTGTAAAAGTTTCAAAACAAAGTTATTCTAAAATAAGTGGAATATGAAGATAGAAGAGTTAGAGAAAAAAGTAAAAGAACTGGAGTCTGAGATTACTAAACTAGAGAAAAAGTTAAAGATTTCAGAAGAGCGCTTCCAGGGTCTTTTTGACGCAGCTGAAGACGGTATTTTTACCTTAGATTTGAAGGGGAATTTTACTTCTGGGAACAAAAAAGCAGAGGAGATCTGTGGTTATAAACAAGATGAATTAGTCGGTAAATCAATTTTAAGTCTTCTTACTAAAGAGAGTGTGCCTGCTATACTTAAAATATTCAATGATATAGTGGCTAAAAGATATCTTTCTTACCAGTTTGAAACAGAGATAAAAAGAAAAGATGGTAATTGGGTACCTCTTGAGGTCAAAGGAAGAGTAGTCAGGGAAGAAGGTCGTATTGTTGGAGTTTTAGGTATTGCTCGAGATGTCAGTGAGCGCAAGCAAGTCTTAGAAGAATTAAAAAAAAAACAAAGAACTTGAACAGTTTAATAAGCTGGCAGTAGGAAGAGAACTCAAAATGATTGAATTGAAAAAGAAAATAGAAAAACTAGAAAAATAATTAGATAAGAAGTGAATAAAAATCAAGAATCATGAAATAGGGGACACGCCTTTAAAAAGGCTGTTTTTTTATTGATTTTTTGATTACCATTCATTATTGACAAATTTAAAGTAATATTACATAATTAGAGCACAATGACGGATGGAAAATCTAAGGATGTAGAGCTTGAGAAGAAGGTAGACGGAAAAAAGGTAAAGAAACTATTCAAAAAGGCTCTCTTTATGGGCGCAGACAATGAAGAGAAAAAAAAATTGATGGAAGGTTGGATTGATAAGATCTTCCCTAATCCTGCTGAGAAAAAAAATTCTAAATCCTAATTTTTTTTCATTTTATATTTCTAGCTCATTCGAATTTAAAATCAAAGGCTTTGCCTGCGATTTTTTTTGTTTTAAGCTTTGACTTTCAGAAAAAATTTTGTAAGATAACCTATAAAAGCTTTTTAAGGTTATAAAATAATGGTTGAAAAGAAAGAAAAAAAGAAAACTAAGACTATAAGAATTTGGAGAAACTTTCAGCAAAAACTCCAAGAAATGAAGAAAAAAGGAGAGTGTATATCAACTATAGTTGAGCGATGTTTAACTACAAAAGTAAATCTCAATGATATACTTGAGAAGGAGGGTATTGAAATAGAATTGGGCCCTCTTGATGGAATGAAAATTACAGTAAATCCAGGAGACCCTATACCTAAACATATTTTAGAACATACTCGAAGAGTAATGAAAAAATAATCTAAATAAAAACTTGGACCAGTAGGTCCTTTTTTTGTAAACAGTATACCAGATATAAGATACCGGATACTAAATTGACAAGACCTAAAAGATAGGGTAGAAGGAGGTAGAATAAATTTAAAATTAAAAAGTGATAAGATTGAGAAAAAGAAAGAAAGAATACCAATATATAGTAAATTTTAAAGTTCAAGGTGAGATTAATAGGGTTTCTCTTAAAGAACTAGCTTTCCGTGTGAGCATCAATGATGGGATAAAAGCCATTCTTTGTAGAAAGTTAACAAATGATAAGGTAGCACTTTTTACCTATACTTTTGACAAGGCCTCTAAAGTTCTTCCAGACGGAACATTTATTAGACATTATATAGTCATGGATGTTATTTATAGTATAGTCAAAGGAATAAAGGAATTTCTCATTTTTGACCACATTCATGATATTCTTGAGTATTCGGATTCGATACCTGAGAAAATCTATAACGAAACAAAGATTTTTGGAATAAATTATTTACCTGATCACTTATTAGATAAGGTGGCAGAAAAGATATTAGAAAAAGAGGAAATAGAAGCATCCTAAAAATCAATTTCTTTATATAAAGCCTTTTTTAAGGGCTTTTTTTTTATAAAATTCACTGAATTTTACCTTGACAAATTTAAAATTATATTATATAATTAAAGTGTGGTAAAGATGAGTTATTGGAAAGAAAGAATCAAAAAAACTAAAGAGATTCTAAAGAATACTAAACCGTACCATTCTCAAATGAAAGTGACGGCTGAAAATCTCAAAAAACTGATAAAGTTTTACGAGAAGAAAGCCAAGCAAGAATCTCTAAAAAAATCTAAATAATTCATTTTTTTTTATAATTTAATTTGCGGTTCTGATAGTTGAGTTCGTTTTTTTTTACTTCAAACAACTTTTATATTGAAAAAATCGCCCGGCCTGTAAGGCATAGAGGCGATTTTTTAATAGGATTAAATAGGGGACATGCTTTTAAAAAGGCTGTTTTTTTTATTTTAAAGATTGACAAAATATCTTAATTGACTACAATTGTAGTAGAATAATTGACTACAAAAAAGGTCGCAGAAAACTAAACAAAGATAAATATAAACTATATTATGTTGAAAACTAATCTAGAGGTAGAGTTAAAATTCAAAGTAAAAAATATTCCGCTTTTATTTGAAAAGCTTAAAGGGTTAAACCCAAGAATAGCCTATATTAAAGATGAGATATTTGGCACAGGTAAAATGAGAAAAGAGCCAGTTAAAATAAGGAAAAGAACCGCCTGTACAAATGAAGGAGTAGAAATTAAATTCAATAAAACCACTCCGATCAGAGACAAGGTTAAAAAAATCATAGAAGAGGAAGTCAAAGGTGTTCCTAAAAGATTTATTTGTGAAAGTTCTTATGAAAAGATTAGATATTCTTATACATTATTAAATAAAGTGGAAATTGTAATAGATTTTTATCCAATTGGGATTTATTGTGAAATTGAAGGAGACTTAGAAAACATCAAGAAAGTAGCTAAAGCCTTAGGTTTTGATTTAAAAGACAACATTAAAGAGAATATAGATATGGTTTATGTAGGTTGGGGAAAAAATCACAATAGGAAATTCCTATTTCATTGGGGCTTTGGTGAAGTATAATAGAGTAGGGATATCTTGACTGTTTCTTTTCAGATGACTACAATTGTATTAAAATTAATTATAGTTTATGAAACTAATTGGCTTTGTAAAATCAAAAACAAGAAAAAAGATATTGCGCTTTTTTTTCTTAAATAAGGGTAAAAAGTATTACTTAAGAGAATTAGAAAGGATTCTTTCTCTTCCTGTTGGAAATATTCGCAGAGAACTTGTTGCCTTAGAGAAATTAGGGCTTTTTAACCGAGAGAAAAAGGGTAATTTAGTTTATTATTATTTAAATGAAAATTCACCTCTTTTAGATTCTATTGGAGAGATTGTTTTGAAAAAGACAAATAAAAGAAAAAGGGAGAGGATTAAGTACAAATTAAAAAAGGCTAAAAAGACAGATTTAATGGTTGTTAAAGAGGAAGACTTAGATTTATTATTCTCAAAAATAGGTGAATTAGAAAATATTTTAGAAACTCTTCTACATAGAGAATCAATAATTGAAGATTTTATTAATCTGGGGGTAATTAAAAATAAACGTGGAGAAGTATTATTGATAAAGCGGGTTAAACAAGAGAAAGGGGAAGACAAATCGATTTTAAGCTGGGCTTTTCCTGGAGGTCAACAGCGCTTGAATGAGACTCGAAGCGAGTGTGTTAATAGAGAAGTATTGGCTGAAACTGGTTATAAAATTGAATCGATTAAAGAAATTTCATTCAGGCGTCACCCTCAATTTCCAGTATTTGTTGCTTATCATCTTTGTAGATTAATTAAACCTGAACCTATAGCAAAAGCAAAAGAACCACATGAAGTAGATGAAATTAGGTGGGTTAAGCCCAAAGATATTAAAAAGCTATTTACGACCAATTTTGATTTAAAAGTCAGACACGAACTCGGTCTGCGATAAATACTATAAGACACTAAAATCGCCCAAAGGGCGATTTTTTGATAAGATAGAAGAGCATGGCTATAATAAAAAAGAAAACTTGGCCTGATCTTTTTAATGAGATTAAATCAGGAAAGAAGAAGATTGATTTAAGGTTGGCTGATTTTGATATTGAGGAGGGAGATATTCTTGTTTTACAAGAATGGGATCCTCAAACAGGACAATATACGGGAAGGGAAATTAGAAAGAAAGTAAAGTATATTTTAAAGTTTAGTCTTAATGATTTTGGGCAGAAAGATAAAATTGAAGAGAAAGGCTTATATGTAATTCAGTTTTAATTAGTTTTAGATTATGAAAAGAATTTAGTTAAAGAAGGTTATCCTGTGTCACTTTTAGAATTGAAAAAGAAAAATTAAGTCGAAAAAACCTATGGGGAAAATTAAGCTCTATTCTTATAGTGAGGAATTTACGGAAATTTTTAAAAAAGAAAAATCACGAATTGAAAAAGTTCTTCCTCGAGCTGAAGCATATCACATTGGCAGCACTGCTATTCCTGCTGTAGACGGGAAGGGAATTATTGATATTTTAGTTGCCTTGTCTGATTGGGAAAAAAAGGATGAGGCAGTAGAGAAGTTGAAAAGTTTAGGGTTTGAGCATGTACACCCAGAAGAAAATGGAAGAATTTTTTTAAACAAAACAGGAGCTTCAAAATATAAAGATATTCATATTCATTTGGTTGAAAAAGGAAATAAAGAATATAGAGAGAAGCTTCTTTTTAGAGATTTTTTGAGAGAAAATAAAGAAGAATCTAAAAAATATCATCAATTTAAATATAGGTGGGAAAAAGAAGCCAAGGGAGACAGAGATACTTACGGTAAATTAAAAGAATCCTATATTGAGGAAGTTGTAAGGCGAGCAGAAAGAAAATAGTCTCTTGTAAGGCTGTTTTTTGGTTCATGGTGAGTTTATCAAACTATTGACAAATATATAAATTTATTATATAATACAAATAATAAATTAATAAGGAATGAGTGAGTGTGGAATCCGAAGAGATGAAAAATGGTTATTGGTTGTGGGAAAATCCTATGACCAAAGAAATAGAAATTTTGTTATCAAAAGAAGAAAGAGATAGAAAACAAAAAACCTATACCGCGTTCATGGACATGGTAGATGAGATTGGAAACGAAGGGGATCCATTAATCCTGCCTGGTATATAGAAAAATTAAATCATTTTTTCCTATTTCTTATTTTTTTTGAGCTTTTCAAATAATTGGAAGACTCAAATAAGATTTAAAAGAAATAGGAAAAAGCAAATCAGAAACTATCTGCGCAAACAGGTAGTTTTTGTTGTTTGTGGTGAGGAACTTGAACCATTGAAAAAATCCCAAAACAAGGGTAAATTGAATGAGGGAATACCTAATTTATTAAAAGAAAATGCAAGACCTGTTTGATAAAAAATTTGAAGAGAATTTGAAAAAACAAGCTCCTTTGGCTGATAGAATAAGACCTGAAGATTTTGAGGAGTTTTTTGGTCAGAATGAATTAGTGGGTCCTGATAGTCCTTTGCGTCGGGCTGTTCAGGATGATAATTTAGCTTCCTTGATTTTCTGGGGACCGCCAGGCTGCGGTAAAACCACTTTAGCCAGGATTATTGCTGGAAAGACTAAGGCTCATTTTGTAAAATTCTCAGCTGTTAATACCAGTATTAAGGATGTTCGCAAAGCCGTTGAACAAGCCAGAGAGCGTCGAAAGTTCCATAATAAGGGAACTATTCTTTTTATTGATGAAATCCACAGATTCAATAAGGCCCAGCAAGATGCTTTTTTACCTTTTGTGGAAGATGGAACAGTTATCTTAATTGGAGCTACTACTGAAAATCCTTCTTTTGAGATTATTTCTCCTTTACTTTCCCGTTCTGCTGTTTATGTGTTGAAACCCCTTGATGAAGAAGCTATGAAATCAATCTTATTGAGGGCCTTTAAAGATAAAGAACAGGGGTTGGGTGGAGTAAAAATGAAAATCACTAATAAGGCTTTAAAGAGATTGGTTAATTTTGCTGATGGTGACGCCAGGGTGGGGTTAAACGGCCTTGAATTTGTGGTTAATTTTTTGAAAAGTCGTAACTTGCATGAGATTAAAGAGAAACAAGTTTCAGAAATCTTAAAAGAGCATGCCTTGCGTTATGATAAAAAAGGGGAAGAACATTACAATGTTATTTCAGCTTTTATTAAGAGCATGAGGGATTCAGATCCAGACGGCGCTTTGTATTGGTTGGCCAGAATGATAGAATCAGGAGAGAACCCCCGTTTTATTGCTCGTCGTATGGTTATTTTTGCTTCTGAAGACATTGGTAATTCAGATACCAATGCCTTAACTGTCGCTACTTCAGTAGCTAGGGCTGTTGAGTTTGTGGGGCTGCCTGAAGCCCAGATTAACTTAGCCCAGGGAGTAACTTATTTAGCTTCAGCTCCCAAAGATAACTCTTCTTACATTGCCTTATTGAGCGCTAAAAAAGATGCCAAAAAAGGTTCTTTTGGGGTTCCTTTGCATTTAAGGAACGCAGTTACAAATTTAATGAAAGATTTAGGTTATGGTAAAGATTATAAGTACGCTCATGATGTTTCTGGCAAAAAACCTGATCAAGCCCATTTTCCGGAGGAAATAGGGGAGCAGAAGTATTATTTTCCTGGGAAGGATAAAAAGGTTGAAAGAGAGATAAAAGAGGGGTAAATTGAAAGAATAAAAATCTATTTTTAAAAGGTCGTAAATTTTAATAAATAAAATGTTTATTATTTATGGCTAGTGAAGTTATAAAAAAAGATGGGTCAAGACAACCCTTTGATGCTGAAAAAATTAGAATATCCATTACAATTGCTGCTGAACAAGCAAATCTTCTAGGAGAAAGAAAGAATGAGGTAGTAGAGAAGGTGACAGCTGTAGTAATGCAGATGGTAGAGGGAAGAGAGGAGATAGCGACAAGCGAGATTAAAGAAAAGATTTTAAGCGAGCTGGACCTTATAGAACCTGCTGTTTCAGCAAGTTGGAGAAGATACGAGCAGGAAAAGAAAGGGGTTTAAATATTTTAACTTTTCAGAAAAACAAAGACTGTCTGGTTATCCAGGCAGTTTTTATTTAAACTAGGGCAAATATATGATGTAGTACCCACAAGATACCTTGTGGGTACTACAAGACATATTTTAAGACTTTGAAAGTAAAAATTGTCTAAGGGGCGGTTTTTTCTTGAATTTTTCTAAAAATAGAGTTATTTTTAAATCAGAGAATAACTATCTATGAAAACTATATATTCACCATCAAGAATAGGATCTTTTAATAATTGCAAGCTTGCCTATAAATATAAATATATAGACAGGCTTATTTCAGATATACAAACAATAGAGAGATTCAGGGGCAGTGTAGCTCACGAAGCATTGGAAGAATTCTATAAATTAATTAAGGCAGGATCTGTAAAGCCCATTGAATGGGTTTTAGATAAATATGAGGAATTATGGAGAAAGAACTATTCAAGCAGTATAAAAATAGTTAAGAAAGAATTAACAGCTGAAGATTATTACAATAAGGGAAGGCAGTCTATTATAGATTATTACAATAAATATAAGCCATTTGATAAGGCAAAGGTTATAGATACAGAACGCCTACTCAGTTTTACCGTTGAGCACAACGGAATAGGATATCCTTTTCGCGGCATATTGGATAGATTGGATTGGAATGATCAAGAGAACATGTTTGAGATCCATGATTATAAAGTAAGCAACAGATTAATGACCCAGAAAGAAGCTGATGAAGATTGGCAGCTCGGCCTTTATTACGTTGCCTTAAAAGAAAAGTGGCCGGATGTTAAAAAAGTAAAACTTATATGGCATTCTCTTTTGTTTAATAAAGAAATTATTTCTTCTAGAAAAGAAGAGCAGGCCAATGAGCTTCAAGAGAAGGTTATAGAAAGAATTAAAGAGATTGAATCCTGTGCGGATTTTTATCCTCAAAAGAGTGCGCTCTGCAATTGGTGTGATTTTCAAAATATATGTCCTCTATGGAAGCACTCAAAGGAAATGGAAGAGCTTCCAGTGAATGAGTATAAAAAAGATCCAGGGGTGAAGTTGGTTGCCAAATATAAAGAGCTGGAGGAAGCCAAAAATGAGCACAAAGAAGAGATTCATGAAATAGAAGAAGAGCAGGAGAAAATAAAGGAAGCTGCTGTAGAGTTTGCAAAGAGAGAAAATATATCAATTATAGATGGACCTGATGCCCAATTAAAAGTTGATATAAGGGATGAGTTAAGGGCGCCCACTAGGAGTGAAAACCAGGAAAAATGGGAGAGCTTAAGAGAAATTTTAAAGGAGGTGGGTAAATATGAGGAAGTATCAACCGTTAACGCCAACATGTTAAATTACAGGATGAAGAAATGGCCTTCTGAAATTATTGGTAAAATATCTAAATTCCTAATAAAAAAGATGAGAGAGACTGTGAGATTGATTAAAAAATAAGACAGGAGGTATTGCGTAATATTTATTATTTTGAAGTTTTGACCCCGCCTTGGCGGGGTTTTTTGTTTGCTCTGAGTTTGCCGAAAGGGTAGAATACAAACGTATGAAAGACATTGAAATTGAAATCCAAGTTAATATTGAAAAAAGTAAACCTTTAATGGAATTTTTAGAAAAAAATGCTCAATTTAAATCAGAGAAACATCAAATAGATGAATATTTTTCACCTAAGCATCGCAGTTTTGTCGCGGTCCGGCCCATAAAAGAATGGCTGAGATTAAGAGATTCAGACGGGAATTATTCTACAAATTATAAGCACTGGCATTTTAATAAAGAGGGGAAGAGTCATTATTGCGATGAATATGAGAGTAAAATTGGGGATATAAAACAAGTAAGAAAAATATTAGAGGTTCTTGATTTCAAATCTATTGTAAAGGTAGATAAGTTGAGAAAACTCTGGAGATATAAAAATTATGAAATTGCTTTTGATTCGGTAAAAAATTTAGGAGAATTTGTAGAAATTGAATACCTGGGAGAAGATAAAGAGATAGATCCCGAAAAAGTCACAAAAGAAATGATTAACTTTCTTAAAGAGGTTGGTTGCGGAAAGATAAAAAGGAATTACTTAGGTTATCCCTTTCAGTTATTATTTCCAGACGAAGTAAATTACGAAGAATTATGAATTGCCTCCGCTTTCTGGCGGAGGTCATTTGTTGATGAGATAAAAGATATGGAAAACTCAAAACCTATAACATATTCTGTGGCTCTCGTAATTTATAATGAAGATAGAACAAAATATCTTTTAGTCAGGCGTCCTTTAGATGACGAGAGCATGCCAGACTACTGGGGATTTCCAGCGGCCTCCAAAAAATATCCTGATGAACCTTGGGAAGATGTTGTCCATAGAGCTGCAAAGATAAAACTGGGAGTAGAAATAGAAATAATCAAAATGTTAGGCGAAGACCAAATTGATAGAGGGGATTATCTTTTAAGGCTCAGAGACTACGAAGTAAGACTAATTAAGGGTAGAGTGTCAGTGCCTCAAGGGAATGAAGAAGGGACACAGTATAGCGCTATAAAATGGACGGACGAGCCATCTGAACTGATAAAGGCTGCAAAAGCAGGTTCTGTGTGCTCCAGAGTGTTCCTAAAAGTTAATAATATAGATTGGGAATAGTTTCTTTTTTGCTTGTCCTGAGCCTGCCGAAGGAGTAGAATTGTAGTATGAGACAGGCAACTTTGTGTTTATTAATTAAAGAGGGTGAATTGGGTAGGGAAATACTTTTAGCTATGAAAAAGCGAGGGTTTGGAGTTGGAAAATGGAATGGAGTTGGAGGGAAATTAGATCCTCAGAGAGGGGACAGGAATATTGTTGATACTGCCATTCGAGAAACTGAAGAAGAAATCGGAGTTAAGATAAAAGAATTAGAAAAAATGGCTGTTTTAAATTTTTATTTTCCTTATATAGCCAAAGAGAAATCTTGGAATCAGGAAGTTCATGTATTTTTAGTTAAAAATTGGGAGGGAGAACCGGCCGAAACAGAAGAAATGAATCCGAAATGGTTTAAAGAATCAGACATTCCATTTAACGAGATGTGGGCAGATGATAAGTTCTGGCTTTCTCATATTTTAGGAGGTAAGAAATTGAAAGCAGATTTTACTTTTGGAGAACAAGAGAACGTAGAGAAACATAATATTAAATTTGTAAAAGAAATTTAAGAACTGCCGACATTTATTGTTTTAAATTTTCAATCCCGCCAAGGCGGGATTTTGTGATATGATAGGCTAATATGGAACAAATAATCACAAAAGAAGAGATTAAGGAATTTCTGAAGCTAAAAGGAGAAATAAGAGGAATTGGTTTTAAAACTGAAGCAAAATTTATTCTTGAAGAAGAAGGAGAAGAAGGATTAAAGAAGTTAGAGGACCAGATGGCAAAACTTGGTTATCCATATAATGAGATAAAAACAATGGATTTTTACCCTGTAGGATTGCTCGCTGTTGCTTTAGTGGTTATTAAGAGGCTTTTCAATTACGATGACAAGAAATTTCAAGAAATGGGAAAGTTTGAAGCTAAATCTTCCCTTATTATCAGACTTTTTATGAAATATTTTGTTTCGCTTGAAAGAGTAGCTAAAGAAGCTCCAAAAATGTGGAGAAAATACTATACAATCGGAGATTTAAAAGTGCCAGAAGTTAATCAAGAGAAAAGATATATAATTATAAGGATTGAAAATTTCAGTCTCCATCCAATCCTGTGCCAAGTTCTTATAGGCTATTTCCTTAGTATAGTGAAAATGGTACTCAAAAGTGAAGTAGTTTGTGAGGAAGCAAAATGTGTTTTCCGAGGTGATGAATGCCATGAGTTTTTAATGAGATGGTAAAGAATCAGGCAGTTATTTAGTTATTATAAGCAAAAGCCCCGCTTTGGCGGGGCTTTATTATTTAAGTTGATCGCTTAGAATCTTCGAGGTCTTCGTTTGGCGTGACATTCTCTACAGTAGAGAGGTCTGTCTCCTGAAGGTTCAAAAGGAAGTTCAGTGATTGCTGTTCCGCAATCAGAGCATTTCCAGTTTCCCTGGTACATCTTTCGAGGACCAAAGTCTCTTCTTGGGCGATCTCTAGAGTCGTTGAACATACTAAATTAAGATCGTGAATTCAAGCTTTAAGTTATTACACTTAAAGCTTATTTGAACGCTTAGTTAGAATTTAAATTAAAAAGCGACCTTTTGATTACTAAGTCGCTCTATTTCCCGATCTTTATTTAGAAGATTGTTTAAATGTCTCGACTTATAATCTAAATAGAATAATATCATATTGTTTTAAACAAATCAATAGACCTTTTTGAAAATCGTTCTATGCTCGGGGAAATAACGATTATTCTTTAAGAATTGCTTATTTTATTTTGAAGCTTTTATTTTAGCCCTTGATTTCTTTTAAGAAAATTATTTGCTATAATTAAAACATATGGCAAGAAACAAGAACGAAGAAGCCCCTTTACGGGAAACTCTACCCGATGAATGGCTGGAGAATACAATTAATCAGGCGATTGCCAACAAGGCTTCGGATATTCATATTGACCCCCTTCAAGATGAGTTTATGGTGCGTTTCCGAATAGAAGGCATTTTACACACAATTGAAAAATTGCCATTGAGTTATTTAGGGAGGGTTACTCGTTCTCTTAAAGTTAAAGCTAAACTTGATGTTACAGAAGAGAGAAGACCCCAAGACGGTCATATTTTTCTTAGACCAAAAGGATCTCTTAATCCAGAACCTATTGACCTGCGTCTTTCCATATTTCCCACAGTCTTTGGTGAAGCTGTTGTAATGCGGATTATGAACCGCAAAGACCTTCTTTTTGAAAACATTGAAAAACTGGGATTCAATCCAGAGGTCTCTGATAATTTAAGAGATATTCTTCAACGGCCTTCTGGCATGATTTTGGTTACAGGGCCCGGTGGAAGCGGTAAGACAACCACTCTCTATACAATTTTGAACCATTTAGGTTCCCAAGAACCACAACGCAACATTATAACTTTAGAAGATCCTGTAGAGCTTTATCTGCCGGGCATACGCCAGTCGCAAATTCATCCTGAAATTGGTTTTACTTTTAACAAGGGATTACGTTCAATTCTTAGACAAGACCCAAATGTTGTTATGATTGGAGAAATCCGTGATGATGAAACTGCAGAAATTGCCGTTCGTGCTTCTCTTATGGGAGTATTACTCTTTTCTTCAATGCATACAATAAATTCAGTTGGTGCAATTGTTCGTTTCTTAGAGTTTGGAGTTCCTCGTTCTTTAGTTGCTTCTGGTTTATTAGCTATTATTGCCCAGAGATTGGTAAAAACCATTTGTCCTCATTGTAAAGAAAAAGCAGAACCATCAGAGAAGATTATTAAACTAAGCGGAATTTCCAAGAGCGATAAATCAAAGCTCTTTAAAGGAAAGGGTTGTCAGTTTTGTAATAATTCCGGTTATCTGGGAAGAATAGGGATATTTGAGGCTATGTTTATTAATGAGGAAATTAGACGTTTTATTTTAGAAGGAGCTTCATTCGTAAAGATTGAAAATCAAGCCAAAAGTGATGGAATGGAAACGTTACAGGAAGTAGCGATTAAAAAAGCTCTTGAAGGTGTTATTAGTCTCGAAGAGGCGCTTCGGGTAACTCTATTTTAAAGTTTTCCAAAACAGATTGTTTAAGTAAAATCGTCCCACCTTGGCGGGGCAAGACTAAGCTCAAAGTTGCCCGAGGGGTGACCTATTTTTAATTTTTTGCTAAAATAAACTAAGGTAAAAAAATAACAAACAAAGAAGAATATGGGAGAAATAATCACAAAAGAAGAATTTAATGAATTAATGAAAATTAAAGGAGAGGTAAGGGGAGTTACCCTTAAAGGATACCAAGATTACATTCTTAAAGAAGAAGGTGAAGAGGGATTGGAAAAATTTAAAAAAGAGATAGTGGAATTTGATTTTCCAAAAGAAATAAGAACAATGGATTTTTATCCTATTGGGTATCAGGTCCTTGCTATAGAGATAATGAAACGAGTTTTTAATTATGATGAGAAAAAGTTTCAGGAAATAGGAGAGTTTTCAGCTAAGGTTTCCATGATTGTTAAACTTTTTTCAAGATATTTCTTTTCCGTCCCGCAAGTAATGAAACAAATTCCGAAAATGTGGGAAAAATATTATACAGTTGGAAGAATTGAGTTAGGAGATTATAAAGAAGATGAAACTCTTTTAGTTATAAGACTTAAAGATTTTCATATCCACCCCATTCACGGACAAATTCTTGTAGGATATTTTTCTAGTTTACTTAAAATGATAAGTGGGCAGAAAGCAAGAGGTGAGGAGATAAAGTCTCCTTTCAAAGGAGATGACTGTTATGAGTTTTTAATGAAATGGTAGATATTAATATCTAGTAGCTGATATTTGGTAGCCAAGAAGGTTGTTTAAAACCCGACATTAAACATTTTTGATTTAAAGTAGCTAAAAATGGCTACTCTTTTATTTTCAGAAAAACTGGCTTATAATGGAAAAAGTAGTTTTGGTGACCGAGAAACCATGCTCAATTAAATTTTTTGGTAAATTATTTTAGAATTTACTATGTTTTGAATTTATTATATTTTTTATTAAAAAATGAAGAATAAAATTTCAGTAATAATAGATGATAATCCTTCTATAGGATATGAGAAGAAGAGATGGTCAAGTATTTATAGATTACCATTAATGTGGATGTTGGCCTTATGGGTTGCTTTAAAGAAAAAAATTTTGGGTCCTAAGTTAGAAATTAGCACTTATTGGGTTGATGGAGTAAGTCTTATTTGCCGAGAGATAAAAGAGAAAGCTACTACGTGGAGAGCATTAGATCTTATTTATAATCACAAATTTGGACAAGGAAAAGATTTTGGAGAAAGGGTAGCAGATTTTTGGCTTAAAATACTTAACGCTCAGGCAGTAAGAAACCGTTTAAAATTAGTAAAACAAAAACTTAAAGAAGAAATAGAAAGGATATCTACTAGAACAGATTCAGAAATTAGATTACTTTCTATAGCCAGTGGTTCTGCTCAAGGGGTAATAGAAGTTATGAAAGAATTTAAACAAAAAGGTGTTTATGTCCAAGCTATCTTTTTAGATATTGATCCAACTGCGATAGAACATAGTAAAAACTTAGCTCAAAAAGCAGGAGTAATAGAAAAAATAACTTTTATTAATAAAAGCACGAGGGAAATAGAAGGAATAGCTAAAGGGTTTAATCCTCAAATAGTTGAACTAGTAGGATTTTTAGAATATCGACCAAAAGAAAAAGCAATAGCACTTATCAAAAGAATTTATCGCTCGTTAGCATCAGAAGGAGTATTATTAACCAGTAATATAAACTATAATCCTGAAATTCTATTTTTCGATTGGGTACTTAATTGGCAGATGATCTACCGAACTCCAAGAGAACTAGCTGAAATTTTAGTAAAAGGATCGTTTAATCCTAAGACTTGTAAAATCATTTGTGAACCATTAAAAATTTACAGCTTAGCAATTTGTAAAAAATCTATTTAATATTTATGTTTTTTTATGCCATAACAGGTTTAATAAATGCCGTTACTAGCACATTTTTAGGATTCTTTGTTTATTTTAAAAATAAAAAAGTAAATATTAACAGAATCTTTACATTGTTTTGCTTAAGCATAGCTATTTGGGGTTATGCTTATTTTGTTTGGCAAATTTCTACTACTAAAGAGACAGCTTTATTTTGGTCAAGAGCATTAATGGTGGGAGCTATTTTTATGCCTATTACTTATTTTCATTTTATTACAGTTTTTTTAAATCTTCATCAAAAAAAGAAAAATTTGCTTGTTTTGGGATACATTCTCTCATTTATATTTTTAATTTTGAATTTAACCCCTTTATTTGTTAAAAATGTAGAACCTGAGCTCTTTTTTCCGTATTGGCCTAAACCTGGAATTGCTTACCATCCTTTTCTTTTAATGTTTTTTATATTTTTTTTAAATTCTTTCTATTTATTATATAAAGCTCTCCCACGGGCGACTGAAATACTACAAACTCAAATTAAATACCTTTTAGTGGGAAGCGTATTTGGGTTTTTCGGCGGAGCAACTAATTATTTTTTATGGTATGATATTCCTATTCCTCCTTTCGGTAGTATATTGATAACTTTTTTTATAATCCTTACTGCTCTTGCTATTACCAAATATCATCTCTTTAACATTAGAATTATTCTAACCGAACTTCTGGTGGCTTTAGTGGCGGTAGTTCTTTTAGTCGATCTTCTTTTATCAGACTCTCTTTCTACAACAGTTTTAAAATTAGGTATTTTTATTGCTTTTCTTTATTTGGGAGTGTCGTTGATTCAGAGTGTTTTGAAGGAAATTGAAAGAAGAAAAGAAATAGAAAAAATAAGTAAAGAGCTTCAGAAAAAGACTAAAGATTTAAAAATAGCATATAAGAGCATTCAGAAGCTTTCTCGAATGAAATCTGAGTTTTTGAAGGTGGTTAATCATCAATTAAGGACTCCTGTTTCAATAGTTAAAGGAATGCTGTCAATGATGGAAGAAGGATCAGTTAAGGGAAAAAAGCTCAAAGAATTCATTAAGAAAGCTTATATTTCTTCAGAGAGATTAAGTACTATTTTAGATGATATTTTAACTGCTCAAGATTTAATAGCAGGAGAAAGGCGGTTAGAAGTTTCACCTTGTAATATTAGAGAAATTGTTGAGGGTCAGATTAAGCACTTCAAATTAATAGCTGAACAAAAAAAGCTAAAACTTATTTTGGAAAAATCAAGAGATATTTTTCCTCTTACTCTTGCTAATCCACCCATGATAGAAAGGATTGTTTCTCGTGTTATTGATAATGCTATTTTATACACTCCTTCGGCAGGTTCAGGACGAGGTAATAAAGGTCAGATTAAAGTTTCTCTTGAGCTTAAAAAATCAAAAGATAAACGATTTATTCAAATTTCAGTAAAAGATTCAGGCCTGGGACTAACAAAGGAAGACAAGAAGAACCTCTTTAAACTATTTCACCGGGGGGAGGAAGCTATTTCTTTACATCCTAATGGTTCGGGTTTAGGTCTTTTTATTGTTAAAAATCTTGTTGAACTTCACAAAGGTACAATTAAGGTTAAGAGTGAAGGAAGAAACAAGGGAACAACTTTTATAATAAGACTACCTATCGGTACTGAGATATAATAATATGAAAATAATTTCAAAAAAAGAAATAGAAGAAATAGAAAAGTTCAAAGGAAGAGCAAGAGGAATGGCAATTAAAGGGGAGGCAGAGTTTATTCTTCATGAAAAGGGAAAAGAAGGGTTAGAAAAATTAGAATCTGAAATGGCAAAGCTTGGCTGTCCTGTAAAGTACAAGAAGCTGAAAGTAATGAGTTTTTATCCTATTCAATATGAGGCTTTTACTACCTTGATTCTTGAAAAAATGTTTAATTTTAAAGATGAAGATTTTAGAAGAGGAGGTGTTTTTGAGTCTAAAATCTCTTTTATTGTAAGAATGTTTGCTCAGTACTTTTACTCTATAAAGACAATGGCTAAACAAGCTCCGAAGATGTGGAAGAAATATTATGATTTTGGAAAAATGACAGTTCCTGAGCTTGACGAAGGAAAAAAGCAAGCTAGATTGAGAATAGAAGATTTTTCTCATCATCCTTGTTTCTGTAGAACGCTTGAAGGATTCATTGGTGCTTTGGTGAAAATGATAACTAAGAGTGAGGTAAGCTGTCGAGAGATAAAATGCATTCATAAAGGAGATGACTATCATGAGTTTTTAATAAAATATTAAAAAAATGGCTAAGTTACACAAAGATTTAAAAAACAAAGAATTCTGGTATAAAGACATTACTTTAATCCCCAATAGATTACCTGATTTTGAGAGAGAAAAAGTTGATTTAACAACCCATTTTACTAAAAAAGTTATTCTCAAAACCCCTTTTGTTTCCTCACCAATGGACACAGTTACTGCCTCTGAAATGGCAATCTTAATGGCTCTATACGGCGGCATTGGAGTTATTCATTATAATTTTCGGACAATTGACGAACAGATCGAAGAAGTTGAAAAAGTTAAAAGGTTTGAAGCAGGATTTGTTTACAATCCCGTAGTTCTGTCTCCCAAGCACACTGTTGGGGATGTTTATGACATTAATGACAAATATGGATTTTTTAGCGTGCCGATAACAGAAGATGGAACCTTAAAGTCAAAATTAGTGGGGATCGTTACTCATAGAGATGTGAGATTCAGGAAAGATATGAAAACAAAATTAAAAAAGGTAATGACCCCGAGAAATAAATTAAAAGCTGCTTCAAAAAAGGAAACAGTGGCTAAGAATGACTTAGATAAAGCCAATGAACTTCTAAGAAAGCTGAATGTTGATACTTTGCCAATTGTTGATGAAAAAGACAAGGTAGTGGCAATAGTAACAGATAGTGATTTAAGAAAAAATGAACAGTTCCCCTTAGCCACAAAGAATGAGAACAAACAGCTTAGAACCTTTATTGCCGTTGAGTCCAGATTAAAGCTTGCCAAAGAGAGAATTAGTAAAGGATTTGATGTCGGGGTTGATGGAATCGTGGTTGATGCCAGTATTGTTTTTAAAGAACAACTAGAGATTGCAAAATGGACAAAGAAGAACTTCCCTAAATTAGAAGTTGTTTTGGGTAATATTGATTCAGCCCAAATGGTAAGAAAAATAGTAAAAAAAGCTTCAAAGTATTGTGATGCTTTAAAGGTGGGAATAGGGCCTGGTGCCGCCTGTATCACCCAGCAGGAGTTAGGGACTGGCAGAGCCCAAGCTTCAGCAGTTTGGGACTGCGCCAAAGAAGCTGAAAGATTAAAGAAAAAATATGGATTAATGCCAATAATTGCAGATGGAGGGATTAAGATTCCAGGTTCTGTTTTGCAAAATATTGTCAAGCCAGGGGATATAACAAAAGCATTGGCTTTGGGAGCTAATACCTGTATGATGGGCGCCTTATTAGCAGGACTTGATGAATCACCAGGAGAAGCAGAATTTAACCAAGATGAAAATAGAATGGTTAAGACGTACAGGGGAATGGGGTCTTTGGAAGCCATGAAAGGAAGGTCGGCCGTAAGATACGCAGTTGATAAGGTTAAAATAAGGGTTTCAGAAGGGAGAGTCATGAGAGCGCCTTATCGGGGTTCAGGCCACAATTTTTTACCAAGACTAATGGTAGGAGTAAAGCAAAGTTTCCAAAAACAAGGATTCAAAAATATTACCCAGCTTCAAAAATTGGCTGATATTCGACCAATAGCAAGATAGATAATAAATAATAATCGTCAGGGGGGAGATTTTCACAAATCAGTCGCTCAGCTTCTTGAAATTGCACGGCAATTAAGGGTAGAATTAAAAAAAAGTCAAAGTAAATCATGAAAAGAACAATTTATATAATTTCATTTACATTTTTGGGTATTTTGGTTCAATTTTTAATCCATTCTTTTGTTGAAACTTGGTATATTGGTCTTTTAATTAAAGACTTCCCAGCTTACAGCTTTGGTTTTTCTTGGGAGAACTGGTATAGCATTCATCATCTATTGAGCGTCATTCTTTTTCTTGGAGGAGCTTTGTTTGGTTTTTGGCAGGGTAAATTCTGGTGGCACAAAATTTATGAAGAAAATATTAGAAATTTAAAATTTTAAAATATTATGCCTTATAAAAGATTTAGAAAAACCCTTTTTAAAAAAGTAAGGGGAAAGTGGAAGAAGAAAAAAACCTATCCTTCAGCCAATAAGGCCAGAGCAGCAATGATGTATTATAGAGCCAAGGAATTAAAGAAGAGAGAGGCTCAAACAGGTTAAATTTTCTTGATAAGCTAAACGCTTACCTCTTTTGATATTATGAAAAAACAATATCTATATTTTGTTGTTATAGTTGCTATTGTTTCAGTGGTATTTTGGTATTTTACCCAAAGAGTTACTGTTACAACCATTGACTCAAACACTATTATTACGGGTGACTACATAATTAAAGAGGGAGAAAGAGTAACTATAACTAATGGTTCAACTCTGACAATAGAAGGTGATTTGGTAGTTAAAGGAGAAATTATCTGTCAGAACGGACCTTTAAATTTAATTGTTAATGGAAATGCAACAATAGAGGGTAAGATAGAATGTGAAAGAGCGGCAGAATTACAAGAAGGAGATGCGGGAATTGGCATCTCAATGGTGGTTAGAGATTCTTTAACATTGGCAAAAACAGCTAAGATTATTACTAACGGACATTTGCAATTTGTTGAGAGTCTTGATCGTTTAGCCACAACTAAAGAGCAGATTGAAGAGCTTTACGAGGAAGCAGGGAGTGATACGGGAGAAGGAAATCGTTTAGGCCCTTTCATTAAGAAAGAGGATATTTTTAATTTATCTTTTAAGAAAGAAATCTTAACAGGAGCTTCAAGAGAAGAAGATTTAATCCAAGAAAATAGAATTTCTTTTTTTAAAACTCCAAAAGCAGAGGCAGCTGGAAGAATGGTTAATATTAGAGGAGAGGTAAATATCAAAACTCCGCCCAGGGGAGTGAAAATAATTGTTGTTATGCGTTTTCCTAATAGTGGCGGATTTAACTTTGTAGATTTCTGGTTGACAGGGCCTGGTGGTCGTAAAGGTAAAGACGATAAAAACATAAGCTGTGATGCAAAAGGAGATGATGGTCAAGATGCTATGCGTTTATTTGTTCGTGCTCCAAATATTAAAATCCAGGATTTTACCTTAGAGTTAGGCATCGGTGGGGATGGTGGTGATGCTGTGTCAAAGAAAGATTGTGATCCTGGAAAAGCCACAGGAGGTCAAGGGGGTAAAGCAGGGAATTTTAAAATGATAGCTTCCCAAGGCTTTGATATTACGGGAGTCTTTACAATCTATCCTGGAAGAGGGGGATCTGGAGGTTCAGCTGAAGCCTATGGAAAAGATGGTGATGCCACAAAAGATGGGGCTGATGCTATAGCTATAGGAGGAAATGCAAAAAATAATGAGAAATCAGTCAGAGCAATTGGCAATATTAAAGGTCAAAACAATATATTCTTTGGTTCTATGGAAGGGGGTAGAGGAGGCAGCGCTTTGGCTGTTCCAGGGGACGGGGGAGATGGTAGGGCTTGCAAGAGTGAGAAAGGAGGAGATGGTGGAGATGGTACATCTCAGGGGGGAAAAGGAGGCAACGCTTTAATATTTTTAAGAGGAGGGGGAGCTCAAAGAACCAAAGATGCTGAAGATATAGGAGGAGATGGTGGTTTTGTTCAAATTATTGCAGCTAGAGGCGGTAATGGCAGTATTTGTAAGCCAGACAAGGCAGGAGGAGATGGTGGTAAGGGAGGAAACGTAAAAGCCGTTCCAGGAGAAGGTGGTGTTGGCGGAGACAAAAATGGCAAAAAAGGTGATATATTAGATGAAACAGGAGGGACAGGTGGGAATGGAGGTGATGGCTGTTTACCTGGTAAAGGAGACAAAGGTGGTAATGGTAATCCAGTTGGTAGAGATGGCCTTGATGGTAAAAATATTTGTGTTTTAGTGCCAGAAGAGAAAACAGCTTTTATTAATTTAAGCCCTCAAGATTTTGTTTTTGAACATTCTATTGGTTTTTCTCCTTGTCCACAGTTAATTGGAACTCTTAGTATTACCAAAACAGGAACAGCTGATATTAGTGGTTGGGCATTAGGAGATTCTTTGCCCAATTGGTTAACCATGGAGACTTCAGGATATATACCAGGCCAAGTGTTAATTAACTTTTCTTGTGTTTTAGACCAGTATATTACTCAGACTCTTTCTACCTTTCTTAATTTTCAGCTTTTTGACTCAGACGGCTTACCGATAGGAGGGGTAGGAAGTTTGGATGTTACAGGCTATATTACCGGAGAAGGTGAGTAAATATGGAACAAATTATCACAAAAGAAATTGCCAAGGAATTTATGGCAATGAAAGGAGAAGTCAGAGGAGTGGCTTTAAAGAGCCACCAAGATTTTGTTCTTAAAGAAAAAGGAAAGGAAGGTTTAAAAAAATTAGAAGAAGAGATGGCAGAGCTTGGTTATCCAATAAAATACAAAGAAATAAGGATTACAGACTTTTATCCAGTAGGATTGGAAGCTGTAGCTTTATTGGTTATTAAAAAGCTCTTTGACTTTGATGAAGAAAAATTTGAGGAAATTGGAATTTTTCAGTCTAAAATTTCCTGGATTATAAAGCTGTTTATGAAATATTTCGGCTCTCTTGAAATGCTAACAAATAAAGCGCCAGATATCTGGAGAAAGTATTATACAATTGGAGATTTTAAAGTAGTAGAGCTTAATGAGCTAAAAAGATATATAATTTTAAGAGTTGAGAATTTCAATCTCCATCCGCTTCATTGCAGACATATTAAGGGTTATTGTTACAATATAGTAAAAATGGTAATTAACAAACCAGTAACTTGCAAAGAGACAAAATGTTTTTTTCGTGGCGATGAGTACCACGAATTTTTAATTAAATGGTAATAAATTGATTAATCAGATTGTCACAGGAAAATTTACCATAGGTTTAACCTATGGCAAATTCCACAATATAGTTAATTATGGGAAAAAAAGAAATAATTCTCGTTGATAAAAAAAATAATGAAATTGGGGTGGGGGAAAAGTTAGATGTTCATAGAAAAGGAAAGCTCCATAGAGCTTTTTCAGTTTTTGTTTTTAGTTCTAATGGAGAATTACTAATTCAAAAGAGAGCTAAAAGAAAATATCATTCAGGAGGACTTTGGTCCAATACCTGTGATGGGCACCCCAGACCAAATAAAAAGATTGAAGATGAAGCTAAAAAAAGACTAGGAGAAGAAATGGGATTTGAATGTGATTTAAGAGAACTTTTTAATTTTACCTACAAAAGAAAAGTAGGGGATTTAATTGAGCACGAAATTGACCATATATTAATAGGAGAGTCTAGCGAAAAGCCCAAACCAAATAAGAAAGAGGTGGAAGATTACAAATGGGTGAGTTGTAATGATTTGAAAAAAGACGTTAAAAACAATCCTCAAAATTATACTTCTTGGTTTAAACTTATTTTTAATAAAGTAATTAAGAAAATATAAATCAAATATCAATTCTTCTCGTGTTCCTGAGCTTTTTGAAAAAGCCGTTCTGTTAAGAGACGGTAATCCTCCTTCGTCATTCCGTAGCCTTGGCGTAGAATGATTTTGCTCTTGTGAGCTTTGAATGGACACTGTAAAATAAGATTATGACGGTTAATTACTTTAAGTCTAAACATGGATACGAAGTTAATGGTTTTTGGTACCCAAGGGTTACCTCTGTTTGTGGGATTATTGCCAAACCAGGTCTTGAAATATGGTTGGCTAATCAAAAAAGCTTTAAAGCAATGATGGTGAAAAGAAAAAAAGTAACTGATTGGGGAATGTTAATTCACGAGATAATAGAAAATATACTTTTGGGTAAATTGCCTAAAATTGATCCTGCAATTTCGCCCTCTATTAATGCTTTTTTAAAATGGTTTAAAAGCCATAAAGTAGATGTTTTTGGCATTGAGAAAAGAGTTTTAAGCAATGAACATTTTTATTGCGGAACACTTGATGTTGTAGCTGAAATTGATGGTAAATTAGGAATTTTAGATTTAAAAACCAGCAAGAATATTTACGACGACTATTTTATTCAAACAGCCGCTTATTTTAACGCTTATAATGAAAAAGCTAATAAAAAAGCTAAAACCTGTTGGATTTTAAGGATTGACCAGTATCAGGAATGTAAGTTATGTGGAGCTCAAAAGAGAGAAAAATCAGGGGAAGCTGAAATTAAAAAAAATAAGAAGAGCTGTAGTCATAAATGGGGAAGAGTTAAAGGAATATTTGAATTAAAAGAAATTGATAATCCAAAGACATACGTTGAAACTTTTTTAACTGCAAAAAAATTATGGGAATTTTCAAATAAAGACTGGCTTTCTCAAATTAAAAATTATCCAAGAAGGAAACATCTAGAAAAGACAAACCGGTCGCTTCGCTCTCTGTAATTGCGAAGCAATTAAGACAAACCGTTCACTACGTTCACTGTTTCATTGTTTAACAATGACAAAAAATATATGGAAGAAATTATTACAAAAAAAATAGCTCAAGAGCTAATGAAAACTGAAGGAGAAACAAGAGGTATGGCAGTTAAAGATGATTTTGAATATATCCTTTTAAAGAAAGGAAAAGAGGGATTGGTAAAATTAGAAAATGAAATGAATAATCTTGGTTATCCAATAAAACACAAAGAAATAAAAATAATGAATTTTTATCCTTCTGGATTAGAGCCTATTGTAATGTTAGCTATAAAAAAAGTTTTTAATTTTAATAAAGGAGATTTTATAGAACTTGGTAAATTTAGCGCTCAGCTTCCTTGGATTATAAGACTCTTTGTGAAATATTTTGGCTCTCTTGACCTAATAGTTAAAAATACTCCAAAGATGTGGAGGACATATTATACTAAAGGGAATTTAAGAATAATAGATTTTAATAAAGATGGGGGATATCTAATTGGGAGAGTGGAAGATTTTGCCCTGCATCCTCTTCATTGCATAGGTCTTGAAGGTTATTTTTTAGCTATAGTAAGCATGGTAATTAAGGGTTCCATAACCTGCCAGGAAACAAAATGCGTTCATAAGGGGGACGATTATCATGAGTTTTTAGTGAAATGGCAAGTAAATAAATCAAAAAAGCTATTTAATCAAAAAACAGAACAAGCTATTACAAAAGAAATAATTGAAGAATTAATGGAGAGAAAAGGGGAGACGAGAGGAGTCTCAATCAAGGGTGATTTAGAATATATTCTTTTAAAGAAAGGAAAAAGAGGTTTGGAAAAAGTAGAAAATGAACTAGAGAAATTAGGTTATTTTGATATTAAGTATAAGGAATTAGAGTCAATGAAGCTTTATCCAATAGGTTATGAGGCATTAACTCTTTTAGTAATAAATAAACTTTTTAATTTTGATAGAAAGGAATTTGTAAAAATGGGTGAGTTTAACTCAAAAGTCTCTCTAATTGTAAGGCTTTTCATGAAATACTTTGTTTCACTTAAATTAATGTTCAGGCAAGCCCCAAAATTTTGGAGAGAATATTATAACACCGGAGATTTAAAGATAATAGAACTTAATAATGAAAGAAAATATATAATTTTAAGAGTTGAGAATTTTAATCTCCATCCGCTTCATTGTCCAACTGTTGAAGGTTATTTAATAAGTATAATTAAAATGATTTTAGGAAAGCCCGTCACCTGCCAGGAGACAAAATGCGTTCATAAGGGGGATGATTATCATGAGTTTTTAGTGAAATGGTGAAAATATAGAATAAATTGAAAGGTCGCTGTTTAGAATAATAAATTAACTATTTATGAATAAAAAAGAATTGAAACTTGAAAAGAGTTATCTTGCAAAATCATTTCTGACAGTTATAGTTTTTTTCTTTATCTTCCTTACTATTTTAATAGGCGTTTATATTATAAACGAGATTAAAAGAGGAAGGTATATTGGTCAGGAGATTGAGAGGCAAAATACAATCAGCGTTTCAGCTTCAGGTGAGATTTATGTAAAGCCAGATTTAGCTAAAGTTACCTTCGCAGTAACAAACGAGGCTAAAACTGTAACAGAAGCTATGGAAGAAAATACAAAAAGAATGAATGATGTAATTAAATACGTTAAAGAGGAGGGAGTGAAAGATGAAGACTTAAAAACGACTTCCTTTAATATTTATCCTCGCTACGAATATGTAAGAGATTGGGAAGTAGAGATATATCCTCCACCCACTGGCAAAAGAGTACTGGTAGGATACCAGATTACTCAATCCCTTCAGGTAAAGATTAGAGATATGACAAAGATAGGAAGCATTATCCAGGCCGCTACTGAAGGTGGAGCTAATGAGATGAGTAATTTAGTCTTTGTTGTTGATAAAGAGGATGAATTCAAAAAACAGGCAAGGACTCAAGCAATTACCGAGGCTAAGGAAAAAGCAAATGAGTTAGCTTCTCAGTTAGGGATAAGATTAGTAAGAATTATTAATTTTCAAGAATCAGGTGTTTTTCCCCGTTTTTATGAATATGATGAAGCTTTTGGTTTGGCTGGGGGAGAAGTTCCTCAGGTTGAAACTGGCCAGAACTTAATAAGGGTTACTGTAACCATAATATACGAGATAAACTAAATGGAGATTAAAAGGATTCCACTTGGTATTTTTGAATCAAATTGTTATTTATTAATTGAAGGAAAAGAAATAATAGTTGTTGATCCCGGTGGGGAGCCAGAGTTGATTTTGGATGAGATTAAAAAAATTGGAGGGAAGGCTGAATACATTATAAACACTCATTATCATCCTGACCACACTGGAGCTAATGAAGCAATACGGAATGAAACGGGCGCTAAAATTTTAATTCATGAAGCTGAAAAATATTTTATTTTATTTAAACCAGATGGATTTTTAAAAGGAGGAGAAAAAATAAAAATAGGGGATATGGTTTTAGAAGTTATTCATACTCCAGGACACAGTCCTGGAAGTATCTGTATTTTAGGAAAGCATTTTATGTTAACAGGAGATACTATTTTTAAAGACGGTTATGGAAGGACAGATATTGAAGGAGGCTCTTGGGAACAATTAGATCAATCTTTAAAAAATTTAAAAAAAGCAATGAAACCTGGAATGAAGATTTATCCAGGCCATGGAGAACCTTTTAGGGTTAAGTTATATTCTTATGAAGAGAAAAACAAAAAAGATACTTAAAAAAATTTCAAATAGAGCAAAAGAGACTCCTTTTTCACCGATTAGAAAATTTGTACCTCTTTTGGAAAAAGTAAAGAAAAAGGGAATTAAAGTGTATGAAATTCATATTGGCCAACCTGATTTAGCAACACCTCCTCAGATTTTAAAGGAAGTTAGAAAGTTTCAAGGTAAGAGATTAACTTACACTCCCTCTACTGGTATTTCAGAAGTAAAATTGGCTTGGCAGAGGTATTATAAGGATGTTGGGATTAATTTTGACGTTTCTGAAATTATCGCAACTATAGGGGGAAGTGAAGCAATCTTCTTTGCTTTTACAGCAGTTTGTGATCCTGGAGAGGAACTTCTTGTTTTTGAACCTTTCTATACTACTTATAATAGTTATGCCTCAATGGCAGCTATTAAGTTAGTACCGTTGAGAACTTTTGCTAAAAAGGGTTTTCATTTGCCAAAGAAAAAAGATATTGAGAGAAAGATCACAAAAAAGACTCGCGCTATTTTAATTTGCAACCCCAATAATCCAACAGGTACGGTTTATAGTAGAGAAGAGTTGAAAAATATTGTTGATATTGCCGAAAAATACAATCTTTTTATTATCTCTGATGAAACCTATCGTGAGTTTGTCTATGATAACCAGAAGCATTATTCAATAATGGATTTTAAAGTAGCTCGGCCAAGAGCTATTTTATTAGATAGTGTTTCTAAAAGATTTAGCGCTTGTGGAGTTAGAATAGGATGTCTTTGTTCTAAGAATAAAGACATTATTAAAGCTGTAACCAAATTTACTCAAGCTCGTTTATCTTTACCCTTAATCGAACAAAGGGCTGTAGTTCCTATTTTAGAAAATGGTAAAAAATATACTAAAAAAATCATTCATGAATATAAGAAAAGAAGAGACACAGTTTTTGAAGAATTAAAGAAAATTTCAAAAGTTCAGTGCCAGAAACCAAGAGGAGCTTTTTATTTAATAGTCAAACTACCCATTAAAGATTCAGAAGATTTTACTAAGTGGCTTTTAACTAAGTTTTCTTTTAGGGGTGAAACAGTGATGGTGTCTCCAGCTTCAGGATTTTATGCTACAAAAGGACTGGGAAAAGATGAAATACGTATTGCTTTTGTTTTATCTTCTCCAAAACTAAAAAGAGCTATAAATATCTTGGGAAAGGGATTGTGGCAATACAAAAAAACAGTTAGTAGAGAATAATTAGGTCAGATAGTAAAATTGGAAGAGTTGACAGCTCTTTTTGCCTCTGATATTATCTAGAATATATTCTTAAAATTAAGAAATGTCATATCAAAGTAAAAGAAAAATAAATAATTTAAAATGTAATCTCCCAACTAATTGGATTCTATTTATCCTATTCATTATTTTTACCCAACAGCCGGGAGTTTTTCAGTATAAAAGTGTAAGGATAGAAAAATAATTATTAAATAAAAACCTTAAACTTTAATCTCCCAGCTAAAAGCTGGGATTTTTCATTTTTGGCTTAAAGATTGTTCATTTTTTAAATGGATAACCTCCAGGTCAAAAATGGTCTGGAATAGAACTTTTCCAATTTAGAGGGAATGTTATGAAGGTAGAAGTAAAAATAGTTAGAAGTGATTATATGTTTGATGAGAGAAATGCGGCAAGAGGTGTTATTATGTTTGAGAAAATTAAAGAGTTTATGATTTCATATCCAGAAATTAAAGATAAGGAAATTGGATGCACTAACTGCGGTAATGCTAATCATATTGATACAGGTGATTTAAACCAATTTGGAACTTGTCGTTGTAAAGAATGTAATTCCCCACTTATTTAATTTTTTTTTAATTTATTTTTCTTTAAAAACTAAAAAGGAGTGATAAAAATGTGTGATAGCAATAATTTTAATGAAGAAAATATTGTAAGAGACCATTTTGAATAGCATCTAGCTGATGAAGTAAGAAGACGTACTCAAGGTATAGCGGGTTCAGAAAGGAAAGAATATCTTTATAGTCCATTATCGAATGGGAAAAAACAAAAAGAAAACAATATGAAACATTGTTTTGAATAAAGGGCTTTTTATGCCCTCTTTTTTTATTTTAACTGCCATATTTTTGTTCTATAATGATAAAATGACTACTTTATATGTAATCAATTCAAGAAAAGAAAAGGAACCCTTTTCTCTCAAGAAAGTTTATCGTTCCTGTAGAAGGGTTGGCGCTTCCAAAGATTTGGCAAAAAAAGTTTCAAAGGAAATTGAAAAAAGGGTTTATTCTGGAATTAAAACCTCAGAAATTTTTAAATGGGTAAGCCAACTGCTTTCAAAAGATGCTCCAAGATCTCTTATTAGATTTTCCTTAAAAGAAGCTATGAGAAGGCTGGGGCCGTCTGGTTTTGATTTTGAAAAGTATATAGCTGAAGTCTTTTCAAGGGAGGGTTTTGAAGTGAAAATAAATCAGCAAATACCAGGTTATTGCATTTCTTCTTATGAAATAGATTTTTTAGCTAAAAAGAAAGGTTTAACCTATCTTGGTGAATGTAAATACCATTATTTGCCAGGGAAAAGAGTAGATTTAAAAATTGCTTTATCTAATCATGCTAGGTTCTTAGATATTTCCAAAAACTATGCTTTTAAAAGTAAGTTGAAAAGCATTATGGTCACCAATACTAAATTTAGTTCAGAAGTAATAAAATATGCAAAGTGTGTCGGGATTCAGCTTTTAGGATGGAATTATCCTTCCAGAAAAGGTTTAGAGAATATAATCGAAAAGTTAAAGCTTTATCCGATAACTATTTTGCCTTCTTTTAAAAGGTATTTTAAGAAGATTTTTGCTCAAGAAAGAATGATGCTCGCTTTAGATTTATTATCTGATTCTCCACAAAATCTTGTTAAAAAGTTAAGATTACCCCAAAAAGAAATTGAGAGTTTGATTGAGGAAGCCAAAGTTTTATTAGAATAACATGGAGTTTGAAAAAGTTTTTAAAAAAGACATTCATAGAAAGCCAACCTTAATAAAATGAAAATAGGTATAAAAAATGAGCAATTCCACTGGACAAGGCATACTAAAAAGAAAATGAGTTATTATAATCTATCTGAAAATAGAGTAAAAAGGGTTTTGAGAAAACCAGACAGAAAAGAAATAGGAGTAGCTCCTCTTACAACAGCTCTTATGCAAAGGACAGGAACTAAAAAACATCCAACTGAAATTTGGGTAATGTATCAAAAAGTAGTTTCAAGAAAAAAGAAAATGACAAAAGTAATTAGTGCCTGGCGTTATCCTGGAATAAGTCCTATCAGGGAATACCGCCAGATTATAAAAGATTTTTATATTTCATATCAGGAAAATGAGTTTAAAAAAGAAAAGAAAGCTAAAAAGTCCTCTTCAATATAAAAAAGGTTTTGTAAAGTTTTTGGGATGCAAGATTAATCTTTCAAAAAAACCTTTTATCCCAAGGATTGAAACAGAGTATTGGGTGGGAAAAGCAATTGAAGAATTAAGAATTAAGAATAGAGAATTAAGAATATTGGATATCTTCGCAGGGTCAGGTTGTATTGGGATTGCAGTTTTAAAACACATTAAAAAAAGTTATATGGATTTTGCTGACGATGACAGAAAATCGATTGAGCAAATCAAAATAAATTTGAAGTTAGATAAGGTTTCTCCAAAGAGATACAAAATCTATAAGTCTGATTTATTTAGAAAGTTAAAAGAGAGAACTTATAATGTAATTTTTGCAAACCCTCCTTACGTGGCAGAAGACAGAATCAACGAAGTTCAAAAGTCAGCTTTAGAATACGAACCAAAGAAAGCTCTTTTTTCAGGTAAAAAAGGATTAAATCATATTAAAAGATTTCTAAAAGAAGCTAAAAGATTCTTAAAGCAAGAAGGAATTATCTATCTTGAGTTTGACCCAAAACAAAAAAAAGAGATTGAAAAGATTTTAGAGAAAAATGGATACAAGGATTATAAAATCTTTAAAGACCAGTTTAAAAAATACCGTTGGCTAAAGATACCTTGAATTTTAAAATTTAATTCAAGGTCTTTTTTTTTACTCCTTATTTGCCTGTTCAGTAAGAGTTTAGTAAAATAATATAGTATGAGCTTTACTAAATTCATTGGTTGGCTAACGTTTTTGGCTGGAATTTCAATAATAGTGTTTAGTCTTTATTTTTCTTATAATGTTCTTACGGGAAAGGTAGAGCTTCCTGAGTTTTTTCAGTCTCAAACAACCCAAGTACCAACCAGCCAACAACAAATGTTTCCTGGTCAAGAAGAGATAGGAAAGTTAATATCAGAACAACTGAAAGGACTTTTACCTGAAGGCACTGTTTCTAAGGTTTTGAATTTACTGGTCTGGTCAATTTTAGCTGGTGTTTTGATTTTCGGTGGCTCTCAAATAGCTAACCTCGGCATCAAATTACTGAATATAAAGGAGAAAATAAAAGAACAAGGGAGTTAATCTAAAAGGAATATGATTCATTCAGCCAGTCTTTATAATCTACTATTTCAGTGGTTAAAATGGGAGTTTTTTGATATGCCTAAACTTATACTAAAGGCATGGAAAAACTATCTCAGGTTTGGATTAAACTATTTTTCAACCCCTTTACTTATAAAAACCTTGTTTTATCCCTGGAGAAGATATAAATGGTCTTATCCAAGAGGGTTTGATATTTGGCTTTATTTTGAAGCCCTTTTTTCAAACTTAATTTTTATAAGTATAGGAGTTTTTATCAGGAGTGTTTTAATAATAATTGGAGTTTTTTTTGAAATTCTCATATTTTTTATCGGCCTTCTTGTATTTTTAAGTTGGTTTTGTTTGCCAATCTTTTTAATTTTAGGAGCCTATCACGGTTTTAGACTTTTATTTTATGTTTAATTTTAACTTAAAAAAAACCAGTATTTATAAAGTGGTTCTTTGGCAAAGAAATATCTTTTTAAGATTTGCAAAGTATGAGAGAAAATTATTCTTTATATTTTTTATTATTGTTTCCTTAATCTTTTTATATGGGTTTTTACCTCCGAACTTTTCTTTTAATTTAAGCCAAAAATTACTTGGTCTTTCTACAATTCTTTTAGTGTTTACTATAATTTCTTGGATGAAAGAATGTTTTTTGAAGTCACAAATGAAGTTTGAATTAAAAATACCTCTTGAACAAGTAGTTTTAAATTTAGCTGAATTTTTGAGCTTTAAGTCAGCTAAAGCTGTTTTTAAATCAATTAGGTTTTCAAAAGCAAAAAATTTTCCTCAGGTGGATTCTACTACCTTATTCCACTTTATTTTAAAAGATAATAAAAACCTTGATTTTATTTTTATTAGAGTTCTTTTAAACCCAAAGGGAATTAAAGATATATTAAAAGAAAATCTAAAAAGAACGATCTCTTCTGTCAAAGGATTAAAATACGGAGATAAAGATATTTTTGCTGATAGTTTTAAAGAAGTTATCTTAGAGTCTTTGAAAATAGCTAAGAAGAGAAAAAACAAAAAAATTGAAATTTTTGACATAATAGTAGCTTTGGCAAAACATGATTCAGTTTTTAAAGAACTTTTAATAAAATATGACCTTAAAGCAAAAGATATTGAAAGTTTATCTTTATGGTTAAAACGTTTGGAAGAAAGAATAGAAAAAACGAAGAAATTCTGGGAATGGGAAAATTTGCTAAAAAAGGGTTCTTTGGCTAAAGAATGGGCAGCGGGATATAGTATAACTTTAGATAGGTTTTCAGTTGATTTGACAGAATCAGCCAGAATCAAAGGTTTTCCTGAAATAGTTGGCCGTGAAGAAGAAGCTACAGAAATGGAACGAATTTTATCAAAAAGAGAAGATAATAACGTTTTAATTGTGGGTGAGCCAGGTAGTGGAAGAAAAAGTATAGTTCAAACCTTAGTTAAAAAAAGTGTTTTAGGAGAGAGTTTGCCCGATGTAAACTATAAAAGAGTGGTTCAGTTAGATTTACCTTTGCTTTTAAGTCAAACAGCGACTGTAAAGATTATTGAAACCGCATTAGAAATAATATTTAACGAGGTCGTTAAAGCTGGAAATATAATTTTAGTTATTGATGAATTTCATAACTATATTGGTGGCATAACTCGTCCCGGTGTGATTGATATTTCAGGTGTTTTGAGCTCCTATTTAAAACTTCCTCAGTTCCAACTTATAGCTATTACTACTTATAAAGGACTTCATAAGCATATTGAACAAAACCCTTCTATTTTAAATTTTTTTGAGAAAATTGAAGTTTCTGAAATATCCCATCAAGATGTTCTTTCAATATTAGAGAATTTATCTTTGAGATTGGAAACTAAATATGAAAAATTTATTTCATATCAAGCTTTACGCGATATCATTTCCTATTGCGATAGATATTTGACCAATACTCCTTTTCCTGAAAAAGCAACAGAATTATTAGATGAGGTTATTATTTATGCAACTCAAAGAAAAGAAAGATTAATATCTTCAAAACATGTAGCTAAAATCGTTTCTGATAAAACTAATATTCCTGTTGGAGAAGTAGAAGCTAGGGAAAGAAAGGTTCTTTTGGCTTTGGAAAATCTAATACATGAAAGGATTATTAATCAAGAAGAAGCTGTAGAAGAAGTTTCAAATGCTCTAAGAAGATCCAGAGCCCAAATAAGCATTAGAAAAGGGCCTATGGGTTCATTTTTATTCTTGGGGCCTACTGGTGTGGGTAAAACTGAAACTTCAAAATCTTTAGCTGAGGTTTATTTTGGATCAGAAGAAAAAATGATACGGCTTGATATGTCAGAATTTCAGAGCACCACAGATGTTCCCCGTTTAATTGGTTCTGTGGCAGAAGAGGGCTTGTTAACTACAAAAGTAAGAGAAAACCCTTTTTCTTTAATTCTTTTAGATGAGATAGAAAAAGCCCATCCCAATATCTTAAATCTGTTCTTGCAGGTGTTAGATGAGGGACACATCACAGATGGCTTGGGAAGAAGGGTTGATTTTAAAAATACTATTATTATAGCTACTTCTAATGCAGGTTACCTTATAATCCTGGACGCTTTAAAAAATCAGAAGAAAATGTCTGAGATAAAAGAAGACCTTTTGGATTATCTTTTTAAAGAAGCTATTTTCCGACCAGAATTTCTTAATCGTTTTGATTCAGTAGTTATATTTAAATCTTTGAGCAAACAAAATCTTCTTGGTATTGCAGACTTGTTACTTAAAAAAATAAAGAAGAATCTAACGGAAAAAGGTATTGAATTTTTAATTACTCAAGAGCTTAAAGAAAAAATTGTTGAGTTAGGTTATGACCCTAAATTTGGAGCTAGAGAAATGAAAAGGGTAATTCAAGATAAAATTGGAAATATTTTAGCTAAAGCCTTATTGGCCAACCAGCTAAAAAGAGGGGATATAATTGAAGTTAATATTAAAGATTTTAGCTTAGACATTAATCCTCATTAGTTTAATTCTAAGAGGAATATCAGGATTGCTACTTGTTTAAGATCGACAGCGACCCGAGTTTCGCCAGTTGGCGGATTAGCTCGGGTTTTTTAGTTAGTGATTGTGATTACTAGGTTTTAGCTTGCTGTCCTGTGGATTTTCTGTGTATAAAACCCTGTTTTTATATTCATTTTAACTATATTTTTATATTATATTGACGATAGTGTATAAAGTGAGATAAAGTGAATACAGGTGGGGAATTGTGGATAAGTATGTTAATAAGAACCCTAAGCTGTGGATAACTTAAGTGAAGAAAAACCCGCCCTCTATACTATTAGAAAGTTGAAAATTCCATGTTCATCGGTGAATACTCATATATAATTGATCATAAAAAAAGGTTATCCATACCTTCAAAGTTTCGAAAAAGTCTTGGTAAAAAGGCTATTGTTACCAGGGGATTAGATAATTGTTTAGTGGTTTATTCTCTTAATGAGTGGCAAAAAGTGACTAAAAAATTAGAAAGTCTACCCAGTAGCAAGATTGACGCTAGGGGATTTTCAAGAATAATCTTGTCTGGAGCAGTTGATGTTAATCTTGATAAATTGGGAAGAATTTTGATTCCTGACTATTTAAAAAAATACGCTGGTTTAAAAAAAGAAGTCATGGTTATAGGTCTTTCTAATAAAATAGAGATATGGGATGAGAAGAATTGGAAAGACTACAGGCAAAAGACTGAAAAAGAAATAGGGGATATGGCAAGCCGCTTAGAAGAGTTAGGGATATAATCATGCACATAGCTGTTCTTCAAAAAGAAGTCTTGGAGTATTTAAAACCAGAAAGTAATGAAAATTTTATTGATGCAACAGTAGGCGAAGCAGGTCACACTCTTTCCATTTTAGAAAGAAATAATCCCGAAGGAAAAGTTTTAGGAATTGAGTTAGATCTTAATCTTTACCAAAGATTATTAGAAAGAAAGATAGATAGATTAGTTTTAGTGAATGATTCATTTTTAAACATAAAAGAGATTGTTAGAAAAAATAAGTTTGGCCCTGTTTCTGGAATTCTATTTGATTTAGGTTTCTCAAGCTGGCACTTAGAAGAAAGTAAAAAAGGATTTTCTTTCTTAAGAGATGAAGTATTAGACATGAGATATAATGATAATTTTACAGAATTGACAGCTGAAAAAATTTTAAATGAGTGGCCAGAAAAAGAAATCAAGAAGGTTTTAAAAGAATACGGAGAGGAAAGGTTTGCAGGCAGGATTTCAAGAAGAATTACAGAAATTAGAGAAAGAAAGCTAATTCAAAGAACATCACAATTAGTTGAGATTATTGCAAGAGCTGTACCTGGTTGGTATAGACACCGAAGAATTCATTTTGCCACCAGGACCTTCCAGGCTTTAAGAATTGCTGTAAATGATGAGTTAAATAATCTTCAAAAGGCCTTACCCCAATCTCTTCAGGTTTTAGAAAAAGGAGGTAGAGTGGTCGCAATATCGTTCCATTCTTTAGAAGATAGAATCGTTAAAAATTATTTTAGAGAAATTTCAAAAAAAGGTTTAGCAAAAATTTTAACAAAAAAACCAGTAAGACCAACTGAGGAAGAAATTATTAAAAATCCAAAGTCAAGAAGCGCTAAGCTTCGGTCAGTAGTAAAATTATGACAAAAGTATTAAATATAAATCTGGTCTTTATTTTAACCTTAATCTTAGGTCTGTTTATTTTAATCCACTATATCTTTCAAGTTGGAGCTTTAAGTAAAGATGTATATATACTTGAAGATTGTGAGAGAAAATTATCAACTCTTTTTGAAAATAAAAACTATTTAGATATTAATTTTTCGAAAGTAAATTCTTTATCTAATATTGAAGATTACCTTGCTGAAAGTAATTTTGTAAAAGCTACCCAGGTGAAATACATTCAAATCTTAGGAAGCTCGGTGGTAAGCAAGTAGCTATGAAAAATTGGAGAATTAATATTGTTTTTACTATTTTTTTTATTATTTCAGCGACTATCATAAGTCGCTTGGTTTTTATTCAAGTAATTCAAGGTGATCGTTATAGAGCTCTTTCCCAAGGACTTCATGCTTCTTTTAATGAAGGTCAAGAAGACAGAGGAGAAATTTTTTTGCAAGGAGGAGAATTTTTAGCAATCAATAAAGATTGGCCCTTTGTTTTCGCTCATCCTCAAAGGATTGAAGACACTAAAAAAGCTGCCTCTATTTTAAGTCAAGTTCTTAGTCTTAAAGAAAGTTTGCTTTTAGATAAATTAGATAAAGATAATTCTTACTCATTATTAAAAAAGAAATTAACCGACAATGAGGTTAAGTCTTTAAAGTCACTAAATTTAGAAGGTATTTATATAAATAATGAAAAAGGAAGATATTATCCTCAAGAGAATTTAGCTTCTCAGATAATTGGATTTTTAGGAGCTGAAGGAAAAGGACAATATGGTCTAGAGCAATACTATAACGATGTTTTAGAGGGTAAAAAAGGATTGATTATAAATAAAAAAGGCACTAATTTAAATTTAACTATTGATTACGGTATTCAATTTAAAGCAGAAGAAATTCTTCAAATAGCTAAGGAAAATATTAATATTGAAGGAGGACAAATTATTGTTGCAGACCCTATTTCAGGAGCAGTATTAGCTATGGCAGATTTAGAAAATTTTAATCCAAATTATTATGAGGAATATGCCAGAAAAGGAAATTTGGAAATTTTTAAAAATAGGGCTACTCAGGAATTATTTGAGCCGGGTTCAGTCTTTAAAGCCATTACTATGGCTGCAGCTTTGGAAGAAAATAGGGTTTCTCCAAAAACAACCTATATTGATACAGGGATGGTCAAAATTAATGGTTATCCTATCTATAATTATGAACAAAGAATTCATGATGGTCCCCAAACAATGACCAATGTCTTAGAAAAATCAATTAATACAGGAGCTATCTTTGTCCAAAAAGAATTAGGGCAGAATCTCTTTTTAAAATATATAGAGCGCTTTGGATTTTTTGAACCTAGTGGGATTGATACCCAAGAAACTTATTCTCAAAACAGAGAATTAAAGACAGCTAGAGCCATAAATCTTGCCACAGCCTCTTTTGGCCAAGGAATTGACATGACGCCAATTCAATTAGTAAAAGCTTACGCTGTTATTGCTAATGGAGGAAAATTAATAAAGCCCTATTTAGTAGAACAGATAGTGAGTGGTGAGGATATAATAAGTAACCATAATTCAGAAAAAAAAGAAGAAAGAATTATTTCTTCCAAAACAGCTTCTCAATTAACTGCCATGCTGGTGAGCGTTGTTGAAAATGGTTTTTCAAAAGGAGCCAAGATCCCGGGTTACTTTATTGCTGGTAAAACAGGGACAGCTCAGGTTTCCTTTGGTGCTCTTGGAATTGATAAAAAAGGTTATTCTGAAAAAACTATTCAAACCTTTATTGGATTTGCTCCAGCCTTTAATCCTCGATTTTTAATTTTAATAAAATTAAACAATCCTCAAACAAAAACTGCTGAATATTCTGCCGTACCCATATTTAGAGAATTAGCAGAATATATTATTCATCATTATCAAATACCACCAGATTATGAACAGTAGAAACTCAATAGAAATTAACAGAGACATATAGTTTTTAATTATTTATGAATTTTATAGCTAAATTTAAGTTTTTACAAAAAAAACGACCTGTAATTATTATTACAGGAGAAAGAAGAAAAATTATCTCAAAAGTTATTAGTAATCTTTTAAAAAATACTTTAAAGTTTGGAGAAGACTTTTTAATCTTTGAGTCAAAATTTAAGGATATAAAAAACCTTGAATTATTTTTAAGAACTTCCAAAAAACCAGTGCTGGTTGTCAGTGGAATTGAAAATGTTTCTGAAAAAGAGTTTACAACTATTTCAGGATTTATCAAAAGTCTACCAGAAAAGACAAATTTAATCTTAAGTTCTGACGACGAAATGGTTAAAAAAATGGGTTATTTCTCAAATTTAAATACTCTTAGTTTTGGTTTTCAAGAATCAGCAGATTTTAGAGTGAGCGATATAAAATCCAACGGAGGTACAAACTTTAAGGTGAATTATCAAGGAACAGTAATTCCTTTTTGGTTAAAAAAAATTGCCCAGAGAGAGGAAATTAGTTCTGTTGTTTGTGCTGCGCTGGTGGCAACAATTTTTGGTTTAAATTTAGTGGAAATTTCCCAGGCTCTTAAACAAGATTGATTTTTAATAAATTATGAATATAATATAGATGTTAGGCCCCATCGTCTAATGGTTAGGACACGAGGTTCTCAACCTCGGAACAGGGGTTCGACTCCCCTTGGGGCCACAAGAGTATAAAAGAGACTTTCAAAAGAGTCTTTTTTCTATTAAAATAATAGAATGGTTAAATTTTTTTGGCACAATTTAAAAATAGAAGAGATAATAAAGATTTTAAGAACGAATATTAAGAAAGGTTTAACTGAAAAAGAAGTTAAACTTTCCGTAAAAGAATTTGGTAAAAATAGACTGCCTAAAGAAAAACCACTTTCCCGTCTTGCAATATTCCTAGAACAATTTAAAAGCCCTTTAATTTATATTCTATTAATTGCTGGTTTTATTACCTTAATTTTTAAAGAGTTCACAGACGCCACAGTAATCTTTGGCGCTGTTTTCTTAAATATCATTGTTGGATACTTTCAGGAGAGTAAAGCATCCAGAGCTTTAGAAGAGTTAAAAAAAATTGTAAGACACCAAGTTGAAGTTTTAAGAGAGGGTAATTTTAAAATCATAGATTCAGAAGAAATAGTCCAGGGGGATATTATTATTTTAAATCCCGGAGATAAAGTTTCGGCTGACGGCAGGATAATAGAAAACCATAATCTTAAAGTAAACGAAATGGCTTTAACGGGGGAATGGCTTCCAGCTGAAAAGAAGGTAGATGTTTTACCAAAAGATACTCCTTTAGCTGATAGAGATAATATGGTTTATATGGGAACAATTATTGAGAATGGAAAAGCAAAAGCAGTGGTAACCCAAACAGGAGCTCAGACTGAAATCGGAAAAATAGCTACCATGGTTAAGGAAACAGGCGAAGAAAAGACACCCTACCAAAAGAAACTGGCAAGGTTTTCAATGACTATCGGAATAATAATTGCCATAATATCCATTGGTATTTTTATTGAGGGAGTAATAACAGGAGGAAACCCAGAAGAAATGTTTATTACTGCTGTAGCAGTGGCTGTAGCTGCCATTCCAGAGGGACTGCCGGTAGCTATGACAGTAATTTTAGCTATTGGAATGCAAAGAGTTCTAAAAAAAGGAGGTCTTATTAGAAAGTTATCATCGGCTGAAACGCTGGGTAGTACTTCAGTAATATGCACCGATAAAACAGGTACTTTGACAGAAGGGAAAATGAAAGTAGATAGAGTAATAACTCCCATTAAAATCTTAAAAAGAGAACTAAGTCTGGAATCAGAATTTTTAGCCCTTAAAATTGCAGCTCTAACCTCAGAGGCCTTTATTGAAAACATTGATTCTCCAAAGGAAGAGTGGATTTTAAGAGGAAGACCGACCGATAGAGCTCTTTTAGAAGCTGGGATTGAAAAAGGAGTAATGAATCTAAAAATTAAAAAAATAATTGAGCTTCCTTTTAATACAATAAACAAGTTTATTGCAGCTGTATTTACTCAAAAAGAAAAAGATTTTCTTTATGTATGTGGAGCTCCAGAAAGAATCTTAGAACGATGTAAATTCTATGAAATAAAAGATGAAAAATTAATCTTAAAATCTGATATCCAAAAGAGTTTTGAAACGGAATTAAAAAGATTGACAGGAGCTGGTTTACGAGTGGTGGCAACAGGATATAAAAAAGTTAAAAGTTCAGAATTAGAAATCACAGCTTTAGAGGAAGAAATAAATAACTTGGTATTTACAGGATTTATTGCCCTAAAGGACCCAATAAGAAAAGAAGTAAAAGAAGCAATAAAAATTTGCCGTCAGGCAGGAATGCGAGTAATTATTGCTACTGGTGACCACAAATTAACAGCCAAATCTGTAGCCAAAGAAATCGGTTTTAAAATTGAAGAAGAAAATATTTTGGAAGGAAAAGAATTAGACAAGCTTTCAGACGAAGAATTTGAAAAGATATTGGACAGAATAAAGATTTATGCCAGAGTTGAGCCAAAACACAAAACAAGAATTATTAAAGCCTGGCAGAAGAAGGGAGAAGTGGTAGCCATGACAGGAGATGGAATAAATGATGCTCCAGCTTTGAAAAAAGCTGATATTGGTATAGCTTTGGGCTCTGGAACAGAGGTGGCTAAAGAAACAGCTGACTTAGTATTATTGAACAATAGTTTCTCAATAATTGTCAAAGCTGTTGAAGAAGGAAGAGCAATATTAGACAACATAAGGAAGGTGATTACTTATTTGCTTTCAGACAGCTTCACAGAGGTTATATTAATAGGGGTTAGTCTTTTTGTTGGATTCCCTCTGCCAATAACTGCTGTTCAAATTCTATGGGTAAATCTAATTGAAGATGGCTTACCTGACATTGCTTTGGCTTTTGAGCCAAAAGAAAAGGATCTAATGAAGTTAAAACCCGCAGCTCATAAAATCCATCTTTTAACTCGTGAAATGAAAGTGATAATCTTTATAATTGGAATTATTACTGATTTAATACTTTTGACATTATTTTTCTGGCTTCATTATCACGACAATGATGTAGCCCATATTCAAACAATGATTTTTGCCTGTTTATCCATTGATTCCCTTTTCTATGTTTTTTCCTGTAAAAGCTTAAGACGTAATTTGTGGCATATTAATCTCTTTTCAAATAAGCTTTTGATTATAGCTTTAATAGTTGGAATTTTAACCTTACTATTGGCAATTTACAATCCTTTTTTTCAAATGTTTTTAAAAACGGTTCCTCTTTCTCTAAATGACTGGATAATTATAATAGTATTAGGGTTTGCGGAAATAGCTTTAATTGAGGTTACCAAATGGTATTTTATAGTTAGACATGAAACAGAAATTTGAGGGTTCAAAAACTAAAAAGATTATTTATTCAATAGCTATCTTAGCTGGCACCACTGTAGGGGTCGGTCTTTTTGCATTGCCCTATATAGCTTCAAAGGTTGGTTTTTTAGTAATGCTTGGTTATTTTTTGGTTTTAGGGATAATAGTAGCTGTAATTCATTCAAACTTCGGAAAATTATCAGTAGCTACGCCTGATTTCAAAAGATTGCCAGGTTTTGCCAAGATACATTTGGGAGAATGGGGAAAAAAGATAGCTGTTTTTTCTTCAATACTGGGACTATTCGGGGCTCTTTTAGCTTACTTGATTGTGGGTGGAGCATTCCTGGAAAACTTACTCTCTCCAATTATTAATATTGAAGGGAATCTTTTTTATACTCTTTTATATTTTACTCTCGGAGCTATTTTAATTTTCTTTGGAATTAAAATTATAGCTCAAATTGAGGCCTTGGGATTGGTTCTCTTTTTTGCTGTCTTAATCCTTATTTTTATTCGTGCTTATCCTTTGATTAACATAGAAGAGTTCTTATTGCCTCCAGTTAAACTTGATATCCCCACTTTTTTCTTACCCTATGGAGCAGTTCTTTTTTCGCTTTGGGGAGCAGCTTTAATCCCTGAAGTAGAAGAAATGCTGGGAAAAGATAAAAATTTGCTTTCAAAAATAATTCCTATAGCTACCATAATCCCAATAATAATTTATATATTCTTCATTTACATAATATTGGGAATTACTGGAGGCCAAACAACAGAATCAGCTTTAACGGGACTCCGTGACTATTTAGGTGGGGGAATGGTTAACTTAGCCCTTTTTCTTGGTGTTTTAACAACTTTCACTTCGTTTATTACATTAGGACTAACCTTAAAGCGTATTTTTTGGTATGATTTAAAAATAGGCAAGAACATCTCTTGGCTAATGACCTGTTTTCCCCCTCTAATTATCTTTTTACTTGGTCTTAAGAGTTTTATTACAGTAATTAGCTTGGGAGGAGGAGTGATGCTGGGAGTTGACGGGATTTTGATTTTATTGATGTATCAGAAAATTAAAGAAAAAAAGAACTGGCTTCTAACCTTACCTTTGATTTTAATTTTTGTGGTAGGTTTAATTTTAGAAATAGTTTACTTTTTAAATTAATGCCTTGGTTATACATTTTAATTTTTATTGTTTCTTGTTTCTTTTTAGTACGCTCCGGGCTTTGGGTAGTCAAAGCCCTAATTAAGATATCTCAATTTTTAGGATGGAGAGAGTTTATGGTATCTTCTGTCTTAATGGCTTTTTCAACCTCTTTGCCTGAGATCTTTATTGGCATTAGTTCAGCTTTTTCAGGAACGCCCAAGTTATCTCTCGGCAACATTATTGGCTCTAATATTATTGCTCTTACCTTGGTGATAGGTATTGGAGCAATCTTAGGAAAAGGAATAAAGTTTAAAGGGAAAATTCTTCAAAGAGCAAGTATCTATGCTGGTATTTATGCTCTTTTGCCTCTTCTTTTAATGTTAGACGGTAATGTTTCGAGAGGAGACGGAATAATTTTATTTTTTGCTTTAGCTTTTTATTTTCTTCAGCTTTTATCAGAAGAAGAAAGATTCACTAAAATTTTCTCAAATCATTTTGTGAACGATTGGCCTCATCTTAAACCATTGTTTAAAAACATTTTTTTGTTCTTTACAGGAATAGCCTTACTTTTAATCTCAGCTCAAGGAATTGTTTATTCATCCTCTAAGATAGCTTATTTCTTCAATTTTCCTCTGGTAATCATGGGTACAATTTTAGTGGCTTTTGGCACTTCTCTTCCCGAAGTAGCTTTTGGGATAAGGTCAATTACAATGGGACACAAAGAATTGATTTTAGGAGATGTAATGGGCTCTGTGGTAATTAACTCTACTTTAGTCTTGGGATTGGCAGCTGTGATTTCTCCTTTTAAAATCGATGATTTTTCTCCATATTTAAAAGGATTTATCTTCACTTTAGCTACTTGTTTATTCTTTATTATATTTGCCAGAACTGACCGAAAAATAACGAAAAGAGAGTCTATATTTTTAATCGGAATCTACATTCTTTTTGTTTTTGCTGAAGTTTTTCTTAAGTGATTAGAAGTTGACGAAAAATCTCAAATAGCTTAATATACAATGATGAACGAGGTTTTTTTTATTCTTATGGGTCTTTTAATTGGGATTGTAAGTTCCTTTTTTATTTTTTTTAAAAAAAAATCAAAAGTTGATGAAACCCAGACAGAATCTATCAGGGATTTAGAGAGGCGTTTGACAGATTTAATGATAAGCCAAATGAAAGAAATTAGAGATACTCAAAATGGGGCTTCAAAAATTCTTCATGAGCAAATAAGGTCATTTACCAAAGGAACAACTCAGATCAGAGAAGATATAAAGCAAATGCAGGAAAGAGTTAAAGATATTTCTACTTTTCAAGAAATTTTTAAATCGCCAAAATTACGAGGCCAGTGGGGAGAAGCCTCACTGGAATATATCTTGGGTCAGCACTTTCCCCAGGAACTTTGGAAAAACCAGTATATTTTTACTTCGGGAGAAAAAGTAGATGCAATTTTAAAACTTCCCAATGGCAAAATTTTACCAATTGATTCAAAGTTTTCTTCAGATAATTTTGAAAGAATGATAAACTCTGTTTCAGAAAAAGAAAAAGTTGTCCATGAGAAAAATTTTCTGCGAGATATTAAAAATCAAATAAATGAAATATCTACTAAATATATTCTTCCTTCAGAAGGAACAGTAGACTTTGCTTTAATGTATATTCCAGCTGAAGCTATTTATTATCAAGTAATGTTTGATTTAAGAGAGGAAGATGTTGCCAATTATGCCTGGGCAAATAAAGTTGTCTTGACTTCTCCTAATACAATCTATTTGACTCTAAGAACAATTGAACACTGGTTTAAAGACACTCAAATCTCAAAACAAACCCAGCAAATCCTAAAAAGATTAAATAGAATTAACAAAGACGCAGTAAAATTAGGAGGAAGCTTTAAAAAACTCGGTAATCACTTAAGGAATGCGGTTTCTGCTTATGATAGTTCCGAAAAACGCCTTAGTTTATTCTCAGACAGAGTTGAAAAATTATTAGAAACAAGAGAAGAAGCAAAAAAAATAGAAAAACCAAAAACTAAAAATATATAGTAAATAATAAACAAATATGTTAGCCATTATTAAAACAGGAGGGAAACAATATCTTGTTTCTCCAAAAGATAAAATAAAAATTGAAAAGATAAACAAAAAAGAAGGACAGGATATAACCTTTAAAGAGGTTTTATTGGTACAAAAGGGTAAAGAATTAGAAATTGGAAATCCTTTGGTTAAGGCGGCCAAAGTTATTGGAAAAGTTATTAGGCAAGATAAAGCTAAAAAAATAATTATTTTTAAATATAAGGCAAGTAAGAGATATAAGGTAAAAAAAGGCCACAGGCAGCCCTTTACTGAAGTTGAAATTGTGAAGATAGAAACGAGTAGCTAATATCTAGTATCTATTATCTAGTATAAAAAAACAGTCCTATAGGGCTGTTTTAATATCTTAATATCCCAATATCTCAGCTTATTTTCTTCCTTCCAAGGCGCTTTCTAAAGTCTCTTCATCAGCATATTCTAATTCTCCTCCTACTGGCAGACCCCTGCCTAATCTGGTGATTTTCTTGTTAAAAGGTTTTAATAATCTTTCTAAATATAAGGCAGTAGATTCTCCTTTTGAGGTTGGATTAGTAGCAATTATAATTTCTTTAATTTGAGGGTTTCTTTTTACTCTTTCTTTCAATTGTTCACTTTTTATTTTCTCAACATCTTTTTTTCTTAAGGTAGAGATTACTCCCCCTAATATAAAATAAAGCCCTTTATATTTTTTTGTTTTTTCAATAGCTATTAAATCTGTTTCTTTTTCAACAATCAAAATTAAACTTTTATCTCTTTTAGGGTCAGAACAAATTTGACAAACCCTTGATTGAGAACCAGAAAACTCAAAAGAATTAAAGCAAAAACCGCAGGTTTTTACGTTTTTTTTAAGATTAGAAATTGTGTCAATTAATTCATCAATATCTTCTTTCTTGGATTTTAAAAGATAAAAAACAAAACGGGCAGCTGTTTTTGGCCCGACGGTAGGGAATTTAGAGAAAAGGTTAATTAGCCTTTGAATAGTAGATGGATACTTCATAATACTAATCATTCATCGATTGATTTTTCTAAACTTCTAAAAGTGACTCTTCTTTCATCAAAATAAAGCTCAACTCTTCCTATCGGTCCATTACGATGCTTGGCAATAATTAAATCAGCAATGTTTTTTCTTGAGCTATCTTCTCTATAACGGTCTTCTCTATAAATAAACATAACAACATCTGCGTCCTGTTCAATTGTTCCTGATTGTCTTAAATCAGCCAATCTTGGAATCTGAGGAGATCTGTGCTCAACAGCTCGAGATAATTGAGATACCACCAATACTGGTATAGCAAGTTCTTTGGCTAAACCTTTTAAAGCTCTTGAGTTTTCAGAGACCTGTTGGACAGGATTGGCCTTTGGATTTAAAGGCTCCATTAACTGCAGATAATCTACAATAATCATTCCCAAACCTCTATCTGCCTGCAATCTTCGAGACATTGCTTTCATTTGTAAAACAGTAGAAGAAAAAGCATCATCAATATAGATTGGGGCTTCAGACAAAACTCCCAAGGCCTGTTGAATTCTTGTAAAATCATTACTTTCACCTTCGTCAGAAAGCCGGCCTGTTCTTAATTTCCATAAATCAACCCCTGCAAGACTGGCTATCAATCTATCTACTATCTGGTCTTTTGACATTTCCAAAGAAAATATTCCCACAGGTATTTTTTGCTCAATAGCTAAATTAGATGCAAAATTAAGAGCTAAAGCGCTTTTTCCTAAAGAAGGACGGGCAGCTAAGATTACTAGGTCAGATTTTTGAAAACCAGCTAACATGTTATCCAAAGCACCAAAACCGCTAGGCAGCCCTCTAAGACCTGACTTATGCTTAGATAAATTGTCAATTCTCTCAAAAGCCTCTTCTAATGTATCTTTTACAAGTATGAATTGTTGAGAGAGACCCTTTTGAGCGACACTAAAAATTCTTCTTTCAGCTTTATCTAAGAGGTTATTTATATCTTCTGCTTCATTATATCCCAAATGAGCTATTTCTTGAGAAGCACTGATTAGGTCTCTTAATATCCTTTTGTGACGAACAATCTTGCCGTAATTTAAAACATGATGGGGAGTAGCAACAGAATTTACAAGCTCTGTTAAATAAGTGCTTCCTCCTGATGTCTCCAATAGATTTTTCCCTCTTAGCCTGTTGGAAACTGCTAAAAAGTCAATTGGTTCACCTTTTTCAAAAAGATCCTGGCATACCTGATAGATCTCTTGATGGCTTTTACGATAAAAATCTTCAGCTGACAAAAAATCAGCCACTTTTGTAATAGCTGATTTGTCTAGCATTAAACAGCCAAGGAGACCTTGTTCTGCCTCAATTGATTGAGGAGGTAATTTGTCTGGTAATTTTTGGTTTGAAGAATTGTTAGCCATCAAGTATAATATAGCAAAAGACTCTTTATTTTGGCAAGCTCTGTCGTTCGCGGACGATGGGGCAAGTCTTGAATTTATTTATGAAAGTAGCTTTAATTTCTTTTCATTCATTTCTACATCCAGGCGGGGTAAAAAGGCATATTTTAGGATTATTTAAAGAATTTAAGAAAAAAGGGATTGATATTAAAATTATTGTTCCTCGAAGAAAAATATCAGAAAATTACGGCAAAAACGTAATTTTATTAGGGACCTCTTTTCCACTTAACTTTGGTGGAAGCCAATCAGATTTCGATATCCATTTTAATCCTATATCTATTGAAAGAACCTTAAAAAAAGAAGAATTCGACGTTTTACACTTTCACAATGTTGGTTTGCCTTCCTCTCTCCAAATAGCACTTAGTCCCTCTGCTTTCAGTGCCTTACATATTTTAACTTTCCACTCCAATATTAAGGGAAGCAAATTTTTACAGAACTTTCCTTCTTTTTTCTACCTCTTTGGCAAGCTTTGTCAATGGCAACTAGATGGAGTAATAGGAGTGTCACCTTTGATTTTAGAATTCTTTAAGGACTTTAAAGGGGTAAAAAAGGTTATTCCCAATGGTATTGATCTTGATAAATTTAATCCTAATGTTCCAAAAATCAAGAAATTCGATGATGGTAAGACCAATATTTTATTTATCGGTAGAATTGAGGAGAGAAAAGGATTAATTTATTTAATTAAAGCTTTCAAGATTTTAGAAAATAAATTCTCAAATCTAAGATTAATTGTTGTTGGTAAAGGCCCTTTAGAAAAAGAGTGTAGAGATTATGTAAAACAAAATAAATTAAAAGGTGTTGTTTTTGAAGGTGAAAAAACAAAGGAAGTCCCTTCTTATTATAAAACTTCTGACATTTTTGTCAGCCCAGCTATTTTTGGAGAAAGCTTTGGATTGGTTCTCTTGGAAGCTATGGCCTGTGGCACACCGGTTGTAGCTTTTTCCAACAAAGGCTATGCAGATTTCTTGAAAGGGAAAAGTGCTGAAAAATTTATGGCAAAACCAAAAGATTACAAAGCACTGGCTAAAAAAATTGAACTTTTAATTAAAGACCAAAAATTAAGAAAAAAAATGTCAGAGCAGGGGATTAGAGAAGCTAAAGAATACTCTTGGGAAAAGATTGCAGAAGAAGTTATAGATTTTTATGAACTCTGCCATAAGAACAAATTAAAAAAAAGAAAAATCAAACTTTCTATTCTAGAATAACAAATCGCCATAGGTGAGACCTATGGCAATTTTAGTTTAGAGTTTAAGGTTTAAAGGTTCTTAATCTTTGGGCCTTTTTTTGTATCTTTTATCTGGTAACCTAATTTTTCAATTTCCTTTCTTATTTTATCAGCTTCTTTCCATTGAGATTCTTTTCTTAGTTGTTCTCTTTTTTTAACTAAACCACTTATTTTTTGAGGGATTTTTATTTTCTTAACTTTATCTAAATTCAATCCAAAAATCTTGTTAAAGTCTAATAGAAGGTTATATTTTTCTCTGTTAGATAATTTCTTATCTTTTATCGTCTTCCACATTATAGCTAAAGCTTTCGGAGTATTCAAATCATCATTCAAAAACTCTAAAAACTTATTTTTATATCGTTTTTGCTTATCGCTTACTACTTTTTGCTTGCTACTTACTTTCATCTCTCTCACCCTTTCATAAAGATTATTTAAACTTTGTTCAGCTCCCTTTATTGCCTGCCAAGAAAAGGTTAATTTTGAGCGATAGTGAGCATTTAGCGCTAAATAACGATAGGTAAGGGGATTAATTCCTTTTTTAATTAAGGTGTCTAAAACAACAATATTTCCCTCTGATTTTGCCATTCTCCCTTCCTTTAAAATCAGAAATTCTCCGTGCAACCAGTATCTTGCAAAAATCTTACCATAAGCAGCTTCCGCTTGGGCTATTTCATTTGGATGGTGGATTGTTATATGGTCAATACCTCCACAATGTATGTCAAAAGGAATTCCTAATTCTTTTATAGACATTACAACACATTCTGTATGCCAACCAGGGAAACCAGGACCCCATGGAGAATTCCATTCCATTTCTCTTTTGACTCCAGGAGGAGTAAATTTCCAAAGAGCGAAGTCTGTGGGATTTTTCTTCCCTTTTACAATTTTTACTCTAGCTCCAGGCCTTATTTTCTTTTTTTTACTGCCTGTTAACCTTCCGTAACTCTTTAATTTTGAAGTGTTAAAGTAAATGCCGTCTGAAGTTTTATAGGTAAAACCTTTTTTTTCTAAGATTTTAATTAAATCTATTTGGTCCTTTATGGCGTCTGTAGCTTTTATCCAAATATCAGGCTTGGAGATGTTTAAAGATTTTAAATCTTTCTTGAAAGCTTTTGTATAAAAATCAGCTATCTGCCAGACTGTTTTTTTCTCTCTTTTAGCTCCTTTTTCCATTTTATCCTCACCCGTATCAGCATCCGAAGTTAAATGCCCCACATCAGTAATATTCATTACATGTTTTACCTTATAACCATTATATTTTAATACTTTTTTTAAAATATCTTCAAAAATATAGGTTCTTAAATTTCCAACATGAGCAAACCAATAAACAGTCGGTCCGCAAGTATAAAGACCGACTTTTCCCTTTTTGATTGGTTTAAAAGTTTCTTTTTTTCGATTTAAAGTATTATATAGCTTTAACATATTTATTTATTATAATAGATTTTTATTTTTTTAGCTATTTTGACAAAAATAAAATCTTTAGTATAATTCAAAACAATAATACTTAATGTTCTTTTAAAATTTTTGTGAGGGTGATTTCAAAAATGAGTGTTGAAGAAAAGTGTCCAAACTGCAATTCTCTTGGTAATGTATTGGTTGATTATCAAAATGGCCAAACAGTTTGTAAAGAATGTGGTTTAGTTTTAGAAGAGAATTTTTTCGTAAAAACGGTTAGGAAAGAAGATATATATCATGCTGCTCCAGGCCATTTAGGCACTATAATAGATGGAAAAAACAAAGATATTTATAAACAGATTATTTCTCCTTACTCAATCTCACTGATGCGCCGATTAAGAAAGAGACAATTTTGGTCTTTGAGTTTTTTCACGGTAAAAACAATGACAGGAAGAGCAGCTGTTGCTTTAAATAGTATTTCAACTCCTCTTCGTCTAACAAGAGAAACAAGAAAAAAAGTGATGTGGTACTTCAAAAAATATGAAAAAAAAGGAGGAAATATGAGAGGACGAAGCGCTGATGATTTTATGGCAGCTATGCTTTACTTTGTCTGTCGGAAGAGTAAAGACCCATTAACTCTTTCTGAAATTCTAGATAAGGTTTCTATTTTGAAAAGAAATAAGGTTGTAAAGAGTTACAAAGAAATATTATTAATACTTAAAGAAAAAGTACCTCCTCCCGATTATTCCTTCTATTTTTTAAAATTAGCAGATAAGTTAAATTTGTCGCCAAAAACTGAAAGAGCCGGGATTAACTTATTAAAAACAATAAAAAATTATCATCCTAATATTTTATGGGGAAAAGACCCAAAGACTATAGCAGCAGCAGTTATCTATCTCGTTTGCAAAAAATACAATCAGAAAAAAAGCCAAAAGGAAATATCAGATAAAGCGAAAACAACAGAAGCTAGTCTTAGGAACAGAAAGAGACAAATATTAGAGTTTTTTCCAAATCTTATCTGAAGGGTTAAATATTTATAACCCTTTTTTTTAATTTAAATATATTTTAAAGTTTGATTTTTAGCTACTCTGTGATAAAATAAATTAATGAAAAAAGCAGATATTATTTTAGCTCTTATAACAGGATTAGGTGTAGCTTTCTTATTTTCTGGTATAATTGAGGGTTCTCCTCTAAAAGACACATTAGGGATAGAAATTTCAACCTTAAGATGGATTCTGGCTTTATTCCTTCCTTTATTGTCTATATTCTGTCTCTGGATTGCCTCCTTAATTGGAAGAAAGTTTTTGTTTGTTTTCCAAGTGGCAAAGTTTGCCTTAATAGGAGTGTTAGCTACTTTGCTAGATTTAGGGATTATGAATATTTTAATTTGGATTTTTGGACAGGCTACGGGCTGGGCTTTTAATGTTTTTAAAGGTATTTCTTTTCTTGGAGCTACTCTTGCTAAATATTTCGGCAATAAATTCTTGGCTTTTGAAAAAACAGAGGTGGGGGAAGTAGAAAAAGAATTCACCCAATTTTTCGTTGTTACTCTAGTTGGTCTGACAATAAATGTTGCTGTAGCTTCTTTAATCGTAAATCAAATAGGTCCTCAGTTTGGAATTAATCCCCAGACGTGGGCTAATATTGGAGGAATTGGTGCTGCTGTCGCTGGTTCTGCCTGGAACTTTCTAGGCTATAAATTTGTAGTGTTTAAGAAGTGATATGAGCTTAGTTTTATATAGAAAGTATAGGCCTCAGGCCTTTTCTGAATTCGTCGGCCAAGAACATATTGTTAAAACTGTAACTAATGCTATTGCAAAGGGAATGATTTCCCATGCTTATTTGTTTTCAGGACCGAGGGGAACAGGAAAGACCACCTTAGCCAGGCTTTTAGCCAAAGCTGTAAACTGTCAGAATAGAAAAGATAATGAATTTGAACCTTGCAATAAATGTTCTTCCTGTGTAGAAATTATGAAAGGGCGAGCAATAGATTTGATCGAAATTGATGCAGCTTCCCATAGGGGAATTGATGATATCAGGGAATTAAAAAACGGAATTAAGTTCTCTCCAACAAAATCAAAATATAAGGTCTTTATCTTGGATGAAGCTCATCAACTTTCAAAAGATGCTGCCAACGCTCTTTTGAAAACATTAGAAGAGCCGCCCTCACACGCTATTTTTGTTTTGGCTACAACTCAAATTTACAAAATGATTCCAACTATTATTTCAAGATGCCAAAGATTTGATTTCAGGAAACTTACTTCGCCAGAAATTATAAAAAAATTAACAACAGTGGTTAAAAAAGAGGGTATTAAAATTGAAAAACCAGCTTTAGAATTAATTGCTTTAAATGCGGGAGGTTCAATCAGGGATGCGGAAAGTTTATTAAATCAAGTTTCTACCCTGTATAAGGATTTAAAAAAAGAAATAAAAACTGAAGACATAAAAGATTTGTTGGGTCTGGTAGAGATAGAATTAGTAGGTAAATTCACTGATTTTATTTCAGATAAAAAAAGTTTTGAAACTATAAGATATTTAAATGAAATTTTAGAAAAAGGTTTAGACTTAGAAGAGTTTACTAAAACCTTAATAGGATATCTAAGAAAACTCTTGATTTTAAAAATAATGGGGGAGGAGGGGAGTACTAATCCTTTTTTTGGATATTTATCAGGTTTTACAAAAGAAGAAATTGAAACAATCAAAAAACAATCAGAAAACTTTACAGAGAAAGATATAATAAAAATTATAGATAT